>JAEEGH010006190.1_pt1 | contig 29420 bp, 19 predicted proteins | sample 9134181 | NCBI WGS metagenome assembly JAEEGH01 (sample SAMN16246544, study PRJNA631951) | gut metagenome | biome: gut microbiome; feature: rumen; material: DP-attached | host: Bos | place: Iran: Karaj | collected 2018-10 | reverse complement strand
AACTTGAATGCCGTGGCATCATAGACGATGGTGTCGCCGCGGTAGAACATCTTTATGCGCGTGGCCGTCACCGTCACCTCACTCAGGTCAACAGTCCTTATCTTGCGCATATCAAGGTTCTCGTTGAGGAAGAACACGCCGCTGTCGTCCGGGGAAAGCTCGAAGCTCACCCATTTGTCCTCGTAGCCGTCCTTCTGACCACGAAACATGTACTTTACTCCCTTATTGACGGATATGTTGAACTGCGTAGCCGAGACGTTCCCCTCCTTGTTCTTCAGCACCCGCACAGGTATGGAGTCAGCTACCATCACGCTGTCTGCCGTGAAAAGCGACACCCTTACATCGGTTAAAGGAGTTTTCAAGAAAGCGTCGCGTACAGAGCCGCAAACGAGCATTTGGTCCTGCGCCGATGCCGTCGCTGCCAGTGCTATATATAATATAATGTATAGGAGTCGTTTCATATTGCTTTACTTTTTCTTTGGATTCTTATTCCAGTGATACACCAGATGTGCCATGACGTAGTGCGGCAGGGAGCGGTACCATGTTTCTGTGCGGCCCTGGGCGTTGACGCTGTACTGCGTGTTGGTAAGCTGGTGGAGCAGGTCGAAGGCTTCGATGCGGGCGATGAGCTTGCCTTTGAAGAACGGCTGGCTGATGGAGGCGTTCAGCACGAAGTCGTCGGTGTTGAGTTCGCTGCTGCCGTAGCCGCGACGCGAGTACATGTTGCCGTCAGCGGAGAGCGTGGTGTTGATGCGCGGCAGGGTGTAGCGGGCGGAGAGTCCATACTGGAAATCGGTGGCGTTCAATGTTTCGAAGTCCTGCATCTTGCCCTCTGAGTGCCGCCAGCGGATGTCGCCCGTGGCGCGGATGTTCAGCATACCTTTATTATATTGTATATAGGCGCCGTCATGCAGGGTCAGGGTGTTCACGGCATTCACATGGCTCTCGGTATCCCCTGCCAGCATAGAGTGGTCGAGCGAATGGTGGTAGTTGGCATCGGCGATGTTCTGCCACGTCCAGAATCGCTTCTCACCGATGGTGTTGGAGATTTGGAACTTGGCATTGGCGATATACGCCCCGCTCACATTCTCCGGCTTGTAGGTATAGACACCGCTTGCAGGATTGTACATGACCGACTGAGACACGTCGCGATGATGGTAGCTGAACGAGACTGAGGCGTTCCACTGCTTCTGGTTATGCCCGCTGCCACGGCTGAAATACTCCATTCCGGCACTGGTGCTGGCGTGGCCTTTCAGTCCCGGCGTGCCAAGTTTCACCACCAGCGGATTGCTGTCGTCGCGATAGTTGATCATGTCGTAGATGTTGGCCGTGGTCTCCGTATGGCTGATGTTAAGGTGAAGCTCATGGTTCTTTGCCGTCTTCCTGCCATACGACAGCCAGGGCGTGACAAACAGCGTCGTGTTGGTGGCAAGCGTGTCGATGGAGCCTCGCTGATAGTCGAGGGCGTGGCGGGTGAACGGCACTTGCAGGCCCAGCTGCCAGTTGGTGCTCGATTTCTTGTCGGGCTGCAGCTCGTTGCGCGTATAAATACTGATTTCCGTCGTGTTCGTCAGCGAGCGCAGCTTGCTGTCATAGCTGTTGTTCACGTCGGTAATGGCAGCCAGCGCATCCAATTGCGAGGCCAGCAGCAAAGTGTCGGGGTGGTAGAGATAGTCATGGGTAGCGGTTCGTGACAGCCCCGTCCTGTTCTTGATTCTGAACTGCATCCTGTCCGTCAGCTTGCCGATATGGTCAAGCGAAAGTTCGCCTGCCGTCACCCGCTTGTCATAGTCGCCGACGTTATAACGCTGTTCCGATGATGGAATCGTATAGTTCCGCGTGTCGTAGTGGATGGCGCTCTCCGACTTGTCGCTGCTGTGTTCTGCTTTGACGACGTATGTAATTCCCTTGATATCGCCTATCACCTCCATTATGCCATTCCACGATGTGCCCTCACTCATTCCGACGGTGCGCATGGAGGCCGTGAGCGTATCGCCAAATTGTTGGAACATGGAGTTAGACTTGCCGTCGCGCTTGCCATAGTTGAAGTCCGTGGAAACCATTATACCAAAAGGGGCATACATGTTAAATAAGTTATGCAGTGCAATCTTCCAGTTGCTCGACTTGCCAGTGCGCTCGGTGACTGACAGCGGATTGCTGCCCATGAGAAACTGCTCATGGCTTTGGCGCATCTCCTGATTATCACTTGACGAAACGAACTCCGTGCGGAACGTCTCTTCAATCATCTGGTCTCTTGATTGGTAGTCAATCTCCGACCGTACACTGCGCGTCGTTATCAGCGACCTCGGTCTGCGGTCGGGTGTCCAGTTGCCAGTCTTGCCGATGTGCTGCGTCTCGTTCACGTTGTTGACGTTGCCCAGCAGGGTGAAGCGGTACTGGTCGGTGAAGCCCAGTCCGAACATTCGCCCCAACCAGCGGCCATGCGTTCCCGCTGCCCCTTCCACATTCGCGATATAGCCCCGCTGGTACTCCTGCTTCAGGTTGACGTCCATCACATATAGCTTCGGGCCATCGTCACGTCCCAACACCTCGTCCCTCTTGTCCTTCTTGTTATACACCTTGATATGTTTCACCGTGTAGTACGGCAGATTTTCCAAAAGTATCTGCTTGTTGCCGCCGAAGAACGAGCGAGAGTTCAGCAGCAGTTCGTCCACCTTCTTGCCGTTGACGAAAATCTCTCCCCCGTCGTTCATCGTCACGCCCGGCATCTGACGGATGAGGTCGTCGAGCATCGAGCCGTCTGGCATGTTAAAGGCCGTGGCATCATAAATCAGCGTGTCGCCGCGATAGAACATTTTTACTTTCGTGGCCGTCACCACCACCTCATTGAGCGTGATGTGCCGCGCCCGTCTCATCTTGATGAGCGGCACCGACAGTTCTTTCTCCGTAGTGTTCGTCACCGACACCTTTTGCCACGCCACCTCATAGCCCGGCAGCTCAGCCCGTATCAGATAGTCGTGCGGGGCGGCTTTGACTGGCGCATAATACGGGGCAATCATAATGTCGCCATTCACATCCTCAATTCTTTCAACACGGACGGAGTCCAACACGCAAGTCGTGCTGTCCGTCTCATAGACAGAAATCTTTGCCACGAGCGGCCTTTTCAGGAATACATCCTGTACTTGGCCCACAAGGGTAACGGTTTCTTGGGCCTGTGTTCCTATCGCCAGCACCAAGGCCATCATCATCACTAAAAATTTCTTCATTGTTTTATGGGTTTATTTCTTCTTTGGATTATAATTGAATCGCCATTGCACTCGCAGCATGGCATAGCTTGTCATGGAGCGTTGCCAAGTGATGGTGCGCCCCTGAGCATTGACGGCATACTGCGTGCTGCAACGGTTATGAAGGATGTCGAGGGCATCGGCATACACCACGAGCTTTCCCTTCAAGAACGGGCGCGACAAAGTAGCATTCCATATCAGGTCGTCGGTGTTGAACTCGCTGCTTCCGTAGCCTCGACGGCTGTACATCGTGATGTCGGTTTGTGCCGTGAGCTTGAGCAGTGGGATGGTATATCGGGCGTTCATGCCGTAACTGAAGTCGGCAGCATTGATGGACTCAAACACATCGAGAGCCGACACCGTGTGGCGAAGTGTCAGACTGCCGAAAGCCTCCATGCGAAGCTCTTTCCTGCTGAAGGCAAACGATGCTTTGTCGTTTATCAGCGTGGTATTCACCTTGCTCAGCATGGCTTGTGTGGAACCATCCACAGAGGCAATATCCACTGAGTGCAGGAAGCTTGCACTCGCCCTGTTCTCAAATTTGAAGCACTGCTCCTTGCCAAACGATATGCTATAGTTGGCATCGCCCTTGATGTCCCAATTGCCGTTCACATTTTCCGGCCTGTAGGTGTAAACGCCTGTAGTGGCGTTGAACGTGAAGCCGTTGGCTATCTGGTTGCCGTAGATGTTGGCCGATGCACCGAACGACAGCATCTGAGACGCAGAGCGAAGACGCATGGCGAGTGACGTTTCCACGTTGTAAATCCATGATTGTTCCAAGTCGGGGTTGCCCTCTCTCACCATCAGCGGATTGCGGTCGTCGCGAAATGGCATGAGCTGTAGGAAATTGGCGGCAGCGGTAAGATACGAGGTCGATGCACGGAATGTATATCTGTCTTCTTTCCAGATGCTCTCGTAGTAGAGCCTCGGATTGATAACGGTATAGTTGCGACTGCCAATCGTATCTATCCGACCTCGTGTGTATTCCATCCGCTCGTGGGTAAGGGTAAGCGGAAAGGCAAACTCCACGTTGCGTTTCGTGCCTTTTCCCGTTGACCTGCGCTGACCGATGTTCAGGGTGAGGATGTGGGCGGTCGTGGCATCCTTATAATCATAGGTATTGTCAAGGTCGATGCACGAAGCCATCATGTCGGCCATCGACGGAAGAAGACGCAAAGGCTGATTGGCAGCAACCGACCAGTCCTCTAAGCGGTCGAGACGGAAGATGTTGTCACGGTCTTTCACTCGTCTGTGGGTGGGGTTATATGTGAGTGACACGGCAGGGCCTTTGAGGAAAGGAACGGTGTACTTAACCTTCAGGCCGTAGTAGTTTTCGTGCGAATTGGCCTTGTCGTATTCGTGGCGGTAGTCAACGGACGGGGTTTGGAACCTCATTCCCGACGTTCCGTCGCCTACCCGTAGCCTTTGTGATGTCATGTTCCTGCCAAACAGCTCGTGCTCGGCTGAGGCATGCTTGTATTTTGCCTCGAAGGTCACTTCGTCGCCCCATGCCAGTTTGCGGGTGGCATCGGCTCTCAGCGCCAGCTCATTGTCGTGCCCCTCTCGATACTGCTGCGACGAGCGGTAAGACAATGTATCGGGCAGCGTGATGTCGGTGAGCGATGACGCGTATGTGGACGATGCGTTGCCGTGCCTGTTGCTGTGGTCAAACGAAATGTCACCGGAGACCCACCACTTCTTCGTCACCTGCCAGTAATCATAGACGCTCACGTTTGTCTCTTTCGTGTCGAACATGCTTTGCGAGCGCGAGAAGCTTGTGCTGCCGTCGGCAAGGAAAGACTGCGCCGTGGTTTGGGATTCCGTGTCGATGGCTGTACCCGTCACCTTGGCTCTAAGGCCGTTGCGGAACAATCGGTCAGGGCTTTCCCAGAAGAGTTCGCCGCCCGCCATGTTCTGCTTCTTCTCGCCGTTCGTGTCCGAAGCGCCTCCCCATTGACCGTCACCGACTGGACTGCTCGTGTCGTTGGTGTTGTTCGTGTTGCCATACAGCGTGATTCGCGAATTGTCGGTGAACCGAAGCGCGAAGGCACGACCCAAGTAGCGGTCGTGGGTGCCGTAGCCCGCCTCCACATTGCCGAGATAGCCTTGCCTGTATGCCTTCTTCAGCTGCACGTCCATCACATACTCCTTGTTTTCCGCTTCTCGCCCGAGGAATGCCGACAAGTCGGTTGTGCGGTTGTACACCTTGATGTCCTTCACCGTGTAGTAAGGCAGATTGCGGAGCATCACCTGATTGTTACCACGGAAGAACTCGCGGCTGTTGAGCATCAGGTAGTCCACCTTCTTGCCGTTGACAAAGATTTCCCCGTTAGGCTTCAGCTCTGCACCTGGCAGTTCGCGCACAAGGTCGTCGAGCATCGAACCCTCCGGCAGGTTGAAAGCTGTGGCATCATAGACGATGGTGTCGCCCCGTTGCACCATCTTGATTCTCGTCGGACGGACGACGACTTCGTTCAGCGTAAGCTCTTTCCACGTCTTCCTTTCCATCAGGATAACGGGCAGGTCAATCTGTCGGTTGCGACCGATGTTCTTCAAGTGGTATGACAGGTAGGCTGTCTCGAACTCGGGATGTGTTACCCTTATAATCAGCTGTTGCGGCACACGGGGCATGTCTCGCTTCACCCAAATGGTGTAGCCGTCGAGTGCCATGGCCATCAGCGAATCTTCGATAATGGTGCTGTCGGCACGCATCAGCGTCACCGTCACATCGGGTATCGCCTGGCGGGTGAACGCATTCTTGATCTGTCCCGTCAAAATAATAGTCTGCCCATGTATGAATGAATATGTCATGAGTCCTATTATACAAAGAATATATTTTTTAACATTAAACATTTATCATACGAAAAGGATATTTATAGAATAGTTTACAATTCTATAATACTCAACAAGCATAAAATGTGTTTCTAAAAGTTTTTGTTAGACGCATCTACGAAAGCATTCATAGAGTACCTTCCATACAAAAATTAGAACATTATATTTTATGTGAAGCTCACTAAACAACCTGTATCCTCATTTTCTCCTGAACGATATGCACCATTTTTGCAGTAGCATAACATTGCGCTAGAAGTGATATATTCTACGCAATTTCCGGTTATATACATTTTTAAACTCGCAACATAAAATTTGCATTCTTTTCCCTCTTTGCAAAAAGATATACCTGACACAGAAGCCCCTGTAATATCTTTCATCTGTTCGTTACTCAATAAGACTCTCTTATTGAATTCAATTTTTCTCATCTTTCTCATAAAAATGGTTATTTAATTATTAATTACTGAAAATATAGTGTTTCAACTCTTCTTTTTCCATATTACATACCTTGACAAGTTCTCTTCGCATTCTGATGGCATCCTCATCTGAGTAGAAATCTGAGTTTTTACCACGTGAATGATTAAGATGATATGCTTGGCCTTCTTCGGTCCATTTCACACTATGTCCAAGAATGCTCACCCTGCGCAGCCGCTCCGCATCCTCTGGCCCCCAACCCGTGAAATGTTCGTTCTCACCTCCGCACTGTAGGTATCGCTGCCGATGAGCGAGGAACACGCCACCACAGAACGGACGTCCAAACACAGACTGTAGCTTTAGACTCTTAAGATTCTCTATATCAAAATTCCGTCTTGCAGCATTGGATTCAACTTCTGAAAGCATCACATATTCGCCATTATATGGATAGGCAATAGTACATCCCTTCAAAATATTATCTACGGCTTCATATACTTGATGATATGCAATAAGAATATCGGCATCCCACACTGCAACAATCTCGGTACTGGTTTCATTGAGCAGTCTGTTGATGTATCTGGTACGATGAAAAATGGGAGAGGAGTCAGTAACGAATTCATATTCTATACATCTCATCATTTCCGTGTTCATTTCTTTCTTTTCTTTAAATGCAGATTGTTTATCTGCCTCCAACAGTATGACACGGCATCCCAAACCACAAACATGGTGTAGTACTGCCTTTAGATTAGCCTCCCTCTCGTCACTTTCAATGCGCACGGGCATGACGATTGTTAAAAGCTTCGATAAGTCAGGCCTATCGTATGGGATGTTTTGAATATTTATATCTTGCAATTGCATATCCGTAAACTATTATTGATTATTACATCTTTTGAGGGTAATAGGATGTTTTCATTCTCAGTTCCTGTCTGAAGTCCTTCCAATATAGCTCTCACCTTTGTTCTATAGAATCCTTGGCTATACATATCCATTAGGGTTGCAATCATTTCCTCTGGCAAAGAAGATAAGAGCGCTGCATCACCCAACCAATCAATATAATATATAAGGTATTCCTGTAACATAGTTTGTTGGTATTCTTCTTTTGTATTATTTGCCAGACTTTTTATTCTCCACCATAGGTAAACACCTATTCCACTCATCCCAAAGAACTCGGTATCAATGTCTGGGCGCTGATTAACCAGCTGCATCATGCGGGAGTCGATGTGCTTGTAATAGTCAGGGGATACCGTATAATTCATTCTGTTAAATGATGACAGAACGACTTGCTGTATTCCCTTTGTCATGGATGAAATCTTATATCTTTTTTCGTATAGTCTACACACTGCATCCGAAGCCTCACAATACGCATTCTCGTCAGATAGTAGTAAATCCAGCCGGAAAGCTATCTGCATCACAAAAGTATCCTCATTAAAAGAGTCCTCATCAATATGAACTCGCAATTGCGGTGTGGCATCAAGCATCTCTGCAAGTCCTGTGGAGTCTGTGCCGACAATAGGAATACCATAACGCATCATCTCAATAGCGGTGTAGCTGCATTGTTCGTGAAACGATGGCATTACACCAATATAGGCAAACTTATAAACCTCATCCACCTCATCATTCTGCATCTTGCCGAGAAAGGCTATACGTTCCTTTAGTTTTCTACCTTGCACCAAATAAGGCTGAAAATCTCCGTCCCCTACTATCACAAGATGAGTATCTGGGTGTTTATTGGCAATTTCTTCAAATGCATTCATCAAGTATTTAAGACCCTTAATCTCATCCAATCGTCCAACGTACAGAATGTTGCGTTGTACGTCCTTCTGACACTTTTTACTATTATGAGAGGAAGTCCTGCAGCAAACACAATTACCCATGCCATTGAATACAAGGTGAGTCTTGTCTTCAGACACCTCATAATCGTTTGTAAGAATTGCCTTTGTTCGTTTCGAAAGTACTAACACCTCGTCAGCAAGATGGAGAAAAGTCTTTTCGTCAGCAAAGCTTGATACAACACGTCGTTCCGTGTCATCTTTCGCCTCATGCCCTTTGGCAATAATTTTTCTCATTCTCACAACATTGCCTTTTAGTTCAAAACACCAGTTAAGGTAGTGAACCGTCAAAATAATTCTGCTGTGCGGGTATTGTCCTTTGAGCAATGATGCTAACGGACGGTGCTGGAAATAGTTGAACTGAAATACTATTCTGTCACTTTCTTCAACTTCAATATTTCTTGCAATGAAATAAAAGATGCTACGGCAGTAAACTTCGCTTTCAATACCTGATGACAATGCAGGAATTCGGTAATGATACATGCCCCTCTCATCTTCTGTGATAGTGAACTCTTTTGTATCGGCATACATCTCTACGAAAGACACTTTAAAGTCATGCAGAACCACCAATCCGTCAGACAATTGTCTGACGTATGTGCCGATACCATAATTGGCCGCACGGCTTGCATTGTTGAAAATGAGCACTTGTGTTTTCATACTAATATGTCTTTTAAAATATAATATGAACTTCCCCCATCTATACAGAGCGGTTTCTCTGTATATTCTTCAATAGAGAATGAGGGAACATTCAGAATATTCATTAGACCTGTTTCCTGATAGTTCGAAATAACAGGTGCTGCAATAGCATACAATTCTGAGAGATATTGTGCATCAAACGTATCCAATGGTTCACCTGTGCTTTTGCGTAAACCTATATATTGTATTAATCCACCAACTCCAGAACGAATCGACAGATCTTTTATTCGTCTTGGATCATGTTCCATTATCTTGGAATCCACATCGACTAATGTGGAATTTAAGTCGCAGTCTACAAGACCACGCTTGTATAGAATTGTGGTACCGTAACCAATTCCTGCCAATCCATCTTCTAACCCAATGGACATATTGGAATAAATACCATCGTATATCTGTTGGAAAAGATCCCATGCGTACTCAGAAATCAGTTCGTCATGATATTTCGTTGAATACATATACAAAGCGATGACTACTCCCATCTTGCCATGGAACAGGCCTATATCACGCATATACGGACTATACAATAGTTGGTAATCCACAATTTTCCTCAAATATTCATTCATCTTCATATATATCTTTTTAAATCCAACGCCATTTTTATAATTTCATCCATGTTAAGATACTTAAATAAGCCAAGTCTGCCAGAGAAAATCACATCAGGCTTTTTCTCTTTAGCCATAGTTATGTACTCATCATATATTTTAATGTTACGCACTGTGTTTATGGGATAGTATGGTTCCGTGCCAATCGTAAAATTCTTTGGATACTCACGAGTGATAACTGTATGTGGTGCACTTATTATATCTGAATTATTAATGTCAAACCACTTATGCTCTACTATTCGTGTGTATGGTACATCCAAGTCAGTATAGTTTACAATGGCATTACCTTGATAGTTGTTGGTTAACATAAAATCATGCTCAAAACTCAGACTACGATATTCCAATTTTCCCAGCTTATAATCAAAGAATTCATCAATTGGGCCTGTGTATATGGTCTTATTTGCTATGCGCTCAAATGAACTGCGATTATCATTGTAATTGCAGGAGGTATGACACTCTATACCATCAAGCAATCTGTTTATTAAGACATTGTAACCACCTTCTGGAATACCTTGATAGCTATCGTTATAGTAATTATTGTCGTATGTAAAACGAACAGGAAGTCGTTTAATAATGAATGCAGGCAGTCCAGAGCACGGTTTCCCCCATTGCTTTTCTGTATAGCCTTTTACCAATGTTTCGTAAATATCCTTCCCCACCAAAGCTATGGCTTGTTCCTCCAAATTGGATGGCACTGCACCACGTCGTTCACCCCCTGTTTGTTGCTGCATTTTAGCTTTCGCCTCATCAGGTTTTACTACGCCCCACATCTGATGAAATGTATTCATGTTAAAAGGCAAATTGTAAATTTTACCTTTGTAGTTTGCAATAGTATTTAACGTAAATCGATTGAAAGAGACGAATGAGTTGACGTAATCCCACACCTCTTTATTGCTGGTATGGAAAATATGCGGCCCATATTTATGCACGGTGATACCGTCAATGTCCTCACAATATACATTGCCACCAAGATGAGAACGCTTGTCTATAACAAGACAACGTTTCCCATGCATCTTGGCTTGTTGTGCGAATACCGCATTGAACAGCCCTGCACCAACTAATAGATAGTCGTATTCCTTCTTCATAAATACTTATTTCTTTGGACTTCTATTGAACTGCCAAGCCACGCGGAGCATGACGTAGTTGGGGATGACGCGGTACCACGTCTCGGTGCGGCCTTGGGCGTTCACCTCGTAGGTGGTGTTGCTGAGCTGGTGCAGCAGGTCGTGGCCTTCGAGGGTCAGCTTCACCTTGCCGTGGAGGATGGGCTGGGTGACGGAGGCGTTGAGCACAAACTCGTCCTTGTTCATGGCATCGCTGCCGTAGCCGCGGCGGCTCAGCATCATGCCGTCGATATTCAGCGTGGTGTTCCACGTCGGTATGGTCTGCATGGCATTTACGCCGTAGCGGAAATCGAAAGCACTGATATTGCTGAACGTCGAACGGTGTCCCCACGTGCGCCGCCACAGCAGGTCGCCGAGCAGACTCACCTTGGTGTTCTTCGCCTTGTAACTCAGTTTCAGGTTCTCACTGAGGTTCACGGTCTCCACTTTGTTCAGCTGGGCGTCTAAAATCCCGCTCACCGAGGCATAATCGACGGAGTGCCACACGTCGCAGCCCGTGCTGCTGTCTATCCACCACTTCTGGTTCTTGCTGAGCGAGAACGTGGTGCTCAGCGACGTGTTCCACTGCCAGTTGCCCTCCACGTTCTCGGGGCGGTAGGTGTAGGCGCTGGTCTGCTCGTCGTAGGTAAAACCCTGCGCCACGGAGCGGATATGATAGACGTAGCGCGACTCGATGCGTGAACCTGTCAAGCCCGTGCGATGGCTTGCCAGCTTGGGCGACCACGTGATGCTGGCGTTCACGCGGCGGTTGTTCTTCAGCGACGGATTGCCCTCCATGATGCTGAGTGCATTGCGGGCATCGCGGTAGGGCATCAGGTTCATCAGGCCCGGTGTCGATGTGGTCAGCCCCAAGCGCAGCGACCACACCTTGTGCTTCAGATGCAGCGAGGGATTCAGCGTAAACAGGTTGTGACGGGCAAGCGTGTCAATCGCCCCGCGCTCGTAGTCGAGCCGCTCGTGCTGTGCATAGACGGGCAGGCTCAGCGTCACATCGACGGGGAAGTGATCTGTCTTGTTCCATCTCAGTGCCACGGTGAACTCGTTCTCCTGTTGTTGCAGACGGCTACGGGTGCTGTTCTCCGTGTCATAGACGCTGCGGAGCAGGTCGCGGTTCGAGGGCAACAGGTCGATGGCGGTGCTGTCTTGGAGTCCCCATCCCGCGAGGTCGTTCAGCAGGTAGAGCTTGTCGTTGCTGTTGCTACCTGTTATCTGGTAGCGCTCTGTCAGGGACATGTGTAACTGCTTCCACAGATGATGGCCATACGTCAGCGACGGCTCGAACCTGTATCGCGTGGTGCTGGCATCCTCGTATTCATGGCGGAAATAGTCGGTGGCAGTGGCTTCCGCCGTGGAGTGCTGGCGATTGAATGCTTCGCGGTCGGTGCGCGTCCAGGACGATAGTATCATGCCGTCTATATTTTTGGAAATTGCGAACTGAGTCCGTAGCCATCCTAATCCATAGTCCTTTGTCTTGCCTAATCCATCAGTCCGCTGCGTGGCTGTCACCCGTAGGCTGTCCCACTGCTGCAAGGTGCCCAACATGCTGTTGTCGGTCTCTCTGTAGTACAACTGTATGTTACTGCCTAAGAGCCAGGGTAACCATACCAGCTGTTGGATTACCTGAACTGCCGTCATCTTGTTTCGGGATGTGCGCATATTCTGGGCAAAAGCCGTGCCCGTTGGCAGGAACCGCTCCTGATAGGTGCCCGACTCGTCGAGATCGTCATAGTGGTCGAAGGCTATCTCCAAGCCATCCTGTATGGCAGGGAAACCATACATTTTCTTCGTTGATTGATAGCCGAGGCTCATGCCCGCCGCCTTGCGTGTCGAGGGCTTGTTCTGGTTGCCCATGATGAGGCCCTGCCCTTCGTGCCATCCTTGTGAAAGGGAGCGGCTGATATCGTTGATGTTGTTCAGGTTGCCGAATGCGCCCACCGTCAGCGTCTTTGTGAGCAGCAGCCCGAATGCCCGCGCCTGATACCTGTCGTGTGTGCCGCCTGCCGCCTCGGCATTGGCTATCACGCCCACGGAGTATTCGTCCTTCAGGTTCACGTCCATCACGTATTCAGGGTTCTCGTCCTTAATGCCCTTTATGGCCGAGTAGAGCGACTGTCGCTCAAACACCTTCAGCTCCTTCACCGTGAAGTACGGTAGGTTCTCCAATAGCACCTTCTTGTTTCCCTTGAAGAGCGTACGGGAGTTGAGTGTCAGCTCGTCTATCTTTCGTCCGTTGATGAATATCTCGCCCGCGTCCGTCATCCGTGCGCCAGGCAGCTGCTCTATCAGGTGTTGCAGCATCGACCCTTCGGGCAGTTGAAAGGCCGTGGCATCATAGACCAGCGTGTCGCCGCGCATCTTCACCTTGATGCGCGTGGCCTTCACCACCACCTCATTCAGCCCCACGGTCTTCATGATGGACTTCTTCATGTTCACCATCGGCACCGCGAGCATCTTTTCTTTGTAGCCGTCGGGGACGCTCACCTTCGCCCAGCCGTCTTCGTAGCCGTCTTTCTGCACACGGATGATGTAGTTCGCGGCCTGTCGCGGCACGTTAATATAAAAGACGGTGGAGATGTGCATTTCGTCGTTACCAATCTCATAGACTTTCGGCTGGCACTCCACCGCCGTACTGTCGGCCCGCATCAGCGTGACCGTGCAATCGAACAGGCCGAGCTCCAAGAACGAGTCCTGTATGCTGCCTTGCAGCGTTATTCTGTTTGATTCTTGCGCATAAGAATAGACCGCGCATTCAAATATTAAAATAACAAAGAATAACCGTCTCATATACTTTATACAAAAAGTTCTTTATTTGTTTGACTATAAAGGGAATGCCAAAACAACAATTTAATGTAATCCAAAAACAGGTCTTGTGTTTTGGCAAACCCTAAATCCATCGGAATACTAATCTGGCACGCAAATTAGTTCTTTCGTAGTAGAAGATGTATAAATCCATTGGCAATAGCCTGTATTTACACCTCCTTGTACAGGAATAGCACACCTTTCACCTTCGTTAAGGCATATAAAGGTTAAAAATTCTCCTCCGCATAAGCTTGTCATCTCTTCCGAAGAAAGAACTTTTCCGCTATTCAAAGCTAATCTTTTTAGTTTCTTCATTTTCTAACAGATTAGGTTAAACTTATACACTGTTTCTTCCACAGATGGCCTTTCTGCTCCCAATGGCGTAGTGCTTCAGCCATTGATATCTTGCAAGATATTTTTACAAACATTATTCACATTCGTTAGTTTATATATTTATTTTCAGTCCTCCCTTGACCCTAAAATACTCAATAGTTCTTTTTACACCTTCTTTAAGATGAACTTGTGGCATCCAACCGTCAAGTTTGCTTGTGGCAAGAGATATATCAGGAGACCTACGTCTTGGATCATTCTCTGGCAGAGGTTTTGATATGATTAGGGAATGGGATTTCGTCAATGAAATAACCATTTCTGCCAATGTCCTGATTGTAATCTCATCGGGATTACCGATATTTATGGGGCCAGTAAAGTCGTCTTCGATCTTCACTACTCGCATCATAGCCTCTATCAGATCATCCACATATTGAAACGAGCGTGTTTGAGAACCATCGCCATATATGGTAATGTCTTTCCCAGAGAGAGCCTGCGTTATAAAGTTTGATACCACACGGCCATCATTCTCTGCCATTCGTGGGCCGTATGTATTGAAAATGCGTATGACCTTAACCTGTACACCATATTGACGATGATAGTTCATACAGAGGCTTTCAGAGCACCGTTTTCCTTCGTCATAACATGAACGAATACCGACTGGATTCACATTGCCGTAGTAATCTTCTGTTTGCGGATGAACAAGAGGGTCACCATATACTTCACTCGTTGAAGCCTGCAATATTTGGCAATGATTAGTTTTGGCCACTTCCAATAAATTGAGAGTGCCCAGAACCGCAGTTTTAGTGGTATAAATAGCATCCTTCTGATAATGAACAGGGGAAGCGGGACATGCAAGATTAAAAATTACGGAAACATTATCATAAAACATCGGCATTGTCACGTCATGGTTCACAAACGAGAAATTGGAATTCTCCAATAGATGATGGATGTTCTCCATACGTCCCGTATAAAGATTATCCATGCACAGAACCTTATAACCTTCCTTGACAAGTCTGTCGCACAAGTGAGAGCCGATGAACCCTGCTCCACCTGCAACTAAAACCCTCATATCATCAACATGTCCATTCATGTCTTTTCTTGCTTTAAAATTGAGTTGATTTCCTAATTTGGATGATTTTTGGCTGCAAATATACAAAATATATTGTATAAAACAAAAAAAAAAAAACAAATTTTTGACTTTTCTTGCAATATATGCTGATTTTATAGTATTTTTGCACCATCAAAATAACCATATTATATACAATTATGATTAAAGACACAAAATTTCTCTCTTTGAAAGATTACGAGTTTTCGATGGAAGTAGATGCAAAAACAAGAGCCAATGCTTTTCAAGACTACATCCATCAGATGGAACAGTTCGAGACAAAACCTTATTGGGTCATGGCTACAAGTGGAGTCGGGGCAAAGATGAGACTGGAAGGTCGTGATGACATCATTTCAGCATACATCTCCAATGATTATCTTGGGATGTCACAACGGCCAGAGACTATTGAGGCTGGCATTGAAGCGCTTCGAAAATATGGAACAGGAGCTTGTGCTGCCCAGGCGATAGGTGGGTATCTTGACATCCATAGGAAACTGGAGGAAGAGATTGCCGACTTTGTTGGGCAGGAAGATGCCATCCTGTTCTCTTCCGGCTTTGGAGCTAACACAGGTCTGCTTCGCGCCATCTTAGGTAAGAACGACATCGCTTACGTGGATTCATACATTCACACGAGCGCCACAAGCGGGCTGCGTGGAACGAACATTAAGCATATCGGCCATAACGACATAGAATATCTTGATATGATTCTTGGTAAGGAAGCAGGAGAGTACAAGACCCGCCTTGTTATTATTGATGGCGTTTACTCTCAAAATGGTGACTTGTCAAAACTACCCGAATACATCTCTGTTTGCAAAAAGCACAATTGTCTGCTCATGGTCGATGACGCACATGGTATTGGTGTAATGGGTAAAAATGGACGTGGAACTGCTGAACATTTCGATTGCCTGGGTCAGATTGACATCATCACTGGAACATTCAGTAAGTCGTTCGGATGTGTAGGTGGATTCGTGGCCGCATCAGCCAGAATGATTGAATACCTCCGGTATTACGCCGACAGCAATGTTTTCTCAGCTGCAATAACTCCGCAGGTCACATGCTCGGTGTTAAAGGCATTAGAATTAATAAAGACACGACCTGAGATAAGGCAGAAACTTTGGAACAATGTTAATTATCTTCGAAGAAGATTGCAAAGTGCAGGTTTCGACATTGGTCAGTCTGAGTCTCCAATATTTCCAATAATGGTTAGAGACAATGAAAAAGTATATAAAATTGCTGATATGTTGCAAAAAAAGTGTATCTTTGCAAGCGGAATTGTCTATCCAGCGGTAAGGACGAAGGAAGCGAGAATAAGAATCAGCCTTCTTGCGTCCCACGAAATAGAGCAACTTGAGCAGCTGGCAATTGCTCTTGAGGAGATAAGAAGTGTCATCCCGTTTTAACTATACATATTATATATATAATGAGTACAGAAAAAGCAACACGCAACAGGCGAACAAAAGCAGACATTACAGAAGACATCAGGAAAGCCGCAGTTGACCAGGTAATGAAACGTGGTTTTTCGGCATCACTGGTGACAGAAATCATCAAGAAGGCCAAGATTGAGCCTCCAGTTTTCTACCACAGATACAAAGACCTGGATGAATTCTATAGTGAGTTCGTCAAGGGTTATGACTACTGGTTTTCAGAAATTGCAGATGAAGCAATGAAATGTAGTGATGATCCCAAAGTTCAATATATTGCACTCATGGAAGGACTACAGGACTCACTGAAAGACAGGTCTGTCATGCAGGAATTACTTCGGTGGGAGGTTGCAGAAGGGAATGACACAACAAAGAGAACTGCTATGCTCCGCGAAGCGTTTACATTACCTCTCGCAGAAAAATACAAGGCTCTCTTTGAGAATACATGTGTGGACTTTGTTGCACTTGCCTCCCTCCTTATAGGTGGTCTCTACTATTTGAATCTTCACAAGGAACGCTCAAAGTTCTGTGGCATAGATATGCAGAAAGAAGAAGACATCGAACGAGTGAACAAAGCCATCAGGACCTTCACAGAGATAATGTTCTCTTTCCTTGAACGCCGGGACACTAAGCAGGACGTAGCAGAAAGGATGAGAGCAAAAGGGATTGACGAGCAGACAATCAAAGAGTGTCTGCAGATATAAAGACCCTTAATTAGAGATATAACAAATAGAAACGAAGAAAATCATGTGACAGAGATTGTTGAACAGATTAAAAGGACGGAAGCAATGGTGTGGAAATTTCTCCTAAGGTGTGGCACACGTTAGAGTCTTTTGAAACGAGTTGCTCTTCCTGGAATTCCGAGTAAGCAGTTTGTGCCATATGTGGAAGAAGAAAAACTGAAGGTAATATATAAGTAAAATGTAAGATTGAGTGACTTAGTTTATACTATATGAAAATATGGAAACGTTGCTTCTAATAATTTCAATATTTTTAACGATATCATTACTCGTTGTGTCTTATTTGTATTGGAAAAAAATGATAGAGGCGAAACGAGAATATAAAATGATAAAACAGCACCTTACCGATGCTGAAAGTGATGTTTCAAAAAAGTTATCTGAAGTAAGATGCTTAATGAGACAACAAAAAATATTGAGTAAAATAATAAATTGTGCGAATAAATCTTTATCAGAGGATTCGGCTTTCCTTCCATCAATGGAGGAACTCGCAAAAGAATTCAGATTCTTATTTGAAAGTGAATATTGTTCGATAGGTAAAGTTGTAAACGGAATAGTAGAAGACTACGTTGTCTCATACGATAACTATGAAGATGAGCAACTTTCGGCAGTACAGACCCGTTCTCTACGTTTAGTGAGAAAAGTTGATATAGATAATGATAACTATAAAGTATGCAATGCTTTGAAAGAAGGCAAGGAAATCGCATATTATGATGAAGAACTTATTGATGTCTCAGAGAACAGACACTACCAGATATATGCTAACAATATACTTAAGTCGAAATCTGTTAAAAATACCACGATTATACCCATTGGGGGCGCTAATAGTCCTTGTGGATACCTACAATTTATTAACTCTAACAACATAATTAGAGTAGAGGATATAGCTCCCTTTAAACTTGCTATGCTACAACTAATGCAATTGATTGTTGAAAGTGAGGAAAGAGAAGAAGAACTTGCCGAAAATAAGAACCTGCTGAAGGATTCAAACTTCTTTAGGGGGATACTTGAGAATAAAGACGATGTGGATTATCTGCTTGATACCATAATGAAGTATCTTTCAGAACAGTTTAATGCAGCTGTCATTTCTTTCAGAATACCTTTATTAGACGGAAATGAACAAAATCCGATTTTTTATCTTAGAAGATGCTATATTAGCAAAGAAATTCACAAGTCGCAGGAACTGCTTAATCACTATTATAACAATCGAATGTTGAAAAACCTGGCTGAGATGGGCGGTAGTCGATATCTTAAATGTATTAATGGTGATGAGGTTATTGAAGATGTTGCTAAAGATACTGACTATTATGAGGAATATGGTTTAAAAATCAGGAAGGAAACATTCATCTTGCCTATACTACGGGATTATAGTGAGAATAAATGTCATAATGGAGAAAGGCGAACCAGCTCACTATGTGATTTGGATTCTTTTCCAAAATGTAAAAATCGCTTAGAGAAGTTCTATGGCGTTTTTAAATTGAGGTTATTTGACAATGTTCATGAGCATGATGCAGATGATAATGTTACTGCCCATTTAGAAAAACGTAATATTGAAGAAAAGAAAAAGCGATTACAGTATCTTTCTAAACAGATAACTATTTTGTTCAATTCAATAGTTGAGAGATATGAAAACGAGTCACTGCTTGTGTTTCAAGAGAAATTGAGAAGAAGTTCGTTCATCAAAATCAAGGACTTCGACCAAACCTGCGTTGAGACGGTTAAAGAATCCATACAGGCTGTAGGTTGCGTACTATATAGATACGATGATTTGGAAAGGAGACTTATGCTTACAGCTGAAACTGGCGTGAATGGGATATTCAAGAAAAAAACTATTTCTTTGGATGAAAGCGAAAATATTCTTGTCAAAATCTATAAGGAGAATAGTACACGCTATATGTATAGAATGCCTGTAAAAGAGCAGAACGGGGTACCATGTATGTCTGTACTTTTTGTCCCGATGAAGAAGAGGGATGGTACTTGTAAGGGGGTTATTGCAGTTATGGGGAAAAGAGATGCGAGACATTCAGTGTCATCGGCTTACTGGGAACATGACAAGCCCCATGTGGACTTCATCGTAGATGTTTTGAATCGTATATCAGAAGCAGATACAGAACGTTTAGTGTTTCTTCAGCAGCTTTCACATGAACTACTAATACCAATTGCAACGATTGTTAGCGACAATGATATGGTTATTGACACTGCAGAAAGAAACAAGAGCAGTTATACAAAAGAAATGCTCCTTGATAGTATTAAGTCGAACAGAGACAGGAACATGCTTTTCAAGTATATCGTTTGTGATGTAGAAAATATTTATTCTACTATCAACAATACTATACAATACAATATGGTGATGTGCAAAAATCCCAAAGAGCTACTACTTGAAGCTATAAGAATGTTGGAAAAGGATGCACATTATGCAAAGGGAATAAGTATTGTTACGGGTATATACGATATGCCTCCAATGTATCTTGACAAGGACAGAATTATGCAAGTTTTCATAAATTTATTAAAGAACGCCATCAGATATTCTGACAAAAACTCCACAATAGAGGTATTCTATAAGTTTACAGACGGCATGCATGAGATAAAATTCGTAAATTATGGTATTGGCATTCCCCTAGAAGATTCTGACGTAATCTTTGATTTGTTTAGCAGAAGCAAGAATGCAAAAGAGTTATATCGGAGAGGATCTGGTATGGGTCTGTATATAGTAAAAGGCATTATGAAAGCTCACGGGGGTGACTGTGTAATAAGGAGACATCACCAACCAACGGAAATATCTATACTTTTACCTAATAAAAAACTTAATGAACATGAATGAGAAAAAGATTCTTTTTTTTGACGATGAGGTTTTACCTTCCGAAAACTTGATACGGAATTTGGTTACAAATTATGGTCATAAGATTACTTGTACTTCAACCGTAGCAGATTTCGTAGAGAAATTGACTAGCGAGAAATACTGCCTGCTCATCATTGACGTTATGGCTCCGATTCCTTCCGATATGGAATCTTTAGGCTTTACTTATAAGGAAATCGAGTCCATAAAAAAGAAGGAGGGATTGATTACAGGTGTTGTACTCGCAGAAAGGGTGTGGCGTGAACCGGGATATGATAACATTCCCATTATATTCCTTACAGCAAGGGCTCCATTCAAACTCAACTATCAAGAAAACAGAAAGATAAGAATGTTACAAAAACCGGTGCTGGCTAAGAACTTTTCAAAAGAAATTAATGAATTATTGGAAGAAGAATAGTGCAATGAAACTAAGATTTATAATTTGTGTGCTAATGGTTTCAGTTGTTGGTCAAGTTTCGTCGAACACACTCCAAAATGAAGCCAAAGCCCCTAGTGCTACCATGGAAGTATGCACAGCTTCTGCTAATGTGGAAAAAAAATATGATAAGGGAGATGAAATAGGCAGTCTTTCACTTGCTATAAATACTGTTAATAATATTTTAACAGGTGCAGAGGTCTTAATTGGAGTCCTTACCTTGCTAACTGTCTTTTTTGGCTTTTTTGGATATTATAGGTTTAAGAAGAGAATAGACGAGAAGTCAAAAGGAATTGATTCAAAACTTAAGGAATTTGAAGAAATGAAGACGCAGCTGGCAGAGGCCTATCATCTGTTAGAAATGCAAAATGGCTATATTAGTTTTGCAAATGGCTATCTATATCAGACAACAGAACAGATGGTCAACCAAATAAGCGACGCCGATTTGGCCATGGAAATTTTTAAGAAGATGAATCATAATTATCATGTAGCTAACCTATATTCAGCAGATGAAAACACTCGTTTCGCCGCTATCGCATATCTGCGTGATAATGGATGGTTAGAAGATATTAATCATCTGTATTCATTGTCTAAAACAGACAAAGTTGAGCGTCTAAGAACTTTTGCGTCAGAAACAATAGGTATTATCAAATATAGATTCAAAGATGAAAAGGAAGGTACTAATAATTGATGACGAGCCTATAGCTTGCAGCCATATCGCAGAGATATTGAGATGGAAATATGATACAGATGTGACTATCGTTCAAGATTATAGTAATCTGGAAGTTCTGTTGAGAACTGATTATTCAGCAGTCGTTTTGGATATGATGATGCCCTTCGACGAAGATTTTTTTACAGAAGTAAAGACATCAGAGAAATTCCCTGAACTATCAACAGGCAAATATCTATTCGATGAAATTAGAAAAAGAAACGTGAATATACCTATCATATTCTTTACAGCTTTCCGAGGAAAGATAGAATGTGATAGTAGATCTATTATTATTAGCAAACCAAATCTAGCAGTTAATGTTGCAAAGACTATTGATGGCTTTATTACCAGATTAGAGAAAATGGATATATTGTAAAGAAGTAAGCATCCGTTGAAATATAAGTTTTTAATCAAATACTTATAAAGGAAAAAAAATGAATTTATCTTAATAAAAGAAAGCTCTTTCTTTTTTTCGTAACTTTACGTCCAAATAAACATCATCGAACTTAAAAACGCTGTATCAACTGTTTCTTATGTCAAAGCATATCAATAAAATACCTATAAACCGCTACAATGACAAATACACGTCGTTGATACGGTCAATCAAGATTTTCTTGCCGCCACAATTGAACAAGGAAAAAGAATCTTATGGAAAAGATGATGATTTCGTTGGACGTGAACGTTTAATAGAAAAACTGTTTCTGTGGCTTTCCAACAAGGACAATAAAACTGGCTCATATCTTGTCACCGGTTTTCGTGGCATGGGAAAAACCAGTTTGGTAGACCGGACAATAGAACGTTTGGCACGTGAAACCAATTCAACAGTTGAGTTATTGGCAAAGGTTTCGCTCATGGTGATGGTTGTTGCTGTAGGACTTGTCTTTGTCTATTCACAAACACATAATTATAAACAGTGGCTACTATGGCCTGGCATTTATCTTTTTGCAATTTCTTTTATAGCACTTGTATTATCATGCACTCTTGATAATCCTATAAGAAAAGCCAAGAAACTTCGTAACAAGATACCCAACAGAAAAGAATTCCTGCAACTACTGGTTGACCGTATAGCCAGAGGGCGACGATTGGATGTTTCGCAGAAGGATTTCTCTAACATCAAAATCTCTGTCAATTTAGGTCATGAGGTTCTGAAGGAGCGTGATATATTAGGGTTAATCGCCACTAATGTACGAGACAAATATAAAGAATACATAAAAAGTATCCAGCCCCGTTGGTTTGTGGCGCTGTTGACTACACTATTGATGTGTGTTGTTAGTATAGGAACAGTTTTGGTTACAAAGCACACCATGCACCACGCTTTCATGGATAATCTCCCTTACGAGTATTTAAATTATAAGGACGTAACAAAGGATTTAAATGGCGATTCTAAAGATAGAATTAAGCTTGTTGTAGTTACAAATAAGGAAAATAAGATTGTAACCGAGGATATAACTGGAGAAGGAGCCCATACTATTTTAGTTGATGACAATTGGTTTTCTCGAACAGCTTATAATATTGTCACTTTCGGTAGAAATTTATACGCAAAAGAAAAAACTCGTAGTGTATGTTTACTCCTTTTTTATTTCTTGTGTTTTTTCATTGTAAAAAGATTGATTAATCTGTTCGTGCGCATATTGCCACTATGGGGGACACCACGGAAATCTATTAGCAGGCTTAACACCTTAGTAGACAGAATCGTTGCGACCACAGATGAGGAAATGGGAACTGCCTCGTCTATGGAAAAGAGTATGGTTTTCATTTCCCTTTTTAATCGGCGTAGGCATAAAACGTTGCCTATTGCTGATATTCGTGAAATAGAAACAGAATTGTCCTCCATTATTAATGATATTGCAGATAAATGTACTAAATGGTATAGTGCCCGTTTCTTGATTGTCTTCGATGAAATGGACAAAATTGACCCAGCCATGGTTGAGCCGCCTAAAAGCGATGAAATGCCAGAATTCACAGATTCGGTGAAAGGATTTCCTGATGGTATGGATTCGCGTGAACGTCGCCGTAGTGTACTAAAGTTGTTGGCAAACATCAAGTTGTTTGTTTCTTCAGCAAAAGCTAAGTTTGTTTTTATCTCTGGTCGTGAATTGTACGATGCGTACTTAGCCGACCTCAGCGACCGCGACTTTGCCATTAGTAGTATCTTCTCGGGCGTCCTTAACGTAGATAGTTTTCTCACACCTGAAGGTGGACAGACCGATGTCCGCTCCATGTCGGAGTGGTATATTGCGAACCGACTTTTGCCCGAGGAATGGCTGCAAGAAAGAGAGTTTAGAAATGCCCGAGAAGAGAAAGTACTGAAAAAAGAAATTCCTTCACTTCGATGGTATTACGAGTATTTGATAGAAGGGATTAACAGCAATACACATTATAACGACGAAGAAAGAATCAAACTGAAACACGATGCAAATTTCGTTCTGGGATTTCTTCACACTTTTGCTGCCTATCTGACCCACATCAGCAACGGCTCCCCCAAGAAAATATATCTTTATTTTGAGAAATATATCCGTAAAGCCATCGATTGTGTTCCAATGAACGATTGGAGCGACACTTGTACGGTAGGAATTGATTGTACCGATAAAGACAAAAAACAACAAGTGCTATTTTTTGATAGTATACAACAAAAAAACATCAATTTCATTTACTATTTGGCAGACCCAATCATGGGTACTATTACCAACGACCTTAGTAACTTCGGAGATCGTTTCTTGGTTTCTCTCTCCTTTATTATCGACCACATCTATAAGCATCATAATCGTAGCTTCTCATGGCGTAACCTTGAGCAAATCCCAGACCTGTTGAAAACTAGTAAGGCTCCTGAACTTCGCAATTCTGTTACTTCCATCATGGAGTATCTTACCCAAATACACATCTCGCGTATTACTATTGGACTTAACGAGTATAAATTCCATAAAAGCATTGCCGAAGAGATTTCGATGATGTCGAAAATGAGCGACGAGGCCTCGGCTCTTTTCAATTTCACTCTCGACGAATCACTTTCTGTCATTCAATACAATACACGCTTGCTTAACTATTATATTGAACTTGACCGGAAACAAAGAGAACACTCTTCTGAAAAAAGATACGGGTCTATCATTTCAAGAATTCATTCTAATTTGGGAGACCTCCATTATTGGGATGAAGACTATTACGCTGCTGCACTCGAATATCGTGCTGCGATTGAATCATTGTTCAGTGACAAGACCACTTATAGTTTCCTCACAAAACTGCGTTGTATGCTTAAACTAGGTTTAACATACGAATCTCGCAAACTTTACCCTAATTGTTATCAGATTTATACCAGAATTATTAAATTTTTAGTTGAGAATCGTTGGGTGGATGAGAAAAAGTTTGGGTTGTCTTCACAGGAGTCAAGAACGCATGGGTGGAAGGGAAAGCGACCGACGCTTTATCTTAACGAATCTTGGAGGTGGTCAGGCAGTCGTGACCGGGAAGCATTTGAAAAAGAGTTCAAACACAAGATATTTGAAGGAGACCACAACCGTAATGAAAGAAACGATGATGGCGGCCCCATTGAAACCAAATTTGGATTCAATTTTGACGAAACCGTTTCTACTCTATCCCAAGACTTGACTAAGGAAAAGTCAGATGTTGTTGGACGCCTTACTCTCTTTGAGGAGGTGAGGTATGTCTATCAAGCCATATTGGCCAAACTCAGTGTTATTGAAAAGATGGACATGAGCGGCATTACCCAGACCAATATCGATGTCGCAGAAGGAGAGTTCCGTACTATCCATAAGAGCGTAAACGTGCGTGAAAAGTTTGTTATCTCTGCCGATTTCTTCCGTAAGTTAGCAGAAATATTGTATTACAAGAACTCCCTTACTATATTAACACAAAACCAGGATGCCTTCTATGCTTCTGTTTATTATGGTGACTATGATTTATTGTCAAACCTTGACGATTTCTGCCTCTACTCGAAGATGTCACCAGCGAATGCACTGACCGTAAAACACGATGTGAGGTTTTTCTTTCACCATCTGAATGTCGAAATCAACGACCAATCGGTTGGTAATGAAAAAGTAGTACCTCGTTTCGACTACTCCTTGTTGGACAACAAGGACAACAAACTTAAAAGTCTTTTCGAGGCGTTAAATGATAATCTTTCAACCTTCTTTGATAAGTTCTCTGAGGAAGATTTGCCAAAAGATGATAAGAAACGGGTACATGATAATGTTCAAGCTTTCCTAACTTACAATACCGATACAGTACATACCAACAAATACGAGGAATTTCATTTCCGCAACTTGGGATACTGCGATTGTCATAGACAAAAACTACGCAAACAGAACCTTCGTCCGCCATGTTATGCCTGCAAATACTATACTCGTAGCTTGCGCATTTTGGCTGAAAATATGTTTGATGACCGAAAGGTCTTACTAAATGGTCTTTCGAAGTCCATCGGAATCCTGAAGAACTCATTTAAGAAAAAATTGCTTTATTCAGGTTCTATCCAAGTGCGCAACTTGGCACAAACACTGGAAGGATTTGGCAATGTTATGTTCTCTTGTTCGTCAGGTGACGACTGTGAAGGCGTCGATGATAGAACTTATAGGGGTATAAGCAGTGTTGTCATAGAAATGCTTCAGTCTTTATGTAAACAGAGCAACGAAGATGGCGAACTGCAGGTCGTTGTTGATTTCGAGAATAAAAACAAAGGCATAAAACTTACTCGTCTTGACAAAAGTATCATGTACTATTGGGATGCCTATCGTTTTTATTTGATTGACTCTTGCTATAACGAGGCCATAGGTTGTCTCAACAAAATCATCAATATGATTGTATATTATATTGAGGTCCTGCATTACTACAATGGAGGTGAGAAATTGTTGTGGCGTGACGAGACCGATGCTGTAATCGCTTTGATTGGTAATAATAATTTCGAAAATTCCTTCCTTGCGACCCTATTCACGCTTTTGGGACGTAATATTGGATATAAGTATGACCAGACCAACCTCACAGAGATAAACGAATTGAAATGGATATATAGTCTTGAGATGCATGATAATATAAACCTATCCCGTCTGTCACTTTTCCCAGATATGCGTGCCGCCTGGCTGCGCATAGTTGAAGCACGGGCCAAAGGCTTGAGGTATCTTGCAAAGCAGCATAAAACAGGCTATTCTCAGGAGGACTATGTCAGTTTCATTACCTCTGTCTATCCGCTTGTAGCTCCTTCGCGTAGGTACGAGACAACTTTCTATGAAGAGGTGTTAGGATATTATACAAAACTTCGTTTCAACGAGCATGTATTAAACAATATTCTTGGTGGCAATGTGATGATTGGCGAGAGCGGATATGCACCAGACTACCACATCCTTTTCTTTGAAAAACTTGCCGAATATCTGGATTCTGATGTTGACAAATCGCGCGTCGATTATATGCTATTCCATATCGATACAAAAGATGTCGAAAAGAGGTTGGAAATGCTTGAATATCTGATTCACGACACAATGGTGTGTGTCACCGATATGCTTAAAATATTCGCGCCTCACGTGCAGATTTCATCCTATTCCAATAGTTTCGTTGGCCTTGTCTATAACTTCTATTGGGAGTGGATTCGCAAATATGAATTCCTCTACATCCTCTATCAATATAACGACTTAATAAAGAAAGGAGATCGTGAATCTGCTGAAAGGATCATTAAAACATTGGTTAGAAGGGTGAGAGAAAAAGATGAAGACGATAGTCGTCAACGATTGCTCACAGCCCTAAAGACTTGTTGCCGATTCATTCCAGAGGACACCCCAGACTGTAGGAGATATGGTACCCGAGCTGATCGGTTCTATGAGTTCTTAAGGCATGATATTGACGACATAGCCATCACCACTATCTTTAGCAACTATGCAGCAGAGATGGCACTGAAATACTATAAGATGGCAGAAGAGGCAAACACTGAGGGGCAGAGCTATAAATCGATGATTGGCTCGCTTTATTTCCTCAATGATGACTTTAACAACGATACCGTACAATTCATCATTGCCTGTGACCGCTATCTGCTTAACTGTGGAGTAGTAGCCGAACAGCGACGCAAACTGGAGGAGATATATAAAGACTCCAATGTCTATGGCATAAAAGATGCTTATATTAATGGGCCTGCCCAAATGCAAAAAACTACAGTGGTGACAGACGGACAGTTCGATAGATCACAATATATTAATTCAGAATATTAACTTAAACATATAACAAAATGGGCATACAAGAAATAATTAACAGTATTACTAGAGAATATTCCATTCAGTCACAACCCTTGATGGCTTTTCCAACATTGAGTCCTTATCCACAAATAATTGAAGAGCTGGTCAAAAGCATAGCTAATGCGATTAGTTCTTTAAAAGGATATGTGGAAAGTGGGGCATGTGACCCAATAATAGATTCTCTATGGTCTTGTCATATTAATGAGTCTGAAGAATTAACCAGAAGAATATTGGAACTGAAACTATCTGATAAACTAAAAAAAGAAAATGTCTTTACAATTGAAAAACTTAAAACTGTAGATAGTAATTTTTATCCTGATAATGACAGATTACAAGTTGATGAAGCAAAGAACGTTATAAAGAAACTTGAACTTGTCGTTGAAAAGGAATTCAATACTATTAAAACTATTTGGTCATTAATACAATCTTTATCTATAATTAGAATCAATTTCATCGAAACTAATAATCCTACCATAACACAAATATTTTCATGGTCATTCCTGTTGTCTTTCTATGCTCATGTTCCAAAAGATAAGGCGTTTCCTTCTCCCCAATGGGGTGACTTGTGCGATAAAATTAAAACTTGTATTTGTAAAGATGACGATGAGAAACCTCAAACATGGTTTGTAGTAATCTCATTTATTATACTTGTTGTACTCTGTGTTATTTATGGGATTACTTGCTGTAAAGGGGTTTATTGGGAGAGTTTGTTATTAGCATTTGTCTTTATGTCTTCACTTGTTACTTTTTCCATTCTTGCATTATATAAGTTTACTCAATTCCTAAATTTGCAATGCGAACGGAATACAAAATTGAAGGAAAAAATAATAGATAAGGTTATCAATGCCTTCAATGAAGATAGAGAAAACGCAATGCTACATACAAAAACAGAATTGTCCTTGCATGAGAAAAAGGAAAAAGCATGTTTAGAAGAATGGGAGCGCGATAAAGAACACGTGCGAAAAATGAACATCCTAGAACATGATCGAAAAGCGAAATTAAACGATGTGTTAATTGAATTGGCCAAAATACAGAACAAGACAACGAAGATAGATAGCCAAAAGAAAGAACAACCATCAAAAGATACGCCAAAGGAAAAAACAATAAATGAAGAAAGCATCTTACCAATTCTTTTAAATTTAAAATAGTGTGAGAACACATTCTCCGAATGCACAAGTGAAAGAACCCATAGGGTGCGTGAATTGATGTGCCATTTTCTCGACATGGAATGCCTGCTCTTGAAAGACGAGGACAGCGTGCGTAACGTATAATCAGACATTGAGAAATCAAGTTTCGCCCTGCTCAAAGACTGCATGCCTACATGTAGGATGGCAACTTTACAGAATGTGTTCTCAGACTCCCTCAATACTCAAGACTGTGGAGATCTGGACACATAAATGTTGCGCACATCATAAGGTGGATTGCATATCAGAATAGCAGATGTAAGGCATTGGAATAACTAAAATCTCAGATTGAATCCTCTGGTCAAAAGAAAAAAGGCTTTGACGAGAATGACACAGAACCAAGGTACGTCATGTTGAACATCCTATTTCGCAAGTACATATGAATCTTTCGTTTTGAACCTATATCTTTGGAATAATAGAAACAGATGCATAATAAGGTTATGATGGAGTGATAAAAAGCAAAAAATAATTAAATCCTTTGAAATCAGGAAAAATATTCGTATATTTGCAGCGGTTATATAAACATAGGGCTTTATGTTATATCAGAAACTTGTCATAGATAATTTCCTGTGTTTCGACCATTTCGAGATGCAGTTTGCACCTGGGGTGTCTGTTATTATAGGACGCAATGGTGCAGGAAAGACCTCGCTAATCCGGGCGATGGTCTACTCACTCTACTTTATGTTTACTAATGATCGTTCTATGGGCGACGATTTCCTTTCTGCAGGAAACCCCGACTTGAAAATGCGTTCAATCAAGTTTGACGAGTTTCATAGAAACAAGAGTACTGACGATGCAGCTGCCGATGCCAATTTTCACGGTGAAATAGAATTCCTGGGGGAAATAATTGCATGGGACATGTATCGTCGTTCGACCAGCGGATCAGCTCTTAATCCC
>JAEEGH010006189.1_pt1 | contig 29422 bp, 18 predicted proteins | sample 9134181 | NCBI WGS metagenome assembly JAEEGH01 (sample SAMN16246544, study PRJNA631951) | gut metagenome | biome: gut microbiome; feature: rumen; material: DP-attached | host: Bos | place: Iran: Karaj | collected 2018-10 | reverse complement strand
AACATTTTGTCCAAGAGAACTTTACGGCGGCTCCTGCCTCAACGAAGAACGGCTTCTCCTCTAAAACCTGAACAAGTCGATTGTAGCCAAGCAAAAACTCGTTGAAGCGGACGCTGCTTTCATCGTTCACCTTATAGCGTGAAGGAGAATACTGGAGATAAAGAGCATTCTTATATTCCTTGTGCTGTGGCTTAGGAGCCTCTTCCTCTTCTGGGTCGAGTGTCCATTCTTCCACGGAATAATCATCATCGAACTGTGCCTGGGCATTAAGGCTCAGGCACAACATGGCAAAAAGAGCCATTGTCTTGCAGACGAATCTCATGGCTACTTTGATATAAATATACAAAAATGAAACGAGGCTAAGTACGCTTCGTCACATAGATATGGGTCACGATACCCGCAATGATGATGAGAAAAGCTCCTATGTTGTAGAAGTTATAGTCTTCAAGGCTAAAAACATAACTCAAGATGAGCAACAGTGCACCAAGCACAATAATGGAAAAACCTAAATACTTTTTCATATCTGTATATTGTTTTGTGTCGATATTACATATTTGCTCTGCAAAGATACAAAAATTAGTTTATAATTCATCATTCATGATACATAATTTTCATTTCTTGCTTCATTTTTATTAATCTGCGAAACAAAGTTCATCAAAAGAAAGCATGAAAGACAAGCTATAAACTAAAATTGCCACCATTTCTTCTGTGGCTTAGGCTCTACGAGCGACATCCTCTCCATAAGCACCTGCTCGTATGTCTTTCGCTCCGAAATCATTTGGTAGATGGTTCCCCAGTCGGGCAAACCGCCGATGTTGCGGTCGTCTATCCAAATGTCAGCCTTTATCTTGCGGCTGAAAGACTCGTTCTTACTATGGTCTTCCTCGGGAAAGTCCTTGTTGATGGCATAAAACTCAACACCACGTTTTCGGCACCACTCCACAGCATCGTCCAGTAGCTGGCCTTCACGAACACTCCAGAGGATGAGTTTGTGACGGTCTTCGATGAGCATTTTTAAGGTTTGTGTTGCGAAAGGAAGCTCCTTCCCTATTTCCGGATAACGATGCTCAACGATAGTCCCATCAAAGTCAACTGCTATAGTCATATTTCGCTTCCAGTTTAATTTACAGCCGCAAAGATACGAATATGCAAGCGAAATACAAAAGGAAAACAAAAGTTTTTCTTTTTATTTCCGAGTGAAAGCACTTTCGAGGTTCATCTTCGAGGAATGCCGCATTTGCCGATATCGCTCGCCTAAACGTAGGAAATATCTTTACAAGATTTTGAAGATGGCATGTGAAGATGAAGGGCGAAGCAGCCCAAAATGTCCAACGACCCACAGTTAAAATCAAAACGTATAGTGTGACGATTGCCAACGACCTTAGTGACGATTGCCAACTTCAAACGTTAAATCGGCCGATGAAATGGGCCAAAATTGGACGAAAAGCACCTCTTTTCTGCCCTTTTTCACTACTTCGTTTAGGGGTCTGATTCTGTAAGTCGCTGAGTATGAAGTCCATGCAAAAACTGCGAAAAATGCAGCCTTCGTGCCCTTCGGCCAGAAAGAAAGCCGTTTTTCTTAACCAAGATTGCCGAAAGAGCGAAAAATATTTACAAAACAGAAAGCGGCGACACACCTGCTTCCTGTTGCAAGTCTGTCGCCGCCAAACTTTATGAAGATTCTCTATTGGAAGAGTCTTGGTGCGAACATCGAGAGATAGATGCGCCAGTTCCTCCAGATGTGACCTCCTTCGCTTTCGTAGTATTCGTAGGGATACTGCATCTTGTCGAGGTACTGCCGCAGGGCTACATTCTGCTGGAACAGGAAGTCGTCCTTGCCGATGGCAATCCAATAGAGATGCGGCTTGGCTGCGAAGAGCTTCTTCATCTGTTCTACAGCCTCGGGGTGGTCGGCAAGTTGCTCCTCGAAGCTCTTCTGCGAGCGGTCGAGGCGTACGGCAGCCGAGTAGAGGCCTATGTAGCCGAAGGTTCCGGGGTTCAGCATACTGATGCGGAACGTGTGGTAGCCGCCCATCGACAGGCCGCAGACAGCCGTGTTGTCCGCGCCCTTTTTAATTTTATAATGTGAGGCTACGTAGTTCATGATGTCCTTGAAACTCTCTTCGTACGATGTCTTGGGCCTTCCCTTTTCCTTGATGCCCGACTCGAGCGGTCCGGCATCGTCGGAGGCGTTGCCGTTGGGCGTCACCACAATCATGGGTTTCGCCTTGCCAAGCGCGATGAGGTTGTCCATAATCTGTGCCATGCGACCGAGCGTCAGCCACGCCTCCTCGTCGCCCCCGGCGCCGTGAAGCAGGTAGAGGACTGGATAGGCCTTGCCTTTGTCGTACCCTGGAGGCGTATAGATGCTCATGCGGCGCTTCATGCCGAGCTGGGGGCTGTCGTACCAGACATGCGCCACGTCGCCATGCTCTACATTGTGATTTTGGTAGAGATAGCCGCAGTCGCCCGTCTCCTTACTGACGATAAATGTGCTCATGAAGGAGCGCACGTCGCGGCTGCGCTCGATGTTGCCGGCGTCCTGCGTCTCCACGCCGTCCACATAGAAGCGGTAGCTGTAGAGCTCGGCAGGGAGGGCTTTCGTCGTATAGCTCCAGACGCCGTCCTGCTGCGTCATTTCCTGGTTCCCCTTCTCAATGCAATCGCCTATGACGGTGACCTTCTTGGCCTCGGGAGCCTTGATGCGAAGGGTGACTGTGCCGTCGTCGTTGAACTGCGGCGAACGCGTGTCGTGTCTCTCGAAGATGGCCTGTTGGGCCTGAACGGCAAAAGCCGCGAGCAGCAATGCTGCCAATGTGTACAGTCTTTTCATTTCTTTATAATCAGCTATGGGTTGATAAATGTCGTTCCTGCCACAAATTTAAGTAATTTTTTGGCAAAAGCTTTCATATTTGACGAAAAAAGTGTTACTTTGTGGCACATATTAAGTAAAAAAGACGAAAATGAGGCGATTTCTCTTGCCCTTAGCGGCATTTTTTGTGATTATACAGGGCGTTTTCGGAAGCGACCTGAAAGGTTTCCGCGTCTGCCGTATGACAGAACCAGTCGGCATCGTCCGCACAGCACAGTTCTCCTGGCAGACACACAGCAAGAAGCCTAATGTGCAGCAGATGGCCTACCGCATCATTGCGGCAACCTCGGAGGAGGAGCTGCTGATGGGGCGCAATCTGTTATGGGACAGCGAACGCATTGTCTCCGACGAAAGCGTCAATGTTCCTTATCAGGGCAGGCGCCTGCCCTACCAGAGCAAGGTGTTCTGGCAAGTCGAGGTGTGGCTCAATACCGGAGAGCACCTGAAGAGTCCTGTCCTGAGCTTCCTTACGGGACTCAAGCAGTTTGCCGAAAATGCACAATGGATAGGCAAGGACGATGCCGCCCAGATTGTGACGGGCGATGGCGACAGCCGCGACCTTCCCGCCCGCTATATGCGCCGCTCGTTCTCCGTCAAAGGGAAAGTGCGTCGCGCCACACTCTACATAAGCGGCATGGGCTGGGGCATCACCTACATCAACGGCAAGCCCGTCGGCAAGGACGCTTTCGGAACACTTCAGACCGACTACACCAAGACCGTTTACTACAACACATACGATGTCACTCCGCTCCTTCGCAAAGGCAACAACGCCATCGGCGCCGTCCTCGGCAACGGCTATGTGCTCGGTTTCAACAAGGGGTGTACGTCTTACGGCGTTCCGCGACTGAAGGCGCAGCTCGTCGTAGAGACGGCGAAGGACACGATGACCATCGTCACAGGCACCGACTGGAAAGTTACGACAGAGGGGCCTGTACAACGCAACAACCTGTGGAACGGCGAGCTCTATGAGGCGGCACGCGAGATGAAAGGCTGGGCCACCGCTTCCTTCGACGACAGCAAGTGGCAGCAGGCGCAGCAGATGCAGGAACCGACAGGCCTCATGCAGCCTCAGCCCTGCCCCGGCATGCAAGTGCAGAAGGAGCTGAAGGCAAAGAGCATACGCCGCACTGCCGATGGCCGCTTCCTCGTCGATATGGGGCAGAACATGGTGGGACAGCTCCGCGTACGCCTCATCGGCAAGAAGGGCGTGCCTGTCGTTATCCGCCATGCTGAGATACTCGATCCCAAGGACAACGACAAACTTTTCGTGGCCAACCTGCGCGGCGCGAAGTGCACGGACAGATACATTCCGGCGGCAGATGGAAAGTTCACCTACCAGCCGCAACTCACCTATCAGGGCTTCCGCTTTGTAGAAATCAGCGGCATAGAGAAGGCGCCCAGGCTGAAGGACATCACGGGCCTCGTCATCTATGACGGCATGGCCGACCAGGGAACTTTCGAATGCGACAACGAGATACTGAACAAGATACACAGGAATGCCTACTGGGGCATCATTGGCAATTATCACGGGATGCCTACGGACTGCCCTCAGCGCGACGAGAGGATGGGCTGGCTTGGCGACCATGCCATGGGATGCTTCGGCGAGAACCTGCTCCTCGACAATGGCGGGCTTTACTACAAGTGGCTGCAGGATGTGTGGGACACGCAGGACGAGGACGGCCTCATCGCTGATGTGGCTCCTGCTTTCTGGGTGGTACGAAACAAGGATGTGGCGTGGGGAGCGCTCTCGGTCTATGCGACCTTCATGCTCTATAAACGCTACAACGACTATGATGCCGTGCTCAAGTACTATCCCTTCCTGCAGAACTATCTGAACTACCTGGACCATAATCTCAAGGACGGCATCGTGACGACCAATGCCTACGGCGACTGGTGCATGCCGCCCGAGCGTGCTGACCTCATCCACAGCGAGGACCCTGCCCGCAAGACTGACGGCGCGCTCATCTCCTCTGCCATGTACTACAGCATGCTCACCATGATGGGACAGCTTGCCATGCAGCTCGGTCGTGAAGGCGACATGATGGACTACGACAGACGGCAGCAGAACCTCAAGGAGGCCTACAACCGACATTTCTATCATCCCGAGACGGGCTGCTATGCGAACAACACGGTGACTGCCAACATCCTGTCGCTCGAGTTCGGCCTTGTGCCCGACGGCGAAGAGGAGCGCGTGGAGCAGAACATCACCAATGTGACGAGGGAGACATACAAGGACCACGTGAGTTGCGGTGTCATAGGCATGCAGCACCTCATGACGTGCCTGACGCGCAGAGGCCACCTTGACCAGGCCATGCGTATCATCCTGCAGAAGGACTATCCCAGCTTTGGCTATATGATAGAGCGGGATGCCACGACCATCTGGGAGCTGTGGAACGGCGATACTGCCGACCCCGCCATGAACAGCGGCAACCATGTGATGCTGCTCGGCGACCTGCTCGTGTGGATGTACGGCGACTTGGCCGGCATAAGACAGTCTGCCAACAGTCGTGCCTACAAGGAGCTGGAGATGTCTCTCAGCATGCCCGAGGAGCTGAATCACGTCCGTGCCACTCACGACACGCCGTACGGCAGGATAACCAGCGAGTGGTGGCGCACGGAGGAAGGCATCAAGTGGGAAGTGGATATCCCGGCCAACACATCGGCCCGCATACACATCCCCAGCGGCTATACCATACAGGGCATGCACAGCCTACGATGGGCAAGTGCTGAGGTGGAGGGCAACGACATCTGCCTCCTCGTGGGCTCCGGCACCTATACCATCAACGCACACAAGGAGTTCACGGCTCCTCCGTCCACGCTCCTGAGGCGTGTGACGAACACCATAAAGAACATTCCCGAATACCTCAAAAACTTATAATGTCAACCATGATACAGAACGATTTGCAACGCCTCCGTTGGATGATTCTCGACGAGGCTCTTCGCGACCCTGAGATGGAATACTTCATGGGCGAACGAACCAAGACAAACGAGACAGGCAACACGCGGAGCCTGATTCACTACGTCAACACAAGACTCAAGGCCGTCAACCGCGAGTTCAGTTGCAGCAAGCGCATGCTCCAGAACGATGTGGCCTACTTCGTGCAGAAGGGTGCCCGCCTCGAGCCACGATTCCGCCGCGGACACAAACGCATCCTGCGCTACATCAATCTCGAATGGAAGAACCCTCTGCTCAAAGCCGCCTCGTTCCTGAGGTACGACAGCAGTCCGGCCGAGGTGCCTGCTTTGCCCGACGGACCTCTGACGCCGGCCACTCTGCGCATCAGCAAGGAGGAGGAAGCCGTGCGTGCCAAGCTCGGCAATCCCGAGATACTGGGGCGCGACACGGACAGCAAGACGGGAACGGTCACCATTCAGGTGGAGCTTCCCATGAGCGACGCATTGCAGAATGTCATCCTCAGCCTGGGCACGGGTGTCGAGGTGCTTGCGCCTGAAAGCCTCCGCGAGGAGCTGCGTCAGACCATCAGCGCCTTCCAAAAACTTTACAAAAAGGAGACATCCGGAGCGAAGAAGGCAGTGCAGGGCGACCTCTTCGAAGGTTTGTTCTGAGGCATGAAAAGCAGGGATGTCCAAGCGGGTGCACCGCCTTATGTATGTGCCAGGAAATGAGATGCTTGCGTGCGGAAGTGCACATCCCCTCCGCGGGCCCGAAAATCCCCGGCTGCGGCGATGGCAATCCCCGGCTGCGGCGATGACCATTTCCGCGTGCGGCGATGCCAATCCCCGCGTGCGGCGTTTCCCAATGCCGCTGAGGGGCTTTCCGGACATGCCATAATTCGAGACTTAATCCTCTAAAAAAAATATTAAAAATTCCTCATGATTATGAAACACTTCAGCACGCTGCTCATGGCAACACTCCTGTTGCTCGGTTTTGGCAGCACAGTAAAGGCTGCGGACCTCCCCCGCAGCGAGTATCCACGTCCGCAGTTCGAACGCGAACTTTGGGTGAACCTCAACGGCACTTGGACCTACAGCTTCGACTTCGGACAGACTGGTGCGGAGCGTGACTTCCGCAACAGCAAGGGCTTCGACGGCAAGATAACCGTACCCTTCTGCCCCGAGAGCAGCCTCTCCGGCGTGAAGCACACCGACTTCATCCCCTGCATCTGGTACCAGCGCACCATTAGCATCCCGGCTGGCTGGGCTGAGAAGAACATCCTGCTCAACTTCGGTGCCGTCGATTACGACGCAACCATCTACCTCGACGGGAAGAAGGTGGGTCGCCATTGCGGCGCAGGCTCTTCCTTCTCCATCGACATCACAAAGTTCGTGAAGGCTGGCGAAAGTGCAAACCTTGTCATTCAGGTGAAGGACAACCTGCGCGGCGGCAAGCAGCCCGGCGGCAAGCAGAGCACAGGCTACTACAGTGCAGGTTGCAACTACACACGTGTCACCGGCATCTGGCAGACGGTCTGGATGGAAGCAGTCTGCCCGATGGCTCTGAAGCAAGTCTTCGCCACACCCGACATCGACCAGCAGCAGCTCGTCGTCCGCCCCGAGTTCTACGAGGAGGGCAACGGCAATATGCTGAAAGTTGAGGTGTTCGACGGCAAGAAGCTCGTCTCGACAAAGACAGCTCCTGCCACCAACAACACCGTCATCGTGCTGCCCATCAAGAACCCCAAGCTGTGGTGGCCCGAAGAGCCCAACCTCTATGATGTCGTCTATACGGTGCGCGACGCCAAGGGCAACGTGCTCGACAAGGTGAAGTCCTATGCCGGAATGCGCAAGATACACTTGGCCGGCGGCTACTTCTACCTCAATAACAAGCCCTACTTCCAGCGTCTCGTGCTCGACCAGGGCTTCTATCCCGACGGCATCTGGACGGCGCCAAGCGACGAGGCGCTCAAGCACGACATCGAGATGAGCAAGGCCGTGGGCTTCAACGGCGCCCGTCTGCACCAGAAGGTCTTCGAGGAAAGATACTTCTACTGGGCCGACAAGCTCGGCTATCTCTGCTGGGGCGAGCAGGCAAGCTGGGGCTTGGACGTCAACAACGAAGAGGCCGTCCGCAACTTCCTCACGGAGTGGGCCGACGAAGTGGTGCGCGACCGCAACCATCCCTCTATCGTCACCTGGACACCCCTCAATGAGACCTGGGGCGCTCGCGACGGCGTCTATGTCCGCTTCGTCAACGACCTCTACAACCTCACCAAGGCCATCGACCCCACACGACCCATCAACGATGCCAGCGGCGATGCCCACGTCAAGACCGATATATGGAGCGTGCACGACTACAGCCGCGAGTATGAGCGTCTCACCGCTAATCATGAGATAAAGAAGGGTGTGGAACCTTATCGCAACATGGGCGGCAAGGACTATCTCGCCAACTACAACGGACAGCCCTACATGCTGGATGAGTTCGGCGGACTGGGTTGGATTCCAAAGGAAGAACGCGCCAACTCCTGGGGCTACGGCGCACAGATTGAGACCGAGGACGAGTTCTTCAAGATTCTCGAGAAGGAAGTGGACGCCATCATAGCCAGCAAGCACATCACCGGCTTCTGCTATACACAGATAACGGACGTGGAACAGGAAAAGAACGGCGTCTATTACTACGACCGCCGACCGAAGTTCGATGCCGCCAAGTGGAAGGCAATCTTCGAGAAGATACCCTCCATCATAGAGAACCCGCAGGACCTGAGCGGATGGAAGTAAAGGCCCCTCTCTAACTCCCCCAAAGGGGAGAACCTGCAACCCCATCAATCCTATTTAATTCATAAAGCCCATAAAACCCATTAACCCTATAAAACCCATTAACATGAAGAAAACAATCATCTATGTTGCTGCACTGGCAGCAATGTTCCTGACCGCTTGCTGTGGTCAGAAGAAGTGTAATTGCGACTGCGAAGCCTGCAAGAATTGTGTAGAGAAGCAAGACCCGAATGCTCCTCAGGACAGCGCTACGATTGTCGACAACGAGCAGTACGACCTCGCTCAGCTGAAGGTGGATGCCGACGGCTACTATGTGCTCTTTGATGGCACCAGCCTCGACGGATGGCGCGGCTACGGCCAGGATGCTGTTCCCACAAGCTGGGAGAATGCCGACGGCTGCATCCATCTCGTTGGCAGCGGCACGGGCGAAGCTCAAGTGGAAGGCGGCGGCGACCTCCTCTTTGCCCACAAGTTCAAGAACTTCACTTTCGAGTGCGAGTACAAGATCAGCAAGGGTGGCAACTCCGGCATCTTCTATCTGGCACAGGAGGCTAAGGGAAAGGACGGCAACTACTTGCCCATCTGGCAATCCTGCTCGGAGTATCAGGTGCTCGACAATGCCAACCATGAGGACGCCAACCAAGGAAAAGACGGCAACAGACAGGCTGCGTCGCTCTACGACATGATTCCCGCCGTTCCTCAGAACGCTAAGCCTTTCGGCGAATGGAACACGGTGAAGATCCGCGTCTTCAAGGGAAGCGTATGGCACTACCAGAACGGAGAAGAAGTCCTCGAGTATCACCTGTGGACGCCGAAGTGGAAGGAAATGCTCGACGGCAGCAAGTTCTGCAAGGGCGGCGAGTTCCCTGCTGCTTACGACCTGATGATTGTGGAGGGACAGAAGGACGGAGGCTACATCGCCTTCCAGGATCATGGCGACGACGTATGGTATCGCAATGTCCGCATTAAGCTCGACGAATAATTCCCTCCTTCGTATGCATACGACACAGGGGCAGTCCTCATGGGGCTGCCCCTGTTTTATGCTGTGCCGCTGCTGCTATAAATATGTGCCGCTGCTGCTATATATATATAATATGTGGGGGGGGAATTGTTCCTTAGCCTTTGGAGGCTGCGTCAAACCTTAGGCAGCTTCCAGGGGTTGCGGTATTCCTTGCAGAGGTACGCGTCGGCCTCGGCATCGTGGAAGGTTGTGCCGTCCCATGTAAGCTTCTTGCCGGTGCGGTATGCTATGTTGCCCAGATGTGCGAACTTTGCGATGTGGGCACCGATCTGGATGCTGGCGTTGCATTTCTCCGGCGTCTTCGCCTTGATGCACTCCAGGTGGTTCTTGACGTGCAGGTCGAGTCCGCCGCCGCCATAGGCCTTGTGCAGTTCGACTGCCTCCATGCGCTTCTTTCCGCTCACGTTCTCGGGGATGACTTCCCATCCGCCTCGGTCTATGACGAGCGTACCGTTCTCGCCCACGAAGCCCAGCCCGTGGCTTCGGCCGTAGGCGCCGTCGTTAATGCCGATGGCGTGGTCCCACATCACGGTGAAGTCGTTGAATGTGTAGATGGTCTGTAGCAGGTCTGGCGTCTCGCAGGCATCGTCGGGATAGCCGAACTTGCCGCCGGAAGCCATGATGGAGTTGGGCGCCGTCACATTCATGCCGAAGAGGGCATAGTCCAGCAGGTGTACGCCCCAGTCTGTCATCAGTCCGCCTGCATAGTCCCAGAACCAGCGGAAGGTAAAGTGGAAGCGGTTGGGGTTGAACGGGCGCTTGGGAGCCGGGCCGAGCCACATGTCGTAGTCCACACCTTCTGGAGCGGAGCCGTCAGGCTTTACGGGGATTGAGGGACACCATCCCTGATAGGAGAAGACGCGCACCGTGCGTATCTTTCCCAGCTGACCGCTGTGGACGAACGCCATTGCGTCCTGCCAATGAGGGTCGCTGCGCTGCCATTGTCCCACCTGCACTACGCGGTTGTACTTTTCTGCTGCGCGAACCATGATGTTGCACTCCTCGATGCTGTTGCCCAGAGGCTTCTCGCAATAGACATCCTTGCCGGCCTCGCAGGCGGCCACCAGTTGCAGGCAGTGCCAATGGTCGGGAGTGCCGATGATGACGACGTCGACGTTCTTGTCGTCAATCAGGCGGCGCCAGTCCTTATACACGCCCTTGGGTTTCTTGCCCTGAATCTTCTCCACATCGGCCACTCGGCGCTCCAGCACGCTCTGGTCCACATCGGCCAGTGCCACGCACTCCACTTCCGGGTTCTTCAGGAAAGACCTCAGGTTGCTGAACCCCTGACCGTTGCAGCCTATCAGTCCGATTTGGATTTTGTCGTTGGCGCCCACCTTCTTTCCGGCAGCGCGAGCCAGTGTGGGGCTCAGCAAAAGTCCGGCGCCCATCAATGACGATTTGTAGATAAACTCTCTCCGTTCCATATCTCTTTGTTTTAAGTTGTGATGTCTCGCTAAGGATACTCTCGATTCCCCTTTTCGCCTTTTTACCTTTCCCTCTTTTCAATTCTTCTTTCCCCTCTGTTCTCATTTTTCCCCCATTTCATCGGGTTTTTTATGCGCAGTCCGCGTTTCTGCATTCGCAGGCAGAGTCTCTGCATCCGCAAGCTGCGTATGTAGGTTCGCGGTTTGCGTATTCAGACTGCAGCATGCCAAAGAACATAATTCCAAAGGCGGCGAGGAGGCATGCAGCATGCGGCGTTTGCCGAGGCCTCACTCGCGGAGTGTCTCCCCTTCGGCACGAGCGATGCACCGCCACTCGGGCCTCATTTCATCAGCACCTTGTAGGCCTTGCCTCCTCGAGTGCGGATGATGTGAATGCCTTTCTGCGCCCTCGTCGTGGGGATGCCTGTGATGGAATACGACTCATACCCGTCTGCTTTGGTTGCCCAGAAGGGAGAGGTAATGATGTTGGGGTCGTCCTCGTTGAAGAATGTCCCGTCGTCGCCGAGCGTCACCTTCGCATGCGTCTTGTTCAGCACGGGATGAGCGTCCTGCCCAAGCGTCTGATACCAGACAGGCGTAGGCAGATTGTCCTCTTGGTTGAGGAGATAGCAGAGCTCGCCGCCGGTGATCTGAGTCTCGTCCACGACGGTGGCTTTCTTGTCGGGGTAGATGGAATAGCAGTTGACGGCGTATGGTCTGCCTCGCAACATGGCGTCGGTCATGTCAGCATAATAGAAACCCTCCACGCTGCCGCTGCCATAGCAGTTGTAGGCCTGGCCATTCGCTGCGTAGCCCGTAATCTGACCGCTTTCCCTGCCTCCCTTCACAGGTCCCGACACATAGCAGTTGCGGAAGATGGGTGTGGCAGCCGCACTCATATTACAGCCGAAGATGCCACCTGCATTCTGGGCCATAGCCGTCACGGAGCCCTCGTTGCCCAGGCACTCCATCGTGACCGTTCCGCTTCCGTTGGAGCCACCGATGAGGCCGACAAAGGCATTGCCCTTGATGGAGCACGTCGAGTCGAGCACAAGGTTCTTGATAATGACGCCGCCGCCCACCACGCCAAAGAGGCCGGCATAGTTCCTGCTCGATTGCAGCGTCAGGTGACTGATGGTGTGCCCTTGCCCGTCGAAGCATCCCGTGTAGGGGTTGCCAACACATCCGATGGGCTCCAGCTGCGGGCTGACCGTGCTGAGGTCGAGGTCCGCATTAAGGCGTCCGCTCAGGCTTGTGAGGCCATAGTAGTTCACGGCTCGCGAGAAAGCCAGGAGGTCTTCCGGCGTATTGATGATGAGCAGCGTGTCTGTCGGAAGCTCGATGTCGTAATCCTTGTATCCGAGCTTCTGGTCTATCCATCGGATGCGCTCGGCCAGGTAGTTCTTGATGATGTCGAGCTCACCCTTGTAGGTGCCGGGAGCAAACTGCTGCAGCGTGAGCAGCTGGTCCAGGTTGTCCCAACGGGTGAAATTGAGTTTCTGGGATTGGTCCATCACATGGCCCAAGCTGTCCACGAAAGCCCAGAGACTGTCTTGGCTGAATGCGCCGCTGTCTCGCATCTTACTCCATATGTTGCTCAGCGCCTCGTTGGCATACGGATCGGAAAGGATGCGATTCACGAAATCGCGTATGCCGGTGACAGCCGCGCCGTAGTTGAAAAGCCAGTTAGGCTTCCCGTTTGCCGGATACGTCCGCTGGTCATTGTCCATGCTGAGGTCGAAATCCCATACCGGCCCGAAGTAAAAGAGGTCGTCCTCCCTTTCCTTATACAGATATATGCTCCACATGGCGTCGTTGTTGCCTGAGAACTCACCCACCAGAAAGAGCCGCAGGAAACTTTCCAAGTCGAGCTTGCTGCGATACCCCTTTTCGGGATCCTGATAATTGTCTGCCCAAAGTTTGGCTTCCATCTCGAGGAATGCATTTTGAATGTAGGAGAATTGCTGGGATGTGATGTCATCTTCGTCGGGCGACTTGATGTCGACGGGGATGCCGTGGCTTGAACTGAAATGGTAGGCCTCCCCTCCCGGGCTTGTTATCTCGAGGAGATATCCGCCGGTGATGCTGGGATAGTCGATGTCGCCTGACAGCATTTCAAAGATGTCCACGCGGTTTGGTCCCACCGTCACTTGGTCGCAGAGCTGATAGTTGCCTTTGTATTCTCCGTTCACTATGACGTCGACATTCTGAATCCACGGCGTATATTTGAGCCCCAGCCGTCGGCTCATCTCGAAGGCGACGTTGTTGCGCATCAGACTCTTGTCGCGCCAGTTGGGTATGAGCGTCCATTTCTTTGCCTTGGCTGGGCTTTCCAGTGCTGAGCCACGCAGCATGTGGTGCGACTTCCCGTCGTTGAACTTGATGCGGTAGGGGCGCTTCTTGAAGAGTTCATAGCGGGAGCCGTTCCCTCGCTCGCGAGCCAGTATGGGATATTCTTGCAGACGGGTTCCGCCGTCGTAGATGATGCACATTTCCGACTCCAGCTCATGCACTTTGTCGTAGGGCTCTATCCCTGCGTAGGTGTGGTAGGAGAGTGTCGGCAGATTGGAAATCTGATAGAACCGGCTGTCGTTTCCTTCATTTTGGTAGCCGTAGAACTCCACCTCGGCAATGTCGCTGTGCGTGTCGGCAGGAGCGCACCAACGGACATAGCGGAAGCCTCGCGAGACCTGCACTTCGGCATACGAGAACTCGCCTGCTGTCCCTTCCTCTGTAATCATGTAGAGAGGAATGGCATCCATGAAGTCCTCACGGTTGGAGCCTTCGAAGAGTCCCAGCACCACGCTGCCCGACTCCGAGGTACCCGCGAGTTGGCGCCATCCCACGCGGTAGATGATGTGAGGCGTGCCCAGGTCCAGTCCCACCCACGAGCGCGAATTCTCGTCAGCGCCCATCGCAGTCCCCACCAGTTTCGTGCCGAGGCCCTCTGCATGCAGCCTTTGCAGCGGAAGAGCGGAGCATAAGAAAGTCATCAGAAGCAGTAAGGCAATATTGCTCTTTCTCATAGTGTGTTTCATTGTTCTTTTTGGCAAACAGAGCTTTTCTGCATGCCGTATTTCATGGATTAGCTATGCAAATATACATTTTTTTGCAATACCTTGTACACAAAGACTTAAAAAAGGTGGTTACATCGCTTTCCAAGATCATGGCGACGACGTTTGGTATCGTAATGTTCGTATCAAACTGGACGAATAATACTTCTCCTACCTTAAAGCTAACAATGAAAAGAGGCAAGCGATGATTCGCTTGCCTCTCTTCGTATAATCTTATGTGGATGGAAGGCTTATAATGCAAGGCGAAGTCCAACGTTATTATCGTTGTTGTCTGGCCATAAATTACGTTTGCAAGAGATGCGACAAGCGTCGATATCGTCTGCCCACCAACTTCCTCCACGAATTGCGCGAACCTGAATGGTGTCATCAAGCGTGGTCAAGTCTTCGCACCATTCGTAGACGTTTCCGCTCATATCGTATAGACCAAGTTCGTTTGCTGCTTTTTGTTTGACGGGATGAGTCTTCTTGTCGCTATTGTTCCAGTTCCAAGCCACCTCATCTATATTGTTGCTTCCGCTATATTCATACGCTTGGCTTTTGTTCCCACCTTGAGCAGCGAACTCCCATTCCTCTTCGGTTGGCAGACGATAGGCCTTTCCTGTCAACTTGTTGAGCTTTGCAATGAAGTCTTGACACTCGTTCCAATTCACATACTCAACAGGATTGCCCTTTCCTTTGAAACAGCTAGGATTAGAACCCATCACAGCTTCCCACAACTCTTGCGTCACTTCAGTCTGTCCGATAAAGAAGCCTTTCGGCTGTTCCTTTCTTAGAGTTGAGCCATCAACATGTATCATCTCGAACGACACGCCGTTTACTGTTTCTACAAACGACTGCTTTTCGCCTGTGCATCCACAAAAGGCAAAAGCAAGAAGAAGCAGGCAGCCCCAAACCATTCTCCTTGAAAAAAGTGTCTTTTCCATAATGAAATAAGTTAAATAGTAAATAAGTTAAATAGTTTTGTTATGTTTGCTGACACAAAGAAAAGGAGAGTTTCTGAAAACACAATGGGGGAAATGCAGAAAAGTGTTGTGTTGAAGCCTTATTTAACGTTTATTCGTAGTAATGAAACACATATTTGTAGTAATCGACGAGAGATGATTTGTGATGAGCCTATGCTTGTCGGAAAACACGGCGTGGTTAAAATCCAAACTTAACGTGCCAACTTTGCAAAGTTAACGTGTTAAGTTTGCCAACTTAACGTGCCTAGTTTGGCAATTAGGCGTGCTTGGTTTCATCTTGCCAAGAGAAATAGCCTGCAAGCAAAGTCCCTGAGATGCTATGATAGGCGCAGGATATGGCGCAGGGAATGACGGCGAGGGCAGCCATGGGATTCATCGCGATGATGGTTGGCGAGGCGAAGAAGTTGCGGGCCAGCACGGTGGCCATGCCTGCATTCTGCATTCCCACCTCGATGGAGAGGGTTCGCCGCTTGGCTGTGTTGAAGCCGAAGGCCTTGCCGACCAAGTAGCCCAGCAGATAGCCTGTGCCGTTGTGCAGGGTGACGACGGCCAGCGTCAGCAGGATGAGTTTCAGCCCGTTTGCCTGCAGTTGGGGATGGACGGTAAAGATGACGCCTCCCACGATGCAAGCCAGGCACAGCACACTCACGCCCGGCATGATCTGCTGCAAGTGCCGGAAGTATTTCCTTCCGGAGAAAAAGTAGTTGAAGGCCACGCCGAGCGTCACCGGCAGCAGCGTCACGAGCAAGATGTTCTGGAACATTCCCCAGGCATCGACATCGATCTCTGCCCCCGCCAGCCACAGCACCAGCAAGGGCGTCACAAAGGGAGAGAGGACGGTGCTGACGGTGGTCATGCCCACACTGTAGGCCACATCGCCTTTGCACAGGAAGCTCATGATGTTGCTGCTCACGCCTCCGGGACAGCAGCCGACCAGTATGATGCCGGCTGCCATGAAGGCATCGAGGTGGAAGAGTCGGGCCAGCATCCAGGCCACCAGCGGCATGATGGTGTACTGCGCTATGCTGCCGATGAGGATGTCAACGGGACGGGAGAGCAGGATGCGGAAGTCTTCCGTGGAGAGCGTGCAGCCCATCGTCAGCATGATGAGGCCAAGGATGACCGAAGCCCTCTGCCCTTGCTGCACCCACGCAAAGGAGTCGGGCAGGAAGAAGGCTACGATGGCAATCAGGATGATGAAGGCACTCGTGTATCGCGCCAGCCAACGGCTCAGCGCTAATAGAAAAGACAGGATGTTATTCTTCATTCTTCAGGGATTCTCTATGAAACAAGGCGCGCTTTTCAATGCGAAGAGCACGCTTCGCCCCTCGCATCTACAGCTCCACCTCCAGCATCGTGAACGAGTAGGGCGGCAGGGACATGTCCATACGGCTCTTGGCATTGAAGGCTTGCTGCACAGGCGCGATGGGTTGCTGGTCGAAGTTGTTCTTGTCGTCGGGCTGGCCGCAGAGCATCGTCTTTGTCGCCCGTTTCGCCTTGCCGAAGCGACTCAGGTTGATGTGTGCCACTTTTGCCTCGTCCGTGGCGTTGCAGAGCTTCACATAGAGGCGGCGCGTCTTGGTGTTCAGAACGACCGACTGACCGTAGTGGCTGTCCTTTACAGGCTGCACCACGCCGGCCTTATCGCCCTCGAAGCGTACGCAGTCACCATAATAATATTGTCCTGCCGACTGCCCGAACATCTGCTGCACATAGTAGCTGCAGGTCAGGAAAGGCTTCTCGTTGTCGAAATAAATCAGGTCTGGGTTCCATGAAGTGTTGTTCTTGCGTGCAAAGAGCGGCGCATAGCTCGTCATGCGAACCACGTCGGCATTGCGCTCCACATGCAGCAGATACAGGCCTTCTGCCAGCGCATCGATGAGCTTTGAGTCTTTTGCAGCGTACTCGCCAAGATAGACCTTCGTCTTCTTGCCACGCGGATAGCTGTCGTACTGCCTGTTGTTGAGGAAAAAGTCGCGCGGCTCGTAGTAGTGTTCGTCTGCCAAGGGTATGCCGAGCTCGTCGCAAAGCTTCCAGCCGTTATCGTAGTCGCTGTTGCCCGGATGCGAGCCAGGGCCGACAGTTCCCACGATGACTATCTCGGGATGAGCCTTCGTCACGCGCTCGTACATATACTTGAATCGCTCGCAGAACTCGGGCGAGATGCGTTCCTCGTTGCCCAGGCCGAGATACTTCAGACCAAAGGGCTTCGGGTGACCCTGCTCGGCACGAATCTTGCCCCACTTCGTGGTGACGTCGCCATTGGCCCATTCGATGAGGTCGAGTGCGTCCTGCGTCCATTCGTCCATCTCCGACATGGGAGCCACATCCTGCGCCTGTCCCTTCATGCCCCAGCCGCCATTGGTTCCCTGGCACGACACGCCGCAAGGCAGGATAGGCACCGGTGCCATATTGAGGTCTTCACAAAGCTGGAAGTACTCGTAGTAGCCGAGCCCCATCGACTGATGGTAGCCCCAGGTGTTCTTGAGGGCTTTGCGTTCGTGACGCGGGCCGAGAGTCGTCTTCCAGCGGTACGTGTTCCAGAATCCGTCGCCGCCTCCATGCACCACACAGCCGCCGGGGAAGCGCATGAACTTCGGCTTCAGGTCGGCCAGCGCTTGAATCAGGTCCTTGCGAAGGCCGTGGCCCTTGTAGGTGTCCTGCGGCATGAGCGAAACTTGGTCGATGTCGATGGCGCCTTTGCCCAAGACAAGGAGTTGCAGGACAGCTCGAGAGCTGCTCTCGGAGGGCGTGAGCGTCGTCGGGATTTGCTGCCAAGTGTTCAACGACGCCACGATTGTCTGGTCGGCAAGAACCTTTGCAGGACGTCCTGGCTCGACCAGCACGACACGAACTTCCTTGTTGTCTCCCTCCACATTGCGCAGGAAAGCAGAGAAGTCGTACTTCTGTCCGGCCTTCACAGCAAAGCCGTCGAAGCCGCTGTTCTCTATGCCGACGCCCGTCCATCCGTCGAAGTCATAGTAATGTCCCACGCGTTCGATGTAGAGGCGCATGTATGTGGGATTGTTCGGATGCAGCGGATTGTCCATGCGAGGCTCCATGCGTCCGAGCGAATGGCCGGGACGAATGAAGCGCCACGAGGTGCCTGGCCCCCATCCGTCGCGCTCCGTCGGGTTGTACTCGAACGAGCCGTTCTGCACGAGTTCGGCGAAGATGCCGCCGTCGGCAGCGTAGCTGATGTCCTCGAAGAAAATGCCAAGCAGTTCGTCGCTAATAGGTTTGCCGCCTTTCGGAGCCTTCATTTGTGAGGCGGCTTCAATGTTCAAAAAGGCAGCCAAAGCAGCGACTGCCAAAGTCAGGATGCGTTTCATGATGTCTTTTGTTTTGTCGTTTTGCCTGCAAAGATACGAAAAAATGAAGAATGAAGAACGAAGAATGCAGAAATTTTTTAAAAAGGCAGTTGTTGTGCTGCCTTCAGCATTCTCGGAAATATCTTTACAAAAAATCGGATGAAAAACGTTGCATTTGCCTGTATCGCGTGCCGCCTTTTCCAACGCCGCGTGCTGTGATGACCAACGCCGCGTGCTGTGATGACCAACGCCGCGTGCTGTGATGACCAACGCCGCATGCGGAGTTTGCATTTCCCGCCTGTTGCGTTGAGTGTCTTTTTCCGTCAAATTTCACCTAAAACTTTACTTCGTTTGCCAGCACCTCGAAGGATTCTGATACCTTTATGATATTTTGTCTTGAGATGATGCTTTGTAACCCATTGATTGTCAATAGGCATGCGTTTTGAGCCCACTTCTCGCCTCGAGTGATGAAAAGTGCCACGACTGTCAAAAAACGCGCTTAAAACGCATCCGCAAGAGAAGAATCTTTACAAAAGTGCTTGTCATCTCATGTTATCAGTCACTTGGTTTCCCCAATCTTAAAAACGCCAAACAATATATTTTGATGCATTTGACATTTTTTAACAATGGTGCTGGTAGGTTATTTCCTTAAAAAACTGTATTTTTGCAGAAGTTCTGTGTGCAAAAACCCGCACACAACAAGAAAAAAGATTATTATTATTAACAATAAGCAAATTAATAACAAAAAACAAATGAAAAAACTATTAACATTGTTCGCCTTAGCCATCATGCTGGGCGTACAGAATGCCAATGCCTTTGTACATACAGCATTGAGCGGTTCAAACTGGAATGCGAATGAAGGACCTGCCAAGTTGTTCGACGGCACGACAAACACAAAGTGGGGAACCCACGATGATGACCCGTATGTAGTCTTCAAGACTTCTCTCCCAATCAAAGCTACCTCGTATAAATTGGTAATTGCAGGTGACACGCATGATCATACAGGGCGCAACTGGAAGAAGTGGGAGATTTATGCAGGAAACTTCAGCAGTGAAGCAGATGCCACTCGCGACGCTGCCGGCTGGGTCTTGATTGATTCCAAAGACGAGAACTTGCCTACAGCCCAGTTCGAAGAAGTTCCTTTGACTCTTTCCAATGCTGACGCTGACAACTTCTATAACTATTATAAGATTGAAGTGAAGGAGCTTTCTGGAGATTGGACTAATTACTGCCAGATGGACGGGTTCAGCTTCACGGATGCCACTTATCCTTTAGATAAAGTGGACTTTACATATGTAAAGGGACAGAGCAACACCAATAATACGAACGAAGGCATGAACAAGCTCTTCGACGATTGCCTTACAACCAAGTACTGCGGCAATGCAAGCAATGTAGCAGGAGCCGACGTCTGCTATGCTATCGTCGAAGCATCTCAGGCTGTATATATGTGGGGTTATGAGATGACAACTGCCAACGACAATGAGCAGTATGGCCGTTGCGTTTCAAAGTGGTCACTTTATGGAAGCAATGATGAGAATGCTAAAAATGATGCCACTTCTTCATCTTGGGTACAACTCTCCAGTCTTGGTGGCTTTGTACAGCAAAAGAACAATTACACGCAACGCTTCTTCTGCGACAAGAACACCGTGGGCACCGCTTATAAATACTTCAAGGTAACCCTTGATGATGGTGGTTTCGTTCAGTTGACCAAATTTAATTTCTGCTACGACAAGTATTCTACTGTAACTTATGATTGGTATGCTTCTTCCGATGATCGCAAAGACCCAAATGACCCAAATTCTGACCCAAATGATTCCAGAAAGGCTGTTGACTGGCTTTTGGGCCGGAAATGGGAAGGCAACAATCTCGCTGGCAACTGGGTAACCATTAAGACTTCCGATGATACCCCTCATTCTGTAAAGAGCTATTCATTTACGACACATGATGATGGTAGATATGGCGACCGTGCTCCTAAGTCATGGACAATAGAAGGTTCGAATGACAACAGCACATGGACAACAATTGACGAAGTGACCGATGGCAAAATAGATAATCTTAATTATAAGACCTTTGACTATACACCTTCCAATGTCAGCGACTCGTTCAAGTACATCAAGCTGACACTGAATGCCATGAAGGGTACTGGCTGGACTCAGGTTGGCGAGTTCCATGTGGTTGGTGCTTGTCAGACTCATACTTGGGTGAACACCACTTATGTGGCACCAACCTGTGTTGCTGACGGTGGCGGCGAACAGCAATGCTCCGTTTGCGGCGTTACAAGATTGTCGGGTGTTGAGCCTGCTACAGGTAATCATACATACGATGCAAATGGCATCTGTACTGTATGTAATCAGCCTAACCCCAACTTCATGACCTTGAATGGGGGCTTCTATGAGCCGACAACTGTTGAGCAGTTCAATTGGCTGAGAGCTATGATTCAAGGCGGTGCAACCGTCAACATTCGTCTGACACAGGATGTTGACCTTGCGGGCTTTGCCGGCTTTGGCAATGGCGAAGAAGCAAACGACCACATTGTTCCCTTCAGCGGCGAGTTCGACGGTGGCGGTCACTGGCTTAAGAATCTAAATATTAATGTTGTCAAGAAGAACACAGGCCTCTTTGGCTTGACCAATGGCGCAAACATCCACGACCTCGGATTTGATAAAGCAAACGTGAAGGTCAATGGCACTCAGAATGTCGGCATTATCGTCGGTAATGCAAAGAACACAACCTTCAACCGTGTTGCCATTATGAAAGGGTCCAAAGTTGAGGGCTTTGACCATGTAGGTGCATTCGTGGGCAATACAGAAGGGACTTGCGTTATTTCCAATTGCATCACAGACGCCGAAGTTTATTCCACAGTTTATCAAGCTGGTGGATTCGTCGGAACATCCAGTGGACTTACTCTCGAGAAGAGTTTGTTCCTTGGCTCGGTAAGGTGTGGTAATGGTGCAGGCGATGTCGGAGGCTTTATCTCTCGTATAGAAAAAGACAATGCAACAACCATACAGAATAACATCATGGCAGCCACAATGCTTACGACAGCGAAGACTACTATCACTCCGCTTGTAGCTCAACATACAAAAACAACATACGAGAACAACCATGTGGCAGCTTCCACAATCTTTAAGTCAACCCATAACGATGCTTCTGCAGAGTTGAAAGCCGGCATGACAATGGAGTTCGACGATCTCAATGGCTATCAAGGCAAGACCGCTCCCGATGCAGACATGAAGTGCAAGAGCTTCTACACAACAACGATGGGTTGGGACATGACGAACGACTGGAAGTTCATCGCAGCAGGTCAGTATCCTGTGCTTGTATGGATGGAAGGCACAGCCACTCAAGCTGTGACTGTCTCAGATGCTGGTTATGCTACAATCGTTGCAGAAGCCGAACTTGAGATTCCTGAAGGCGTAGAAGTCTTTGCCGCTCAGGTTAACGGCAGCAGTGTTCACCTCGAGCCTATCACCGGCTCTATCCCTGCAGGCGAAGCTGTTGTTGTTAAGGCAAATGCAGGCACCTACAACTTCCCATACGCAGTAGAGTATGCAGCGGCAGTTGCTGGCAACGAACTCATTGCTGCAACAGAAGCTGTCACAGCTAACGGCACACAGTATTGCCTCGCAGCGAAGAACGGCGCAGTAGGCTTCTATAGAGTTAAAGAAGAGATTGTTATTCCCGCTGGCAAGGCTTATCTCGTAATCAGTGCCGGCGTGAAGAGCTTCTATGGCTTCGAGGAAGACGAAGCAACAGCTATTGAAATGGTAGAAGGTCAATCTTCAATGGTCAATGGCTCTATCTTCAACCTCGCCGGTCAGCGCATGAGCAAGGCTCAGAAGGGCATTAACATTATTAACGGCAAAAAAGTTTTATACTAATGAAGAAGTTTTATAATCAGCCGACCTGCTTTGTTGTTGCGCTCGGCACAATGCACATGATGGCAGAGTCGTTGCCTATTGTTGACAGCATTGATGACATAATTGATGACGAAGGCGACATCCTGACAAAGGAAAACAAGAACGTCAATCTCTGGGACGAGGAATGGTAAAGCCTTTCCCTAATCTTCATTAAAGGGAAATAAGCTATAATATTCACTGAGGCAAGCGACATAGTTCGCTTGCCTCAGCGCTTTTTCTGCCCAAACACTTTGCCATTCCAGAAATAATCGTTATCTTTGCAGGGTCAGATGACATATAATAATATATAATGTATAGAGAAGGATGATAAGGAACGGCAGTTTGTGGATGGTTGCGGCACTGGTTGTGTGCGGCATCATGATAGCTTGTCAAGGCAAAGACATCGAGGTGATGCCTGTTTCGGGCACTATCGAAGAGGCTTTCGGATTTGAGCCGGCTTCGACAGAAGTACGTGAGGCGATGGCTTACGTAGAACTTGACGAACGATATGAGAAGACGTTCGAAGACACGAAGGAAAACATCGAAGTCTGGAGTCTGATGCGTCTCAGCGAAGAACGGTCCTCGGAAGGCATGGGCGTGGTGGTTATAAAAGACGGTCAGACAACATCTTTCCCCGACATTCGTCACGGCAATAATCCGTCAGCGCGATACGATGCAGAGACACAGACCTTGTGGCTCGCTTGTGGAGAAATGGAGGGAACAGGCATCTTCGTGCAGCGCCTGTATCAGCTTCATGTAAACGACGACGGCTCTGCCAACATCGTGCAAAGCATCGATCCATACGACATGCAACAAGTTTTGCTGCAACGCCTGAGCTACAATATCGAAGGACAAAGCATCTCTTTCTACGACGAGAAGTGCCTGCTTTGCTGCGTCACCGATACCGTCAGCGATATGGGCGGCTTCGGTGAAGAGCCCGTATGGATTGGCGAGCAGTTAAGCTACGACCTCTCCGGCGAGACAGTCCGTGTGCTTTGTACGCCTGGCTTGAAATACATCACGGGCCTTGTGCTCAACTACGACGTGATGCCGACCATCGTTGCCGATGTCGAGATGAGCGGCACTTCGTCCTTCACCATCGATAACATCAAGATAAAAGACTAAGCATTATGGCACAGGAAGCGTTGACACCGATGATGAAGCAGTTCTACGACCTCAAGGCGAAGCACCCCGAGGCGTTGCTGCTGTTCCGTTGCGGCGACTTCTACGAGACGTATGCCGACGATGCGGTGATTGCTGCGGAGATACTCGGCATCACGCTTACCCGCCGAAGCAATGGCAAGAATCCTGCTGCGCAGAGCATCCCGATGGCCGGCTTCCCCTATCATGCCCTCGACACATATCTGCCGAAGCTCGTCAGGGCAGGCAAGCGCGTTGCCATCTGCGACCAGCTCGAAGACCCGAAGATGACGAAGACGCTCGTCAAGCGAGGCATCACGGAGCTGGTGACGCCTGGTGTCACAATGGCAGACACGGTGCTCAACCACAAGGAGAACAACTTCCTCTGCGCCATTAACTTCGGCAAGCAGGCTTGCGGAATGTCTCTCCTCGACATCAGTACGGGCGAGTTCCTTGTGACGGAAGGCACGACGGACTACATCGACAAGCTCATGGCCTCCTTTGCTCCGAAGGAAGTCCTTTACGAGCGAGGGCGGAGAGCGATGTTCGAGGGATGCTTCGGCACACGCTATGTCACCTTTGAACTCGATGACTGGGCCTTCTCGGAGCAGTCGGCGAAGCAGAAGCTCCTGCGCCATTTCGAGGTGAAGAACCTGAAGGGATTCGGCGTGGAGCACTTGCAGAGCGGCGTCATAGCGGCAGGCGTCATCCTGCAATACATGGAGATGACGCAGCACCAGCAGCTCGGCCACATCACTTCCCTGCGCCGCATCGAGGAAGACCGCTTCGTGCGGCTCGACAAGTTCACCGTCAGGAACCTTGAGCTGATAGCCAGCATGAACGAGGGCGGCATATCGCTCCTCGACGTCATCGACAAGACGGTCACGCCGATGGGTGCCCGCATGCTCCATCGCTGGATGCTCTTCCCCCTGAAAGACCCTGCCCAGATAAGCAAAAGGCAAGACGTCGTGGAGAGTTTCTTCCGCAATCCCGACACGAGAGAGGCTGTCTTGGAGCCGCTCCAGACAGTAGGCGACCTCGAGCGCATCATTTCGAAGGTGAGTGCGAGGCGTGTCTCGCCCAGGGACATCGTACAGCTGCGAGTGGCTTTGCAGGCAGTTGAATCGATAAAGACGACCTGCTGCGGAGCCGAAGACGGCACGCTTCGCGAGATAGGAGAGCAGCTCGAACTCTGTGCCGAGATACGCGACAGGATAGCTCGCGAAGTGCGTCCCGACTGCCCCCTGCTGGTTGCAAACGGTGGTGTCATCATGGATGGTGTGGATGCGGAGCTCGACGAGTTGCGCAAGATAGCATATCAGGGCAAGGGATACCTGCTGGAGATGCAGCAAAGGGAGATAGAGGCGACCGGCATCCAAAGCCTGAAGATTGGCTACAACAACGTGTTTGGCTACTACCTCGAGGTGCGCAACACCTACAAGGACCAAGTGCCTGCCGAATGGATTCGCAAGCAGACGCTGACGCAGGCCGAACGCTACATCACCCAGGAACTCAAGGAGTACGAGGAGAAAATCATGGGTGCGGAGGAACGCATCCTCAGCCTCGAGGCACAACTCTTCGACCGTCTCATCACGGCTCTGGCAGCCTATGTCGCTCCCATACAGAAGGACGCGTCGCTGCTTGCCCAGCTCGACTGCCTCCTTTCCTTCGCTCAGAGTGCAGAGGAGAATCGCTACATTCGCCCGCTCGTCGATGATAGCGACGTGATAGACATACATGGAGGACGCCATCCGGTTATCGAAAAGCAGCTCCCCATCGGGGAACGATACATCGCCAACGATGTCTTCCTCGATACCCAGACACAGCAAATCATCATCATCACCGGCCCGAACATGGCGGGTAAGAGTGCTTTGCTTCGTCAGACGGCACTCATCACGCTCCTCGCTCAAATGGGAAGTTTCGTGCCGGCGGAGAGTGCGCGCATCGGTTATGTTGACAAGATCTTCACGCGTGTCGGGGCGAGCGACAACATCAGCATCGGCGAGAGTACCTTCATGGTTGAGATGAACGAGGCGGCCGGCATCCTGAACAACCTCTCGGAGCGCAGTCTTGTGCTCTTCGACGAACTGGGACGCGGCACGAGCACCTACGATGGAATATCGATTGCATGGGCCATCGTGGAGTACATCCATGAGAACAATCGCGGTCACGCCCGCACGCTCTTTGCCACGCACTATCATGAGTTGAACGAGATGGAACGCAACTTCGCCCGCATCAAGAACTTTAATGTGAGCGTGAAGGAGGTCGACGGGAAGGTTATCTTCCTTCGAAAGCTGGAACGCGGCGGGTCGGAGCACAGCTTTGGCATACATGTGGCGAAGCTCGCAGGCATGCCCAGAGCTATTGTTGCCAGGGCGAACGTCATTCTGAAGGAGCTTGAGGGAGCCGTCAACCATCAGAACCTGGGGGCAAGGAGCAAGGAGCAAGGGGCAAGAGACAGCGGCGTGCAGCTCAACTTCTTCCAGCTCGACGACCCGGTCCTCTGCCAGATTCGCGACGAGATACTCGGCCTGGACATCAACAACCTCACCCCCTTCGAGGCACTCAGCAAGCTGAACGACATCAAGAAACTGGTGAAGGGAGGCAACTAAACACATCGAAATACTAAACTCCGTATATCGAAACATAAAACTTCGCACATTAAGTTCATTGCACATACATGTAGATGCAATTGCACGTACATGTAAATGCAATTGCACATACATGTAAATGCAAACAATATGACTCAGGAAATTGACTTGGAAAGCCGCATACAAAGGGCAGTGGAGCTGTTTATGCAGGGCTACGGCTGCTGCCAGAGCGTGGTTTGTGCCTTTTCGGACCTCTACGGACTGGACGAGGAGATGGCGCTCAGGATTAGTGCCGGCTTCGGAGGAGGCGTGGGACGGATGCGCATGATGTGCGGCACATGCTCGGCTCTCGTGATTCTCGCGGGCTTGGAGAAAGGGCAGACGCGGGGCGAGGACCGTGAGGGAAAGGCCGCCTGCTATCAGCTCGTGCGCGAACTCCTCGAGACGTTCCGCCAAAGAAACGGCAGCATCATTTGTGCCGAGCTGTTACAGATGAACGGCGTTAAGGCGGAGACCAACACATCGCAGCCCGACGAACGCAACGCCGAGTACTATCGTGTCCGGCCTTGTGCCCGCAAGGTGGAGAGCGCGGCGCGTGTCTTCGCGGAGTGGACCCTCTCTAACTCTCCCTTAAAGGGCGAGAACCAAGTGCGGGTTCAACAAAAGGAAAAGAAGGATTAAACTAAAGAAATATCGAAACTTATAACTATGAAAATCCAAGAATCTAACGTTTTTTCTTCCCCTTTAAGGGGGAGTCAGAGAGGGTCTCTCTTTGCGTTTTTCCTGATGTTTAGTGCTCTTGCTGCCAGTGCGCAACACACTGTCGGCAAACTCATCGACTATCATTTGGTCGAGCCCTGGAACGAATCGGTCTGGATTAGCGCCAAGGATGCCAAGGTCGTCACGGGCGAAGTGAAGGATGGCGACAGGGCGGCCGACGGCGCAAGCTGGTTCGTCAGCCATCCCCGCAATGCGAAGAAGGTGAAGAGGGCTGTCTGGAAGACCACCGCCTTGGGCACCTACGAGCTTTACATCAATGGAAATCTTGTCGGCAACGAGGTCTTGAAGCCCGGCTTCACGCACTTCGAGAAGACGAAGTACAGCTTTACTTACGATATCACTAAGGCCTTCTGGAAAGGCGCGGGATCGGAGAACTGGCTGGCTGTGCAGGTTGTGCCGGGCTGGTGGGCTGACAAGATCATCACTCCCGGCGGTCATGACGGCATGGTTGGCAAGAAGGTCGCCTTCCGAGGCGTGCTTACTTTGACCTACGACGACGGCACCGAGGAGCATTTCCCCACGAACCTTAAGGACTGGAAGGCAGGCGTGGCAGGTCCCGTCACACATGCCGCCATCTTCGACGGCGAGGACTATGACGAACATAAGCGCGGAGATATATATTTCGATGCCTTGTTCAGCGAGCCGGAAATCAACGAGGAATTCCCGGGCAAGGTGTGGCCGACCGATGGCGCAGAGATTTATCATCGCTACGACCTCGCGTTGTCTCCCGTCAAGGCCTACACTTGGAAAGGCACGACAGGCCAGACCGACGACCAGTTCGGCAAGGTCAACATCGTCGAGGAGTTCGCTCCGGGAAAGCCCATGACGGTTCGTCCGGGCGAGACACTCGTGGTGGATTTCGGTCAGAACGCTTCTGCAGTACCCGCCTTCGAGTTTAAGGCAAAAGCCGGCACCGTGCTGACTTGCCTGCCGTCCGAACTTCTGAACGACGGCAACGGCGCCAAGAGTCGCGGTATGGACGGGCCGGAAGGCAGTACGCACCGCTTGAATCTCCGCATCCCCGACACCGGCATGTTGCTTCACTACACGTTTGCAGACAATAAAGGCTTCGTGACATTCACGCCCCGCAGCACCTTCTACGGCTACCGCTTCGTGTCGGTTACGGCTACGGACGAGGTCACGATCCGCAGCATCAAGTCCGTCCCCGTCTCTTCCATCACGAAAGAACTCGAGACAGGCACTATCGTGACGGGCAGCGAGGACATCAACAAGCTCATCTCCAACACGCTTTGGGGCCAGCGCTCAAACTATTTGTCGGTCACGACGGACTGCCCGCAGCGCAACGAACGCCTAGGTTGGACGGCCGACACGCAGGTCTTCACGGAGACCGGCACGTTCTTCGCCAACACAGACCGCTTCTTCCATAAGTGGATGAGGGACATGAGGGACACGCAGTCGCCTACCGGCGCTTTCCCGGGCGTCGCACCTCTCGCACAATATGGGGCAGGTGACGGCAAGGGCAACGGCGACATGATGCGCCTGGGCTGGGCAGATGCCGGCATCATTGTACCCTGGACGGTGTGGAAACAGTTTGGCGACAAAGACATTGTCGACGAGAACTGGGAGGCAATGGACCTCTTTATGAACCACATCTACGAGACCAAGTACGAGCATACCGTCATGACGGGCGAGAACGGCAACTATCAATGGGCGGACTGGCTGAGCTATGAACCTTTGGAGAGCTGCAGCGGTCGCAGCCACGAGAACGGTCAGCCGAAGCCCGAGACGATTGTGTATTGGAACTACCTCAGCGCGTCGTACTGGGCAATAGATGCCGGCATGATGGCCGACATGGCTCGTGCCACAGGCCGAGACGCAGCTTATTATGATAAGATGCTGGCAGAGGCAAAAACCTACATCCTTGATAAGTTCCTCAATGCCGACGGCACGTTCAAGCTCGACATCCTCAACACGATGCAGACACCGGCACTCTTCGCCCTCAAGAACAACCTGCTTCAGGGGGCAGCAAAAGACGCCATGATAGCCCGCCTCCGCAAGAACTTCGAGGAACACGACAACTGCCTCCAGACAGGTTTCCTCGGCACATCCATCCTCATGCAGACCCTCACTGAGAACGGCATGCAGGACATCGCCTACGAGCTCCTCTTCCAGCACAAGAACCCGTCGTGGCTCTACTCCGTCGATAACGGCGCAACCACCATCTGGGAGCGTTGGAACTCGTACACCGTGGACAAGGGCATGGGTCCTCGCGGCATGAACAGCTTCAACCATTATGCTTATGGATGCGTCTGCGAATGGCTTTGGGAGACCGCAGCCGGCATAGCTGCCGACCCGACGCAGCCTGGCTTCAAGCACATCATCATGAAGCCCGTGCCCGACAAGAGGCTGGGACATCTCAAGGCAGAGTACAAGTCGGCAGCCGGCACAATCAAGAGCGAATGGCGTTATAAAGGCGACCAATGGACATGGACCTTCACCATTCCCAAAGGCGCCACAGCCACCGTCACCCTCCCTGGCGAGACGACTTCGAAGGAATACACAGCCGGCACTTACAAGATAACAGCCCCTCTCCCCTAACCCTCCCCCAAAGGGGAGGGGGCAAACCCCTTCATGATGCGAAAGGTTCTACTGTTCTTGTTTCTGCTTCCCCTAAGCCTTACTATGGCTCAGAACTCCTCCCCTTTGGGGGA
>JAEEGH010006188.1_pt1 | contig 29423 bp, 17 predicted proteins | sample 9134181 | NCBI WGS metagenome assembly JAEEGH01 (sample SAMN16246544, study PRJNA631951) | gut metagenome | biome: gut microbiome; feature: rumen; material: DP-attached | host: Bos | place: Iran: Karaj | collected 2018-10 | reverse complement strand
TTTGCAAACACCGGAGTCCACGGAGCTATGATAGAATCGCGGTACGCCTTGTCCTGAGCCATGAAGAGGGCTGGGCTAATCATCGAGACCACGCGGACCTTGAGGCCTTCGCCACGGAGGATTTCAGCGGCATCGTGAGTCAAGAGCACGTCGGAACCGTTAGAGACGAACGTCAAGTCCGGCTGAGCAGAACCACAGTTGTCGCTTACGATGTAGGCTCCCTTGCGGCAAGCCTTGGACGCTTCGTAACGCACGGCGCCGGGGAGCGACTTTACGTTCTGGCGGGTAAGGATAATCGCAGTCGGGCGGTCGTTGTTTTCAAAAGCCATTTCCCAAGCGGTCACGGTTTCGAAAGCGTCTGCCGGGCGGAGCACTAGCATTTCGGACTTGCCGTCTTTACGCTTGAGGCCTTCGAGCAAACGGATTTGCGTTTCATGTTCAATCGGCTGGTGCGTCGGGCCGTCTTCGCCCACGCGGAAGCTATCGTGCGTGTACATGAACTTGACCGGGAGCTTCATGAGGGCTGCCATACGGAGAGCCGGCTTCATGAAGTCGCTGAACACGAAGAACGTAGCGCAAATCGGATAGAGGCCGCCGTGCAAAGCGATACCGCAGCAGATGGCGCCCATCGTAAGTTCTGCAACGCCCACCTGTACGAAAGCACCCTTGAAGTCGCCTGCGCGGAAAATGCCCGTCTTGTTGAGGAAGGCCTGGGTGTTGTCGGAGTTGGAAAGGTCTGCGGAGCTGCAAATGATGTTCTTGACGTTGTCCGCAAGGTAGCCGAGCACAGCACCAGAAGTCACACGAGTTGCAACGCCTTCCTTGAGTTCGAGCTTCGAAAGGTCAATCTTCGGAGCGTTGCCCGAAAGCCATTCCTTGAGAGTTGCAGACTTTTCAGGATTTGCATTGTCCCAAGCGGCCTTCGCCTTTTTCCATTCGGCAACTTCCTTGCGAAGTTCTGCCTTGCGAGCTTCAAAGCCAGCCTTCACGTCGTCAAAAATCTTGAATGCATCGGCGGGATCGCCGCCGAGGTTTTTCACGGTTGCGTCGGTAGAAGCACCAGCAGCATTGAGCGGCTGGCCGTGAGTCGAAACGGCACCTTCGAAAGACTTGCCGTCTTCGGCGATAGCACCCTTCGCCATGGTGGTGTGACCGATGATGATAGTCGGTTTTTCAGTTTCTGCCCAAGCTTCCTTGAATGCCTTGCGGAGTTCTGCAACATTGTGGCCGTCAGCCACGTCGATCACGCGGAATCCCCAAGATTCATACTGCTTCTTGAAATCGTGGCTCATCACGTCTTCGACTTTGCAAGAAAGCTGCACTTGGTTCGCGTCATAGAAGAATATGAGGTTCGAAAGTTTGAGGTGACCCGCAATGCGGCCTACGCCGTAAGCGATTTCTTCTTCGAGACCGCCATCGGAAACGAGGCAAACCACCTTGTGCTGCAAGATATCGCCAAAACGTTCGACCATGAAGCGTTCGGCAATCGCATTACCGAGGGCGACTGCGTGGCCAATACCCAGCGGACCCGAAGAGTTTTCAATACCGAGATTGACATCGAGTTCAGGATGCCCCGGAGTGCGGGAACCAAGCTGGCGGAAGTTCTTCAAATCGTCCATGGTGAGGTTTCCCAGCATGGCCAATTCGCCATAAAGGAGGGCGGACATGTGACCAGGGTCCATAAAGAAGCGGTCGCGAGCTTCCCAGTTCGGGTTTTCAGGGTCAAAGCGGAGGAATTCCGAATACAGGAGAGTAATAGCATCTGCTGCACCCATGGCTCCACCCGGATGGCCGGACTTAGCCTTCTGCACCATGGCAGCGGAAAGGATTCGAATGTTGTCAGCCGCTTTTGTAACGAGCCTATCTTCCACTTTGTTAACCTCTCTTTAAAATCTAGGGCGATGAGCCGCTCCTAAAATTAGCGACCCAAATTTAACTTTTTTACAATTATCTCTCAAGGTTTTAATGCTTAAATCACGATAAAACAATCTTATTTCTTTCTTTTCACGCCTGTTTTGACCAACCGGAACTCCGAATGGCCATCCTTGAACTTGAAATTGATGTGCCAGAAATAGACTCCGGTCCCCACTTTACGGCCTTCATCGGAACGGTTATCCCAATCCAAGAAGCCCGTTTTAGCACGATGGCCTTCATTTTCACGGATTTTCTCGCTCATTTCGCCTTTGTCACCAAACGTTCTTGTGAATGAAGCCACAACAACATTGGAGAACCGGTCAATGATAGTCACTTCAGCCTTGTAAGGCATGATACTTGCGACTTTAATCACTGAAAGCGTGTCCGGCACACTGCTCCAGTCGTGCTCGTCAGGAGCAATCCACTTGGCCTTCGAATGTACGCCGCTCACCGCAGGCGTCGGAGTCACCTCGTACAGATACTGATTTCCGTTATCACCTTCAATTTCAACTCCGCCACGCCCCATCGCATTCTTACGCCCATCGACATAAGACGACTTGGGGCTAGTCCTGATGCAGCTTTCCGTCATGACGCTGTAGTCGCCCAAAACGAACGCCCAAACAAGGCCAATCGAATCTCTTTCAATCCATTCCGCTATTTTAAACGAACGTTCAGCAGAGTCCTTGCAATCGGAAGAATAGGTGAACAACTTTCTCCATGCCGCATTCTTCCCATCATCTTCTTTACCCATATTTTGGACCGGTTCGGACAACGTGATTTCCAGCGTGTCTGGCGGTACTTCATTCACGCAATCCAGATATTCTTCGATACCGATAACTCCTGCACGTTTGACAGCCTTCACGGGGACCGCTCCAATCTTGTCCTGAATTTTCACTTTCTGTGAGAATCCGCCCTTGGGTTTTGTCAACCGGAGGTAAGGAGCATTCGCCCCGTCCGAAGACGTAAGGCCATAATCAAACGGTTCATCCAACCGAGCTTCGACCCAAGAACCGCCATCGACCACGCGGAACTTTTTCTTGGCAACACTACGCCACTGCCCACCTACTTTATTCCAATACAAAGTGTCAATGCCTTCGATCCCCTCCTTATTGGGCACAGCAAAATGAATTCGGATGGAATCGGCACGGCCATCTTTATCGGCATCGTAAATTTCAGCCTTATCCGCCGCGATGTAGTTCGAGAACACCACTAAAGAATCGCGCTTATCCCCCAAATTATCGTTATTGACTTTTGCAGTAATAACAACGCGATTATGGGCAGATTCCATATCAAACAAGGCATCGAGTTTTGAATTTCTAAGATCGTCCTTGTCATAAACAAAGTTGAACGTTCCGCCATACTCAAAGGTAGAAGAATACTTGTCCGTTTCGATAGCCTTTACCCGCAGCGAATCGCCCTTGTCCGTCAGCAACAGCACGTCCAACGTATCTATTTCATGGATAGACTCGCTGAACGCCGTCAAGCTAATACGGAAGTTTACGGATTCCCCGGTTTCCACAGAATCGAGGTCTTTTTTGCCAGACTCGTCGAGGAACTTGTAACTAAACGTCACGGGATCGTTCAAATCCACCGTATCGCGAACAATCGTACCGTAAAGCGGGTCTTTGTATTCCGCAATAAGGATATCAAGTCCGTTACACGAAATCGTGCCATCGCCATTCTTCGGAGAGCGTTCGTTCTTCGGAATATCTTTGCGAGTTTCATAATAGCCGGGGCTTATTTCATAGAGTTCGATTTTTTCTTCATCACCCGAAAGCATGCAAGAAAGGTTGACCTTTACCGTATCCGTCACGTTCGAGAAATCCTCAGTCACCAGAGTCAGCTTGATTTTATTCGTTTCACGCGTAATCGAATCCTGCGTAGAATCCGCATTCACGATTCTGACGGTATCCGGAACATCCGGGGCACGGTATTTGCGACCGCATACAGCCATAAAGGAAGTTTGCCTTACCGGCCAGCGGGACGACGCTCCAACACCATCAACAGCTCGGACATAGAATTCAATGATGCCATTTTCAAAATACTTCGACGGAACAGAAGCCTCCCAATAACCGTTATCCTCTTTCATCAAGGTTTCGTCAAAGAGAACTACCATGGAATCCTTGTAATAAAGCGTCGCATGGTCAATTTTGTCATCATCATGGATAAAGAAACGCAAGGTCGCCTTGCCACCCACAGTATCTACGCAAGTGAGCAAGTTCATACTGATAAAGGGCACATCGTTCTTGACCGGAATCGTGTAAGGTTCCTTTGACGGATTGGCAACCGTAGGCGTCTTGCCGGTCAGTCCGTTTGAATCGGTCGCCACGACGTAAAAATCAATTCCCGGATACCGCACCATGCTATCAGGAACAACATATTGCCATAGGCTATCGTTTTTACGGGTCATCACGTACGAATCAAACGAACCGTTAGACAAGCCTACGTCTCGCATATAAAGGCGAACGTCCGTAATCCCGGTCTTGGAACGCACATAGACGTCAATTGTAAGGCTCTTGTTTTGCGGCTGATCCATCCCCACCAAAACCCAAGTATCCGGAGTCAATTCGACAACTGGCGGCGGAGCGTCTTCATTCCAGTAAGCCGTATCGGCAGCATTCTTGTTCATGAATTTCGTTTTAACTTCGACCATGTGCGAATCGCCATCCCAAATCGCATCGGGACTTTGGTAGCAAAGAACGTAGCGCGATTGCACGGAGCCGCGGATGGTCGTGTAAATTTCAGACAACTGCGATGCACTCGGGGCATCTGTATAAGTACCGCCCGTTTGATCGGCCAAATTTTTCAAAACCGTATTGGAGCCCGTAGTTTCCACACCGATGGAATAGATACTCGTATTGAGGCTTTTGGCAAGATCGGCTACCTGACTTGTTGTCACGCTTTCGTTTCCATTTTCGCCATCTGAAAAAACAATCACCGTCGTCGGATTCGTTTCACCAATAATTTGTTCAACCCCCAGCTTGGCACCCGTATTGATGTTGGTGCTGCCGGAATCCTTCAAAGCTTCAACGGCCTTGAAAAGAAGAGCCTTGTCCGAAGTCATCGTCTGGTGCACTTTTGCATTGGCGCCACCGTTAAAGCCGACAATCGCCGTCCTGTCGTAAGGTCCCATTTCGTTGATGAACTGACGAATGGCATCTCTAGCCGCATCCATGCGACCATTATTCCTCATGGAGCCGCTTTCATCGACAACGAGCGCGACGGACACGCCGGTAAAGTTTTGAATCGTCGTCGTTTGCGTCGGTAGCGTCACATTGTCTTGAGAAAGAATAAAATCCGTAGAGTCAAGCCCCACAATTGGTTTTCCGTTATTCTTATCGACGACAGACACTTGAGCGCAAATGCCGGGATGGTTGCTCAAGTCAAGGTTCGTAATCGTCACTTCGGGAACCGTCGTGGAATCCAGCACATAATTCGCCCTCACATGGCAATAATCGGATTGCGGTTTCACGGTCACCCTCGAACTAGACGGATTGTCAAACGTTACATTTCCCGTCACTTTGGACCAGGAATCAAATACATAGCCGCCAAACGGAAGCACATACAAAGAAGTATCCTTCCCTGGAGCGACATAGACATTGCCCGACGGGACGGCTCGTCCACGAGTCGATTCCACATACAGCAATTTCGGTACAACAATCTGTGCCGTGAAGTTCTTGTCGCGGGACACTGTTTTCACGGAATCCGTCACAGAAAGATAATAGGTTTTGCCGGGAGTCCCATGGACGGGCACATAAGTTTCGCCATTGAGGTTATAAATTTCTGTTTCTGTCATAAATAGCGAATCCGTTCCGTAAAGTACACCCATTCCCTTGACAGAATCCAATTTCAGCAAATAGTAATTAGTATCTGAGGGAGTCCAGCTAAACCGAACAGTTCCCGGAACGCTGTCGGAATAATGATGACGCTGGAAGTTGTACGTTTTTTCCGTACTCGTCAATGGATAAATCTCGCCATGCTTAAACGTGGCCTTTATCGTCACCGATTCAGTCGCATAAGCGACCGTCTTTAAATTATACGAATCATCAACAGCTCCATTTCCCGTTACAAACACCCACTTGTCAAAACGGTAACCACTATTTGCTGTTGCCGTAATGGGGTAAGCGGCCCCTCTCCAAGCCGTCGGATACCCAGTATCCGGCACAACCTTGCCATTGCCATCTGTAATGAGCTCGATACCGATTTTAGATTGCGAATAATTCACCCAGAACGACTTCAACGTATCTGCAGTGTTGTAATTTTTCACGATATAGAATACGGAATCCCCAGCAGAAAGAGTCAACGGATCAAATCTGGATGTTACCCCTGTAGTTCTCGTCGTGTAAGAATTGAACTGGCCGGTCGTATAACGTTCGATAATCAAAGGCATGTCCAAACTGCGGAAAACGAATGTATAGGAACCTGCCGCAGGGGCGACAAACGAGAACCTTACGCCATAGCTAGGCAATCTAGAGTAATAGTTGTCTTTGAGCGTATATTTCGTGGCAACGTCTGTTATTTCATAAACAGTACCCAGGATAAATTCAGCCTTGACCGTGCAATCCCCGTCAGGGATAATAGAAGTGTACATCTTGGTCGGGTCAAGAATCTTGCAGGATCCCGAAGACACGCTCCACTTGTTAAACTTAAAATTCACGGAGCTCGTCGTAGCCCTTATAGGAACCGTATCTCCAACCACGTAAGTTGAATCATAAGTGTAGGAGTTCGCACCGACATATGCATACCCTACGCCCGAAGTATCCGTCCGCAATTTGACGGTCTTTAACGCTCGAACCCAAACGCTATCGCCCATATAATCTTGCGTATTTTGGATAAACTGGAAATACCTCTTTTGACCAGCATTTACGCTAATTCTTGTTCTGCATTTTCCATTAGAGCAATACGTACTGTTATAAGAATAGAACGTAGAATCCGCTGTAAAATTGTATATGTAGGATGCATGGGAAGTTTTCATCTGGATGACATAAATTCCATCCGTCGCAGGTTCGAGATAAGTACGGATTCCATAAGTATTCCTTCTGCTGAGGGTGCCGCTGTTCGCAAAAGTGTAGCCCTTAAAGTCTTCGGTCAGTTCATATAGAGGCAACCTGGAAGTATCGGGCTTGATTACAGCCGACTCTTCAAGAATAAACTGGGTAGAACGCAGCGTAGAGTCAACGAACTTTCCCTTGCCGGACAATACGGTCCATTTATTAAAGTGAGCTCCCGTATCCAAAGTTGCAGTCACATTCAACGAATCGCCAAACGCAATCGTATCGACCTTCGTCTGTCCGTCAATTTTTACGGTCCCGGCCCGGAGCGCCACCACAGAAACAGAATCGTCCCAATACGAATTTGAGTTCGGGACAACGCTTGCATAGAATTTTTCGCCAGCAGACGATGCAACAATGCTAAAAGATGTTTTCGCCGATGTTGTAACCCCTCTTTTCACCGTCGAGAACGAAGAATCCGAGCCGTAAAAACGGTATACACCATAAAGACCGTACGGTTGGAAACGCAATGCATATAAGCCTGATGTCGGGGCTTCGTAGCGGAACCTCATGCCGCCACTTGGCGATTTTTCATAAAAGTCATTATAGCCCACATAAGTCTTGGGCTTGTCGGTAACATCAATTATCTTTGCGGCCCTACAAAACAACTTGATTTTCGTATCCGCATCAATCGTATCCCGAATAGAATAAGCCGTAGAATCCCTAAACCTGTGCGACCCGCTCACAAAAGCCCACCCGTCGGGGCGATACCCTGCTTTGGCGACGGCCTCAAGAAAAACGACCGACCCTTTCAAAACATGTCGCGTCGAAACGCCCGTAGAGCATTCCGGGGACGTACTTTCGACCGTAACTTTTAAAGTCGGCACAGAAGCGTAGCTCATGCTGAACGACATCATAGAATCACGGACATAGGCGCTCTGCACTTCGTAAAAAACGGAATCGCCAGCTGCAAGCAGTAGCGTGTCCGTAGAAGCCGTAGTTACAGTTCTCGAAAAGCTATAGCTAGAAAATGCACTCGTCGTGTAACGCCTAAAATAACTTGTTTCGGTACTGTCCTTTTTATAATTAATGACATACCCGCCATCTGCAGGCGCCACGAAAGAGAATCGGACGCCCCCCGTCGAGGTTCCTAAATAAGAATTTTCAAGCGGAGTGTATTTTTGAGGAGAATCCGTTATCGGAAATACAATGCCGTGTTCTTCTGCGGCATGAGCAAAAAACGTGAAAAAAACAACGAACAACGTTGTCCATCGAATCATATTACCTCTTCCAAGTATTTTTTTTAATCAATAATATAATAAAAAAAACATTTTCACACAAATTGTTTCAAAAAAATTTTATAATTTATCGTTCAATACAAAAGAGTACGCCTAATGACATCCCTATTCAAAAAGAAATATCTGGCAGCAGCTACGCTCGCCCTTGGAATCTGCACCTCGGCAAACGCCATGGAAATCCGTCCCTTGGCTCAATTTGATTTTTTTGCCGATGTCACTGTCAACAAAAGAATCGAAAGCGTCAAGGAGGAAAAGACATGGGATAGCAATCCCGTGTTCATTGTCGGCACGGAGCTGCTTTTTACGGCAGAATTCGCCCCCATACGTTACGGAATCGGCCTCGGCTTCAAGAGCCGCCAAAAAAAAGGCAGCCATACAATAACGCCCGCGTTCCTGCCTATTTGGGGAAACATCTCTTTTGGTTTTTACGGTAAGGACTGGTTCGCCGTTCCGTACGCCGCCGTAAGGGCAGGAACCATGGGCGCCCTGACCGGCGAAGGGAGCTGGTGGGAACGCCCCTTCAATTTCTTCGTCGTCGCAGGCGTTGGAGCAATTTTCCCCTACAATATCGGTTTCGAGGTCAACTTCGATTATTCCTCAGTCCACAAGTCCTTTGAACACCGCGATACCAAGTTTCGCATTTCATCGGGACGAATCGGACTCCAGCTCTCTATCGGTTTCGAACTGACTCACGATAGAATTTACACATCTGACTAATTTGCTTTATTTATATTTAATCCATGAAAAATTACATTCTTAACCTGCTTAAAAATTTGCTTCATCCTGCCGGTATCGCAGGAACAGTCATCGCTTTAGCCATTCCCTTCCTCATTTACCTTGCTCCAAACATCAAGCACCGCGAAACCATCCGGCAGCTCGATTTGTACTTGCCTCTCCCGCTTTTTTGGGTACAGCTTGTTGCGGGCATCGTCCTCTTTTGCCTTTTAAACAAGGACTTTCGGGAATGGATCAAAGGAATTCTGCCCGAAAAGCCTGTAAGCATTATGGTCATCGTCTTTACGACCGTAGTCACCATATTTGCAGGCATGCAAATTGAAGCACGTCACCGCGTCCAGAGCGACGAAAGCGTTTTCATGTCCGTCGCCCAGAACATGTACTACAACCATGAATCCGGTACCTGCAATCAAGGCATATTCGAAAACGGCGGCCTCACCTGCAAATCGACGTCGAACAGTTTCAAGACAAAGGGGCTTTCGTTCCTCTACTACCTCGGCATGCCGCTTTTCGGCAGCGACCTGCGCTGGATTTTCAATGCGGAATTCGTGATGCTCCCGCTTTCGTTCTTGCTCATGTTCCTTGCTGTTGTCGCATGGACAAGGCAGCCTCTCTTGGCATTCTTGGCATCGCTCCTCATGGCGCTCCAACCGACAGTGCTGTTCCAGTTCCGCTCGATGTCCGTCGAACCGCTCTACATTTTCCTCTCCGCGCTCTCGCTGCTCGTCTTTAAATGGGCATACGACAGGAACACTGTAATGCACTGGGCCCTTTTGGCTCTCATCCTCGGATTCTTTGCGCAGACCCGCCAAGAAACGATTTTCTGCCTCTTTGCGTTTATCCTCTTTGCATTCCCGAAAATTCTCGACAAGAAAGACGCAAAGGCCCCCGTATTCTTTGTAGTGCTTTCGCTTTTCTCGGTGCCGGCACTCCTCACTATCAGCTATTTCCAAGGGTTCGGTTTCCAGGGCGGCGAATTTGAAGCCCACGGTCACTTCTTTGAAGACCTCGCCAAGAACTGGGAAGTGATGACCACAAAACTAGACAGTAATGGAAACCTCACGAATCCGTTCCTCAGCTACTTCAACTACTTGTTCGCAATAGGTGCCATTTACCTTGCCTACCGTGCGATTAACGATGCAAGAAAGAGCAATTTCTATTATCTCAAGATTCTCGGATTTTTGCTCCTGTACCACCTGCAAACTTACGTGATTCTCGAAAACGTTTCGGGCGACTTCAGCATCGAAATCAACCAGCGCTACAGCCTCGTGATGCTCCCCTCGATGGCTTTTGTCGCGGCTCTCCCGGTAACACACATAGTCCAATATTTTGCCACCTCAAAGAACAAGGAGCAAAGTTCCACCAATATTTTAGTCGGCATTCTCATAGCCGGAGTCGCATTCACCGGCTGGACTTTCCACTACAAGAAAGACTTCAACAACAATATCATGTACAACAGGAACCATCTGACAATTGAAGAACATGAAATTCTCGGATGGCTCAAGACACTGCCACCTGCAGACCGATTCTTCATTTACGGTCGTCCATGGCACTTCGTCGGTTACGGAATTTCGTCCATCCATTACGACAACGCCCGCCAGATGAAGGACAGCGAAATGAAGGACCTCATCGATAAATACAAGGGCGAAGTCTATTACATCCGCGGGCTGGACTGCTGGAACAGCCAGACGTACCACAAGAAAGCCGTGGAGCACCGCATTGCGACGACTTGCGACGTCTTTGAACGCGAGATGGACATGACCGGAGTCAAGAACATCTTGGTGACGAACAACTACTGGGTGCAGATAGCAAAGTTCAACGGTCGCAAGAACTACAATCCTGAAAAAATCATCAAGACAAGCGATATCGAAGTTGTCCCCGCCGATTCCGCCTCGAAATCAGCCAAGCTCAAAATCCGCTACGAACTCAAGGAACAGAGCAAGACCACCGCCAACTGGGAATTCTCGCTCTTTGTAAACAAGTCCATTGTAAAAAGAACGGCCTACAACTTCGGCTCGTACGATCAAGAAATCGGAGCGGAGCAATTGCAGCCGGGCTTTAACCAAGTGCGTTTTGTCGTGCAGGACATAGCGACCCACAGCAAGCTTGCCGATGTTTCGAAGTTCTACTTTGAAAAAGCAAACGGCGCTGTAGCCCTTGTCGATTTGCCCATCGAAAGCCACCAGCAAGGATGGGGCAGCATGCACAAGAACGAAAGCATCGACGGAAACCGTTTCAACGTCAACGGGCAGCGTTATGACAACGGGCTTGGAATCCACGCCGCATCGACCACGGTCTTTGACATCGACAAGAAATACTCGACGCTCAAGTTCTCTACAGGGCTTGACGACGAATCGCTTTGCGGCAACGGCGTTGCCGTGGAGGTTCTCGGCGACGGGATTTCGCTTGCAAAAACGGATTTCTTCCAGAACGGGACTCTGCAGGATGTTGTAGCAAATGTCACTGGAGTGAAAAAGCTGACCATCAAGACCATTCCCAAGGAAGGGATCGACTGCACCCATGTAAATATCATCAACCCGGTATTGGTTCCGTAATTTAGACGAGAGAGGATAGACGAAAGACGAGAGACTAGAAATGAGTGAAAAACGTCATGCCGAGTTCAAAGAACGAAGCATCCAGTTAAGGATCCTATCGGCCTTCGGCTCCAGGATGACAGATTCTAGGATAACTGATCCCGGAACAAAGTCCGGGATGACAACGCAGCAACTAATGACTATTGACTAAAGACTAATGACCAACCCCTAAGAACTAACATGCTTTTATCTGTAATTATTCCTGTTTTTAACGAAGAAGAAATCGTTGCCGAAACGTTCCGCGTCTTGGAGGACGAACTCAAGGACATCGAGCACGAACTCATTTTCGTGAACGACGGTTCCAAGGACCGCACTCGCGAAATTCTTGAGGAACTGCTCCCGACAACGCCGAACAACAAGATTATCAACTTCAGCCGTAACTTCGGACACCAGGCCGCATTCAGCGCAGGGCTCGACCATGCACAAGGCGATGCCGTCGTCATTATTGACGGCGACTTGCAGGACCCGCCAAGCCTTATCCCGGTGATGATGGAAAAGTGGCGTGAAGGCTACCAAGTCGTCTATGCCCAACGCAACAAGCGTGCCGGTGAAACGCTCTTCAAGCGCTTTACGGCGTTCTGCTTCTACCGCCTCATCGGCAAGCTCACGAGCATCGACATTCCGCCAGACACCGGCGACTTCAGACTCATGGACCGCTGCGTCGTCGATCAGCTCAAAAACCTCCCCGAACGCAGCCGCTTCTTGCGTGGGCTCGTTTGTTGGGTTGGCTTCAAGAAGATTGGCGTCAAATACGACCGAGCAGAACGCACGGCAGGTACATCGAAGTATCCGCTCAAGAAGATGTTGCGTCTCGCGTTCGACGGCATCACGGGTTTCAGTTCCGCACCGCTCAAAATCAGCTTTTATATGGGACTTGTCGCGACGGTTGTCGGATTCGCTTTGCTCGTCTGGTCAATTCTCGAAAAGTTCCTCTCCCCTGCCACCACCGTTCCCGGCTGGGCTTCGCTCATGACAGCCATCGTGTTCTTTGCAGGCGTGCAACTTTTGACCATCGGCATTCTCGGCGAATACATCGGACGCATCTACGACGAAGTCAAGCAGCGCCCGCTGTATATTGAGGATAAGAAATAGACGAGAGGACGCCCGCTATAGCGGGCTACAGACGAAAGACGAGAGGGTTGTTAGTCTTTGGTTATTAGTTATATTTGGCGCATATAGAGCCTAATTAAAACTAAAGGCTATTGACTAACAACTATTGACCTTTGACTAAAAAATGAAAAACAAGCTTTTCGTTATGAGTGCCGCGAGCGGCGCAGGCAAAACCACCCTCAAGGACCTGGTCATCAAGGATTTCCCGGACATCAAGTATTCCATCTCCGCAACAACGCGCAAACCGCGCGAAGGCGAAATCGACGGAGTCCACTACTTCTTCAAGACCAAGGAAGAATTCGAGCAGATGATCAAGGACGACGGCTTGATTGAATACAACCTGGTTCACGGCAACTACTACGGAACGCCCAAGAGCTTTGTCGAAAAAACTCTCGCCGAAGGCAACCGCGTATTGTTCGATCTCGATGTTTTCGGCAAGGTGAACTTCGACAAGGTCTATCCTGACGCAACCGGTATTTTCATTATGCCGCCGAGCGACGAAGAACTGGAACGCCGCCTCCGTGGCCGTGGCACCGACTCGGAAGAAGTCATCCAGCTCCGCCTCGCAAACGCCAAAAAAGAAATCGAATTTGCAAAGACCAAGGGCAAGTACGAATACACGATTATCAATGACGACTTGCAAAAAGCCGCCGACGAACTCCGCGCTATTTTGAGCCAAAAGTAAATTGGTTGATGGACCGATGAAATTCCCGCCCCTCACTCAAAAAACGAGACTTGAGGCGGGAATTTTTGGATGAGGTGTAAATTTCGCCAAAGCAACTGCGACTCAGCTTTTAGACGAGTCCGCAATTAAAACTTTATCCGCAATACAATCGCGTTTTCGAAGTAATCGGGATTCGCCCCCAAACGCCACAGCTTGGAATCATAAGCGAATAAATTCGGACGAGCCTTACGCAAAATCGCGGCAGCCGTTGCGCGCAAATACCCGGCCTTGCTCTTGGCCTGCATACCCTTGAGCTTGGCACCCAAATCGTCAATGCTCACGCTAATGGCGTTATGGTCATGCGGGTTGTACTGTTCCGCTTGCACTTTTGCCGAAAGCGAATCGTAAATCGCCAGACTTTTAGCCGCAACTTTAGTCGAATCGTCGAAGAAATGGAACGCCGCAGCAGCCTTTGCCGCAGATTCAAACTTTTCAATGCCCGCTACCCACGGATGATTTGTTGCACCCACAAGCCCGATTGTAAAATCAAACGAATCTGCTTCGCGGAAATAGCGGATGAACATTTCCTCTGGAGATTCCTTTTCGGGATTCGGCTGTAAAGCATCGTGGGCTGCGGCAAAGAGAATCGCAGCAACATCAGTTTCGCCCGTTGCAATCGGAGCATTCGCCTTGTAAACTTGTTCAAATCCGCTGTCACCACGGAAACCGCCATAGACATTTGCAAACAAAGCCTCCGCCGCCACAGGCTTTACGAGATGCAGCACGAGCGGCAAGAAGTTTGCAAACACCGTCGGACGGCGACGCAAAAGTTCCGCCACAAGCAAACCATCACGTTCTTGAACCGCAAGCAACAAAGCCCCCACATGCAACAAGAACGAATACTGAGAGGCATCCAGATTCTCGACATCGTGCGGCAAATAGACATTGACAGTCGCCTGCAATTCCTTGGGCAAATAGGTGTACCACGAAGGCGTAAAATAGGCACTGCCTTCGACGCACTGCATGTGCGAAAATTCATATTCTGCAGCAGGGGCCGTACCCGCATAATCGAGAATACCCGTTACACTACGAGAAAATGCGTAAACAGTAGCGTTTTTGGGAGTTTCAACCTTGACATAAAACATTTCATTTGCCATTGTAGGCCTCCTTTCTGAGGGTTACATGACAAATATAGGTTTAAAGAATGTCACATTATGACATTTTAATATTTCTTCAAAATTTTTCAAAAAAGATTAGCAATCTATCCGGTAGCTATACGCCATAAGCCCCACACGCATTCTTTTACAACTCAATCTATGATAATGCCTTTTTTTGCCATTTCTTCACGATGTTTGTAGTATTTTTGAAATTCTTTTTCTATTGCTTTAAAGAATTTTTTGGCATTCGGATCTGAATACAGCAACATACCCGCTAAATTTTTCATCCATTGGAAACGAACCAAATGTTCAGCGTCGTCAAAAAATTCTCTAGTGATTTCATCTCTAGTTGATGATTCGTCTTTCAAAAGCTCATCGATAGCTTCGTCATCCCCGAAGTCGTATATGGTCTTTTTTCCCAAATTTGAAAAATCTGTACTAACGAGTTTCATAACGTAATCCTCTTCCCATAATATACTACTATTTTGCCATACAGAAACTACTTTTTAAGCAGCGAAAATACGTATATTACCGCTAACCCCTTTCCCATTCAAATGATTCCAATCTTGCAAAAATGGACATGAGCATATTCTACCACCTTCCCGGGCTGTTCGAATTTTACGACTTGTACAAGGCGTTTTTGCCGCTATTCCGCGAGCACCGGGAATATTTTTACGACTGGTGCGAAATCGGTTCTATTTATGGGGCGCCAAGCGACAGCATTTGGGGCGGCGGACGCGTCGGTTTTGGCGAAGCAGAGCCACAGAAAGTCGCGAAACTCATGCGGGAATATGAAATTTCCGCGAGGCTCACTTTCAGCAATTCATTGATTCGCGAAGAACATCTCGCCGATAGAAAGTGCAATAAGTTGTGCGAAATGTTCGAAAATGGTGCAGATTCCAGCACAAACGAGACTCGCACATTTCAAAACGCCGGCGAAAAGCATGCGAACCAAAATGCCAACAAGAATCGTGAAATTTCCGATGCAAAAGAAATGTACGCGGACCAAGGCAAAAGCGAGAATCCCGATGCAAAAGAAAAGCGCGCGGTTCAAAACGGCATCATCATTCATTCCGACCTGTTGCTAAATTACATCAAATCAAAATATCCCAATTATTACTTTGCCTCCTCGACAACAAAAGTCATCACAAACTTCGAGCAGTTCAAAGCAGAGCTGAACCGCGAAGAATTCCGCTATGTGGTGCCGGACTTTCGCCTGAACAAGCAATTCGACAAATTGAATGCTCTCACAGATGCGCAAAAGCAAAAGGTCGAATTTTTGTGCAATGAATGCTGCTGGTTCGGATGCCCCGACCGCAAAAAATGCTATGAGAACGTAAGCCAGAAAAGCCTCGGCGAAAACTGCGAAGACCACGAATGCGTCTCGCCCACATCCCAAAGGGGCTACCGTTTCTCCGATGCCATGAAGAATCCAGGCTTCATCGGAATTGACGACATCCGGAACGTGTACGCACCCGCAGGGTTCCGACATTTCAAAATTGAAGGCCGCAGCCTCGGCAGTGCCCTCATTTTGGAATTTCTACTTTATTACATGACCAAACCCGAGCACCAGCTTAAAGTTCGCGAAGAAATTTATCTGGATAGCACGTTGGATTTATTCTAAACGGAAAAATTATGGAACCGACATACGCACTATTCATGACTATTGCAAAACTTGTACTTATTATCATTTTTGCAATAATTCCATTTTTATTTGGTGTATTTTCCAACATTTCCACCAAGTTCCACAAAGTATTTTTTATTGCCGGAAGAATCATTTCTATTCTGCTAGCCATTTCTATTGCGGCAGGTCTTTCTGTCGGAATAGTTTTTGTCACTGAAAATGCATTCGAAGCGCGACCATCCTACATTTACGCATGCTACTTTTGCGGGCTGATCACAGCATTTATTCCTTTATCTACATTTCACTTTACTACATGCAAAAAAACAAAAAAAGCAAAGAAGATGTTATCTCGCCCTCTCGTTTATTGCATTTTTTGTAATCCTTTCAGGTTTTGAATTTCTATACAATCGTGCTTTTGGATTCGTTTTTCAAACGGAACGAGAAGAACAATCCATAAATGAATTTTATATAGACCACCCAGAAGCCGATAAAAACAGTGACATCAACGTATTCGCATCACTTAGTGCAGGCATTGAATGGCTTACCGTGAATATCTCCGTATATAAAGATTCCATCATACTAAAGACAATAGAAAGCAATTATATTGGCGACGGCAAATCGGAAATTGATTCATGTTATCGCAATGATTTGCCTCCAGACTTGACTCAAGACATCATTGAAGAAATCACTTATTATCAACAAGAGACCGATTATAGCCCTTTTGCAGATGCGTGCCTTCATCCACACGCATCTATTGAGCTTGCTAATAACAAAAACGCAACAACGATAAAATTAGACCTTCCAGACATTGATGAATTTCATCCCAACGCCCGACGTTTAGTAAAAAAAATCAAAAGCCTTGCAAAAGATTCAAAAATAAATCCGACAAAAGGTTGTTCCAATTAATTTCAAGCATTAAAAAAATCATGCAAAAAATGAAACCCGCAAAGAGAATTTTCATGGCTATCTTGATTATCATCGCCGCCATCATTTTGCTTTTGGCAATTTGGTTCAACATTCCCTATTCGTCCGTCAAAACGCAGTTTCAGAACGATGTTGAAGCAAGGTTGAAAAGTTCCGCAGCAATCACCGGAACGCTAGATTCTGCGAGTATCGCAAGCCTCCCGCCCCTCATTCAAAAATATCTCGAAACGTGCGGCTACATCGACAGCGAAAGGCGCACGCACTTAATCATGGAATACAAAAATGTCGATTTCGGGATGGGCGTAAACAAGCCGCGACTCAAAATCGATTATACGCATGTGGACTTTGCCGATTCGCCGGACAGGCTCGCTTTTATCGACAGCAAAATGTTCGGCATCCCGTTCCAAGGCTACGATTATTACATGAACGGCAAAGGCGGCATGAAGGGAGTCCTTGCGAAACTCTTTACGCTATTCGACCAAACAGGCCCAGCAATGGACAAGGCGTGCCTCATCACCTATCTCGCTGAAGCTCTCTTTTTGCCAGAAACACTCTTGAAAGATTTCATCACGTTCAAGCAAATTGACGAGCACTCCGTAGAAGCAACAATTACAAACAAAGGCGTAACTGCAACCGGCATTTTCCACTTCAACGACGCTTACGAAATGACCTCGTTTACAACAAATGATCGCGGTCAAATTTCACCCGACGGAACAATTGAATACACCCCGTGGGAAGCGCAATGCGAAAATTACAAGGAATACTCGGACGGTATCAAGCGCCCGACCGTTTTCCGCGCCGTGTGGAAAAACAAGAACGGCGACTTCGTCTATTTCGATGGGAAAATTAGCAAAGTGAACGGAGCCATCAGTCATTAACATTTTATAGGGACTTTTTTCAGCAATAATGTTTTACCCCACCTAAACTCCCACGGCAAGTTGCCAAAAGTATAAATTATGAGTAAGTTTAACAAGAGGCATATATTGGATGAAGGAAAACTATAATGGGAGCTTATATAAATCATACAGACAGGGTTCATATAACGAACGAGACACGGACTGACGGTTGTTTCGAGTTGCTCGGGTATAAGGACATTGATGACCAAGTGATCCGTGCAATCGCTGACAACGGAAAAATTAAATGCATTCAGATATCAAAGCCCTTGCCAGACGAAGCTTACCAGAAAATAGACGAGATTCTTTCTTTACGACAAGACATCACTTTCAGGCTTTTTGGTTTTTATGATGAAGATAAAGTAGATATTTCGTTCCTTTTGAAAATGCCTCATCTGAAAAACCTTTGGATCGACCTAGATTTCAGAAATGATCAACAAAAGATTAATTTTGATGTGCTGGCCCGATTGCGATTAAAACAATTTTATATCGATTGTTTTGATTTGAGAAACTACGAATTCATCAAATATCTTTCAGACGATTTGGAAGATTTGCTCATTACAGCTGATACGATGGGACCGGGAATCGTATTTGACTGCGCATGGCTTCTGAAATATGTAAACCTGAAAAGTTTGTGGCTAGGCAAGAAAGCGAAAAAGAATATTGAATTGTTGAGTCAACATCCTAAGCTCAAGGAACTATCATTAAGAGGAATTAAAATTACCGACTTCTCGTTTCTTCAGAAGATGAATCTGGAAAAACTGGCGCTTCTTTGGAATTCAAATAATGACTTGCATGAATTGGCAAAACTCAAAAATCTTCGTGAGATTGAACTTTGGCGAATAAATAAGCTAGACGACATTTCGTTCATTAAAGATATGACAAGCCTTGAGATAATAAGACTACAGAACCTTAAACACATTACCAGCCTTCCGGATTTAAGCAAGCTCACGAAGCTCAAAAAAATAATCTTCATTGATACCGGAATCGATTTAGAATCACTACCCGACAGCATTAAGCCCTATTGCTCTACCTCTTGGGTGGATTATTGTCGCTAACGCAATCGGTCAGCTTGTTTAACTTGCATACAAAGTAACGCCGTGTAAAAAAAAAGATGAGTACTCCTTATTCAAATTCAACTTTGATTTCGACACCGGCGACCCACGGCTTTGCGGCATTGAGAATCGGAGCAAGAACCTTACGCACAGCCGAAAGATTTTGAGTTTTGACGTAAAGTTTGGTCCAATAAACATTCTGCACTTTCGGGACAAAAGCATCGACCGGTCCAAGGACTGTCAAGGCAGATTCCTTGCGCAGAATGCCTTCAAGGCGTTTCACCGTATTGCGAAGAAGCGATTCATCTCGCGAACCGCAACTGATTTCGACAAGTTTGCAGAATGGCGGATAAAAAGCCATTTGACGGTTTGTAGATTCAAGGTTGGCAAAACCTTCGAAATCATGATGAATAGCGTACTGCATCACGGGTTCTGCCGGATTGAGCGTCTGGATGAACACGCGACCGCCTCCCCCTGCACGTCCCGCACGGCCTGCCGTCTGACTCAACAATTGGAACAACTTTTCAGTTGAGCGAAAATCAGGAACGCCAAGCCCAGAATCGGCACCGACAATTCCGACCAGCTTTACCCCTGGAAAATCATGTCCTTTCGCGACCATCTGCGTTCCAAGCAAAATATTGTATTCGCGATTTCTGAACGATGTCAAGATTTTTTCGACAGCCCCCACGTTCTGCGTCGTATCGCGGTCCATGCGAATCACCTTGGCATCGGCAATCCACTCTTGAATTTCTTCTTCGAGTTTTTCAATCGCGCCACCGACAAATTCATACGTTTCGGCACCGCATGACGGGCACTGCATATCTAAAGGGTACAGCGCTGCGCAGTAATGGCACATTAAGGCGTGGTACTGCTTATGATACACAAGCGGAATATGGCAGTGCCTACAATAAAGCGTTTCACCGCATTTAGTACAAACTCTAATTTTCGAATAACCGCGGCGGTTCATGAGGATAATCGCCTGGTCGCCGCCCGCAATACAATCCGAAAGCGCTTCACGCAACGCAGGAGACATGAGCACGCCTTTTTGCTGACGTACCTTCCCCATATCAACAACCGTCACGTCCGGGAGCGGTGCCGCCGTCGCTCGATTCTTGAGCGTCAAAAGTTTGAGGTTCCCGGCTTTCGCATTGCGGTACGTTTCAAGGCAAGGTGTTGCAGAGCCTAGCACGACAAGCGCCCCATGCTTTTGAGCCAAGTGGAACGCCAAGTCGCGTGTGTGGTAGCGCGGCGCCGGGTCCTGCTGTTTAAACGAGGAATCGTGCTCTTCGTCCAAAATAACAACATCAAATTCAAACGGCGAAAGTATTGCACTACGAGTCCCCAAAACCACATTTGCAGAACCATCCAGCACAGCCAAATAGCCTTCGCGTTTTTTCGGGGCCGACAAAGCCGAATGCAGCACGACCACGGGAATTTTTAAGTAATCTGCAAATCGAGCCGCCGTCTGCGGAGTAAGCCCGATTTCAGGCACCAAAATCAGCACGCGCTTTTTCCGCATCAAAGCCTCGCGTACCAATTCCTGATAAACTCTCGTCTTGCCACTGCCGGTCACTCCATGCAGGAGCGTTCCGCGAAAACCCGTCCGGTCCAAATCCCCTACAAGACTATCAAGAGCCGTCCTTTGTTCGTCTGTCAAGGGGGGCAAGTCCGAACAAACCGCCATTTCCGGTTCATCAGAGGGAGCCTCGCCCCGAGGTTCAGCTTTTTTTTCGGCAAACAACGCATCGAGGTACTTGTCAAAATCAGCAGGCCAAAATACGTTCAAAGCACGCATGGGTGTACTTACATAATACTTAGCCACCCATTCCAGCGATTCCATATAACGTTCAGAAAATACATACCCCGACTCGTGCGGGCACGCATAACGCACATCAAACGCAGGCTTTTCACGATGCACGCGGCTGACCAAAGCAAGCATCGGTTTGCGGCGGGCAAGCTGCACCCAGACAACGCTTCCGCGAACAATATTTGCATTTTCGGGCACGCCATATGTAAAGACCGAAGGCGCGAGCGGGATATAGACCTCGCAAAAAAGCGAAACAAGCGCCGGATTACAGCGTTCCTTGACCATTTCTGGAGCAGAAGTCTTGGGGATTCTCTTTGTCACGGGGGCAAAGATAGTTATTGTATGCAAATAGACGTAAAATTGCACAAATTTTTCTTACCATAACATTTTTTTAGTTAGATTATGCTATACGGTGCTGTGAAAGCATCGCCTACCTATTGGAGATATTATGAGCTTTTTTGACGCATTTAAACCGAAATGGCAGCATTCCAACCCAGCAAAGCGCATCGAAGCGATTGCCGACTTGGAAGAACTCAGTAGTCAAGATATTGTCGAACGAGTCGCCCTTTCCGATGATAATGTCGAAGTGAGAATGGCTGCAATCAAGAAACTTGCAATTATTAAAACACTTCAGGAAATTTCTAAGAACGACAGTGACTCCGGTGTACGCCGTTTGGCAGAATCCAAAGCCTTCGAAGAAATCGTCAAAAAGCTTAAAGCATTTAACGAAGCCAGCTTGAACGACGAAGTTCGTGAATATATAAATGCAATCAAGGACACCCGTTATGCCGAAGACGTTCTCAAGGCTACGGACAACTTAACACTCAAGCATGAATTGGTCAATCTGTGCAACAAGCAGTCTCTCCTTGCACAAATCGCCACTCGTGACGTGAGCGAAGAAATCGCACTGGCAGCGGCAGACCGCGTTGTCTCCGAATCACTGCAAGCAGATCTCATCAAGAATTCCAAGCACAGTTCCGTCCGCAAGAAGATTTCGGATAAAGTTCGTGCAAAGCGTGAAGCTGAAGACAACGGCAAAAAGGCAGCAGAACTTTTGCAAAGCAAGCGCGAAGCTTTGATCAAGCAAGCCCACTTCCTTGCAGCACAGAAAGACGCCATTGCAACAAAGCCGCAATTTGACGACTTGATGAAAGAAGCACAAGCACTTGGCATGGGCGACAGCGCCGAACAGCTCGACGAAATCTACGCAAGTTTCAACAAGTTCTACGACGAAGCAAATGCAGAAAAGATTGCGGCAGCAAATGCGGAAGCCGAAAAGCAGGCCAAGATCCAGCACTTGACCGAAACGCTTGCCGAACTTGAATCCATGCTCGAAGCGAACACGACCGAAGAAAACGCCGAACGTGTAAACGCCATCATCGAAGAATGGACAGCCAACAAGTCCATCATGGATGCGGCCACTACCAAGCGCTTCAACAACGCCTACTTCAAGACGCAAGAAGCAAAGAAAATTGAAATTCCGACGTCGGAATCCGAAAACGCAAGCGAAGAAGAAGTTGCCATCCGCAAGAGCCTTCTCGAACGTCTCCAGGCCCTCTCCGACACGGAAATCGACGAAAACACAGGCAAGCATTTGCATGCAATCGTCCGCGAATGGGAAAAACTTTCGCTCCTCGAAGGCGACGACCCGATTCTCCAAGCTTATAACGCTCTCCGCACCAAGCTGAGCGAGCTCATTTCCTCGTTCAACGAGAAGTCCCAGCAGATTATCGAAGAAAATTCCAAGAAGCTCCGCGTCCTCATCGAACGTATCCAAAACATCGACGAGAATCAGGATTTTCGCGAAATTCACAAGATTCTCCGTGACACTTATCAGGAATGGAAGGAAATCGTCGGCGAACAGAAGTTCAAGTACCACGACCTCTGGCAAGAATACAAGATTGCCACCTCTCGTTTCCAGGAAATGCAGCAGTGGGAAAACTGGCACAACGAAAAGGACCGCGACACGATTATCGAGGAAATGGACGCGCTCTCCAAGGAAACGCCGAGTCAAGCCGTTCTTGCGAAGTTCCGCGAACTCTGCGGCAAGTGGCGTGAAATCGGCCCTATCTCTGCCGCCAAGTTCCAGGATTACAGAGACCGTTTCCAAGCTTTGGTCGATAAGATTAAAGAAAACTGCGCTCCGTTCATCGAAGAACAGAACGCCGAACGCCAAAAGAACTTGACCGAAAAGGAAGGCCTCTGCCAGAAGGTCGAAGACCTCGTCGCCAATGCCGAAATTTTCTGGAAGGACAAATTCAAGGCCGTTCAAGAAATCCAGGAAAACTGGAAGAACATCGGCATGGTCCCGAAGGAAGCTTTTGCCGCTTTGAACAAGCGTTTCAAGGACGCCGTGAACGCTTTCTATGCCCAGCATAAGGAAAACGTGAAGCGCGAAGACGATAGCCGCGAAGCGAACTACGAAAAGAAGGTCGCTCTCTGCATCGAAGCCGAAGCCCTCAAGGATTCGACCGACTGGAACGCCACTTCCACCAAGCTCAAGCAGTTGCAAGACGCTTGGAAATCCACCGGCCCCGTTCCGAAGAGCAAGTCCGATGAAATTTGGACGCGCTTCCGCACCGCTTGCGATTCGTTCTTCGAAAAGAAGCGCAACCACTTTGAAGAAATGGATGCCGCCAAGCAGAAGAACTTGGAACAGAAACAAGCTATCTGCGAAAAGCTTGAAGCATTTGACTTGGACAACATCACTCCAGAAATCATCGAAGCATACAAGGCTATCGACGAAGAATGGAAGAATGTCGGCATGGTTCCGAAAGACGCAGTCGAAGGAATCAATGATCGCTACAACACGATCGTGAACAAGATTGTCGCCAAGATGGCAGAATCCGATCCGGAACTCCAGGCGAAGATTGCTGAAATCAAGAAGAAGAAGCAAGACTCCATCGAAAAGGTCCGTCAGTTTGCGGAAAGCGCAGGTTCCAACCAGCTTGCCGATGCCGTCCGCGAAATCCAGAAGGAATGGGGTTCGCTCGGTTCTTGCGGTAATGACGATGCAGAATTGCAGAAGGCATTCCGCGACGCTTGCGATGACTTCTTCACACGCCGCCGCGACCAGCTCGACATTCAGGAACAAGCCCGTCAGAACAACTTGCAGAAGAAGATTCTCCTCTGCGAACAGGCCGAAGACCTGCTCACCGACTTGAACGAATCTACAGTTGTCGCCTCGATGAACAAGGTCAAGCATTTCCGCCGCTTGTGGAAGGAAGTCGGAGCCGTTCCTCGCGAACACTCCGAAAAAATCTGGAAGCGCTTCAACACGGCTTGCGACCAGGTATTCGCCTTTGGACGCAAGGACGAGAAGAAGGAAGAAGCTCCGGCCCAGGCCACCGTCGAAGCTTAATTCAAATAGTCATCCTAGAAGTGCAACACACTGATAGGACACAAAGCATTGTTATGCCCGCCAACGTGCGGGCATCTTCTTTTTTCTATCTTTGATGCCGTAGGTAGCACAAAATGAAATTTCCTCCTTGGACAAGTGTAAGCGAAGCCGCCCGCCTCCTCAAAGACGGAGAGGTTGTCGCCATCCCAACAGAAACAGTTTACGGGCTCGCCGGTAATGCTTTCGAGCCCAAGGCACTCGCCAAGATTTTTGCAGCCAAAGAACGCCCGACATTCGATCCGCTGATAGTCCACATCGCAGACATTGCACAGCTCACCGACATCGCAAAGGACATTCCCGACAGCGCCTACAGACTCGCCGAAGCCTATTGGCCGGGCCCGATGACTATAATTCTCCCCAAGAAGGATTGCATCCCTGACCTTTGCACAAGCGCCCTCCCCTCTGTGGCGGTGCGCTTCCCGAGCCATCCGATTGCACAAGCGATTATCAAAGAATCGGGACTCCCGCTTGCAGCACCAAGCGCCAATCTCTTTAAGCACGTGAGCCCGACAACAGCCGAACACGTCGCCGCCCAGCTCGCCGACCGCATCGCAGGCATTGTCGATGGAGGCCCTTGTTCTGTAGGCGTAGAAAGCTCCATCATCTCGCTTGCAGGTGAAAAGCCCACAGTCCTCCGCCCAGGCGCCATTACGCCCGAAATGTTTGCGAAAGTTCTAGGAGATGTCGCCATAAAAGAATCCACGTCAAAGCCGGGCCAGCCGATGCTTGCCCCCGGCCAGTGCGACACGCATTACCGCCCGCAGGTTCCACTTTATTACGGAGAAATCCCCGCAAATATCACGCTCCCCGAACACACGGTTCGCATCGCATTCGGCTCACAGCAAGGAATCATCCCCGCTACAGCAAATTTATCTGTAACAGGAGACATGGTTGAAGCGACTTCCAAGCTTTACGCATTCATGCACGACCTGGACGACCCCAAATACGACTTGATACTCGTCGATCCCATTCCGAACACCGGCGTCGGCATGGCGCTCAACGACCGCCTCAAACGCGCCAGCATAAAGAATTTAGCAGATATCATTAGTTGTTAATCAAAGTTATTTGCCCTACTCTCAATCCATTGTAATTTGCTAAATTTGTTCTCGGTAAAAAAGTGAACGAGAACAAATACATACATAACGCATTGCGGCAGGTCCACGTCGATACGCCGTGCTCGCCTATTTCCGGTTTTTCGATTTCCGGACTTGCAACTTACATCCAAATTCCCGAACTCGATTTTTGCATAGACATGGGCGAATGCCCTCTCACCGCGACTCCGCTGGACCACGTCTTCTTGACGCACGCCCATGGTGACCACGCCCGTTGCTTGATGCGTCACCACAGCCTCCGCAAGATGATGGGAGTCGAACGCGATAGCGTTTATTACATGCCGGAATTCATCAGTGAAAACGCGAAAGCGTGGATTAAGGCCGAAGCCATGTTCGAAGGTGTCGCAGAAACAAAGTTCCGCTATCCCGAAATCGAACCTGTTGCCGCAGGCGAATTGCAGTTTTTGAGATACCGCAAAGAGCTTGCGCTCGAAGCGTTCGAAGTCAAGCATTCCATCCCGGCGATGGGCGGAACGATCTACTTTTACAAGAAAAAACTCAAAGATGAATTCTTGGGAAAGACGCCGACCGAAATTATCGAACTGCGCAAGAACGGTGTCGAAATCACGCGTGAAGTTTATGAACCGCTCGTGAGTTTCATGGGCGACTGCCTTGGCGAAAGTTTGCTTGACAACAGCCGCGTTTTCCAGTCGAAGGTGCTGATTACAGAATGCACGTTCCTCGACGATGGCGAAGAAGCGATGAGCAAAAAGAAGGGCCACAGCCACTTGAAAGATATCGTGCATGCGCTCAACGAGCTTGACGATGAAATCAAGTGCGAAAAAATCATTTTGAGTCATTTTTCGATGAAGTATTCCGAAAGGCACATCCGCGAAGCGTTGGACAAGGCTATCCCGGAGAAGTTCAAGGAAAGGATTGTAGCGTTTGTTTAGTAGGAAGTGGTTAGTGGTTGGTGATTAGTGGTTAGGTAACGTCATCCTCGCGGAGGCGTAGGGCTTGGGCATTAAGCCACATCTAAAGAGTTTTAAAATAACAGAGATCTATATCATGGCAGAAGAAATTAAAAAAGAAATTTTAGAAGAAGAAAAAGCACCGAAGGAAGTCGTGATTCCTGAGTTTTACCGCGACTTGAGCCAGGACCCGCAAATGAAGGCCCTGTGGCATTACGTGTTCCGCACGAATGGCGACCGCAAGCCCATCAAGACACCGGACGGACTTCCGCACAAACTCGACTTCACTTGGAAAGACATGTTCCCGAACGAAAACGGACACATCGAAGTGGAAATCGGTAGCGGCAAGGGCAACTTCATGACGGACTACGCCGAGAAGCACCCGGATTACTTTATCATGGGTAGCGAATGGGATTTCACGTGGGCAGCCTTTGCACACGAACGCATGGAAAAGCGCGGCATCGTCGCACAAGGGAACGCCGCCATGCTCCGCGGAGACGTTTTCTACTTCTTGCGTGACGCGGTAAAGGACAACACCGTCGATGCGTTCCACATGTACTTCCCGGATCCGTGGCCCAAAGAACGCCACCACAAGAACCGCTTGCTCCGCCCCGACTTCCTCACCGAAGTCGCACGTTGCTTAAAACCGGGCAAACGCATTTTCTACTGGGGCACCGACCACAAGGAATACAACGAAATCGCTCTCGAAACGTTCGACGCTTTCCCGACATGCAAAGTAATCGTTCGCAACACGGCAGAACCCACCGAAGGAATCATGACCGGATTCGAACGCAAGTACAAGAAAGAAGGCCGCCCGATATATAGAAGTATTATTGAATTTGAGAAGTAGGTATTAGGTTTTCAGGTATGGGCTCGGTCGCCTTCGGCTCCCTTTGGGCTATGGGCAAAAGCATACCCCAAAGCGAAGCGACCTCAAAGCGAGTTTACGAGCGACCCCATACCCCATAGCTGATATTATTTATTTTTAACTTATACAACATGTTAAAGCAACTTACAATTAACGGATTCACCTTGATTGCCGAAGCGACGGTTCCCTTCCACGGGGGCTTTACCGCTATTACAGGTGAAACTGGTGCAGGCAAGTCTGTTCTTATGAAAGCGCTCCGCATGGTCTGCGGAGACAAATCGCAAGCATCGATGGTCCGCACGGGCGAAGAAAAAGCGGTCATCGAAGGAACGTTCGACATTTCTAACGAACCCGATGTCAAACAAATTCTTGCAAAGCTCGAACTCGACGATGACGACGAACTCATCATCCGCCGCGAGATTCTTGAAAACGGCAAGGGACGTGCACGCGTAAACGGTTCTGTCGTAAGCCTCACGGACTTGCAGGAACTCGGCGAATCGCTTATCCAGATGCACGGGCAGAGCGAACAGCTTTTGTTGCGCGACATCCGCACGCACGCCAAAATGCTCGACGAATACGCGGGCAACAACGAGTTGCTTACAGAATACGGCAAGAGCTTTACCGCTTGGAACAACGTTCTTGCAGAAATTGAAAAGACCGAAGCTCACGCCAAAGACTTGGCCGCACAAAAGGACTTTTTGAAGTTCCAGTACGAAGAACTTTCAAAAGCAGCTCTCCGCGATGGCGAAGAAGAAGAACTTGAAGATAAAGTCTCTGCGGCAAGCAAGAGCGAAGCCGAGCACAATCTGCTGAACGAAATTCAGGCACTTATCGGTTGCGACAACGGTATTTTGGAACAAGTTCAGAACCTCCAGTACAAGTTGCGTTCCCTCGCCCAAAAGATTCCGCACTACGAAGAAGACTTGAACGCACTCGTCGAAGTCGCGGATCCGTTCGAAGGAATTTGCAAGGACTTGCAAAGGCTCCGCCCCTCAAAGTCCATGAGTCCTGTCGAAATTGACAAGGCAAATTCGAGGATCGCGCTGATTCAAAAGTTCAAACGCAAATACCGCACCGACGTGGCCGGACTCATCGCACTTACAGAACAACGTAAGCAAGAACTCGACAGTCTCGAAAATCTCGATGCCGACCTCGAAGAACTCAAACGCAAAGCCGATGCGCACAAGGCAGAGACAGAACGGCTCGCCGCCGCTCTCACCGAAAAGCGTCGAGAAGCGGCCCTCCGATTCGACAGCGCCGTACAAGAAATGTTGCGTAATCTCGGCATGCCCAAGGCCACGTTCTCTACAAGCATCACCGAACAAGCTCCAGCCGCAAACGGAGCCAACCGCATCGAGTTCCTGCTCGCCCCGAACCCGGGCGAAGGCGAAAAATCGCTGCAAAAGGCGGTATCCGGCGGCGAACTCAGCCGCGTGCTGCTCGCCATCAAGAGCGTCATGGCAGAACTCGACAAAGTTCCGCTACTGATTTTTGACGAAGTCGATTCGGGAATTTCTGGCGAAACGGGCAACAGCATTGGCGATGCGCTCCGCAATCTGGGCAAGCACCACCAGGTGCTCACCATCACGCATTTGCATCAAGTCGCAAGCCGTGCCGAAAACCAGCTCGCCGTGAGCAAAAAAGAGATTGACGGTAGGACTTTTACGTCTATAATTGACCTCGACAAGAACGGACGCATCGAAGAAATTGCTAGAATGTTAGGCGGAACATCAGAAACAGTCCGCACTCATGCAAAACAATTGTTGGAGGAAAATCTATGACCGAAAAAACGTCTGACGTTCGTCTGCGAACGCGCGTTTGGAGTGTTTTACGAGCACTCGTATTTGTGTGTGTCATAATATTCATCTGGGAAGGCTGGACCACGATGGCGTGTTCCTTTGTGGGCATCGCGCTTATCATGGGTTGGGTCAACCTCTACCAGCTCCGTAGCCAAGAAATCGAAAAGCCTTATTATAAATTGTGGCTCAACACCATCGACGGATTCTTGCAGTTCACTGTCATGACAAGCATTTTTGTCCGTGACTTGCTGCAAAACGAAAGTGCCGAAAAAATTCTAGGTGTTGGCTGTGCCGTATTGCTAGCCCGATTGATAGCGCATACGTTGTTTTCACTGGGAGTCCTCCGCGAAGGGAAACAGCTCCCCCGCAAGCGCCGCTGGAGCAAACTCGCGAATCTATCCGTGACAATTACGATGGGCGTTTATTTGTTGAACTTGGAAAATTTCCAACAAATTATGATGGTCGTATCGATTTTGCTTATTTTAGCATCAACAGCAGCATTCGCCTACTGGTACTACCGCGACCCCGCCCACCGCAAACCACTTTCAATTGCAAGCCAGCTCACCA
>JAEEGH010006186.1_pt1 | contig 29429 bp, 23 predicted proteins | sample 9134181 | NCBI WGS metagenome assembly JAEEGH01 (sample SAMN16246544, study PRJNA631951) | gut metagenome | biome: gut microbiome; feature: rumen; material: DP-attached | host: Bos | place: Iran: Karaj | collected 2018-10 | reverse complement strand
AATCAACTCCACATTAATTACCCAATTATAGCAGTCTGAAAGTTGTCCGGCAAAATAATCTCTTTTTTCTTGGTACTTTCGTTTTTTTTCACTACCTTTGCATTATAAATGTATATTTAGTTGGTATTCTATTAACTTAGTTTCATTATGAATGTGATAATTTGGACTGTTATTATTTTGTTAGTTGCCTTTGGCATTGGTTTCTTCTTGGTTCGCCGTCACTATGCTAAGCTTTTAGATGTAGCGGTGAAGCGTGCTCAGAAGAGTGAACAGCTGAAGTCGGTGTTTATTGACAACATCAGCCGTACCCTCCGTTCGCCGTTGAACGTTATCATAGGCTATTGCAACATGATTCTTGAGGAAAAGGACGATAACTTGCAGCCTGCGCAGGTGAGGAAAGTGGTGACCGATATCTCTGACAGTTCAAAGGAGATAGCTGAGTTCGTCTCGCAGCTTCATGAGATGTCAAAGTTCGAGGGTATCACTCCTTCCTTCACGTTCATAGAGGTCAACCTGACAGAACTTATGGCGTCTTATCGGCGTGAGGCCATGAATTACACCAAGCCCGATGTCGCCGTCCGCGTCACCTCTGACCTGTCGCCACATTGCAGGGCCATACTTGACACCAATCTCATGCACCAACTGATGATGCATCTGCTGACGAATGCTGCAAAGCACGTTACATTGGGAGACATCTTCATCAGATATGGCTGTGAGCGCAGGGGACTGAAAGTCTCAGTCAGTTATACAGGCATGGGGCAATCCGAGCTGGTGGGTGATGACATCTACTCATACCTTCAGAAGGACGAGGCTCTGAAAGATGCCGGCAAGTCTTCCATATTCGGAATCGCTCTCTGCAGGGCTATTATTGATATGTTTGGAGGTGAGTTTTACATGGATTCGGAAGACGGCAAGAAAACCGTTGCTTCTTTCTGGTTCCCCTGCACGATGAAAGATATTTATAAGGATTTGTAGAAATATAATAGTAATATAAATAAGGTAATACAATGAACGAAAACGAAAACAAGAAACAGGGCCTGGAATTGGAACTGTCGCCCGAAATAGGGCTTGGAGAGTATGCTAACTTTGCTATCATCACACACTCATCGAGTGACTTCGTGATAGACTTCGCGCGGGTGCTGCCCGGACTGCCGAAGTCGATGGTGAGAAGCCGCGTCATTATGGCTCCCGAACATGCCAAGCGCCTGCTTGCCGCTTTGCAGGAGAATATCATGCGCTACGAGCGCTCGTATGGTGCCATCAAGGTTCCCAACCAGGAGCCGCGCACCATTGCTCCCTTCGGCCCTAACAAGGGAGAGGCTTGATGAAGGGAGAAGTGAAAAGTGAGAAGTGATAAGTGAAGAGTGAATAGTGAAAAATTTGCTGCCGCCATCCCGCTAGTTCTGATGCAGGTATGGCGGCAGCTAATTTTTCACTATTCACTATTCATTTTTACCTTAACATTTCACCCTCTTTCTATCCACGCAATCGTGTCGCCTTGGCGGATGTTCTGGCCAGGCTTCACGCTGATGTCGACGAGCTTGCCGCCGAGGGCAGCAGGGATTTCAATGATTTCGCCCCACTTCGTCTGCAGGTAGCAGAAGGTGTCGCCCTCCTTGTAGGTCTGTCCGATGAATGGCTCGATGCAAGGAGCCATGACGCCCTCGCCGCCAAACGACCAGAACAGCTGTCCGGCCAATGGTGACTTGACGGCATCGGCCTTGGCGTGCTTCAGCGCATCGATTTCCTCCTGTGAAATCTTCTTTCCGCCGCCCAGTTTGGCATCCTTTGCCTTCTGGATGTCGGCCAGCAGCTGCTTCTTGGCCTGTCCGCTCTTGAAGGGGCGATACTGCTCGGGGTGCATAGCCAGCTCGAACAGCTCTTCGTCGTCCTGTCCGTAGTCCCAACCATTCTCGTCCATCTCCTTCTTGAAGCCTTCGAGGGCATTGGGGATGAGCGTATGGGGATCGACGTCGGTAAATTCGCGCTTCTGCTTTTCGGCCAGTTCGATGAGTTCGGGGGCGATGGTGCCGGGTATCTTTCCCGACTTGCCGAGGATCATGCCCCAGATGGCATCGTCCATCATCACATAGCGGCCCTTGCCCTGCTCGATGGTCAGCAGGTTCATCAGCGCAATGTTCTTGGTGTACTGCGAGAACGGCGTGACCAATGGGGGATAGCCCACGCGCGGCCATACATACTCGACCTCGTTGAACAGCTTCACCAGCATGTCGTCCATTGTCAACTCAGGCTCACCCTTTGCGGCACGCAGCTTGTCGATCATCTTCTTGATGCCGCCGAGGTCGGCCATCATCGAGCCCATCATGCCGCCGGGCAGTCCGCAGCCAAGCAGCAGCGATGACATGTGCTTGTTGGCGGGGTTGATGAAGCAGCCGAGCCAGTCGTCGATGAACTCTTGTGTTAAGGTACGCGCCTGCATGTAGGCGTTCATGTTGAGGTCGGCCACTTCGAAGCCTTCGTTCTTCAGCATCGACTGTACAGAGATGATGTCGGGATGCACCTTACCCCAGCTGAGCGGCTCGATGGCGGTATCGATGATGTCGGCACCGTTGTTGCACACCTCGAGGATGGAGGCCATCGACAGGCCAGGGCCTGAGTGGCCGTGATACTGGATGATGATGTCGGGATGCTTCGTCTTGATGCTCTTCGTCAGGGCACCAAGCATGGCGGGCTGTCCGATGCCGGCCATGTCCTTGAGGCAGATTTCCTCGGCTCCGGCAGCTATCACCTCGTCGGCGATGGCGCTGTAGTAATCAACGGTGTGTACGGGCGAGGTGGTGATGCAGAGCGTGGCCTGCGGTGTCATGCCGGCAGCCTTGGCCCACTTGATGGAGGGGATGATGTTACGCGTATCGTTCAGACCGCAGAAGATGCGGGGGATGTCGACACCCTGGGCGTGCTTCACCTTATACATCAGTTCGCGCACGTCGTCGGGAACGGGGTACATGCGCAGGGCGTTCAGGCCGCGGTCCAGCATGTGGGTCTTGATGCCCACCTCATTGAACGGCTTGCAGAAAGCACGTACTGCGGCATTGGGATTCTCGCCTGCCATCAGGTTTACCTGCTCGAAGGCACCGCCGTTGGTCTCCACACGGCTGAAGCATCCCATATCGATGATAACGGGCGCAATGCGCTCTAACTGATCCTTGCGCGGCTGGAACTTGCCGCTCGACTGCCACATGTCACGATAGACCAGGCTGAACTGGATTCTTTTCTTCATAAGTACTCGTTTATAGGTTATAATATTACAATCTGCCTGCAAAGATACGGATTATTTTTGATAATTCCAAATATTTTTGTAACTTTGCCACCGCATAAAGCAAGTGACATGAAGAATTGTAATAAGTACGGGCTGATGGCCCTGATGCTCACGATGCTGATAGTGGCGGCGTGTAGCAGTAAGAAAGATAGCGGTAAGACCGAGGAAGGCGACCTCATCAGCGTGGAGCCGAGCCAGCCGGGCGACTCTACCGTCTATGGACTGGCCTGCGACGGCTGCAACGACACGATACTGGTGTTTCTGCCGCGACAGGGAGGCGACCCTGATACGTTCAACATCCTGAATGCCTCGAAGAGCCGTCAGGTGTTTGGCAGGCCGATGATTGGCGACTTGGTAGCCGTGTTGACTAACCGTGAGAACCCGAAGGTGGCTGATATGGTCATCAACATTGAGCAGCTGAAGGGGAAGTGGTGTTACATGGTGGAGCCGAAGCTGCGTGAGATAGCCGGCATGCCGCTGTCGAGGCTCCAGGGCGAGCAGCGTGAGGAAATGGACTCGATGCTGCGTGAAATGCTACAGCCCCGTGAGTTTGGCGTCGAAATCAAGAGCGACTACACGGCCCGTCCCATCGGCATGATTCGTAGCATGACGTCGGACGAGGAGAGTCCCGTTGTCTATCCGCCGCTGAAGCGTTATCGTGAATGGCGCATCTTCAACGGGCGGCTCATCTTGAGTGAGGGTGCTCGTGACTCGTTAGGCAACATCACCGTCACCAATACCGATACGGCGCAGCTGGTATTGCTGCACCGTGATACGTTAGTGTTGAGGTTCGAGGAAGGGGTACAGGGGTACTATAGAAAGGTAGACCCCCTCTAACTCCCCCTGTTTAGGGGGAGAATCCTGTTGGGAGGGCTCTTCAGATTACTTGATGGCTGAGCATGCGCTGTTCAGCCATTTTTTCGTACTTTGTGCCGGGCCGCCCGTAGTTGGCGTAGGGATAGATGCTGATGCCGCCACGGGGGGTGAACAGACCGATGACCTCAATATACTTAGGCTCCATCAGCTTCACCAGGTCCTTCATGATGATGTTGACGCAGTCCTCGTGGAAGTCGCCGTTGTTGCGGAAAGAGAAGAGGTAGAGCTTCAGGCTCTTCGACTCCACCATGCGGTACTCAGGAATATACATAATCTTGATTTCGGCAAAGTCGGGCTGTCCGGTAATGGGGCAGAGCGACGTGAATTCAGGGCAGTTGAACTGCACCCAGTAGTCGTTCTCAAGATGCTTGTTCTCAAACGTCTCCAGCACCTCCGGCGAGTAGGTGTTCAGGTATCCGGTTTCGCGGCCCAGGGCCTTCAGTTTGTCTTTTGATCTGTCCATAACTTATGCTCAATATTCAAATTCGTATGCGACCTCTGTGCCTCGGCGGTTATCCTTCACCACCATGCGGCGTACGCTGCGGTCGGTATTCAGTTCTGTAGTCACGTCGATGATGCCGTCGGCTGTGGTTGCCCGTTTCACGATGCTGGTGCTGCGGCAGTAGCGGAACATGGAGATAAGCTGCAGGGGTTCGCACTCGGACATGCCGAGTATCAGCTGGTTGACGTCCACCGTCTGATAGCGGTTGTCCATCTGGCTGTACTCCAGCTTGTAGCGTTCTACGACTTTGGGCTTGTCAACGAGCTTCCATTGGCAGTAGTATATCAGACTGTCAGCCGTGTGCAGGCTGTCGGGTGTCAGACTTTTGCCGTTTAGCAGGTAGGCATAGGCCTGTGTACGTTTCGTACGTGCCGACACGTAGTTGAAGGCATAGGAAGCCGGCATCTGCATGCCATAGGAATAGTATTGCGACTTGTAGCCGATGGTGTCGCCTGTTCCCAAGAGCTGCTCTGTCTGGTAGCCGTTGTCCATCGTGCCGGTCAGGGTATTGCCCGAGGTAGTGACGATAAGTCGTTCCTCGCTTTCGTTGTAGGTCATGCTGAATTGCTCATTATAGTCTTCAGGACCCTTGACGCTCAGCTTTGTAGGACGGCTCTTGGCATCGTACTCGATGTTGACCTTCCAGTCGTCGCTCGACGTGATGGACTTGACCAGTGCTGCCGAACCCCAGGAACCGTCGCCACGAGTGGCGTATTGCAGGTATTGCCATGAAGCGTGAGCCTCGTTAGGATGGTCGTTGTCGGTAATGGTAAACTGGGCCAGGCGTGAACGGCCAGTCGTGTTGGGGCTGAAGTGAACACCAAGGAAGTAGATGGCACTGCCTTGGCCTTTCATCGCGTCGATGGAACACCAGCTGGCATCGGACATGTCGGCAGTAATGTGCCAAGGACCGTAACAGGTTACCACCAGCGAGTCGGTGGTAGTATTGGCATAGATGTTGGTGACAGCTGAGGTGGGCTTCGAGAAAACAAAGCCTGCCCTGTATGGATCCTCGTTGCTGAGGCAGGCGGTGAGCTGGACGGCAACAGCCATCGCAGCCAGCATGTTTGCAAACAGTTTGATGGTTTTCATATTATCCTTGTTTTATAGTTCATTCATCATCATCTTCATCAAAGCCGTCCCAGTCGCCAAAGCCTCCGAGCGACGGGCCGACAAAGGCATCCATAGCGCGGCGGTCTTTTTTCGTGGGACGTCCGGTGCCTCGGGCACGGTCAACGAACCCGCTGATGCGGTTCATCTCCAGGAGTTCATACTGGTCGGGCGTAGTGATGTTCTCATAGATGTCTGGCAGCAGTTTGGCCCCTACCCGTTGCTCTATGGTCTTCAGGATGCGGAACGAATAGGTGACGGGTGGTTTGTGCACGCTGATGACGTCGCCCACCTTCACCATCCGCGACGGCTTCACCAGCACGTCGTTCACCATGACGCGTCCGTTCTTGCAGGCGTCGGCAGCAATGGTGCGTGTCTTGAAGATGCGTGAGGCCCAGAGCCATTTGTCAATTCTTGCTTCATCCATGCGGTAGCAAATTATTTACTTTTCACTATTCACTTTTCCTTTTCCTAGTTTGTTATACTGATTCATCGTGATGTCGATGCCGGCAAGCACGAAACTCTTGATGATTTCCACCGCCAAGTCGATAGAGGGCTGCAACTGCCGCAGGTCGTCCTCGCTGTAGTGCCCCAGCACCCAGTCAATCTGTCCGCCCTGAGGATAGTCGTTGCCGATGCCCATCCGCAGGCGCGGATAGTCCTGGCCTATGAGTTGCTGGATGTGGCCCAGTCCGTTGTGGCCTCCGTTCGATCCGCTGGCCTTCAGCCGGAACTGTCCGAGCGGCAGGGCTACGTCGTCGCTAATCACCATCAGGCGGTGCTGGTCGATGTTCTCCTTGTTCAGCCAGTAGCGCACGGCATTGCCGCTGAGGTTCATGAACGTTGTAGGCTTCAGCAGCACCACTTTGCGGCCTTTCAGCGACGTCTCTGCCACAAAGCCGTAGCGGCGGTCGCTGAAAACAGTATTGGACGCCTTCGCAAAAGCGTCCAACACCATATAGCCTGTATTGTGGCGGGTAGTGGCGTACTCGTCGCCAGGATTGCCCAAACCGACAATTAGATACTTATCCATTCTGCTTTTTCACTTACTCTGCGGCAGCGGCAGCAGCTGAGCGAGAAGCACGTGTAGCCTTCACTGAGCATACAACCACCTCGGGAGAGGTCGCAATCTTCAGACCCTCGAACTGCAGGGCGCCCACCTTGATGGCCTTGCCAAGCTGCAGGTCGGTGACGTCGATGTCGAGCACCTCAGGAATCTGCTTGTAAGGAGCGGTCACGTCAATCTTGCGGATAGAGAGGTTCAGCTTACCACCGTCACGTACACCCTGTGCCAGACCGTTGAGCTTGACGGGAATACCGATCGTGATGTCCTTTGTCTCGTTCACCTCGAAGAAGTCGGCATGCAGCAGAGCGTCCGTCGTGGGATGGAACTGCAGCTCCTTGATGATAGCCTTGCGAACCTGGCCGTCGATATTCAGGTTGACGACATAGACGTGAGGTGTATAGATAGCCTTGCGAAGCTCTGCGAACGAAGCCTGGAATGCCATAGCCTCGGGCAGACCGTCCTGACCCTTTGTCTCACCATAAATGTTACAGGGAACCATTCCCTCCTTGCGAAGAAGCTTGGAAGCCTTCTTGCCTGTTGCGGTACGTTTCTGACCGCTTACACTGATTTCTTTCATAACTTTTTGTGTTACTCTAAATTAATTGTTTGTTGTTAATTCACCATCACACGGTGTGCCTTTTCTTGAAAAGCGGGTGCAAAGGTACGAAATATTTATGAATTATGAATTACGAATTACGAATTTTTTTAAAAAAGAGGGGCTTTTTCTTGCATAATCACTGGAAAATGACTATTTTTGCACTCGAAACAAAGCATAACTAAATGATTAATCGTGAAATCATACGCATCAAGATTGTTCAGTTAACCTACGCGTACTATCAAAACGGTAACAAGAACATCGACACGGCAGAGAAGGAACTGTTCTTCAGTCTATCGAAGGCATACGACCTTTACAACTATCTGTTGGCCCTGATGGTTGCCGTAGCGAAGGAGGCTAAGAGACGCTTGGAGATAGCTGAGAGCAAGGCTCGTCGTGAGGGTACGGAGAAGCCTTCAGCGAAGTTTGCGTTTAACCGTTTTACCCTCCAGTTGGAAGAGAACAAGCAGCTCAGCGAGTTCATCGGCAGCCAGAAGCATACGTGGACTGACGAGCCTGAGTTTGTGGGTAAGCTGTTCGAGCAGATTGAGCAGAGCCAGATTTACAAGGACTACATGGCCAGCAAGGAGGACGACTATGCTGCCGACCGCGAGTTGTGGCGCAAGATTTACCGTACGCTGATTCAGGACAATCCTGATTTGGACGCTCTCTTCGAGGAGCAGAGCCTCTACTGGAATGACGACAAGGAAATTGTCGACACCTTTGTGTTGAAGACCATCAAGCGCTTTGACGAGCAGAACGGCTCCAAGCAGGAGCTGCTGCCTGAATACGACAGCGAGGAAGACAAGGACTACGCTCGCAAGCTGTTCCGTGCCTCCATCCTGAATGCCGACGAGTACCAGCGCTACATGAGCGAGACCTCCCGCAACTGGGATTTCTCACGATTGGCCTATATGGATGTGGTTATCATGCAGATAGCCATTGCCGAGCTGATGACCTTCCCCAGCATCCCCGTCAGCGTCACCATCAACGAGTTTGTGGAGATAGCCAAGCTGTACTCCACTCCCAAGAGCGGTGGTTACATCAACGGTATGCTCGACACCATAGCCCGCCACTTGATTAAGACTGGTAGGCTGATGAAGCGAATAGACGAAAGAAATGATAATTAAAAGATAATTGAGCATTATGACAAACATTGTATTAGCTGCACAGGCAGCAGGCGGTAGCGGCATGTCCATGATTCTGATGATGGTAGCCATCTTCGCTATCATGTGGTTCTTCATGATCCGTCCGCAACAGAAAAAGCAGAAAGAAATCCAGTTGTTCCAGAACTCTTTGACCGAAGGCATGCAGGTGGTCACCGGCGGCGGTATCTATGGCACCGTGAAAGGTGTCGATTTAGCCAAGAATACCGTTGACGTGAAGATTGCCCGCGACGTCGTCATCACAGTCGACAAGAGCTACGTGTTCAAGGATATGGCCAACACGTCATTGCAGAAGTAAACTATGATGCAATTGCACAGGTTCTACGTTACCGTCAGGAACTTTCTGTTCAGCAAGGCTAACAGAGAGTTTCTGATTTTCTTATTCTTTCTTGCTCTCTCGGGCGTCTTCTGGCTATTGATGACGCTCAACGAGACTTATGAGAAAGAGGTGACGGTACCTGTGCATATCACCGATGTCCCCACCGACATCATGCTGACCAGCGACGAGGTGGATACCGTGAAGGTTACCATCCGCGACAAAGGCATCATGCTCCTTTCCTATATATATGGTGAGGTGCTGAAGCACGTCAGTGTCAGCTTCAAGACTTTCGACCAAGGTGGCGGCACGGGTAGCATCACAGCGTCTGAACTGACGAAAATCATCCAGCAGCGGTTGTCAGGGTCGGGTAAGGTGGTGAGCGTCAAGCCCGACAAGCTGAAGATTTACTACAATACGGGAGCCTGCAAGCGGGTGCCCGTCAGGTGGCGTGGTCGTGTCATCCCTGAGCACCTCTACTTCCTGAGCTACGTCAGCTACGACCCAGACAGCGTCACCGTCTATGCCTCGGAAGAACGGCTCGACAGCATCCACATGGCTTATACTGAGCCGCTCAACTATGTTGGGTTCCGCGACACGCTGGTGGCCGACTGCCGACTGCGCAAGATTGAAGGCGTCAAAATGGTGCCCGACCGCATCAAGACCACCTTCTATACCGATGTGCTGATGGAGGTGACTATGGACAAGATTCCGGTGCAGGGCATCAATCTGCCCAAGGACAAGGTGCTGCGCACATTCCCCGCCAAGGTTTCCGTCAAGTTTATCACGGGTGTGAACGTCTACCGCAACTTGTCGGCTGACGACTTCAGTGTCATTGTCGACTATAACGAGCTGAAGAACAGCACCTCGGAGAAGTGTACCCTGCAACTGAGGCAGGTTCCCCAAGGCATCACCCACGCCACGTTAGTAACCAAGCAGGTGGACTACCTGATAGAAGATTCTGAATCGGAATGAAGGTAGGTATTGCTGGAGGCATTGGCAGCGGCAAAAGCTACGTGTGCAGGCGGCTGAGCAATCATGGCATCGACGTCTACGATTGCGATTCGGCTGCCAAGCGGTTGATGTGTAGTGCCGAGATACAGTCGCAGCTGGAACAGCTCATCGGCTGTCGTCCTGACAAGCAGGCGCTGACCCGTTTCCTGTTAGCCTCCGATGACAATGCCCACGCTATCAATGCCATCGTCCATCCTGCCGTGTTCCGCGATTTCGAGGAAAGCGGGAAGGAGTGGCTTGAATCGGGCATCATGTATGAATCGGGTGCCAACCACTATGTCGATTTTGTCGTCGTGGTAACAGCCCCCGAGGAGGTGCGAATCCTGCGTATCATGCAGCGCGATGGCATTACTCGCGAGAAAGCCTTGGACTGGATGCGGCGCCAGTGGCCTCAGGACAAGGTGCGGCAGTTGGCCGACTTCGAGATCGTGAACGACGGCCAGGCTGACCTTGACCCTCAGATTGACAGGCTGCTCACCCAACTAACCCTTAGAAACCATCAGAAAACAACAATACCTAAAAATAAAACAACTATGCAACAGACAATTTTAGCAATTTCCGGCAAGCCCGGACTTTACAAACTTATTACACGCGGAAAGAACAACCTGATTGTTGAGTCGCTCGACGCATCCCACCGCCGTATGCCCGCTTTTGCCACCGACCGCATCACGTCGCTGGCCGACATTGCCATGTATACCGAGACGGAGGATGTGCCCCTGATGACCATCCTCGAGAATATGAAGAAGCTGGAGGACGGCAAGAAGGCCAGCATCGACTTCAAGAAGGCATCGGCCAACGAGTTGCACGAGTACTTTACGAAAGTGCTTCCCGAGTGGGACCGTGACCGTGTGAAGAACTCGCACATCCAGAAGCTCATCCAGTGGTACAACATCCTCATCGAAGCAGGCATTACCGATTTCGAGGAAGAGATGAAACCTACCGAGGGTGACAACATCGACGACCGCAAAGAGCAGGAGTAACAACGAACTGTAACAACAAGCAATGAAAAAAGGTTTCGGGTCATTTCCGAAACCTTTTTTCGATTATTCTTAGAATCGGTTTCCTCCGCCGAAACCTCCACCGAAGCCACCGCCGCCGAAGCCGCCGCCACGGTTACCTCCGCGATTGCCACCACGGTTGCCACCGCCACCGCCAGGCATTCCGCCGCCGAAGCCGCCAGGACCTCCGAAGCCCATGCCACCACGCATGCCGCGACGGGCTTCACGGGTGCCGAAGAGGTTGACACGGTAGATGATGTGCAGCATGGCGTAACTTGTAATGGCGTTGTACTCATTATCGGTACGGGCCATGTCGTTGATGGTGCGCGAGAAGGTGGACTGCTGGTGCAGAATGTCGAACAACTGGAGCGAGAGCGTCAGCGGCTTGCCCTTCAGGAAGCTGTGTGCAATCTGTGCGTTCCATATCAGTTCATTGGTGTTCATCGATGCATCGTTGAAGCCACGACGGCTGTTCATGCCCATGTCGGTGGCAATCTGCGTACCCCAAGGCAGTGTCAGCGTGGTGTTGAATCCGTAGGCGAAGCTCCAGGTGTCGAGGTCTGACTGCGGCTGCAGTTCGTTGCGCGTGCGCTGGTAGTTTGCCGAACCGTTGAGTTCTACTTCGAGCCAGTCGTTGCGGTAACTGGCGCCAAGGCGTCCGCCGAAGTTGTTGGTATTGGTAACGTTGCGTACGTTCTCGTTGTTTTGGAAAAGGTAGCTGATGCGGTGGTTGTAGTTGTCGTTCACCGACACGTTGTAGCTAAAGTATCCCAGTGAGTCGATGGCCGAACTCCACATGATGTTACCGCCAGCATTCCAGTTGCCGTTGATGTTTTCGGGGCGCGTCTCACGTGCGCCAGTATTAGCATCGTATTTCACCATGTTGGCAATGCTGTTCGACGTCGTCGAGAAATTGGCGTTGGCGTTGATAAAGCGCTGGTGGTTCATGATGTAGTTGTTGAAGCGCAGGTTGATTGACTGTGTGAACGAAGGCTTCAGGTTGGGGTTACCCCTTGTCTTGTTCATGGGGTTGGTATCGTCGTTGATATCAAGTAATTGTTCGATAGAAGGCTGGCTGGTGCTACCACGATACTCGAAGCGCAACTGGCCTTGTTGGTTGAAGCGCCAGCGGAAGTTGGCCGTCGGGCTCCAGTTGGTGACTGTACGGTTTACAACTGTGTCAACACCCAAGTAACGCTGGGTGTATTCTGAACTCTGCGGGATGATCTGCACACCGACGTTGAAGTCGTAGGTGTTGCGGATGAAACGCAGCATGATTTCACCTGTGTGGATGAAGTTCTTGTAAGCTGAGTAGCGGCTCTGGTCCTTCGTGTAGTATCGGTCGTCCTTCTGCGGGCTGTAGCCAAGACTGATTCTGTCGAAATACTCTGTCCAGTTGCGATAAGTGGGATAGATGTCGTTCAGTAAGAAACCATGCGTAGGATCAGGATCCAAGGCATAGGGCAGAGGCTGTGAATAGTCAAACGTCTGACGGTCGCTCTCATTATAGCGATACTGGAAAGTATAGCTGAACTGCAGGAACGTGGCGTATGCGATAGGTTCGCTATACGTGGCACGTGCGCTGTAGTCATACGTTGTGGTCGGTGACAGGTTGTAACGGTTGGTCTGATAGTTCGTAAGACCGGTATGGCCATTGAAGTTTTGCTTATCCTTAAATAGATTCGTATAGTTGCTTGACATCTGTTGGTTCTCGTTGTCGCTATAGTTACCCGTCAACTGCAGGGTGATGTTACGCCCGCGGTTGTTGAGCAGGCGGTTGATCATCAACGTACCCCCCAACCGTTTGTTCTCGCCGTAGGTGAGTGAGCGATTGCTACCTGTATTGACGAGGATAGAGTCGAGCCCGTAGCCGCCCTTCTTACTGATAATCTCCTGTAACACGGCAGCGCCAATCTGGGTGTCTAATATGCTATAGGGGTCGTTGTTGAACGAGGCCGATAGGTTGTTGCTCGTTCCGTCGTTGGTCGAGTATGTCAGATTGGGCCGGAAGCTGATGTTCCACAGCGTGTCGGGTGTCCACTCGAGGCGTCCGTTGAAGCTCCAGCTGTTAGAGCGTGAGTAGCTTTGGTTGACAGAGTTCTGGAACGAGTTGGTCTGTCCGCCTACGAAGTTCTGGACGGAGCGGCGCGACCAGGTGTCACCGTCGCGATGGTTCCACATGACGCTGGCCTGGGCAATGAGCAGGTCGGTCTTCTCGTAGTTGTAGTTCAGCATGCCCGACTTGGCAGCGTTCAGTCCGTTGCCGCCCATGCCACGGCCACCGCCGAAGCCACGGCCGCCACCGCCGCCGAATCCCTGGTCGTTAGTGTTGTTGGCGTTGAGCATACCCATCAGTCGGTGGTCGCCGCGCATCATCATGCCGAACAGGCGGCCTGCATAGCGCTTCTCAGTACCTGCGGCCAAGTCGGCGTTGGCCATTGTGCCGCGGTTCATGCCGGCACGCAGTCCGAAGTCGAGCACTGTCTGCTCGTTGCCATCGTCGATACCCGTAATGCGGGCCATGTCGCTCTTCTCGTCATAGGCACGGATGCGTTCGATGATGCTGGTGGGCAGGTTCTTCAGAGCAGTCTGAACGTCGCCGAACTCCTTTTTGTCGACCTTGATCTTCGTCACCTGCTTGCCGTTAATCGTGATGTTGCCGTTGTCGTCGACCTCGGCACCAGGCAGTCGTTTCACCAGTTCCTCGACCACCGAGCCCTCCGGGGTGCGGTAGGCGTCTGCATTATATATTAAGGTGTCACCTTTCGACTGCACCTTTGCCACGTGGGCCGTCACGGTGGTGCCCTTCAGCATGATGGCATCAGGGGCCATTGTGATGGTTCCCATGCTGACACCCTTGCCGTTGGCTACGGTGATGGCTTTCGTGTAGGTCTTGAAGCCTACATAGGTGATACGCAGAATGTAGTTGGCGTCTCTCGGAGCAGTCAGCTGGAACTGACCGTTCATGTTGGTTACGGCATTGGCTACCAGAGAGGAGTCGGTCTTCAGCAGAGCGACTGTAGCCTGAATGACGGCCTCTTGGGAATCTTGTTCAATAACCTTTCCGCTAATAGTGCGCTGTGCCAGTGCTGCAGAAGTTGTCGTTGCAATGACGACCATTAAAAGTAGAAATCGTTTCATAAAAGTGTTTTTATTTACTACATTCTGACGTTGCTGAACAAGAAAAGTTTAATTTATGATACGTTTTTCGATATTTTTTTTTAATTTTGTCGCCCGAAATGGAAAAGCAGAAGGTTATCATATCAACTAAACTGGAGAATTCAGTAGCTACGGCGGTCGGTGAATGTGAGCGCGACCGCACCTTTATCTTAGTAGATGAAACGACGGAGCGGCTTTGCCTGCCATTGGTTGCAGGCTTCGACTGTGTCCGCGACGCACAGGTTATTACCATTGGTGCCACCGACCAGAACAAGACGCTCGACTCGCTCAGCCACGTGTGGACAGAACTGCAACGGGGAGGAGCCACCCGCCACTCGCTGATGATCAACCTGGGCGGCGGCATGGTGACCGACCTTGGCGGTTTTGCTGCCTCCACCTTCAAGCGGGGACTGAACTACATCAACATTCCTACAACGCTGTTGGCGATGGTCGATGCCTCGGTAGGCGGCAAGACGGGTATCAACTTCGGCGGGCTGAAGAACGAAATTGGTGTCTTCAGCTGTGCCAAGAGTGTCATTCTCGATACGACGTTCCTCAAGACGATGGACCACGAGAACATCTGTTCCGGCTATGCCGAAATGCTGAAGCACGGACTGATAGCCAACGAGGATATGCTGGCCGAACTGCTGAATTTCGACCTCGACGTCATCGACTACTACCAGCTCAGTCGCATGTTGGCAGATTCTGTTCAGGTGAAAGAGCGGATTGTAGACGAAGACCCCACCGAACAAGGCATCCGCAAAGCCCTAAATCTTGGCCACACCATCGGCCATGCTTTCGAGTCCTTTGCCATGAAGTCCATGAAGCCTGTCCTTCACGGCTATGCCGTCGCCTATGGCCTCGTTTGCGAGCTTTACCTCAGTTGCGTGAAGACGGGATTCCCTGTGGATAGAATGCGGCAGGTGGTGCGCTTCATCAACGAGAACTATGGCAAGTTGCCCGTTACCTGTGACGATTATCCCACGCTGCTGGAACTGATGACCCACGACAAGAAGAACGTGGGCGACACCATCAACTTCACCTTGTTGGGCGGAGTGGGTGACATTCGCATCAACCAGACGGCCACCAAGGAAGAAATCTGCGAAGCCCTTGACTTTTATCGGGAGGGCAACTGAACGACCTTTCCGTCTACAATCATCAGCCCACGTCGTCCGTTGGTGTTCTTCACACGGCGGCCTGACAGGTCGTAGGCACCCGTTGAACGTTGAACGTTGGTCGTCGAGCGTTGAACGTCATCAATGCCATCAGGCAGTATCTCCGTAAACTGCCAGGCATCGAAGTAGACATTGGTGGCTTCGGTGAAAACGAAGTACACCGTGTGAACGTTCTTGAACTTTGAAGCATCCAGTTCAACCGTGAAATCATCGAAGGCAGATGACGAGAATTCGAGGACAGCGGCAGCTTTGGCCGTCTTGCTGTCTAAGCGTATCTCCATCTTGCCTTTGCCCTTGGCGCGAAGCATGAAGGTGGCGGCTCCCGTGGTGCCGAAGTCCACTTTGCGCACCTGCGTCCACGAGCCGGTGGCCATCTTCACCTGCAGGTTCTTGGAGGCATCGTTGCCCAACGTATTGATAGATGGTACGCGTATAATATTACTGAAGTCCTCGTAGCCGACACCTCCGGAGGTCGACATGGTCTCAGCCTCCTGCAGTTCGTAGGGATTCAGATTGCGGATGGCGGTGACACCCGTCTTGTTCAGCGTCATCTTGTTGATTTTCTGGGTTGCTTCGTTCACCGTAGCCTTGTTTACGCCAATGGAGCGGAAGCCCGATGCCCCCGTATTCATGCTCGATTCCAGCAGGGTAGAATGATAGAAGAGGTAGTAGTTGCCCTCATACTTGTGCAGGTGTGTGTGGTTGTTACCCCAGCCCATGCCGAAGTTGCCCTCGTTGGGCACGTATTCCCCACGGTACTCCCAGGAATCAGGGTCGAGGGGCGTGTCGGTCACCATATAGCACATGCTGCACGACGACGGGGCGGCCTGTCCGTTGCGCTTGGCGTAGCTCGACCACTGGTTGCGGTCCGACCAGCTGGTGTTATAGGTATAGACGAAGCGTCCGTTCATCATATTCAGTTCGCTGGCCTCAAACAGATAGGGGGCAGGCAGGTTCACAGCCTTGCCGTCGATGGCCGTCATCGAGGGCTTCAGCTTGGCGATGCGCGAGTTGCCTGGCATCAGGTTCGAGCCTGAAGACTGCGGGTCGCCGCCACCAAAGGCAATCCAACCCGTACCCTGCTCGTCGATGACCACGCCTGGGTCGAACACCCAGTTGCAGGGGTCCACACCAGCCATGCCGTGACGGATCATCGCTTGGCTGTTGGGCGACTTGAACGGCCCTATGGGCGTGCTGCCCTTGATGACACCTACGCTGCCGCCGCCGTTGGCGAAGTAGATGAAGAACTCCTCCTTGCCGTCAGCCGTCTCACGCCAGGTGGCAGAGGGTGCCCACGACTGGCCGCACCACGAACCGCACACCTTGCCCACGTCGATGGTGCCGTGGAATGTCCAGTTCACCATGTCGGTAGTCGAGAACACTACCAGCGACTTGATGTTGCCGTAGCCGTTGCTGCCTTTCTTGCCGTTTTGTATAAACTGCTGGTGGTCGTTCGTGCCGTAAACGTATAGCCGTCCCTTGTAGTCGAGTGCCGTGGGGTCGGCGCAGAATACGCAAGGGCTGATGGGGTTGCCATTGCTCACATCTTTATAGTTGGTTGCTATGCTTTGGGCATTCAGTTGCAGGCTCGCAGCCCAGACGGCTGCTGTCAGAAACATTTTCTTATACATGGTTAGTCGGTTTGGGTTTCAGGGTGCAAAGGTACGAAATAAAGTGAGAAGTGAAGAGTGAAAAGTGAAAAATTTGCTGCCGCCACTAAAAATAATCACTTTTCACTCTTCACTTTTCACTTATTTTCGTACCTTTGCATCCAAAACTATAAGTATGAAGAAGATTCTGTTCATAGCCGCACTCCTGACGGTGTCGGCTTGTGTCTTGGCACAGCGTGCTACTGTGAGACTTGATGCTCAGACCAAGCATCAGAAGATAACGGGCTTCGGCGGCTTCGTCTGCTCGCCCCAGTTTACCTATAACCACATGACGAACACCGAAATCAAGAAGGTGTGGGGTGAGTCGAGTACCGTGGGGTGCAACATCATGCGCCTGTATATTCCTATTGGTAAAAACGCCTGGAGCCAGTCATTGGCTACGGCGAAGCTGGCCAAGCAGATGGGGCTCATCGTCTTTGCCTCGCCGTGGGGACAGCCCGCCGAGTGGAAGACCAACGGCACCAGCAACGCCAAGAACAGCGACGGCACCTTGGGTTACCTGAAGAAGGAGAACTGGGGCGACTACGCCCAGTATCTGGAGGATTACGTGCAGTACCTCAGGAAGAACGGCGTCGAACTGGATGCCATCTCCATCCAGAACGAGCCCGACTGGCAGGCTACGTATGCCGGCTGCATGTGGTCGGCAACCGATATTGCCTCGTTCGTGAAGACCTACGGCCGCACCATCAGTTGCAAAATCATGGCTCCCGAGACCTTGTCGGTCAACGACAACTACGTCAATGCCCTCAACAAGGCCGATGTCATCGACTGCTTCGACATCTATGGCGGTCACCAGTACGGCGGCATCCAGTCGGCCTACAAGAACCTGGCGGCCAAAGGTAAGGAAATATGGATGACGGAGTATCTCATCAACTGGAACGAGGTGGAGGGCAACACCCGCAACTACGACTTCTCGAAAGATTTCTTCAACTTCTTCCGCGCCATCAATACCTGCATGCTGGGCGACTTCAACGCCTGGATTCACTATGCCGCTAAGCGCTACTATGCCATGATGGGCGACGGCCAGCGCGGAGCTGGCAGCAGCGGCACCATCACCAAGCGTGGCTATGTGATGGCCCAGTTTGCCAAGTTCGTGACGGGCATGACGCGCATCGGTGCCACCTTCGGCGGAGGCCTGGAAGGGTCGGCCTATCTCTCGCAGACGGGCGACACAGCCGTCGTTGTCGCTGCCAATACCAGCGGCCAGGACGTGGAAGTGACCGTTGACTTGCCTTTCTACACCACTGGCACCACCGTTGTCTCTACGACGAAGACCAAGAACTTCTCCACCACAACGCTGTCGGGCGATGAAGAGACCTGCCGTCCCGTTGTCACCATCCCCGCACAGAGCGTCAGCACCGTCGTCGCCATCCGCAGTCGTGACCGCCAGCCTTCCAACATGAAGGGCACTTCCACCCGCTTCGACCGCCTGGACGATATGGCAACGACAAAGACCAACTTCGGCACTACCTATAAGATGTCCAACAAGTCGAAGACCTTCGACAGCAGCAACCCGCTCATCTCCTCGCGCAAGAACGTCACCAACGGCTATGTGGCCCTGAACGACCGCTATTCGCAGTTGGTGATGCACGTCAAGAAGGTGACTTCCACCAACTCTCTGACAGCCGGCCGGCCGACCATCTATTATGTGAATGCCCAAGGTAGCGTGAAAAGCCACGAGTACGACCGCTTGGATCTGAGCCAGGCCGAGAACTTCGACATCGTCTTCGACCTCTCGCCGAAGACCCTGACGGACGGCTGCATTGGTCTGCTGTCGCTGACCTGCGACAATGCACAGTCGCACCTGACCATCACCTTCGGCGACGTCTATTTCGGCAACGACTACTCGGCCACCCTCAGCGGTGCCTTTGTGGCCGACGACAGTAATGTGATGGACTTCACCTCCGACCCTGCCTGCATCAGCCTCGACATGACGGCGGTCACCGACCTGCCAGCCAGCCTGCCCTGGCTCACCGGCAACCGTGTGGCCTATGTGGCTGACGGCACCTCTGTCAGCACTCCGAACGTTGTGTCTGGCGAGACCTGCAGCCTCCTGACGCTGAGCGAGGAGGGTGGCGACTTCCGTCCCGCCCGTCCGTTCACTGCCGCTGCAGCCAGCATCACGCTGCCCGTCAATGGTTCCCGCCTGCTCATGCTGCCTTTCTCGGCCGTCATCCCCGATGGGGCTGTTGCCTACACCTTTGCCGACGACCTGACCTTGGAGCAGATGCGAAGCATACCTGCCCATACGCCCGTCTTGGTGGAGGGTAACGGCGAGCTGACCTTCACGGGTTCTGGCGACATCGCCTACGCCACCAGTCCCCTCGATGCCGTGCTGCGCGGCACCTACTGCCAACAGCAGCTCTATAGTGGCGACTACATCCTGGGCCAGCGCGACGGCCAATGGGGCCTCGCCCGCCTGACGGCCGCCACCACGCTACTCCCCTTCGGCGTCTATGCCCAGCCCGCCACCACAGCCGACTTCGTGCCCCTCATGAGTCCCACCTTTATCTCCGCTCCGCAACAGGAGAAGTCGGAAGGGGTCCCCGTCTTCTACAACCTCATGGGCCAGAAAGTGAGCGGCAACGCAAAGGGCATCCTCATCAGCGGAGGTAAGAAACTGCTGAAAACACATCGTTGAATCATTAACTACAAATAGCAAGAAAAGTCATGAAGAGTCGTATTGTTATCTTATCGGTTGCCTGTCTGCTGTGTCTTACGACAGGGGCCCAGCGGCTGAAGTCGCCCAACGGGAAGTTGACAGTTGAAGTGAGTAACGGCCAGTGGGTCATTGGCTATCAGGGTCACCAGGTGCTCACTATGAAAGGGACAGAGTCTTTAGAACCCCAGAAGATGATGAAGGGCAAGAAGGTGAAGGCCGACTACCGCATGCTGTCAGGCAAACGCCTGCATTGCACGAACGAAGCCAACGAGTATAGGGTGGGGGAGATGACCCTGCGACTCTATAACGACGGACTGGCCTACCGCTACGAGTCGCCAGTCAAGGAGCAGGCTGCCTACGTCATTCCTGTGGGTATGAAGCGCTGGATGATGCAATGGACCGACGGCGCCGAGGGCTTCTACCCCTTGCTGACGACGCATAAGGTGCAGGCACAGCGGTCGTTCAGCGCCGTGTCGAAGGATGCCGACGGCAACTGCGTGCGCTGGAGCTTCCCCGTTTTATTGGAAGCTAACGACGGCGTGTTCGCCCTGCTGACCGAGGCTAACATCGAAAAGGGTCAGAGCGCTTCGAGCCTGTATAACGACGGCGAACTCTTCCGTGTGGTGCAGGACGAGGGCGAGAACAAGGGCCATTCACCGTGGCGCGTAGTCATTGTTGGTACGTTAGGCGACGTGGTGGAGTCTACGCTGGTGACCGATGTCAGCGAGCCTTGCAAGTTGGAGGATACCGGCTGGATTCACCCCGGCGTGGTGTCGTGGGTATATTGGGCCTACAACCACGGGTCGGACGACTATAACATCATCAAGAAATACACCGATCTGGCTGCCACGCTGAATCTGCCCTACGTGCTGATTGATGCCGAGTGGGACCGCATGAAGGATGGAAAGACCATTGAGGATGCCGTCAACTATGCCAAGTCGAAGGGCGTGAAGCCGATGATATGGTACAACTCGTCGGTAGGCTGGGTGGATGGTGCCCCGACACCGAAATACCGTCTGAACAAGCCCGAGGACCGCGAGAAGGAGTTTGCCTGGTGCGAGAAGATTGGCGTCGCCGGTGTGAAGATCGACTTCTTCAGCGGTGAGAATCAGAAGAATATGGACTTCTGCATCGACCTCATGGAGAGCACGGCCCGCCATCACCTGCTGGTCAACTTCCACGGTGCCACCGTGCCCCGCGGTTGGCAGCGTACCTATCCTAACCTGCTCTCGACGGAGGGCGTTTACGGTGCCGAGTGGTACAACAACGTGCCGACGTTTACCGACAAGGCCGCCAGTCACAATGCCACGCTGCCCTTCACCCGCAACGTCGTAGGTCCGATGGACTACACGCCCTGCGCCTTCAGCGACTCGCAGCACCCCCACATCACCTCGCATGCCCATGAGCTGGCCCTGACGGTGCTCTTCGAGAGCGGCCTCCAGCACTTGGCCGACCGTCCCGAGAGCTTCCTCGCTCAGCCAAAGGCCGTGCAGGACTTCCTCTCGCAGCTGCCTGCCGCCTGGGACGAGACCCGCTTCGTCAGCGGCTATCCCGGCGAGAGCTGTGTACTGGCCCGCCGCAGCGGCAACACCTGGTATGTGGCTGGCATCAACGGCACCGACGAGGCAAAGACCCTCAACGTGTTCCTCCCCTTTATTAAAAAGGTACGCGAGGCTACCGTATTTGCCGACAGCGGCAGCAAGGAACAGCCGTGGAGCATAGAGACCATCCAAAAGCTCCCCGCCACCGTCACCTGCCAGCCACGAGGCGGCTTCATCTTCCGTATGACAGCCGATAGCAAATAATAGTACGGCCTAATTGTCACAAATTGCCTGTCGTTGACGTTTATCGCAACGGCAGGCATTTTTTTCTACCTTCTTACCTCTTATCTTTAACCTCTTACCTCTAATTTTAGCCGGGTGGGGGGTCTTTGCCCGTCGGGTGGGGGGTCTTTGACGGCAGCATTTTTATGCCGGAAAATATATAGCCGTTTGATTGTTCCTCATGATGGTTTTATGGAGAATCTCCACCCCCTTTTTGGGGATGCGAAGTTATTTGGAGCCGCTGAAGGAGTTTCTGGAAATGGAGAAATAGCGAATGCAAAGAAATCTTTTTGCTAAAACCTTGCTATTTCCAAAATATCTTTGTATCTTTGCAACTGCATCCGCTCGTTGCGGCATTGATGTCCTATGAGTAGGACGGAGCTGATGGGTGGTGCACTACATATTAGAAGGCGTTACTGACGCTTTGTTTTTGGCTGTTCGAAACTTCCACAATCGAATATGCGGTTAAAAACAAATGCAGAAGTGACTCCACGGGGCGTAATATACTCTCCGTAGTGTGCTGCGAGGCTCGTGTAGCCTCAACGCACACTTTACGGGTGTTTATATACTCCTGCGTGAGTGTTTACTCTGTCTGTTTACCGCATAGGCTGTGGAAGGCCTCGAACAGCAATCAGGCAGATGTTAAGCACCCACGTTTTTATTATGTAGTCAATGTAAAACATAATTGATTCCATCTAGGTGCTTGATGGTTGTATTTTGCAAAGTGCCAAGAAAGAATCAGATAGATGTAAGCACTTCACAATTATTGTTAGGCGACTGTCTGAAAGTCATGAATCGGATTCCAGACGGTAGTGTGGACTGTATCATTACAGACCCTCCTTACAATCTAGGACAATTCATGCATGATAGGAATACCAATCTCGTCAAAATGAGAGCTAACCAATTTGCTTATGCAGGTTGGGATAATCTAGATTATAAGGAATGGAGAAAATCAATGAAGAAGTTTCTTACTGAGTGTTCTCGTGTACTGAAAAAGGGAGGAACTTTAATCGTTTTTATGGCAGTAATAAAAGTTGCAGATATAGTAAACCTCGCTCAAGGGACTAAACTTTACTATAAAACGACAGGCGTTTGGCATAAGACTAATCCTATGCCGAGAAATATGAATATTCACTTCGTTAATTCCACGGAATCTTGGATTTATTTTGTCAACAACGATACTTCTGGTACTTTCAATAATGATGGTAAAGTAGTTCATGATTTCTTGGAATCCTCTGTATGCCCATTATCCGAGAAGAAACATGGGAAGCACCCTACCCAAAAGCCATTAGTTATCATGCGAAGGTTGATAGAACTAGTAACAAATCCTAATGATGTAATTCTTGACCCATTTATGGGTAGTGGCTCCACCTGTGTGGCTGCGGTCTCTTTGGGAAGAAGATATTTAGGTGTTGAACTGGATGAAAAGTACCAGATGATAGCAAGAGCAAGGATAGAAGAAATTGAGAAGATATGATGAAAGTCGGTGATTTGTTTGCAGGAGTTGGAGGAATGTCCCAAGGCTTCAAAATGGCTGGATATTTTGAAATTTCTTTTGCCGTAGAATTTGATAAAGACATTGCTGCTGCATTTAAGAACAATCATAAAGGAGCGGATGTCTATGCTAAAGACATAAGAGACATTGATGTTGAGGAACTTCATAATAAGTATCCATCAATAGATGTGATTATTGGAGGGCCTCCGTGTCAAGGGTTTTCACAGAAAGGTAAACGTCTTAGTCTTGATGACCCGAGAAATTTTCTCTTTCAACAATTCGTCAGATTCGTAGGAGAATTTAAGCCAAAGTACTTCGTATTGGAAAACGTGCCAACAATAGTGACAACAGCAAATGGATTCTTCAAAGACCAGATAGTCGATGCATTCAATAAGCTGGGATATGATGTAACTTATGGTGTATTATGTGCGGCAGATTATGGAGTTCCCCAAGACAGACATCGTGCAGTATTCTTAGGACAATTGGGGAGATTGGAAGTTTCTCTTCCCATACCATCTGACAAAAGGACAACAATTAAAGATGCCATATATGACCTCCCTTTTATTGCATCAGGAGAAGGTTGCGAAGAAATGGAATATGACAAGCCGGCAATATCTGACTATCAAAAGATGTTGAGGAGTAAAAGCAAGAAAATCTTCAATCATACAGCTACCAAACACAATACATTAGCGCTAAGACGATTGGCTATGATTCCAAAGGGAGCTGGCAAAGAGGTGTTGCCTCCAGAAGAACGAACGAAATCAATATATAGCGGAACTTGGTCAAGAATGATAGAAGATGATATCTCGGTTACCATTACGACAAGATACGACACCCCCTCTTCAGGCAGATTCACACACCCAATTCTTGATAGGTGCATAACGACAAGGGAAGCTGCAAGATTACAATCATTTCCTGATACATTCAGGTTTTATGGTACAAAAACCTGCCAAATGAAGCAAGTCGGAAACGCTGTCCCTCCATTATTAGCTAAAGCAATAGCTGAACAAATAAAAAAGAATGAAATATGAGTTACCCGAAACAACTAAAACTAAGAAGGAAGATAGATGCTTTAACTGGTATCAAATCTTCATTGGACCAAATTCGTTCAGTCATTTCATTGGTGTACTTGATATACATCGCCAATGGACGAAAGGCATCTGTCAGATATAGCATACCGGTTGGTTCCTATATTAATATTGCGCCAGATTTGCTAAAAGCAATAGAGGATTTTTTGGGGCAAGCTAATTTGGAAGATACAATAAAAGGCAACCCACTAATCAAGAATCAGTATGAACCTCTCTATGTAGGCGTGACTTTGCTAATGAAACTTGGATATCTAAAGATGGAAGGTAGACAGAATACAGCAGAACGTACAGGAGGAGTTCGTTATCCTAAACAATTATATTTTGCCAATAACACATTAGTTTTAGATTTAATTTTGCAGGGCTTTCCTGAAAGCATACTGAAAAAGTCTCTATATGAGTGGTTGCAAAATCAGAAAGCGTCAAACAATGAGTTTGAGGAACGAGTATGCAAGTTCATAACAACATGCACCTTTCTTACCCAGTTCAAGCTACGTGACAACAATAACAAGGAATTGTTCTTCCAAACAGAAGGGCTCTATGAGGCACTACTAGAATCTGATGGAGATGTTTTATACGCAGATAGTCATGAGTTAGTTGGTCCGACACGTATTTATAATAATGTTCTCAAGGAGGGGCTTGAACCTTGGATTGAGATAAACAGAAGCGTTTTGAATTTAAAAGGAAGCGTAAATCCTGATGCAGAATCATTAAGCCAAATGCTATCTACAACATTGGATATCTACAATGTTAAAGAAGACTTTTTACAATCTGAAGAAGATGATGAAGATAAGGAAGAAGGTTTCCGAGATGGGATTCCTCTCCAACAAATCTTCTACGGCGCACCTGGTACTGGCAAGTCAAACACAATAAAAAAAGAGGTGGATGAACAAGGGAAACTTAACTACCGTACCACATTCCACCCTGATAGCGACTACTCGACCTTTGTTGGTTGTTACAAGCCAAAGATGAAACGGAGCACCATTACCAAAGATGGGGTAACAACAACAGAGGAGAAGATTGTATATAGTTTTGAGCCTCAGGCCTTCACCAACGCTTACGTACAGGCTTGGAAAACCAAAGATGTCGTATTCCTGATTATTGAGGAGATAAACAGAGGTAACTGCGCCCAGATATTCGGAGACTTATTCCAGTTGCTTGACCGCAAAAATGGCGAATCAGAATACCCGATTGATGCTGACTCTGCTCTTGCTGATTATCTTCAAAGTGCATTGAGTGACACTGAGCGTGATGATATTCCCGCAGAGGTAAAAAGCGGTACAAAGCTTAAACTTCCCTCAAACCTCTATATCTGGGCCACGATGAACACCAGCGACCAGAGCCTGTTTCCCATAGACTCAGCTTTCAAACGTCGTTGGGAGTGGAAGTATATCAAGATTGCTGAGGGCAGGAATGCTGACTCCAACGAATTGCTGAATTGGGTAGTCAAGTTTGATTATGAAGAAAACTTCAAAGCATACACTTTTGAGTGTAGCTGGTGGGAGTTTATCAAAGCTATCAATGAGAAGATAGCTGATGCTACCAGTTCTGACGACAAGAAGTTGGGCTATTTCTTCTGTAAGCCCTCTAAACAGGATAGCAAGGAGATAGATGCTGAGAGATTTGTTGGCAAGGTGGTGTTCTACCTCTGGAATGATGTCTTTAAGGATGAGGAGAATAGAATCTTTAAGGTGTCTGAGGACAAAAAAGAACCTTCGTTTGATGCATTCTATACTGAGAATGAAAGTGGAAAGACCGTTGCCGATACGAAGGCATTAAGGATGTTCATGCACAATGTGTTTGGAGAACATCTAGAACTTTATACTGAAACAGAAAAAGGAATAAGAAACATAGAAGAACTGCAAGCAGAATAAGAACCAATGCGTATTCTGATAGAGGAATATCCGTATCAGAGTGAAGACATCAGCGAGGAAGTGCTTGGTGAGCTGTTGTTTCACGATGCCGAGGGAAAAGTTAGCCTTGATAAGGTGGGCTATTACTTCAACCCTCGTCTGAATGATTGTGTGTTCATTTTGCCAAAGGTGTTGCTTGAAGGGGAACGCTATCACGAAAAGGTGTTTGGGCACATACCCCCCCGAAACTTGATTAACCCAGAGAAATGTGCTGAACTTAGAAAGGAAGAGTATCGGTTTATCTATAATCTTTCGGTTTGGATTTATCGAGCATTATCTGTGTTTAGAGAGCATGAATACGATCGCTATGGAGGTGAAAAGAAACGCCCTTCCATCATTCTATATGAACAGGCTCCTGTTATGGGACGGATGAAGAAACGCAAAGCAAGCACGTTTCTCGACATACTATTGGCACTACAGCAATGGAACAAGCAAAACCAGCAGTTCGTGACATTCATCGTAAAGAACATGCATGCTGGATATAACAAAATAAACTGGACGCGAACTATTGCTCATTCGCAGGCAATCATAGAACAGACGACAAGACAAACCGCACAAAGTGTAGCCTATCTGAACCCTGTGAATAAGAAACGAAAGGTGAACTTCGATGAGGAACTGCTCATCATATATTATAGCATTCTAAATCATATTCAGCAGGAATACGGCCTACCAGTCATCATCAATGTCAACTTTCCTTTGATTCGTGGAGAGAAGTTCCAAAAGTATCTTGACGGACAAGGAAAACGCAGGCTTCGTCAGATAAAATACAAATACTATTCTGACAAGGCGTTGGAATTGTGGAATCTGTGCTATGCTTTCTTTGAACAGCCACAAAGCATCAACTTGAACGTAGATCGTCGTGAGTATTTGCTAGCCAAAGACTTTCAAATAGTATTTGAAGCCATTATCGACGAGTTGATAGCAGGCGACCAAAAGCTACCTGATGGATTGAAAGACCAAGCGGACGGAAAGATAGTTGACCACATCTATCAATACCGTGTATTGACCAATAACGACAGCAAAGATGATATCTACTATATTGGTGATTCCAAATACTATAAGCGAGGAAATCAATTAGACAGTAAGTCCATCAGCAAACAGTTTACATACGCTAGAAACGTCATCCAGTGGAATCTTGACTTGTTTAATGATGGTACAAACGATGAACAAAAGGGACATGTCAAACTGCGTGACGATGTAACGGAAGGCTATAATATTATACCAAATTTCTTCATCTCTGCTCAGCAAAACGACCTTACTGCTGATGGAAAGATAGAATTGTCAAAGGACAAGAAACAATATCACCTGAACCGCCAATTTGAAAACCGACTGTTCGATCGTGACACTTATATGTTAGCTCACTATGATGTCAACTTCCTATTTGTGTTGGGACTATATGGCAGAAACAAAGAGACGGCAAAAGCGGAATGGCGATTAGAAGCAAGAAAGAAATTTCGCAAGGAGATTCAGGACATGTTGGAGAGGCACTTCTTGTTCTATGCGATGACAGCACATGAAGATGTGGAGCCGAATACCTATATCAAAGAGAATTTCCAAACGCTGTTGGGAAAAGTATTTCAGCCTTTTGAGAATCGTGGAAATCAACAATATTTCTCATTGGCACTACGAGATCCTGATAAGATTGAGCTGAAAGACAAGAAGAAAGAATTGGAACTGAAGGCTGCAATCAGAAACGAAAACGATCTTGTCATGTATCAGCTAAAACAAGCTTTCTATGTAGAGCCGTGTGCTCTTGGAGCCGCCCCTCATGGTCTATTGCCAGAGGTGCAGCCGCAGCCTCGTATGGCAATTCCCAAAAACCGACTTACTATTCATTACGTCGAAAACTATCCGGAAACTGTCTTCTTGGTCGGTGGATTCCGTAAGGAGCAAACGGCGTGGATGTTCGGACAACAAGGAGGAAAGATTGATGATGCATATAATGTGCGACTTGGTATAGACGTTGAAGGTGGCGTAAAGAGGACTGACACTTTGAGGCAGGCTAAGTTCGTGTTGTTATACGAATTCGAAAAGGAGCACGAGGGAGTCTTTAAGGCTTTCCGAGTAAAAGGTTATCGAGAAAAGACAAAGGAGGATTTGATAAAGGAAGGTTATCCGTCGCCACATCATGACAAGTACTATTGCTATATATTCGATGAAGAGGTTAATTTGGGAACATTCGATATTGAGCGTATTATATCAACTGACCGTATCAATTATTCGTCTGAGATTTATCAGAGTAGGTCAATTTCTAAAAAGTATCCAGAAGGACGTCCCATTTTCTTGAAAGGAAATGAACTTATTAGCTACAGAACAGGGTTGTGATTATAAATAATCGATTTCCCTTATCGTGAGTTCGTCGGGTTGCAGGCCACCCACACAATGAAGATAGCAGAACACCCAATTGCTGTATTCGTCGTATTCGTAGGTGAGATCTGAAATCAGCGTGTAGTGAGGAGTTTCTTGGAAACCATCGAACTCATCGCCATAGAATGTATCTTCCCTGTGTATCAGTAACTACTCAGAAAAGATAAATAAAAATGAAGGAAAAAAGCAAATTCAAAACATTTTTCGCGAAAAAGTTGTATCTTTGCAGTCAATATTTGAATAACGGATCAGTTGATCCAAAGTGTATATTTTAAAAACAAAGATTATGGAAGCATTTGGTATTTTTGGAGCATTTCTCGGATTAGTATCCATGTTGTTAGGTCTTGCATGGATTGTCTTTTGCGTAGCCCTCTTCATTAAAGTTTGGGGAATGTGTAACGACGTCAAGCAGATCTTGCATATCCTCGCCCAGAGAAGAAACGAAGGGCAATAGATGTAAATAATAGCTTTCATGTCACTACGCAAGATATACGTAGCAAGCAGCTGGCGCAGCGAATACTATACGGAGGTGGTGACCAGGCTGAGGGAGGCAGGACACGAGGTGTATGACTTCCGCAATCCGCCATCGGGTGACCCAGGCTTCAAGTGGGGTAGTGTGAGTGAGGACTATATGGAGTGGACGCCTGAGCAGTATCGTGACATGCTTCATCACCCCAAGGCCGAACGGCAGTTCCGTAACGACATCGAGGCGATGGAGGCGTGCGACACTTGTGTGCTGGTACTGCCCTGCGGACGGAGTGCCCATACGGAGGCGGGATGGTTTGCAGGCAGGGGACGGACAACGATTGCCTATATCCCTGAACGGCAGTAGCCTGAACTGATGTACAAACTGTTCAGTAAGGTGTGCTGCTCGATGGAAGAACTGATAAAATCTCTTGACTCAATCAAATGAAACAGATAGAGGTCGTAGCTGCGATTATTCGCAAGGAAGATAAGATATTCGCCACACAGCGAGGATATGGCGATTGGAAGGACTGGTGGGAGTTTCCTGGCGGGAAGATGGAGGCTGGGGAAACACCGGAGGAAGCGCTGAAGCGGGAGATTCGTGAGGAACTGTCGACGGAGATTAACGTGGATGAATTTCTCTGTACGGTGGAGTATGATTATCCTGCCTTTCACCTGACTATGCATTGCTA
>JAEEGH010006185.1_pt1 | contig 29432 bp, 20 predicted proteins | sample 9134181 | NCBI WGS metagenome assembly JAEEGH01 (sample SAMN16246544, study PRJNA631951) | gut metagenome | biome: gut microbiome; feature: rumen; material: DP-attached | host: Bos | place: Iran: Karaj | collected 2018-10 | reverse complement strand
CCTATTCCTGGTGGCGACTGGAACCGCATACTCTCACTCGCTGATCTTGAAGACGGCGACCAGGTCATCATCGCATCACGTTACGACGCTACAATTGGCGACGGCTACTATGCAATGACTGCAGGCGTTTCAGGCAAACCTGACGGCGTGTTGTTCACATCAGTCAACGATGGCGGTGTTGAGAAATTGCCAGCAGAGATTGCTGACGATGCCAACACATATCTGTGGAACGTGACATTGAACGGCGATGTTATCACATTGACAAATGCGGCTGGCGACATGCTCGGATACAGCAGCAGCACCAACTTCGCAGCCAACACAAGCACCGATTGGAACATCGCACTCGAGACATCAGAGGAAGGTGCTTTGATACCTAACTACACAGGATTCGTCATCACCAATGCCGAGACAACCAATAGAGGTGTCGCAAAGAACGCATCGAACAAGTTTGGAGCTTACGCTACAAGCAACATCAGCAATCCTGACTACAACTTCTATCTCGACCTGTTCGTGTATGGCGGCTCGGTGACACCGACAGTGGCAACACCAGTATTCAGCATGCCTTCAGGCACATATTATGAGGCAATTGATGTTGAAATCACATGTGCAACAGAAGATGCGATGATCTTCTACACCACCGACGGCAGCGACCCGACATCGATGGCAATGCTTTACATGGATCCTATCCACGTGGATTCTGACATGACACTCAAAGCCATCGCTATCATGGAAGGCTACGACAACAGCGCCATTGCGACAGCAAGCTACGTCATCATGGGTGATGTTGACATCATCTTGAGCCAAGACTGGGAAGGCGAAATGGACGGCTGGACATTCGTGACTATCGAAGGCAACAAGCCATGGGTCGTCAACGAGCATAACGGCAACCATTACGCCAACGCCAACGGCTACGGCGACGATGTCGACAACGAGCAGTGGTGCATCTCCCCTGCCTTCGACCTCAGCAACCGTGACGAGCGCAACGTGACGTTAACATTCAAGAATGCCATGAAGTTCAACGGTCCATCACTCGAGCTGTATGTATCTGATGACTACGACGGTCAGGATCCTACAGCCGCCACATGGGAGCCATTGGAGTACATCGCATCGGAAGGCAACTACACATGGACAGAGTCTGGTGAGATTTCACTCAACGCATACGCCGGCGCAAGTAACTGCTACATAGGATTCCGTTACCTCAGCACCATCGACGAAGGTGCCGCATCATGGGAAATCGACGACATCTTGATTGTGGCTGACAAGTACGACAACGTGATAACACATGAGGCATCACTCAACGTCGAAGTCTGGAACAGCTACAACGCTCTGATGATTTCGAACGACAGCGACAGCAAGCTCGACGTGGTGGTTTACAACCTCGTCGGACAGCCGGTGTTGAGCGAGACCGTCGCCACAGGCACCAGCACCATCCGTCACGACCTCATTGAAGGCGTCTACATCGTGAGAGTCGCCAATGGCAAGGAAATGAAGGGAATCAAGGTGGTTGTGAGACGATAAATGACAAATCATAATTAATAAATGCCGAGTAGAGACGTACGGCCGTACGTCTCTACTCTTTTTTTATTATTATTTGCATTTCTATCAAATAATTGTTATTTTTGCAAAAAATATTTCATTATAAAAAAGTCATTACTCCTTATCTTATTGATTATCAGCAGCCTGATATGCTCGGCACAGCTTCAGGTAAAAGAAGGCTCGTTCAAGAAAGTCGAGGGTTTTGTCAACATAAACACTGAAAAGATGTTCGACGACAACGACCGTCCGTATGCCGTTCTGAAAATCAAAACCGAAAACATCAACGACAAACAGCGTCGCGAGCTGAGTTTCGGTGGCGATGCCCAGACGTTTTTCGAGACCGAATACAAAGACGGCGAAGTATGGCTTTACATCAGCTATTACGCCACTTTCCTGAAGATTTCGCATCCCGATTTGAGCTCGATGGAGTTTTGGTTTCCATTCGATATGGAGCCGAAACGAGGTTACGAGCTGACGTTGGTGAATAAGCCAGCGATTGATGAAGAAATCATCAGCCGAATTGAAAAACTTGAGAATTCAAAAACAGCAGTCTCTGGCAATCCCGATAATTACGGCTACATAGTAATTAAAACAGGCTCACTCGAAGGTGCCACAGTATATATCGACGGCGAAGAAATGGTGATGAAAACGCCGTTTGTGAGCGACCCAATTGAACAAGGCCCGCACAAAATCAGAGTCGTTAAGGATGGCTACGAGACATATTCAGACATCGTTGCTGTTGAAGGAAAAGGAATGAGAACGGTTAATGTGGATTTAAAGAAAGAAAAAACAGTTAATACAGCCAGAAACAAAAGTTTCGTTTTTATCCCCGAATTCAATGCGACTTACACAGGTGATTATGTGTCGATAAAGAGTGCCATAATACCTCAACTGAATTTGGAATACATGATTAATCCTTATTTGGGATTAGGTATGGGCGTTGGCTTTTTACACACAAATACAGGCATTAACTCCATACCATTATTCGGACAGTTATCATGTTATCTTAACAACAGGAAAGTCAGTCCTTATATCAATTTAAAAGCTGGATATCTAATTTCAATTAATGATTATGAACGCAGTATCGCTGATGAGAAGTATCGTTTTAAGGGATTTCATGGTGCTTTAACTATTGGAATCAATATCAATCATTCAAGAATTGGATTTGCTGTTGGATTATACCATCATGATATGTATTGGAATGATTTGGACGGTATTCATGAAAAAAATTATAATATACCATTTTATGGTATAACATACAGTTATATAATTCCGTTTGGGAAAAAGGAGTAATTTTTTTCAAAAAAAGTGTTACATATAAAAAATAATTGTATTTTTGCAGTGTAGAAAACTTCTATGGTTCCAGGCACTAATCTCAGACAGACCGCCGAAATGGTCTGAGATGTTTAAGGAAACGGACGGCGGCAATCCGTTAAAAGTGTGTGCTACTTTTTCCATAGAAGTTTTCTTTTTATTATATCCTCAGTTTTTCTTGGCTCCGCCGTCTTAACTTCCCAGTATTCGCCAGACAAACACATATCTATTCCAGCGGTATAATTCAAATCAGAATTAAAAATAACCAAAAGAATTGAATCGCCAGAACCTTCTCGAATTTGATTATAACCATTGACTACCGCAGAAACAAAGTCAACTGCTGATAATCCAACTTTTTACAATTCTATTTTATGACGTCTTTCTATATGTTTCAAATAATTAGGTGTCAAATAAATGTCTGCACATTTACGTTTGATTTGTTTTGCAATAGTAAGTTTCAAACGACCAACTTTTATACTCTTGTCTTTATTCATATTATTTAGAATTAATTTTGGATTTTGTAGAGATAACAATCTCTTAAATCTTTGTCGCAAAGATACAATATTTTTTGGTTTTTGTCAATGTTTTTTTTAAAAAAATTAGCCGTTAGACCATGATAGTCTAACGGCTAAAGGCCAATGGCTAAAAGCCAAAGTTCTATTCCATTACTCTGCAGACCAGATTTCTGTCGCCGAAAGCGTCGTCGATTCTGGTGACGTGTGGGAAGTATTTGTCCTGAACGTCGCTCTTGAGTGGGAAGCCAGCCTCTTCACGGCTGAATGGGAAGTTCCACTCGTTTGCCATCAGCATCTCAGCTGTGTAAGGAGCATGTGAGATGATGTTGTCGCCCTGAGGTGCCTTGCCATCCTCTATGTCCTTGATTTCCTGACGGATCTTAATCATAGCGTCAACAAATCTGTCGAGTTCTGCCAATGGCTCGCTCTCGGTAGGCTCAACCATCAAAGTCTCGTGGACTGGGAATGCCACTGTTGGTGCGTGGAAGCCGTAGTCCATCAGACGTTTAGCGATGTCGATAGCTGCAACACCGGTAGCCTTGTTGATACCGTTGATGTCGAGAATCATCTCGTGTGCAACGTGTCCGTGGTTGCCGGTATAGAGGATTGGATAGTAATCTTTGAGTCTGTCTTTCAGATAGTTAGCGTTGAGGATAGCGCCCATTGTAGCTTTCTTCAGACCTTCGCCGCCCAACATCTTGAGGTAGCAGTAGGTGATTGTGAGAATCTGTGCGCTTCCGAATGGTGCTGCTGACACTGCGCCCATCTGTTTCTCGCCGCCAGTCTTGAAGCAGACATGGCTTGGAAGGAACGGGACGAGGTGTGCTGCCACTCCGATAGGACCAACACCCGGACCGCCACCGCCGTGAGGGATAGCGAATGTCTTGTGCAGGTTGAGGTGGCAAACGTCAGCGCCGATGAAACCTGGGCATGTAAGGCCGACCTGTGCATTCATGTTGGCACCGTCCATATAGACCTGACCGCCGTTGTCGTGAACGATCTTCACGAGGGTGCGGATGCCGTCCTCATAGATACCGTGTGTTGAAGGATATGTCACCATGAAAGCTGCGAGAGTGTCTTTGTACTGCTCGGCTTTCTCTTTTGCGTCAGCGAGGTCGATGTTACCGTGGTCATCGCATTTCACGACGACGACTTGGAGACCTGCCATTGCTGCTGATGCCGGGTTGGTACCGTGTGCTGATGCCGGAATCAAGCAGATGTTACGATGACCCTCGCCTTTTGCCTCCTGGTAACGGCGGATTGTCATCAAACCAGCGTATTCACCGCTTGCGCCTGAGTTAGGCATGAACGAGATACCTTTGAAGCCTGTGATTTCGCAGAGGTCTTTCTCCATCTCGTTGATCATCTCGAGGTAACCTTCAGCCTGTTCTGCCGGCACGAATGGGTGGATGTTGCCGAATTCTGGCCAGCTGAGTGCGAACATTGATGTTGCAGGGTTCAGCTTCATGGTGCATGAGCCGAGCGGAATCATGCAGCGGTTCAAGCTGAGGTCGCGGTTTTCGAGCTGTTTCATGTAACGCATCATGTCGGTCTCGCTGCGATACTTAGAGAACACAGGAGCTGTCAAGAATGCTGAGGTTCTTCTCATGCCTTCCTGGATGCCGCAGAAGTTCTGGCAGTTAGGGTCGCATACGAGCTCTTCGTGTTTCTTGCCGAGAGCTTCAGCCACCACCTCGCCTATCTCGTTGAGGTCTTCACGGCTTGTTGTCTCATCAATGCTGATGCCGAAGTGCTGCTTGTCGATGATGCGGAAGTTCATGCAGTGTTTCTCTGCGACTTCTTTCACTTTGCATGTGCAAGCGCCTTCCGGCAACTCAAACAGCAATGTGTCGAAGAAATATTTGTTAAGCTGCTTCACGCCGAGTTTTGCCAACTCTGAGGTGAGTTTTCCGGCGAGGCAGTTGATATGATGTGCTATTTCTTTGATGCCTTCCTGTCCGTGATAGATTGCGTAGAATCCCGACATGATGGCGAGCAAAGCCTGAGCTGTGCAGATGTTTGAAGTAGCTTTCTCACGTTTGATGTGCTGCTCACGTGTCTGCAGTGCGAGACGGTAAGCCGGGTTGCCGAGGGCGTCTTTCGAGATACCGATGATACGGCCCGGCATCGAACGTTTGTAAGCCTCTGTCGTTGCGAAGTAACCTGCGTGAGGACCGCCGAAGCCCATCGGGAGACCGAAACGCTGGTTGCTGCCGAACACCACGTCAGCACCCCATTCACCTGGAGGTGTTATGAGAGCCAAACTCATCAAGTCGGCTGCGACGCCAACCTGCATGCCTTTTTCTTTCCAAACCTTCACCGACTCGCGGTAGTCGATGACTTCACCAAACTGGTTAGGATTCTGGACGATGACGCCGAAGTATTCCTCACCTGCGCTGAAGTTCTTGATATCGTCAACAACGACTTCGATTCCGAGGAAATGAGCACGTGTCTTGATGACCTCTATTGTCTGTGGGAACATGTCGTTTGCCACGAAAATCTTGTGCACATTGGCTTTCACCTGTGCGCGTGAACGTTCGTGATAGAACATGAGCATTGTCTCAGCAGCTGCTGTAGCCTCGTCGAGCAATGAAGCGTTTGCCAACGGCATTGCTGTCATGTCGCTGATAACAGTCTGGAAGTTGAGCAAAGCCTCAAGACGGCCCTGTGAGACCTCAGCCTGATAAGGAGTATATGAGGTGTACCAGCCCGGGTTCTCAAGGATGTTACGTGTGATGACACCAGGAGTAATCACGTTGTAATAACCCATTCCGATGTAGCTGCGGAACTGCTTGTTCTTTGCGCCGAGAGCCTTGAGGTGGCTGATGCATTCGTATTCGTTCATTCCGCGACCGATATTGAGGTCGTTTTTCAGACGGATATCCGGAGAAATAATCTCATCGACAAGCTGTTCGGTCGATTTCACGCCAATGACTTTAAGCATTTTTTCAACATCTGCTTCTGTCGGGCCATTGTGACGTTTAATGAAGTTGTTGTTAATCATAGAATTATATTTTGATTTGTTACTAATCTAAAAAACGTGCAAATTTAAGTTTTTTTATTCAATTTTAGAAAAATTTTTATAATTTTGCATCATAAAATTTAAGACAGATGAAAAAGACATTGTTTTTTATGATTATTCTGGCAATTTTTGCCACTGGTTGCAAGAAAGACCAGAAATCCAAGTCGTTGAATTACAATGACTCCAACCCTATTGTCATGCCTTTATCGGGCCCAACCACTGAATTCGACCACAAGATACAGGTGACATCAGACTATGACATAACTTATACAGCGATAAACAACTCGAATTATTCGGTAGTTTCAGTGTCAAGCGACGGATATATCCATGGCAAGAACGTCGGATCTGCAAAAGTCGGAATATCAAATGGTTATGAAAATTTAACCATAGATGTGAATGTCGATTTGTTCATCGAGCCGACATTCGAATTCGGATGCAGCCCAAGCCATGTCAGAGACCTTTACGGAGCACCTATTAATGCAGGCTATAACACTGAAGGCAACCTCGTTTACCAATACACGACAAACCATGGCTATTCATACGCCTGCGGGGAGATGGACTTCTTCTTCAATGATGGAAGTTATTATGAATCAGACGTTTACATCAGACCATCGGTCGAATTTCTGTTAGACAACTATCTTACTGAGAATTTCGATTTCGCCTATGATGTGCAGGACACCATTTCTCCCGACACAATCATCACAGTGTCGGTTTACAAAAACAAACTTGATGAAGATATCATTTGCGGTAAGCGTCCTTCTTTGAACCAATGGAACGAGATCCTTCTGTTCTATTTCAGACATGAAGATACGGCGAAAGACATCGAAAGAGCCTTGTATATACGTCCGCGCTCCTCAAAGTTACGGTATTGATCGTAGCTGGCGGCGGCTGGCGAGAGCAGGCACACGTCGCCGGTTTTTGATTCAGACTTAATAATTTCAAAGGCTTCGTTGAGGTCTTTGAAATTTTTTATATCTCCTTGATAACCAGCATTTTGCAACATTTCGAACATGCGTTGGCCGGCCTTGCCGGTATAAAGGATATGTTTGACAGGATTTTTTGTCAGATATTCAATTAAAGGTGTGTAGTCAATCTCGCGGTCGAAGCCTCCGAGAAGCAGGAACGTCACGTTTTTGATGGTCTGCATGGCTGCTATGGCCGCCTGCGGGATGGTAGAGATGCTGTCGTTGTAAAACGTAACGCCGCCGAACGTGCCGACGAGCTCCTGACGGTGCTCCAACGGCTGGAACGTGTAAAGATGCGGTATCACCTCGTCGACAGTGACACCATAAGCGTGTATAGCACACAGCGCAGCCTTGATATTCAATCGGTTATGCTCACCTTTTAAAGGAACTCTGTCCCAATCGACATCGAAATCGTAATACTGATAATTGAGCGAATGAATCATCAGTTCGGCGGCTTGGTAGCAAAACTCATCGGTGGTGACAGCCCAGTCGCGGTCGCCCATCATCCTGATAATATTGAATTTAGCGTCGCAATAAGCATTGAAAGCCCCGAAATGGTCGAGATGCTCCTCAAACACATTGAGCAGTATCCCGATATGCGGACTACGATGGATGAACTGCAGCTGATGTGCCGAGAGTTCAAACACAATGATGGTGTTGTTGCCGATGTTTTCAATGACATCAAAAATCGGGATGCCGATGTTTCCTGCCAATATAGCGTCTCTCCCCGATTCTTTCAGCAGATGATATATGAGAGTCGAAGTGGTGCTCTTGCCCTTCGTGCCGGTGATTCCGATTATCTGATCATGGAACTCCTCAAGAAACAAGTCGGTTTGCGAAGTTATCTTTGACAAATCGACGTTTTTGTTTAACAGAGAGATTCCTGGCGTTTTCAAAACTATGTCGTAGTCGTTGATGGCATCGAAATAATTATCGCCGAAGTATAATTTAGGATTCAGAGTATTTGCGTTCAGGTCTTTGAATGCCGCTTCGTTTTTATCTGCGATTCCCACTTCAGCGTGAGGCAGGAATTTCTGTATGAACGCCAGCGACGACTTGCCCTCGCGTCCGAAACCGAGTATCAGGATGCGCTTGCCGCGAAGACGCTTGAATATGGTGTTGATTCTAACCATCGAGCGCCTCCTTCATGATGTTTTTAAACATTTCAGGCAGGTTGTTGCCCTCATCGTACTGTACGACATAGTCCTCGACGGTCATGTCATCGGTTTTTGCAACTCCGTCGAGTATCGTATCACTCAGATTTTCATCGGTTTGCAGAATCTTATTGACGCAGGCACGCACCTCGCCGACGGTGCCGACACATTCGAATGGCTTCACCTCCACCGAGCCGTCGAGCTGGTCTAAAATCGGGCGCAAGTCATTGTCTTTCAGCAGGTCTTTGCCAAAGATATCGGTCAACTCGCTTCTTTTCAGGAATGGTGACAATGCCAGCCATGTGAACAGACATTTCGGGCATTTGCCGCACCATGAGTCGGTCTTTGAGCCCGCGTTACAGCTCCTGAACACTTTGTGATAGTCTTTGGCACGGCTGAAAAACCTCGCAATCTGCAGCTCGTTGAGCGGTCGCAGGAAGCTAAAGTATTGAATATCAGCGTCGATATATTTCTTGACGTAATATCTGAAGTCGTTTTCAAACGCCACCGACTTGCTATATTGGTGATTTATCTCGGTGTCAGGCACGGTCGGCTCGTTTGCCGACGACTCGTTAGACAGAGCTATATATTTCGATTTTGTAGCAAAGCCAAGCAAAACGGTATAAAACGCCAGCATAGCCGAGAACGGGGTATGGCCGTTGAGATAGCCTTCGGCGTTCATTTTCAGCATCATAGGGTCGAGCGTCCTCTTGATGATAGCGGTCTGTTCTTCGGTGTAGCCTGCCGCCGCCACGCAATCGTTAGTAGCTCCTCTCGGATTGATAATCAAAGGGATAGCAGGAATACGATTTCTCAGGAGTTCCAATGTGACGACCGAGTCTTTGCCGCCGCCGACAGGAATGAGGGTTTGCTCATGCAACAAGCCGTTATTGTTTGCCGGAGATTTCTCCACTACGCTTCGCTCCGGTCGAAATGACGTATTGGATGTAATGGTCATGAACTCATTGAGACTGGTTTTTATTCCATTGACATAGAAAAACTCACCTAACCCATTGAAATACAGTTTCTTCCACCATTTTATCTGTTCCCCATCAAGGGCAAACGGTTTGATTATCACCTGTTTCGGACACGCTATTTTCCAATAGCTTATCAGCTCAATCATGCCGATGTGGAAGATAATATTGTCGAGAAGCGGCTTCGGGATGTCATTCCAATGGTAAAATGAGCGCGCAGGAATCTTAAAGCAGGGATGAAACGTTATTTGTTGGAGATTTATTAACCTGTGGTTAATGCTTTCGCTGAGCTCAGGTCTCCGCTCAGCTTCGCTTCGGTCGAAATGACGTACACCCAAGACAAAGTCAAAAACAGCAAAAAACTCCCCATTTTCCACTGAATAATGGAAATCCTCGTAGATGAACGACTCGAACGTCGTCCTCAATGAGTCATATTTCGCTTGGTTTGACATCATTTCACGATTTCGCTCACAATACAAGCTACAAAATTACTAATTTTTTTTTATTCCTATAAATTATTTTACATTTTTCATGGACGGACGCAGTCCGTCCCTACAATTATTTAACCGCCTCATAAAACGCCTCATGAATCTTTGTCCTGATGTCGTTTTTTGCGAGTTTGTTGTTGTCTGCATCGGGATACACACGGTTTGACAGGAATATCACGATGAGTCCGTTTTCCGGGTCAGCCCATGCGAAAGTGCCAGTAAAACCTGTGTGTCCGAAGCTTCGCATCGACGACTGTTTTGCCGGTGTGTAGTACTTCACACTCGGGTCGACTTCAGGCTTGTCGAAGCCTATGCCGCGGCGGTTCATATTGTCGGCAAACGGTGCCGAGGTGAATTTTTTGATGGTGAATTCCGACAAAAACTTGCGGTTGTTGTCATATCCGCCATCCAGAAGCAGCTGAAGCATCACTGCGAGGTCACGTGCGTTGGCAAACAGACCCGCATGACCTGCCACGCCACCCATCAGAGCGGCAGCCTGGTCGTGGACATCGCCCTGAAGCTGCTGCATACGGAAATAATCGTCGTCCTCTGTCGGGGCAATCTTATCTATATCTATGTGTTTCAATGGCTTATAATAGATATGCTTCAGATTCAGCGGCTTGTAGAAATTCTCGTCAAGATATTTCTCAAAAGGCTCGTTTGTCACCATTTCGACGATTTTCGGAAGGAAGAAGAAGCCCAAATCGCTGTATTTGTACTTCTTCTCGCCCATCTCCTGCACCTTCACGGTCTCAAAGATGTCGAAACTGAAGTCTTTCGAGATATACATGTCCTTCGCCACCCTAACTGTATGGTCTTCATCGATATTTTTTCTGAAGACTTCCGGATCAGGCTTGCCGTCTTTCATCAACGTCTGATATATTGGCACCCAAGCAGTTATGCCTGTCTGATGGGTCATAATATCGATGAGTTTGATATCGGCCTTGTCAGTGCCTTTCAGATACGGGAAATAGTCGCTGAGTTTGCTGTCAAGACTGATTTTTCCATCGTCGTAGAGCTTCATCATGGCAAAAGTGGTGGCAAAGACCTTCGTGAGTGAAGCGATATCATAAACATCGTCGCCAACGACTTCATGTTCATCGTCATAGGTAAAATGTCCGAAACACTTGTCGTATATGACTTTTCCGTCTTTCATGGCGAAAATCTGGCAGCCTGGATAAGCGCCTATCTCAATGCCGTTCTGAGCGATTGAATCAATCATTCTAACATATTCATTATCAATCAATTCAATCGGCAATGTCTCAGGAGTCAGCATATATTCGAATCCCAGACCATATCCGACTTTGTATTTTTTGTTGATAGTGACTGGCAGTTTTCCTGTCGGATTGAGTTTGCCGACCATCACGTCAACCACAGCATTTACTGCATATTGCGTATCTTCATAGCCGATAATCACGGCTGCCGGCGTCTTCTTGAAACTGAACTCGTTCAGAGCATACGGACAGGCGAACAGATTGAGTACGATGTAGTTGTTTTTGCTCACGTCTTTCACAAAACCGACCATCTCATCGTTGATTCCGAAATGTTTTGTCGCATAAATCGAGGTGTTCTGAATATTTACCACCACCTGTCTAAAGTTCTTTAACTCATTGATTATCCGCGACTTCTTATCTTTTCCAATCTTTCCATCCAAACGATAATCAATCACGTCGTAGCCTTCGTTTCTGAGTTTGTCGGCTACAATGTCTTTTTTCCCGAAAGTCACCACTGCCACGGTTTGAGATTTGTGGAGAGGCAGTGTCTCTTTGTCGTTTCTTATCATCGTAACTGCCTCATTATAAAGGCGTTGCTTCATATTGTAATATTTTGCCTGATGCAGGTCATTGTCCAGCGCAAACTCCGATTGAGGCTGATAGTTGGCAAGTCCAAGGCGGTATTTGTATCTCAACACTTTCTTGCAGCTCTCCTCCACTCTCTTCGCCAGCACTTCGTCATCTAATTGATTTACAATAACTTGAATGGTATTTCTCGGGTTTATCGGCATCAGGACCACGTCGTTGCCGGCCATCAAGGCGCAGTATCCGACGCTGTCGGGGTCGATTTTGCCGAGGGCGCCTTTCATCTCCATGGCGTCGGTGAAAATGATGCCATCGAAGCCCATCTCGTCTTTCAGGATGTCAGTGACGACATTTTTCGACAGTGACGACGAGGTGTTTTTCTCAGGTTCGATGGCAGGCATGTAGATATGTCCGACCATCATGCCGTGGACGCCTCCTTTTATCAGATAATCAAAGGGATACCACGCTGTTTTCTTTATGTCTTTGAGTTTCTTTTTCACTGTCGGGAGGCTCTCATGCGAGTCTGTCTTAGTGTCGCCATGCCCGGGGAAATGCTTCATGGTCGGGAGCACGCCATTGTTCTGTAACCCCAGCGCGTACTGCAATCCGCGTATGGCGACCGCCTCCGGGTTCTCGCCGAAGCTCCTCATCCCGATGACGGGGTTGCTCGGCTCGTTGTTGACGTCGATGTCGGGGGCAAAGTCGACATTCACACCGATACGGCGGCATTGTTCGGCAATCTGACGTCCCATCTCGCCGACAAGATCCACATCTTGGATTGCGCCCAGTGTCATCTGGTAAGGATACGAGATGCCGTCGTTGATGCGCATCCCGAGGCCCCACTCGCCGTCGATGGCAACCATCATTGGGATTTGCGACATATTTTGCCACTCGTTGGCTTGCTTGAGAAGCAGCTCCGCGTCGGTGCGGAAGAACGTCACTCCGCCGATGCCGAAGTCTTCGATAAGTCCCTGAATATCAGTAAAACACGCTTTGTTTGGATAGTTCGCCCGCACATTTATCAGCTGACCGACACGTTGCTCATCCGACAACGTGTTGTACACCGAGTCAACCCAGCGCTCCTCTTCGGTCTGAGCCTTTACGGCCAATGCCAGCAGCAAACACATTATGGAAAAATATATTTTCTTCATATCGTCAATTTTTCTTCAACTTCTTCAATATCAAATGGTTTGGCTATCAAAACCTTATCTTCGTCAAGCAGAAAGAGCGATGGCGTCATGTCGACGGCGTAATCTTCCACTATAGGTGAATCCCAGCCCATGCCATCGCAGATGTTATATTGGCTGTCCAGCTTTGCTTTCCGAAGCAGCCGTTTCACTTTTTTCAAATCTTTCGACACACAGACTGTCACGACAGCCAAATCGTTACGTTCTGCCGCCAGCCGTCCGAGCTCCTTTATCATATCACAGCAATGCGGACAGGTCTCAGACCAGAACAAAACGACTGTATTCGGAGCATTTATTTTACTTAAAGTAAATTCTAATTTATCAATAGTAACAGAATGTATATCAGGTACTTCAAATCCTATTTTAACCCTACTATACGACTCTGCAACACTCGAAATAACAGCTCTTTGTTCCTCATCGGGATTAAGGTATTCAAGATACGGCATTCGTACCAGATAATCCACCACCATATTGGCTCCGAGCTCAGAAAACCCGCTTATAAGATATTGATACACAGCACGATACATCTCATACGACATCACGCGACTCAGCACATTGTCGGCCGCCAATATCATCATATACATCTGGTTTTTCGGGTCATCGGTGCTGTTTTGCGCTTCGGTGATGTATTCCGCTATGGTCTGCCACATAAAATCACCTGCAATCAAAGTGGTGTCGTTGAAGTCGATCTGGTCGAGCAACAAATCATTGGTCTGTCCTTTCGAAATTGACAACACAGACGCTAATATAATGATTACAAATGTTTTAAGTAACTTCATTTAGAATTTACTTTAATGTTTTAAAACTTCAGCAATTCTATCTTTATAGGCCATATTTTCGACCAAAAGCAAGGCTTTTTCAGCCTCATTTTTATAGACGCCCGATTCGTATGCCTCGATGAGTTTATTGACCGACAGCTCGGTTCCGAAATAGGCGAACACTTTATAGTAGCGTGGCATGATGTCGGGTTGTACATTCTTCAGAGCCATCACAAAATTGTCTTTGGAAGTCTCTGACAGTCCTGCAATTCCGTTTTTGATGGCGAGTTGAACATCTTCCACATATATGGCGTCGCAGTTTTGAAGCAGTTCTCTCAGGAAATCGGCATTGGATGGGATGACGACTAATTTCAGCACTTGGTATGCTTTGTCGCTAATCTCTTGATTTTTAGAGTATAGCAGGTCTTTCACCCGATTGTTTGCAGCCACAACAGGGCGTTGTTCAAGTATCTGCAGTGCTGCCAGTTTCTGTTGGTCGTTGCCTCTCAACATATCGTTCATCAGCATCGTGTAGTTACCCTCGTAGCTAATCATCGATTCTTTTATAACTTCTTGATACTGACCGCCAAACATCGGTTTCACAGCGGCTATTCCATCCGGGTTGTCGATTTTGAACGCAGCACGTATTGCGGCCTCGACCACTCTTGAGTCATCAGATGCCAGTTGGGCAAGCACAAACTCCATTTGTGAGTCGTTCTTGATGTCTCCCAGCCAGTTGAGTACCTCGGCAGTGGCGTTATTTTTGACGCATAGCTTCACTGTTTTTGCACAGACCTCGTCATTTGCAAACGGCTTCATCAGCTCCAAAGCCGTCACCTGGACTCGTTTATCTTTGTTTTTCAACGATTTATACAATACTGGCAGCGACTTCTCTCCTTGTACGGCAGCCAACAGCTTCATGCCGGCGATTTTCGTGTCGACATTTTTGCTTTTTTTAAGCTTTTTCGCGCCTTTCACAATGATGGCATCCGTCTTTTCGTTGCTTCTAACAATCAACAACGCATTGTATATCTCGATTTTCATGTTTTCATCGGCTTTTTTCAACCATGAAACAAGCACGTCTTCCATACTTGTGATTTTGAGTTTGCCGACGGCATACGCCAACGCATCCTTATGTTGCAGATTATCCTTATGTGCGTCGATATATTTCATTACGACATCCTGCGAACCCGGAATATCGCCGACACATCTTATTGCCGCGCCAGCTATCGGCTCAATGGAGGCAAGCCGCAGAATATCATCGGCATCATATTTATTGCAAAACCGAGAAAGCTCTGCGAACAGATATTCATCGCAATCATAATATTTATATTTCTCAAAGACTATAAAAATCGCGTTCTTCAGAGCATCTTTCATCTCCGGATCCCCCGTATACCTTACATGATTCGCCCAGATGTCAACCTGTGCCTTCGCCTCAGACACCGTCGTTGGATCAGGCGACTTTAAATTCTCAAGGGTTTCCAAGACACATCTTTCATTCTTGCAGGTAATTTTTTCTGTTTTTTGCCCAGCAGCCGTCATTGGGAGCATCGCCAAAACAGCGAAAACCAAAACAACATTTTTTAAGCTCTTCATAAAAATTTTATTAACTCTTTATTATTCAATATTTTACAAAAACAAAACTCTTTTTCAAGAGATAATTTTTCAATTTACAAATATAACAATATTAACGCAAATTGCATCATAAAATTTTGTATTTTTGCAACGATTATGAATACAAGTATCTCAACGAAGGAAATTTGGCGTATTGCGGTTCCGATAATGATTGGAAACCTGGCGCAGACGCTCATCACGTTCACCGACACGGCGTTTCTTGGGCATCTCGGCGTGGTTGCTCTCGGGGCTTCGATGATGGCGGGCATGTATTATTTCGTGTTCACCACCATGGCGATGGGCTTGGCCATAGGCATTCAGATAATTATAGCCCGACGTTTCGGTGCTAAGGAATACAACCAAATCGGCAGCATCTTCCAGCATGGGGCTGTGTCGATACTCATTTTCGGACTGCTTTTGTTCACGATAATGAGGATTTTCTCAAGCTCGCTGCTCGATTTCATCATCGAATCGGACAACATCTACGCTGGCGCGATGGAATACATCGACGTGCGGCAGTTCGGCATCGTCTTCGTGTGCTTCAACTACCTGTTCCGAGCCTTGTACACAGGGCTTTCCGACACGAAAGTCATCACTTATTCCACGATAATCATGGCCACCGTCAACATCATCCTCGACTACTGCCTGATTTTCGGTCACTGGGGACTACCTGAGATGGGCATCGCCGGAGCGGCATTGGCATCGTTGATAGCCGAGGTCACCGCCACGACGTTCTTCTTCGTTTTCACATACGTTAAATTAGGCAAGAGCGAATACGAGCTTTTCAAGCATCATGGCTTTAATAAGGAGTTGACGCTCAACATAGTACGTATCGCCACCCCGACCATGTTCCAGAAGCTGTTCTCATTTAGCGCATGGTTTATCTTCTTCATCTTGGTTGAGAAGATGGGCGAACAGGCTATAGGAATCTCTTCGATAGCACGCAGCGTGTATATGATCCTGTTCATCCCTGTCTTCGGCTTCCTCGCCACGTCAAACACGCTTACGAGCCGTATCATCGGGGCGGGACAAGCCGATGAAGTGCTTAAGACGGTATTCAGAATAATTTTCAACTGTGTTTTATGCTGCATTCCGTTGATTTTGGTGTGCGTCTTCTTCCCCACCACGGTGATGAGCATCTACACCGACGACATGACGCTCGCCAACTCGGCCATCCCGTCGGTTTACGTGATTTGCGGCGCCATCATCTTTCAAGCCATCGGCACAATCGCGTTCGAGTCGGTGTCAGGGACAGGCAACACCCAAGCTGCATTGTGGCTGGAGTTTGGCATACTCTTGCTTTACATCGTCTACATCTGGGTCTTGACCAACGTCACCACCCATGTGGAATGGGTTTGGACCTGCGAATACATCTATGGCGGCTTAATCGCAATAGTATCAATAATTTACATCAAGTTTGCAAACTGGAAAAAATTGAAAATATAGCGTCTATCCGTCATTTCGACCGACCGCAGGGAGTGGAGACCTGAGCTCAGCGAAAGCATTAACCACAGGTTAATAAATCTCCATCTGTTCAAATGAGATTTCGCTTCACTTGAAATGACGGGATAACGCATAATAGTTAAATATCATTATGAAAAAGATCGAAATAAAAGATTTTGAGCTTTACACCACTGGAATCATCAGCATTGCGTGGAAAGAGGGCAAAAAAGACATGTTTTTGAATGTCGACCTCGACCTTGCGGCGATGATGAAGCTCTGCAAGATTGAAGGCATATCATACGAGACGGTGCAGAAGCTGTCGGCCGACCAGAAGCCTGTCACATTCCACAAGGCATCGGTATATCTTTATCAGGAGGACGACCGTCCGGGACAGTATTGTTTGAGCGAGGCAATGTTTGAAGACGATGGCATCGACATCTACTACTGCGAAATCAAAGGCTGAAGATAACGTCTTACCCGACCTCCCCGACTTCGTCGCCATCGACTTCGAGGCGGCTAATGCTGCCACCACCAGCGTGTGCAGCGTGGGAATCGTCATCGTGCGCGGCCGCGAGATTGTGGAGGAGTTTTACAGCCTCGTGAAGCCGGTGCCCAACTACTATGACTTCTACACGAGCAAGATTCACGGCATCAAGAAAAAAGACACCGACGACGCGCCCATCTTCCCTCAGGTGTGGAATCAGGTTGAGAAGAAACTCAAGGGGTTGCCTTTCGTGGCGCACGGCTACGAGTTCGAGAAACGCTGCCTGAACTCACTGTTCGAATACTACAAGATGGGACGCAAGCGCTTCAAGATTTACGACACGAAACGCGCCTCAGAGATAGTGTTTCCTGACTTGGAGAACCACAAGCTGCAGACAGCGGCTTCAGCCTGCGGCTATGAGTTTGACAAGAAGAACAAGCATCACAACGCGCTGGCTGATGCGGAGGCGTGCGCGAAGATAGCGATGGAGGTGTTCGATCAATAATTGTTATTTATCTCCGTATGGTTGTTGATCCTCAGCGACCATCGGGCATTTTTCATTCGCGACATCATAATTCTGCCTTGTAACCATAATAATGTCTTGTCTTAAGGCCAAACTAATATGCGACAAGGTACTAATCGTAAAATTATGGCGACCAGTAAGCCATTTGCTGATTTCCGATTCACGTTTGCCAAGCCTGTTTGCCAAATCACGGCGGGTCATACCTTTTTGTTTCAGAACTTCCACAATTCTTTCAGCAATCGAAAACGAAAGCTCAAACTCAGCCATACGGTCTTCTGGGATAGCAGCTATACAATCTCGAAACGACTTATTTTGTATCATAATTCAAATACTGTTTTATCAATTCCTGTAATAATATTATTTTCAACTTTAACTTTGCCGTTTTTCCTTGCTTCTTTCAACAAAAAGTCAAATTTTTGAAGGTCCAAAACATAACCGCTAAGTTTTTCATTTTCCTCATACGTTCTTGTAACCTTTTCCCCTCCATTTCCGAGAATCAAAACCTGATCGGATATCCTTAAACAATACAACCTCAAGCACCTTGAATCGAGCGACAATGCACAAATACTATCTTTCATCTTGCCTTCCATCCTGAAAAAACGTTCCAAGGCTCCTTTTTCAATAATTTTTTTCAAAGCAAAAATAATCGTTTGAAAATCCTTATTTAATCTCGCATTATCTTTAAATTCAGCAAGAAATTTCTCAAATTCGCTTTTTTCATCCCCCTCAAAACAAATAGAATAAAGACAAACTATATCGTTCTGTTCTATTGTTTTCAAAGTCATTTTTCTTCTCATAGCTCCACAAATTTCAAGTTTGCAAATATACAAATAATTTTAAACTTCACTTAAAAGTGAAATGTTTTTTTTTAACATCAAAACCTGTAACTATTTTGTTTCGGTTCTTGTTGCAAAGATACAACAATTTTTCAAACGCGCAGCCGATTTTTTAAAAAATTTTAAAATTCGACGTTGATTATCATGCAAATACATTCAAGACAAAAAAATCATTTGATTTTATATAGAATATTTTGTATTTTTGCAACGTAATATTAAATTCATGAATTTATGGAGCCTTTAAAAAACACGGACAATAGCGGCGTAATATTGTATAATGCGACGGATTCCCTCAAAAACATTGAAGACAGAATCTTCTGCATAAGGGGAGTTAATGTCATGATTGACAGAGATTTAGCGGAGATTTACGAAGTAGAAACAAAAAGACTGAACGAAGCCGTAAAACGAAATTTAAAGCGTTTCCCTCCCCACTATTTGTTTCAATTAACAAAAGATGAGCAGGAAAGATACGAGTTTTTGAGGTCGCAAATCGCGACCTCAAACATAGGACATAATCGTTTGAGGTCACAAATTGTGATCTCAAATAAAGGTGGTAGAAGGTATCTTCCTTACGCCTTCACTGAGCAAGGTGTCTCAATGCTTGCTTCGGTTCTAAACAGCGCCACTGCAATAGATACAAGCATCAAAATCATTGATGCTTTTGTGGCTATGCGACACTTTATGCAGAACAATGCCAAGATTTTTGTCGAGATTGAAAGCATTAAACAACATCAGATTGAAACAGACATTCATTTGATTGAAAATGACAGAAAAATTGAGCATATTTTGACTTTATTGGAGAAAAATGAGCAAGAAGACAAGCAAAAATTGTTCTTCGACGGCCAGATTTATGACGCTTTCAGTCTGATGGTTTCAATAGTGCAAAAAGCTGAAAAGGATATCGTTTTGATTGATAATTACGTAAATACTGAGACCTTGGACATTCTGTCCGAAAAGAAAAAAGGCGTTAATGTTCAAATATTTACATCGAAAAACAATAAAATAACGAAAACAGCCATTGAAAAATTCAACTCGCAGTATCCCAGGTTGGCCCTGAGTTTCACTGACAAATTTCATGATAGATTTATAATACTCGACCATCGCATAGCATATCATATCGGCGCCTCAATAAAAGACGCCGGAAAGAAGTGTTTTGCGGTGAGTTTGATCAACGACCAATGGATGGTTGAAGCGCTCTTGAAAAGAACAATTGATTAAAGCGGCAGCCTTAATGGCGTTAAGGCCATTAAGGCCCTTAACGCCATTAAGGCTGCCGCTGAAGATGGTTTTGTAAACTTCCCCCTTTTTAGGGAAAGGGACAATTATAGTTAAGCTCTGGTACCGCGTTCGATAAGAGTGAAAACAGCTATGCCCTTGCTGTTATCTCTGCTTATTCTGATGAGGAGTCTGGAAATTAACGACCTGTAAGCGATAAGACAGAGACAGCGAGGGCGACCTTGATTTATACAAGATCGCCCTTACCAAAAATTAGATGTGCGAATATAATTAATGCTAATAATCTTGAATCAATCTGACAGCATTACCATTATGTCGACCATCCCATTCTCCTGTTTTGAGTTGTGTATCAGAAAAAAACTCAGATAAGGCTTGGTATGAATAATGGCACGACGATGACCAATAATAAGCATTTGTTCCAGCATAATAAATACCTGTGCCAACACGCGAACCAGTTGCAGGTAAAAATACAGCTCCATGATTTTGCAAAATAGTTGTCCAATTTGAAGCACTTATTATATTACTATTGTAATTAGCAGTCCTGTTATTAATAGAGTTCAATACATATATGGATCCCTCCCAATCATCTGGCAAAACAATCACACCATTCACATCATTAACAATTGCTTTTGCAAAACGGATTCCCGATGGTGTTGTTCTCGTAAACAACACATAAACCCATTCACTATTGGTTAATGTTCGCCATTGACCAGCAACATTACCTCCATTATTTATTGGATTATAAACACCCCAATCAGCATTTGCATAATCACCAGTTAAATCATGTTCTCCCGGAGGGCCATATTGGCTATCACTTGAGTAATCATCAGCAGTATCATAAGGCATATAATACGTATTACCATTATACCATCCGCTTGTACCCCAACCGAACAAATCTATCCAGCCACTATATGTTGATGATATATTAGAATTGCCTGAACCGATATAGTCATATTGATGCTCAGCAAATTTCCAAGTATTAGTAGAGGCCTTGTACTGCAAATTACCTTGAGAGAACCATACTTGTTGTGTAGCACTAACAGAGAATAATCCATTTATAGCACCAGTAGGAGCTTGTGGTTGTTCTGAATTAGTTGTAAATGTCTTTTGCGAACCATAAGCCGTTCCTGCTTCATTGGTTGCATAAGCCCTCACATAATATGTTGTGTTAGGCGTTAAGCCTGTCAAAAAACTTGTGAATGTTCCTGTACCAGTGCTATTAGTTGTATGAGCATCGGTTATTGTTGGATTCTGTGATGTACTCCAGCAAACGCCTCTTGCAGAAACTGTTCCATTACCTGCTGATGTTACGTTTCCGCCACAGGTTGCCGTTGTTGTTGTAATATCTGTGACATTATTAGTCGTTACAGTTGGTATTGTAGCATCAGCATTAGTTGTAAATGTCTTTTGCGTGCCATAAGCCGTCCCCGCTTCATTAGTTGCATAAGCACGAACATAGTAAGTGGTATTTGGCGTCAAACCAGTTAAAGAGCTTGTAAATGTTCCTGTTCCTGAGCCATTAGTTGTATGAGAATTGCTGATAGTCGGGTTAGATGAAGTACTCCAACAAACACCACGAGCTGAAACTGTTCCATTACCTGCCGACGTAACATTGCCACCACAGGTTGCCGTTGTTGTCGTTATATTGGATACATTGTTTGTGGTAACTGTTGGAACTGTAGGGTTTGATGTTGTGGTGAAACTAATTGCTTCTCCATACGCTGTGCCAACGCTGTTTTTGGCATAAGTTCTTGCATAATACATTGTATTCTCAATCAAACCAGTAATATCTACTACAAAGCTTCCAGTTCCAGATCCACTGCTTGAATGGTTTCCACTTATAGTCGGATTTTGACTTGTTCCCCAACAAACGCCTCTTTCTGTAACATCTGCACCGCCACTAGATGTAACATTGCCTTCAATTCTTGCACTCGTTGGTGTAATATTGGTAACTTGAATTGTATTAACCGAGGGCACTATAGGTTCTGAAAGTGTTGTAAAACTAATTTCATTTCCATAAGCTACACCTACTGCGTTAACCGCGTATGCTCTAACATAGTATAATGTGTTTAGTGTTAAACCAGTTAATGAGCTTAAAAATTCACCCGTACCATCACCCTCTAAAGTATGAGAATTGCTTATTGTCGGGTTGTGTTCATTACTCCAGCACACGCCTCTTGCCGTAACAGCTATACCACCGTCAGATGTGACATGTCCTCCAGATATTGCTGTATTCAAGGTTATATCAGCAACATCTTTTGTCGTAACTGATGGGATGCTTATATCTTGTGTTTTAAACGTTTTTGTATCAGTGTCAACCAAATTAATGCCATTGGAATAACGGAAACAATAATAATAATTGGTGCTTGGTACTAGATTGCTGACGGTAGCATTAAGTACGTTGTTTGCAATAGTAGCGTCAACAAGAGTGGCATTATTCATATCCTCGCTGGTGTTTACCAACACCTTTATATCATATATCTCAGTCGGGAATGAGTATTTTGCTGTAATAGTGGCATCACAAGAGGTTGTAATTACCAACTCTTCACTAATTTCGAGATTGTAGATCTTTAACTCGGGGATTTTCTTACATGTTACAAGAAACAACGTCGAAACAACCAGTAATATATAGAGTTTTTTCATAATTTAACTATTAAAATCCGATACCTAATCCTAAATTGATTTCATAACATTTGAAATTTGTCGTAACACAATCCAATGAAACAACAAAGCTTTTGAATTTGATAACGGTTCCCAATGATACGTCCACTCCCGACACGCTAATGTCTGTGTTCTTGACATATTTCTTGTCAACCATTTCATAAACCAAACTCTTCATGCCATAACCAGCTCCTATCTTTAATGAAAGTGGTTCTGCTATTCTGTATATAAAACCAGCTGTGGCAGAAATCGAGCTAAATTCCTCAACGCCGCTATATACTGGATAGTCGCCATTAACAGTGAAATCACTGCCGCATTCATAGTCTGCCGACAAGCCTTTAAAACTGAAGTTTGACATAACATTGACAAACCAACCATATTTCTTGACTCTGCCGTATGATAAACCGTATGATGGTTTTGTGTAACTGTCCAAAGCTACATTTAACGTTAAGTAGTTGTATTTGTTGAATTCGACTTTTTCTTTATAAACTTTAATTATTTCTTTTTTAACCTTAGGTTGCTTTGGCACAGCCTTTGAGTCAACTACCAATTTTTCATGCAAACTCACCAATTTGTTTTCTTCAAGATAGAAAGTCTTCTTTTGGGTAAGATAACCATCCTTCTCAAGTCTTAATTCATGTCCTCCAATCAGAATGTCAGAAATAACGGACGGCGTTTCACCTTTTTTCTTTCCGTCAATATATATTGTAGCATCAATCGGGTCACTGTCGATGTCCAAAGTTCCATAAATAGGTTCCGGATTGGGTATTACAATGTTATCATTGCTTCCCAAAACAAGAGTTGCTGTTTTAATGGATGTTCTATGCGATTCCTTTTTAGCTTCAAAGAGATGATTGCCGTCGGACAATCTGCCGCTCCATGACCCTTTTCCCTTATGCTCATTATCGATATAAATATCTGATTGTGAATCTGTGGAAACATTGACGACAACGAAATTGGGCGACATCTTCATGGCAGCCTCAGTCATGAAGCCATCGTTAACCGTAAATGTTTCCTCGGCTATAAAATACATTTCTTTCATCACCTTGACTGTGTGTTGTCCGCTTGGAATCCTATCAGATTTATATGGAGTTACACCGACCCTGTTGTTATCAATAAAAACATTTGCGCCGCTTTCTGGTTGGCTTGTAACATGCAAGTAGCCGAATGCTGGTCGTAACTTTATATCTATCAATGCTTTTTCTGGAGGCATCATGATTGTAACTTCGCCACTTTCTGTATGATACAGGTTGCATTCGATTTTCCAACTGTGTTTTTCACCAACATTATATTGTTTCTTTACTTGTCCATTGCCAACAGGGACATCATCGATATAAATGATTGCATCAGGCTGATCTGCTTTGACAATCATATAGTTGAATGTCGGTATTACTGGAATAGGAGTATAGTTTGTCATGTTGACCAACGTCAATTCATATCCGCACTTTGGTTTCATATCAAAAGGAAAATGAAACTCTGTGGAACTGAACTCCTCATGAAATATTTTAATATAGGTGGCGTAATAGCTGATGTAAAGCCAGACTTCGCCATCTTTGTACTCGGTTTCAAAAAATGTTTGGGCATCACCTTTGAAACTCAGTTCATGGCGTTCCTTGCTGCTGATGTTTTCAGTTTTGATTTTCAAAACAGCGTATGGTTTGTCATTGTCATCATACATTTTCTCCGTGTTGATGTTGATAAAACCAGAAACTTCTTTGAATGAACCTTCTTTGACTTCAAGCTGAGCTAATAAAGGAAATGATATTATAAATGTAAAAATTAGAAGTAAAACCCTTTTATGCATACATTTCATGTTATTCAAAATTTGACAATAAAAAAACCGCGAACTTTTTGTTTTAAGCCGAGGTTCCGGAAAGACCCATACAACAAACAAGAAAGCTCACGGTAAATCACCGCAAGCGTTCCACTTTCTTGTGTTGTATGCCTGAAATTTTCCGGATTTCGGTTTAACTAAGAAAAGCGAAAACGCCTTTTATATTTCTTTAAATTCTTTTAACTATTTCTGTTTCTTTTAATTTTTTTATGATTTAACACTGCAAAAATACAAGTTTTTTCCTAAAAAGTCAAGAAATTGTGAAATTTTGTTTGAGATTAATGCCGCCGCTTTTAAGGGCCTTAATGCCATTAACGCCTTTAATGGCTTTAATGGCAGCGGCACCAGTATCGGCAAAAATCTTGTTAATCTTGTTAATCCTGTCTAATAAAACTCAATCCTGTCTTATGTTTGACAGCCACTCCCCGACCTCGTGCTTCACATAGCTCTCGCTGATGATATGCGACGGCAACGTCTTCTTCGGGCACATCTTGCGGTTCTTGAAGATTTTCTCGTAATCCCCCTTGATGTCGTCGCCAAGAAGCTCGTCGTGCTCTGTATGATGACACGTAACATTCTCATTTACAACGAATTTGAATTTCTTAAACTCAAACAAATCCTGCATCGTGAACTTAAACGAGGTGGCGCCGTCGCTGCGTCGGGCATGATACTGCACCGTGCCCACGCTATTCTTCAACGACTTCATAGGCTCGATGACAGGGTTTATCACCAGCTTAGGACCAGTAAAATCGCTGCAAAGCACATAAAAACCGCCCAACGACGTGCCCATCATCGCAAAGACCTCGTTCTCCTTCGCGAAATCGTTGATTTTCTTTATCGAAGCTCCTGCATGATGATCCACCTCAAGCGCACACCATTCATAATCAGGATAATATAAGTTCAGGAAGCCCACCGTCTGTGTGAACGGCGAGCCTCCGAAACCATGAATGTATATTATTTTAAGTTTTTCCATATTTTAATGAGATTTTTCCACTCCGCTTCGCTTCGGTCGAAATGACGGAAAAAATCTTGTAAATCTTGTTAATCCTGTCTAATAAACAAGCCTGTCTAAATCCACTTCACCAGCGGCAGATCCTGTCTGTGTGGCAGCATCGCGTTGGTCGGGAAGATTCTGAACGTGTAGTTGAACACCCCTGCCCTGTTGATAGGCACGCCAATGTAATAACGGGCCCAGCCATCGCCGGCGTCGACAAGCTGCAACGGGTCGACACGCACGAGCTTGTCAATCACGTCGTTGGTCTTCGTCGCTACAACAAGCTCAATGCCCACATCGCCTTTCTGCAGTCCCGGTGTCTTCAGCGTGATTTCAGCTATCATGACATCGCCATAGTTCAGCGGACGCACGTCAGGATCAGGCACCTTGATGGACTCCACCTCAATCTTGTCCCAGTTAGCCTGGATGTTGCGTTTCCATTCTACGATTTCGAATGCCTTGGCGTATCTGTTGGCTTTCATCCAGTTGGTACGCTCGATAAGCTTGGTGTAATACTGGCTGAAATAGTCGTCGAGCATGCGTTTCATGGTGTAGAACGGTGCAATCTGCATCATGTCGTTCTTCATATACTGAATCCATTCGCATGGCACGCCGTCTTTGTCCCTGTTGAAATACAGCTGAACAATCTCATTTTCAATGATGTCGTAAATTATCTCAGCATCGAGCTCATCCTGATAACGCTGGTCATCGTAGGTACGCTCCTCTTTTATTGCCCAGCCTGCCTTCGGACGATAGCCTTCAGCCCACCATCCGTCGAGCACCGACAAATTGAGTGTTCCGTTCATCGCCGCCTTCTCTCCCGATGTTCCGGAAGCCTCCAACGGACGTGTCGGCGTGTTCATCCAGACATCGACACTTGAAGTCAGGAGCTTGCCGATCTCCATGTCGTAGTTGTTAATAAACACCACCTTACCGATAAATTCCTTTCTTCTGCTGACTTCGATGATATTTTTAATCAGATCCTGACCTGCTTTGTCGTTAGGGTGTGCCTTACCTGCAAACAGGAAAATCACCGGACGCTTAGGGTCGTTGACGATCTCAGCCAATCTCTCAATGTTGCTGAACAGCAGATGCGCGCGTTTGTATGTCGCAAAACGTCTTGCAAAACCTATAATCACAGCGTTTTCATTGAGTTTCTCCATCGTCTCAATGATGAGTTTCGGGCTCTCTGAGCGACGGCGCATATCATCGGCGAGTCTCACCTTGATAAACTCTATCAGGTTGTGTTTCAGCTCTTTACGTATTGCCCAAAAGTCTTTGGCAGGGACATCCTGTATCTTCTTCCAGACTGTCGGATCCGACTGGTTGTCAAGATAATCCTTGCCAAGCACGTCATTATACAGGCATTGCCAATGTTTGTCGGCCCATGTCGGGAGATGCACGCCGTTGGTGACGTAACCGATGTGGTTCTCTTCGGCGAAATAGCCCGGCCACAGCGACTGGAACATCTCGCGCGACACGCGGCCGTGGATCTTGCTCACGCCGTTCACCTCCTGGCTGAGGTTGGTGGCCAACACGCTCATCGAGAACTTCTCGTTGGGATTGTTGGGGTTGAAACGTCCCAAGCCCATGAAGCGTTCCCAGCTGATGTTCATGCGGTTGGCATAGTGCGGCATATAGGTGCGGATGAGGTGCTCCTCAAAGGCGTCGTGGCCTGCCGGCACAGGCGTATGCGTCGTGAACAAGGTGGAGGCCCTGACCAACTCAAGCGCTACGTCGAAGTCGAGGTTGTGCTTGTTGATATAGACACGCAGACGCTCCAGACCACTGAAGGCGGCATGGCCCTCGTTGCAGTGGTAGATGGTAGGCTTCATGCCCATGGCCTCGAGCAGGCGGATACCGCCCACGCCGAGGAACATCTCCTGCTTGATGCGCATCTCGCTGTCGCCGCCATAGAGTCGGCTCGTGATGCCACGGTCCTCGGGCGAGTTCTCCTCGATGTCGGTATCCAAGAGATAGAGCCCTACCCTACCCACGTTGACGCGCCAGGCCTTGGCATAGACCGAGCGACCCGGGAAGGCGATGCTCACCTTCACCCATTCTCCCTTGTCGTTGAGCACGGGCTGCAGGGGCAGTTGCGAGAACTTCTGCGGGATGTATTCGGCACGCTGCTCGCCGGAGACGGTGATCTCCTGTGCGAAGTATCCGTAACGATACAGCAGACCGATGCCCACCATGTTGGCATTCGAGTCGGAAGCCTGCTTCATATAGTCGCCTGCCAGGATGCCGAGACCGCCGGAATAGATCTTCAGGCTCTTCATCAAGCCGTATTCCATGCTGAAATAGGCGATGAGGTCCTTTTGCTTCGTCGGCTGCGCCATGTAAGCCTTGAACTGGTCGTACACCTTATTTAATTGTTCGACAAAAACCTCGTTATTCTCCAAGTCCTTGATCTGCTCCACCGACAGGCCCTCCATCATGGCGACGGGGTTCTGTTCCGTAGCCTTCCAAGCCACCGGGTCGATGCTCTCAAACAGTTCGATGGCATCCACATTCCAGCACCACCAGATGTTACGCGAGAGCTCTTCGAGCTTCTTCATCTCGGGCGAATAGATGGGTTTCACCAGCACCTTCTTCCAACTCGGCGTGTCGTTCTTCTGATAGACCACCTCATGCATCATGTCGGCATAAGGCACCGGCTCCATCATGTAATGGCGTCCGCCCGCCTTCTCCAAAGCCACGTCCCATGCCTTCTGATAGTTGACGATCAAGTCTTTCCACAGCAGCTTCTCGGCCACTTGCAAAGCGGCTTCCGACACTTTCGCCATGCCTTTGTCCGTCAAATTCAAGAAACGACGCAAAGCCGAGACAATCTCTTCGATCACCTTGTCATTGTCGCCCACCTGACGCGACACCACGGTCACTGCCTCGTTGTCCTTGCATTCCTGTTGGACAAACTTGCCAAAGCCAGAGACATCGGAAGTTAGGGTCGGGATGCCCAAGGCCACGCTCTCCAATGGCGTATAGCCCCAAGGCTCATAATAGGATGGGAACACCGAGAAATCGAATGCGGCGAGGAACTCGGAATAGGTCATGTCGAAGATGCCGTCGCTGCCGTTGAGGTAAGCGGGGACGAACATCACCTTCACCTTGTCGTTGGCATCGTTCTGCAATCCTGAGTTACGCAGGGTATTCAGGATGGCATCGTTCTCATATTCAAAGATATGGTGTGTGGCGGGGAAATCGGTATGGCCCATGATGGCGTTGGTGCCGTCGAGACGGTGTTGTAGGTCTTTTGACGGACCAGCGATATTGGCCGGCACGGCAATCACGCCAAGGACGGTGCGTTTCAGGTTCTTATCCTCATTGAGTCGGCGCAAGGCCTCGATAAAGAGGTCGATGCCCTTGTTCTTGAATTCATAACGACCGCTGTTGATCACCATCAAGCAGTTGGGGTCGAGGGTCTCGCCGCACAGCGTACTGGCGATCTTCAAGATTTGCGCCCTTGTAGTCTTGCGCTTCTCTTCAAAAGCGGCCTCGTCCTGTCTGAAGGTATGGTCGATGCCATTCTTCGTCACCACATCGGGCTTGCGGTAGAGGAATTGTTCGCACTCCTGGGCCGTGATGTCGCTCACCGTCGTGAAGGAGTCGGCATTCTTGGCCGCCTTCTGTTCCATCGACTGCTGCGAGACCACATTGAACTGCATGGCCATCACCGAAGGCAAGTAGGTCTTCAGGTTGTCGTAAAGTGGCAGGCCGTTGCCCGAGATGGCACGGCCGAGGTAGGTGGCGTGCGTGGTGAACACCGTGGCGATCTGCGGGCAATGCTCCTTCAGATAGAGCACGCCAGAACCCGTCATCCACTCGTGGAACTGCGCCACGATGTGGCTGGTCTGCTGCAGATAGAAGTTGCAGAAACTCTCGATCACCTGACCAGCGGCATAACCGAACAGCACAGGCTCGATATAATCCCACTGGCCACGGATGCTGTCCAGTTCATACTGTTCCCAAAGGTGCCCAAGGATCTCGTTCTTGGACTGGTAAAGTGGCGTATAGTCCACCAAGATGGCGATGGGACTGCTCTCAATCTTCCATCGTCCGATACGGCATTTCAAGCCTTGAACTAATGCCCTT
>JAEEGH010006182.1_pt1 | contig 29443 bp, 14 predicted proteins | sample 9134181 | NCBI WGS metagenome assembly JAEEGH01 (sample SAMN16246544, study PRJNA631951) | gut metagenome | biome: gut microbiome; feature: rumen; material: DP-attached | host: Bos | place: Iran: Karaj | collected 2018-10 | reverse complement strand
GTTGACCTTCAGAAAGGCTTTTGGTTCCCTTCCGGATGAGGAGATGTACAAATATCTGGACATCTTCCAGCACACATTGGCAGGAACATTTGGTAAGAATCTGATAAGTCTTGAGTTTCCATTGGATCAGGAACAGCCAGGGGGTACTCAAGACTTTCTTTTGACCCTCAGGAACACCAAGCTTGAGGATGACGAGCTGGTGGACGAGTTCTACGACAAGATCATTGCCAATTACGTCAACGGAGAGAACTACTACATCATTCTCATCCATGCGGCTTACGACGTACCCGGCATGACCAACGACGGCATAGAGATGGAGGATGCCTCAGACAATGTATATGATTACATGCTCTGCAGCATCTGCCCGGTCAAGCTCTCCAAGGCAGGACTTGGCTACAACTACGAGAAGAATGCCATCGAAGAGAGAAACAGAGACTGGGTCGTAGAAGCTCCGGTCAAAGGATTTCTTTTCCCTGCGTTTATAGACAGGGCTACAGACATTCACAATATGCTCTACTTCACCAAGAAGCCCGATGACCTTCAGCCTGAATTCATCGAGGCCATGTTTGGCGGAAGAGCACCCATTTCCTCAGTTGAGCAGAAGGACCTCTTCGAGGCTGTGGTACAGACCACAATAGGCGATGAGGCTGACTACGATATCATGAGGAACATCCATGACAATCTTCAGGACATGATCGATGATCATGAGGCAGATCCCGAGCCCCTTGAGCTTACCAAGAAGGACGTCAAAGACCTGCTTCAGGCCAGCGGAGTTCCCGAGGACAGGATGAATTACTTTGAGGAGAACTACGCCAAGTGCGCAGGAGAGGAGGACTATCATCTCCTGGCCAGCAATATCGCCCACACCAAGAAGTTCGATATTGAGACACCTGACGTTGTGATCAAGGTTAAGCCCGACAGGACAGATCTTGTGGAATCAAGGATCGTGGACGGAAGGCAGTGCCTTGTGATTGAAGTAGACGATCACATTGAAGTAAACGGAATCAATGTTCGTACCTTTATGAACAGGTGACAGGACGCAAATACTTAAAGACTTTAAAGGGGAACAAATTGATCTTATTGTTCCTCTTTTACTTGTGAATACTTTTTTAGGTTGAATTTTTGAATAAAATTGCGTACAATTGGAAGGCACACAATGTAATTTGCGGTTTTATCAGGAGGTAACATGTTAAAGACACTTTTATCACAGGTAAAGGAATACAAGTTTCCTTCATTCATAACCCCTGTATGTATGATAGGAGAGGTTATCTGTGAGCTTACGATCCCTGCCCTTATGGGCATGATTGTTGATGAAGGAATTAACGGAGGAAACCTTGCATATATCTACAGGGTTGGTGGAATGATGGTGGCAATCGCCCTTCTTGGTCTCTTTTTCGGACTGGGAGGAGCCTATTTCGGTGCCAAGGCATCCGCAGGCTTTGCCAAGAACCTCAGGACAGCCATGTTCCATAATATCCAGACCTTTTCTTTTTCCAACATCGACAAGTTTTCAACATCGGGTCTTGTAACCAGACTTACAACCGATGTATCCAACATTCAGAACGCCTACATGATGGTGCTGAGAATGGCCATGAGAGCCCCTTCACAGATGATCGTGGCAATGGTTCTCTCATTCTTGATAAGCCCTCCGCTTGCCAGCATTTATCTCGGTGCGGTTCTGTTTTTGACCGTTATTATTCTCTTTGTAATGAAGAGAGCAACAAGATACTTCAAGCAGGTATTTGAGAAATACGATGCCCTGAATGAGAGTGTTCAGGAGAATGTCTCAGCCATCAGAGTTGTCAAGGCATACGTTCGTGAGGACTACGAGAACAACAAGTTCAAGCAGGCAGCTCTCAACATCTACAACATGTTTGTAAAGGCCGAGTTGAATGTGGTATATATGCTTCCCATCATGACTGGAACTGTGTATGCCTGCATCCTTCTTATCAGCTGGATCGGTGCGCACCTTATAGTCGGCGGACCTCTTTCAACAGGTAATCTCATAAGTCTTCTGACATATTGCATGAGCATTCTCACAAGCCTTATGTTCCTGGCTGTTATCTTCGTTATGCTGACCATGGCTCAGGCCAGCGGCAAGCGTATCGCAGAGGTTATCGATGAGAAAGCGGACCTTGCCAATCCCGAGCATCCCATCATGCATGTAGAGGACGGAAGTATTTCTTTTGACCATGTGAATTTCGCTTATAACAGCGATTCAGAAGAGCCTGTGTTAAAAGACATAAATCTCACCATCAATTCAGGCGAGACCATAGGTATCATCGGCGGAACGGGTTCTGCCAAGTCCTCGCTGGTCAACCTTATCAGCAGACTTTACGATGTCACAGAGGGCTCGGTTAAGGTCGGCGGCGTTGACGTAAGAGACTATGATATGAAGGCCCTCAGGGATCAGGTTTCTGTAGTTCTTCAAAAGAATGTACTGTTCTCCGGAACTGTACTGGATAATCTCAGATGGGGCGATGAGAACGCCACTGAAGAGGATTGCATAAGAGCCTGCAAGATGGCCTGTGCGGATGAGTTCATTGAGAAGATGCCGGATCGCTATTACACAATGATTGAGCAGGGCGGAACCAATGTATCCGGCGGCCAGCGCCAGAGACTGTGTATTGCCAGAGCTCTTTTGAAAAAGCCCAAGATCCTTATTCTTGACGATTCCACCAGTGCTGTTGATACAGCTACCGATGCCAGGATCAGGAAGGCCTTTGCCGAGGAGATTCCGGGCACAACCAAGCTCATCATCGCGCAGCGTATCAGCTCCGTTCAGAACTGTGACAGGATCATCGTTATGGATGACGGCCAGGTGAACGGATTTGGAACTCACGAGGAGCTTCTTAAGACTAACGAGATTTACAGAGAAGTTTACGAGTCACAGACCGGTGCTTCCGGTGATGCGGACTTTGACAACGCCGGCTGATGATAGCAGAGCCTTTCTTGATTATAAATGGAGAGATAAGTTATGGCAGACAATAGACAGATAAACAGGGGACCGGGCGGCAACAAACGAGGAATGCCCCGTCCCAAGATAGAAAACCCGGGTCTTCTTTTCAGGAGGATCATGGCGTATGTATTTAAGAACTACGGCGTACATATGATAGTGGTTCTTGCGTGTATCCTTATCACGGTTTTTGCTAACCTGCAGGGAACACTGTTTACAAGAAATCTGATCGATGATTATATCGATCCCATGCTGCAGAGCGGCAGTACAGATTTCGGACCCTTAAAAAGGGCGATAACCAGAGTGGCTTTGCTCTACGGAGTCGGAATTCTGGCAGCCTTCCTTCAGCAGAGACTTATGGTAGCCATCAACCAGGGTACCTTAAGAAGGCTTCGTGAGGACCTTTTTACCCACATGGAGAGCCTTCCCATTAAATACTTCGATACTCATGCCCACGGCGATATCATGTCAATTTACACAAACGATATTGATACACTTCGCCAGATGATTTCACAGAGCTTCCCACAGATGTTCAACAGTGCAATCACAATCGTTACAGTATTTGTTTACATGCTGATGATGTCACCAACCCTTACAGGTGTGACAATCGCAATGATTATCATTATCTCACTTGTTACAAAGACACTTGCTGGCACATCCGGAAGATACTTCCGTAAGCAGCAGCAGGCTCTCGGTGCAGTAAACGGTAACATCGAGGAAATCATGAATGGCCAGAAGGTTGTTAAGGTATTCTGCCACGAAGAAGAGGTAATGGAGAAGTTCAACGGACTCAACGAGGAGCTTTTCGAAAATGCTTATCGTGCTAACAGACTTGCAAACAGCCTTGGACCAGTAAACATGCAGCTTGGTAATGTAAACTACGTTATCTGCGCAGTTGTTGGTGGAACACTTGCCCTCAACGGATGGACAGGACTTACACTTGGAGCGCTTGTTTCATTCCTTCAGTTTACTCGTTCATTTATCATGCCAATCCAGCAGGTATCACAGCAGTTCCAGTCAATCGTTCTTGCTATGGCCGGTGCTGAGCGTGTATTCGAGCTGATCGATCAGGTACCAGAGACAGACGATGGCTACGTAATGCTTGTTAACGCCAGAGAGGAAAATGGCGAAATTGTTGAGTGCGAAGAGCGTACAGGAATGTGGGCTTGGAAGCACTTCCACAAGGCAGAAGGCACAACAACTTATCAGAAGCTTGAAGGTGATATCGTCTTTGATGATGTAGATTTTGCTTACAACCCTGACAAGACTGTCCTTCACAACATCAAGCTTTTCGCTACACCAGGCCAGAAGATTGCCTTCGTTGGTGCAACTGGTGCCGGAAAGACAACTATCACAAACCTTATCAACAGATTCTACGATATCGCTGATGGAAAGATTCGTTACGATGGAATCAACATCAACAAGATCAAGAAGGCTGACCTTCGCCGATCACTTGGTATCGTACTTCAGGATACACATTTGTTTACAGGCACAATTGCTGACAACATCCGCTATGGTAAGCTTGATGCTACCGATGAGGAAGTTATTGCAGCAGCTAAGCTTGCTAATGCAGACGGATTCATCCGCAGATTGCCTCAGGGTTACGACACAGTAATCAAGGGCGACGGCGGCAACCTTTCACAGGGCCAGCGCCAGCTCCTTGCAATCGCCCGCGCAGCAATCGCAGATCCACCAGTACTTATTCTCGACGAGGCAACATCATCTATCGATACTCGTACAGAGAAAATCGTACAGGACGGTATGGACAAGCTTATGCACGGCCGTACAACATTTGTTATTGCACATCGTCTTTCTACAATCAGAAACTCTGATTGCATCATGGTTCTTGACCAGGGACGCATCATCGAGCGCGGTAACCATGAAGAGCTTATCCAGGAAGGCGGTAAGTACTACCAGCTTTACACCGGTAAGATTCAGAATGCGTAAAGCTTAGGAATAGAAAAATGAAAAACCTTCGCGGTGCTTTTGCACTGCGGAGGTTTTTTGTTGTTGGGGTTGACAAGTTTGATTTCAGCAGGTATAGTATCAAACGAGTTTTTGAAAGATTTGTTTTCATATAACAATCTAATTTGTGGGTTCACGTATCGAACCCGAAATCCCATTAATACTTTAAATTGAATGAAATCATCGTAGATATACTCTCAGTCTGCCCGCACCAAGCCGGTAGCCTGAGGGAATGGGCTTTTCGTGCGCCTGTTGAAACAAATATGTAAAAACGATTGACGTTACATAAAATGTAACGTATAATGATGCAAACAAAATTACGAGGGGAACTATGAAAGAGATAATCCTGGATACACCAGAAAAGAACAAAATTTATATGAATCCACAGCGCCAGCGCTTGATTCGTTTGATGCAGGTTAGCGGGGAGGCGATGACTCCAAAGCAGCTGTCGAAAGAGCTAGGGATATCGCCATCGGCGGCCACAGCCCACATCAAAAAGCTGGAGAGCTTGGGCGTGCTGAGGCTTGATCACACGAAAAAGATAAATGGAATCACCGCCAAGTACTATGCGCTGGAGGATGTGAACATCTCCCTGAAAACTAATGAACAGCAGGATGATAGTGTTGTAAATGAGCAGGAAGTGTTCCTAAACTACATGATGAATGAAAACTGGCAGGGGTTCCTAGAATATAAGAGAAATCTTTGGGCTAGAGGTGAGAAAACTACAGAGAAAAAAACTACAGAAGAAAAGCCAGAAGCTAGTAATGAAAACACAGATGTACCTGCACCGGTCACGGGAGATGTGATAAGTTCAGTAGCATTCCTTACAGACGAAGACGCCGCAGAGCTGAAGAACTATATAATTGATTTCCTGGAGGCCCACGTCGATAAACAACCAAATACTAAGCCATGGAGCACAACACTCCTGGCCTACCCAGTAGACAAGAAGTAGCAAAAACCAGAACTGTAAACAGCACACACAACGAGGTAGAGACATGAAAATTTTAACACAGTACAAAGGATTGACGAGGGCAAATTATGCATTAGCAATCGGAAGAATGGTCACAAACATGGGTGCCATGATTATGCCAATGCTTACGCTGATATTGAACCAGAAGTTCGGGCTGTCTGCATCAGAAACAGCCTTATGGATAATGCTTGCGGGCCTGATCAACCTGCCAGCAAATCTGATCGGTGGCCAGTTGGCAGATAGAATCAGCAAGAAAGCAATGATAATTGCTTGCGACTTGGTATCCATAACTATTTATCTTATCTGTGGAGTAAAGGCCTTCAACTTTGCATCCTTCATTATGATAATGGTGGCAAGCTTTTTCCAGACAATCGAAGGCCCAGCCTATAGCGCGCTGGTGGCCCTTGTTACGCCGCCGGGCAAGGAGGATAAAGCCTTTTCCATCCAGTACATGGGCGCAAATGTGGGCTTCATTCTGGCGCCAATCATCGGAGGCTTCCTGTTCAACAATTACTTGTGGCTGTGCTTCATTATTGACGCGGTTACAATTGCCATGTCCACAGTGCTGATTATTTTGTTTGTAGATGAAAAGAGTAGCCAGGAGCAGGCCAAAGAGCATCAGCCGGAAGACTCAAAAGCACCAGCAACCCAGGTAACTCCAGCAACCCAGGCAAACCCAGAATCACAAGGTTTCATCAGCATGCTCATAAAAACAAACAAGCCTGTAATCCTTTTCATGCTGGCCTTCGCATTGTACGAAGGTGGTTACAGCCAGTTTTCGTACCTGATGCCAATCGACTTCGCCAAGTATCACGGGGATATGGGCGCCACCATCTACGGAACAGTAATGAGCGTAAGCTGCTTCCTGGTAGTTATTCTGACACCGATAATAACTCAAATAGTTGAATCAAGAAGCAACCAATGGAAGCTCGCCGCCGGCGTGGCAGCCCAAATCATCAGTTTTGGCGTGTTTTTAGTGAGTCTTGGCCACATTCCAGCATACTATATCGCCATCGCAATATTCATTGTGGGAGAAATCCTTACAATGCTTTGCTTCTCACCATATATTGTTCAATCAGTGGGCCCAGAATACAGGGGCCGAGCATTTGGTTGGATAAGCTTCCTCGGAGCTTTGGCCAGCGGTTATGTCATGTGGTACTCAGGTAGATATGTGGATGCGAATGACGACAGAAACGCCTGGATTTTCACCATAGTCATCTGCGTGATAGCCCTCGCCCTGTCGATTTTCCTCGATTTCGTCACCAAAACCAGGCCACAAACCGAAAATGCCACTCAAGCGGCCAGTTATAAACAATAACAAAACAATTAAAAAATGTGATATAATATAGCCATAGATTAACCACCAATTAACAATCGTTTCGGAATAATAGGTGAAAAATATGGTTTTTAATCCGATAAATAAGGAGAGATTAATGTCTACAGATGAGAAGATAGCTAGCGTCTCTGCCTCGTTTGCAATGGAGGACATGATACTCACACCGCAGGAGCTTGAACGCGGGAGAATGATCATTGAAAAAGAGATTGATGTGGAGGATGTGGTCCGCGAGATTACATCTAGGTATGTTTCAGTAGGATAAGCCTATGATGGATGAATATTACCGCTATGAGTACGAGGATAACGGTCAGTATTGTTATCCCCACACTCACATTCTCAAAAACAAACTTGATATACACGACAAGGAGCAGCTCTTCAAAGCAGAGCAGGAGCTTAGCTCCGCGCGGTACTTTGAAATCAGCCAGCGCCCAATTCCTGGAGATTTTTCTTTGCAACATCTTTGTGCCATTCACAGGTACTTGTTCCAGGATATTTACGAGTGGGCTGGCAAGATTCGCACCGTAGATATTTCAAAGGGCACGATCTTTTGCCTGACGCAATTCATAGAAATAGAATTTAAAAAGGTTCACGATTGGATTATTGCCAATAATTACCTGAAAGATATAGATGATAAAGAAGTGATGGCGAAAAAGCTGGCCTATCTGATTGGCGAGATAAACATGATTCATCCATTCCGAGAAGGCAACGGCCGCGCCCAGCGCGTATTCATCGAATACATCTGCAAAAACAGCAACCATTTCGATATCGATTTTTCTAAAACAACTAAAAATGACATGATTCTGGCCAGCAAAGAAAGCTCCGTCCTGAACTACGGTCCATTCGAGGAGCTGCTTTATAAATGCTTGGTGGAAATCACTGAAGAAGATTCATAACTCCTTCGGTAGAATGGTTGGCTTGTGCGAGCATTGCCTGACCGGCCTGCTGAAGGATATTATTTTTTGAGAGACTAACCATTTCTTTTGCCATATCTGTGTCGCGGATTCTAGATTCTGCGGCTTGGGAATTCTCCGTAACATTATCTAGATTCTTTATAGTATGTTCCAAACGATTTTGATATGCTCCCATCCTTGATCGTTCATCGCTGAGGTAATTGATAGCGAAACCGATTCTTGTGATTGCATCCTCCGGTCCATTAGGTACCATGAAATCGACTGTTGTAATATTCATAGCATCACAAGAAACATTAGGTAGGAGAATATAAATCTTATTATCCATATCAGCTTCCGCGCCGCTGTGAATATTGATGTCTGCACTGCGACTTGAAGGTTTTGTACCATAAGTTGCATCAACGGGAACTGTTTCAGAGTAACCGAGCCCGAAAAGTCCATATCGCGAGGTGGCACGAGTGTTATAAGAATTTACATTTTGCCATCCCGCTCCAGTTGAAGCATTAAATTTTTCAAAAGTAACCTCAGTAACGGTACCGGTTGAATCGATTGAAGACCAAACGGTTGCTTGAGAAGCAGAAGAACGGTCATCGTATATTACAAGTGTACTGCCATCGATGGCGTATTTTGTAAAGTGATTATCTGGATTGCCAAGTTCGCCGGAAAAATCTGCTGTTCCTTCCATTATCCTATTCAAAACATCTGCAGCGGATGAGGCACCTTTTATACCGATTGTATAAATGTGGTGCTGTCCACTTTCTGTGGCAGTATTTGTTTCGGAAGTAGCATCAAACTTGATACTATATCTGTTTTGGCAAGAGCAACAGGTTGAATAAATTCCTTTGCCATCCAGCTGTGTCACAGTATCTGCAGAAATACCAGAGAAGTCAATATATGTTGCAGAGTGTGGTATGGTTGCGGTGCCAGTAAGCTCTTCATCAGAGCCTTCTAGTTTGTAGGTTACATTAACTGTTGTGTTGTATGTGCTTGCCATATAGCCATTGGTCAATGAAGCATTATCTATGCCGTTTTGTAACCATTCAGGTAAATCTGCACCTGAAGTTATAGTCTTTGTGTAGGCAGGAGTAATCATATCGCCCTGAATATTAACAGGGAGACCTTTAAGAACAGGAATTTTATTGAAAATTGTTCTAGAACGAACACCGTCGATTTCTTCTTTAATCTGATCAAGCTCGTCTTGGCATGTTTGACGGTCTGCCTGAGAAAGTGTGCCGTTTGCGGCATGGATAGAAAGCTCATTGGCGCGCTGAAGCATGTCATGAATTTCTGACATAGCACCGTCAGCAATCTGAACTAGGGAGATGCCATTTTGAGAATTAACGGAACCTTCATTGAGACCACGAATTTGCTTTCTCATTTTTTCAGAGATAGCAAGACCTGCAGCGTCGTCAGCTGCACGGTTGATTTGATAGCCAGAAGAAAGCTTTTCCGTTGATTTCTCTATGAGACCAGTAGTGTTACCAAGAACTCTGCTGCTATTTGATGATTGTAAATTGTGTGTAACAACCATTAAATAAATCTCCTTAATTAGTAACCAGTTATCTTTGATATCGACATTACATATTGAAATATTATAGAAATGATAAAGTTATAAAAAATAATTATCTGGGGTCATTTTTCTATAAAGAAAGCCGACATATGAATTGTAACGTGGAAAAAGCCTAGAAAGGCGATGCAAAGGGTTCGATTAATGGTAGTACAACACAATATGAACGCTAGTAATGCTAGCCGTATGTACAACTTAACAAATGATTCCCTTGGAAAGAGCATGGAAAAGCTTTCCAGTGGATATCGCATTAATCGTGCAGCAGATGATGCTGCAGGCCTTTCTATTTCAGAAAAAATGCGTCGCCAGATACGTGGATTGAATCAGGCATCAACTAATGGTGGTGATGGCATATCTTTGGTTCAAATCGCAGATGGCGCTCTCAATGAAGTGCACGATATGCTTCAGCGCAGCAACGAGTTGGCGGTTCAAGCAGCAAACGGTACACTGTCAGACAGCGACCGCAAGAACATCAATGCCGAAATTGTAAAGATTAAAGATGAAATAAATTCCATTACAGCAAAAACAAAATTTAATGATATACAGGTGTTCAGCAAGGATGGCTTTGTGCCAAAACTAAAGTCAATCGACGCTACATCAACACAGGAAACAGCAGTAGATAAGCTGGCTGCGAAGATTTCCGATGAGTATTTTCCAAACGCAGTAAGTCAGATTTTGTCTGCATTCCCATCTCTTGGAAATAAGATAAATGAGCTGGCATCAGGGGACAAAACACCTTATGATACAAAGCTTTCAATTGAATATATAGATGGAGTATATGGAACCTTAGCATATATGAGCGCAAGCTTTAGAATACTAGGCTCAACACAGGAATTTGCATCAGGTTCCCTCGGCATGACCGTGGACGAGGCGGATTTTCCATCATTAAATTTAAGCGATTCTCAGTTGCAAGAATTAGAAAGTACCATCGCTCATGAGACCATGCACGGTATTATGGATGTAGCGATGCCAAGTGGAATGTATAGTCGAGATGGTTCTGCAAGCGATATGCCAACCTGGTTCGTTGAGGGTACTGCTCAGTTGGCAGGCGGCGGCTATACAACAGGATGGAATTACAGTCTCATTAATTTGGCTGGGAAGCTTACAAGCGCAGAGGATACAAGCCAGGATTCTGCAATCGCGGCATACCTGAGCCAAGGCGGTGACTATACGGTCGAAAGTAGACCATATGGTCATGGATATTTGGCGGCAGCCTATGCTAGTTACCTTGCAGCAGATGGCAATGGCGTGTCAGTAAGCAACCTGAGAAATGGTGCAGATAAGATTTTTGGAGCCTTGATTGATGATCAAACAGGTGGCTTTAGCTCGATTGTTTCAGATGAAACAGGAGTTGCAGTAAGCGATATCATTAGTGCTATCGATTCGGGAAGCACGTCAAGCTTTTCAGAAAAACCAGACAAGCTAAGCGCTGTTGAATTCGTTCGTCAACTATCCTATTACAGTTTAGGAGGAGCAGGCTCGCTCATAACTGACGATTTGAAGATTGGTGGAACAGCCATCCTTGGCGATACAGCTAATAAGGACACTCAACCAATACGAATTACAAACGTTGAAAAGAATTACAGCACACTTATATCCACAACCACAAGCGGGGGAAATGCCAATGTAATTCTTCATCTGGGAACAGATGCTGATATGACAAACAAGCTAGAAATCAGGCTTTATAACATGAATTGCGAAGCACTTACAATCGATACAACAGAGGTTTTGACAGAGGATACAGCCACATCGGCAATAGATGAATTCGGCAAAGCGATAAGGATTGTCAGTGGTGTTCGTAGTTATTTTGGAGCCATGCAGAATCTCTTGGAACATACCATCAAAAATCTTGATAATGTAGTAGAAAACACTGATGCCGCAGAGTCGAGAATTCGTGATGCAGATATGGCAGATGAAATGGTGACTTTATCCAAGGATAAAATCCTTGCCCAGGCAGGCGAATCAATGCTTGCTCAGGCAAATTCAAGTACAGATGGAGTCATGGCACTATTACAATTCTAAACATTCAGTGAAAGCGTCCATTTTGGGCGCTTTTTTCACATTAAATTAACATATTTTTTCCGGAAACAGGCTAAAGTTAATAATAAGAAGTGCCGATAATGAAATCGTAAAACTATATTTACGTCTATTTTTGCGTGCAAAAAGCACGAGAAAAGGGGAATTGGCCTATGAACAACAGCATGAATATCTTGAAAAGGATGATGGCATTTTTGCTAGCCATGTTGCTACTTACGACCATGATGGGAGATGATTTCTCATCACTGGCAGATAGCGATTTGGACATGGTAACAGAAACCATCCAAGACGACGGGGCGGCAGCCGACGTAGAAACTACGGAAGGAGAAACTGCGGATACCGCTACGCCTGAGCCAGAGGTAACGGAAGAAGTGACAGAACCGGTTGTAGAAGAACCGGAAGTGACAGAGCCAGAAGTAACTGACCCAGAAGTCACGGATGAAGTAACGAATCCAGAAGAAATAAATATAGACGATTCCCAAAATATAAATGAAACGGAAGAAATTGTCCCAGAGGAAGAGGTTCCAGAGGAGGACGCAGAAGAAGAGTGCGAACACGATTGGAAAGCTGTGTCTAACGATGACGGAACACACACTTGGGTTTGCACAAAGTGCGAAGAGCAGGGCGAGACAGAAGACTGCGAATTCGGCGAAGACGGAATCTGCATCCACTGCGGTTATGAGCAGCCTGCAGAAGAGGAAGAGTGCGACCACGAGTGGGAGTACACTTCAAACGATGATGGAACACACACAAAGCGCTGCACAAAGTGCGGAGTGGAAGAGGTAGAGGACTGCGAATTCGACGAGGATTGGGTCTGCGTTCACTGCAAATACGAGGATATGACACTTGAGTATCAGGAATACTCAAAGACAATCCACGGTGTAAAGGTAACTGTAGCCGGCGAAATGCCAAGAAAGTCAAAGGTTACTATCTACACCAAATCACTTAAAAAAGTAAACGATATTGTAAATGAAACAATAGATGAAGGCACATTCGAAGCATACGAGGCCTTTGATATCACAATCTACGACCGTCATGGAGACAAGTATCAACCAAAGGACGATGGCAACTCAGTATCAGTAACATTCGAAGGTGTCTCAGAGCTTTCCGACACTCCAGACGAAGAAATCGTTGCATACCGCATCGAGGACGACCAGGAAACAGTAACAGAAATCCCAACTGACGTTGCAGGCGAAGATGTAAGCTTTGATGCAGAGCATTTCTCGACTTATGTAGTTGGTACGATATCGGATGTTTCATATATTGAATTAGAGGATTGGCAAAACTTTGCGGCAGTTACAACAGCCACATCTGATGCAACATATACAAAACCATTAAAGGCAACATTTGTAATATATGTATCAGATGCTAGTGAAACATATAGCTTCACAGCTACAGCTTACAAGAATTTATCTTCAACATCCCTTCCTACATCAGGAACTAAGGTTGCAACAGGTAGTCAGGATTTGACACCAAACGGAACAGGCTATTACACAATAGAAATTGATTTAACTGAGAGTGTAAGTGGAAATAGTTATGTGACAAAAGGAAACAGCTATGCAATAGTTGTTAGCTCAAGCACAGCAGTTAATTTGTGCTATGGTTCAACATACGAAAATAGCTTGTCTTCTCAGACTTATATTAAAGGAAACTCATCTACAAGTTGGAATTGTAGTGGAACTTATAACGATGCATTTTATTTATCAACATCAGCAAATAGTGATTTGGGTTGCCAAGCTTCATTAGAGTTAACTGACACTATTAGTGATAGTTATAAAGTTGCATCGATAACTACAACATCAACACCTGATAACGATGATGTTTACCATTATGCTGTTGGAAATACTGATACATTAACAGCTGTACTTTCAGATTCATCCATTGAACGATCAATCACATGGGAATCTAGCGATACATCAATAGCAACAGTCACATCAAAGGGAACAATGACTGCTACTTTAAAAGCTGTATCAGCGGGTACTGTAACAATTACTGCAACATATAACGGCGAATCTAAAGAAATAACTGTTAATGTAGTTGATGTGTATATTGGTGGTGTATCAACATTAGAAGGAACTTCAGCATATAGTACTTCTTATACAGGAAGCGCTATTACACCGAGCGTTGTATTATATTCTGCAAGTGGAACTACTGTAGGTACTACATCTGCGGCATATCCATATATGACTTCGTCTTGCTCTAATAATAAAAATGCAGGAACAGCAACTGTTGTTGTTAAATACTATCCAACGGTGGATGCGGCATATACATATACACGAACCTTTACAATTAATCCTATAGATATAACAACTACAAGTAGTACAGATGGAAACAATGCATTTGCAGCCGCAAACTATAAAGTAACATCGGGAAGTGTAACTAGTGTAACAAATGTAAACAGCAATTCAGCGCTGGCTGTTACACCTGTTTTTAATACAGATTTTACAGCTACAGTATCTAATTTAACTGGAGTTACAAGTTCAATAGTAATTAATGCGGACGACAGCTCATGCAGCGGCAACTTCACAGGAACGGTTACAGTATCATCTTCTGATACAGATATATCAAATGCTTTGACTGTTAGTTTAAGTAGTAATTCTAGACTGCTAGACTGCTATTATACAGGCACAGCATATGCCCTTACTGTAACTGATGCAGGATGGAGCGAAGTTACATTCTACAATTCAAATAATAAAGAAGTCCCTGGAGTGGTTACTGCGTCAAGCGCTACTTATAAAATATACGATTATGTATCAGGATATTCAGCGACTGATTATGCTGCAAAAGGTGCGGCAGTAAGTGATACAACAGCTGGAAAGAAAGCTATTGTATTCACAATGAATTCTGATTCAGGATACACTGGTAGCATTTTTACAACATTTACTATTCAGCAGGAATCAATGTCGAAAGTAACAATAGTATGGACAAATGGTAATGAATTTGCTCATACAGGAAGTGCGATAGAACCTGTGGCAGGAACAGCTTTTGATGCATATTTGGGTTATGAATCAGCAACAAACCCAGGTGTAAAGGTAAGCACAGCAGACTATAATGTGACATATCAGGGTGATCATATTAACACTTCTGATTCACCAAGAGTAAAAATAACCGGTGCAGGTACAAACTTTGATTCAAGCACTTACACTACAAGCGCTTACTTTATCGTGCCTAATTATGAATTAGATTTGGTTGTTAGAATCTCTGATTCTGGAACATATTATGATGGAACTTATAGCAATAGTTATGTGACTGGTTACAGTAAATACTATGATGGAAATCCAACATCTGTACCTAATATTAGTGTAAGGCTTAATGGTGCTTTAACTTATGGCACTGATTATACATATACAGTTTATGATTCATACGATGCAACAGCAGGAACTGGAACTACACTTACAGAAAAAGTGGGAACCAAGTACATAGTTGTAACAGGATTAAACAATGGAACAACTGATTACTCAAAGTATAAACCAGTAGTGGCAACCTATAAGGTTGAGGCAAGACCACTTAACAATTCAGCAATCACTGTTTCCTTTGGAACAGATGCATCAGAAAAACCTTTTACAGGAGCAGCATTAACCTGGAGTACAGCAATAGATGCATCCACAGCAAAGGTTGCAACTGCTTTATCAAATGGTGTGCCAACAACATGGTCAACATCTACAACAACAAACGCAGATTTAACTATTAAATATGGAGACACATATTTGATTGAAGGAACTGATTTCAAGATTAATTATGGTGACGATTATATTAATGTTGGAACAGTTAGTCCAACAATAACAGGTTTGGGCAATTATACTGGCGATTTAAGTGGAACTTATACATATTCAATAACTGCAGCGAGCTTATCAGCCGGAGGAACTGCAACTGCAGCACTCGCAGCAACAGAAGCTTTTGCTTATACAGGAAGTGCACATACACCATCTGTAAAAGTAACTATTGGTACAACATTTACAGAAACATTTAAGTACGATAGCACAACGCAGTCATTAACAAGCACAAACTTTACAGTTGCATATAAGGATAATATATCTCCGGGAAAAGCAACAATAACAGTTACAGGTAAAAATAATCTAACAGGCAGTGCTTTAATTACATTTACAATAAGCAGTAACAAGGATGCGTATTCAACAATTTACATTGGAGGAACAAATCCAGCTGAATACGTTAGTGTTGTGGAAGAAAAAGATTCATCAGGCAATGTAACAGGCTATACAAGATACTATAAATGTTCTTCATTAGTAACGTACTATACAGGTAGCAATTACAGCGGAAGCGTAGCAGTATATGGTTCTGACGGTACATTATTGACCAGAAATACGGACTATGCTGCTTCATACAAGAACGCAAAGGCGGCAAATACAAGTACTGACTACAATTCAAGCTCACCATATTTGAAAATTACAGGTTTAGATTCTTATGCTGGAAACAATGCAATTGTATATTTCAATATCCAGCCAAGAGAAATCACTGAGGATATGGTAAGTGGAATTGAAACAAGCTATACATGGAATAGTTCGGCTGCAGTAACACCAAGTCCTGTAGTTACATATAAATCTGCACTTACTGTTTCGACAGACTATACCGTAGAGTATTATGACAGCTATGATGCTTCAACTGGTACTGGAACAAATATTACAACAGTTGCAGGCACAAAATATCTAGTAATAAAAGGTAAAGGAAATTATACAGGAACAGTTGTTATTCCATATGATGTCGGTACAGACATTAGCCAAGGTAAAGTATCTATCTTAGGTGCATACTATGACGCAAACAATAATGTAGCAAGCGAAGATTATGCCTGCTTATCGGCAGAGATTTCTACATTAGAGGCCAACCCGGTATCTCTTATGTGGAGAAATAGTCAGGCTCCAAAGGTATTGTTATACGACAAAAATGGTACAAAGATTTATGATGCTGATGACGATACCGTAGGAACTGGAAATGTATCTACTCCAACTATTACAAGTAGTCTGGGACTTACAGGGGACAAGTTATATGATGCAAGACAAGCAAAGGGAACAGGTGATTCCAACCTAATTACTTTTGTTGTATCCGGAGATACCAGCAAAGGTTTCTATGGAACTGCAAAGATTTGCTATTATATCAATCCTCAGCCATTGGGCGGACAGAGAGTTAAGGCTACTACAACAAAAGAGCAACCTTATACAGGTAGCGACATAACTGTAGATCCTACATTTGTATTTACATATTCTTACAGTAATACAAAAACACCTTATACGACAGTAGAAGCAAATCATTCTATGGCATTAACTGCTGATGATTTTACTTGTGAAGGCAATATTGGATCAACAGTAGGTACTAACGTAACATTAACAGTTGAAGGTGTTGGAAATTATAGTGGCGATGCGTCTTTAGGATTTAAGATTGTAGAAGGTTATGAGAATGTCTATCTTAAAACTATTGCTACAGATACTTTAATTGCAACTACTGATGCTGCGACTAATAGTTATTCATTAGATGATAAGACAACATTTATATATACAGGAGAAGAAATAAAACCTGATCTTGTAATTACAGATGCATCTAATAATATATTAGATGAAAATACTGATTACACTGTTGCATATACAAACAATGTAGATCCATCTACTGATGGTAATACAGCTGTGGCGACATACACTATTACAAATAAAAACTTTGTTACTAAAACTATTACATTTACATACACAATTAAGACCAATTCAATTGAGAACTTTGATGCTGAGTTAAGTGATTTTGTATACGATGGTAGTGCTATTACAGCAGAAGAAGTAAAGAGCGCTATTGAAGCAGGAACAGCAACGCTTAGTTTGAGTTCAGAGAATAAAGAACTTACATATGGAAGCGATTATTCAATTTTAACTAGTGCACCTTCAGATTTGACAGATTATGTGGGTTCAAATGATGCACCATCAACTGGTGAAGCATACATTTATGTAAAAGGTAACTTGCCATATAGTGGTTATAAGAAGGTAACATTCAATATTCTCTTGAATTTGAACTCAGTATATGCAGATGTAAGTATTCAAAATCCATACTATGAATTGGATGCAAATGGTAAGACTACATCAGATATAACGCCTGTAATATCTTATAGAACAACATCGGATGATGCGGGTGTATATAGTGGCACAATTTCAGATACTGTTAGCAAATGTACAATTACTAGAACTCGAGATACATTACCAGGACCTGATGCAAATATTACAATAACAGCAAAATCTGGAACGGAGCTTACTGGTTCAAAGGTAAATGCAAGATATGTATCATCGGCAGGAATATCAAGTGTTGTATATTTCAAGGCAGATTTAAGCACCTACAAGGGAATAACTATGACTAGTGGAACTGTATATGAATATACAGGAGAATCAGTCAGCGTAACCTTCTCCGGATTAGAGGATGCAACTGAAGCTGTTGTTGGTGCTTTGCAGGGTGATTATTCAGTTGTATATACAAAGGATTATAATAATTACACAAACGGTGTTGACCCTATTGAAGTAGGAACATATTACGCAGTAATAGTTCCAACTCAAGAAAGTAAATATTTCATATATGGAAAGACATCAGAAAATAGTTTTTCATTCAAGATTAAATATAATCTATCGAGTGCTAACACAAAGGTTAAGTTTTATAGTGGAGCTGTAGAGGTTAATAATATTCCATATACTGGAAGTGCGCAGGATGTACCAGCGATAATATATGCAGCGTACGACGCAAGTGCTGATTCATCCGATACTTTACACAATGTGCAGATATACGACTATAAAACAACAAACACTATGGTTACGATTGATCCAGCCACAGCAACAAAGATGGGTACATATTCAATTGTAGCTACACCAAAAGATGATGATTTGGTATATGGTAGATTAACAAGCACATTCACAATATCTGGAGTTGATATTAATGAATGCGATATTAGTATCGAACAGGGACCATTTAGCTATACAGGTTCTGCTATTAAACCGACTGTTACAATAACTCACTCCGGTTCAACACTTAAGAAAGATACTGATTATACTGTTACTTATTCAAATAACATAAGTGCAGGAACAGGAAAGATTACAATTCAAGGTATTAATGCATATTCAGGTGTAGTAGATGATATAACGTTCACAATAGAACCAGTAGCAATTACTCCGAATATGATAACTGTAGATACAGCTACTTATGCAGGTAAAAATGTTGAGGTTAAACCTGCCATTACAGTTAAATTGGGTAACTATGTCTTAACTGAAGGAACTGATTATACAACTCCAGTTTATGCAAATAATACATATGCTAGAACAGATGCTTCTGTAACTATTTCAGCAGGAACTAGTGGCAACTTTACGGGAACAAATATTAAAAAGACGTTCACTATTGAAAAGTTAGATTTAACAGTTGCAGATATTACAGTTTCTCCAAGTAGCGTGGAATGGACAGGAACTGAGATTGATCCATACACAAAAGTTACAGTAAAACTAGGAGATGTACCACTTATATCAGACAAAGAGGATACAACGTCATACGACTATAAGATAGTTGTATTGAATAATGGTGTTGAAAGTCCGCTTAAGGACCAAGGAACATATCAGCTAAGAATAGATGCTGGCAATAGTCGAAATTGTGCTAATTACAAAGAGATTAGTTTTGAGGTTACTAAACGTTCATTATCTAACAATTATCATTACTACTATGATAAGGTAAGCACAGATTATGCAGGTGCAACATGGGCTTACGAATCTACAAATAAGAGATATGTGACTAATTATTCAACTGGTTTAACGGTATACATTCCAGATGTAGTAACGATAAGTGGAGACAACGAACCAGATATTCTCGTTGTAGATAAAGGAATCGTAGATACAAGTACAACAACAGGCTATAAACATCTAAAGAAAGATACAGACTACACGATTTCTTTGAGCAATAATTCTGGTGCAGGTAGTGCTGCATGGAATAAAGATGGTGATGAAACAACTAACGCAACGGTTGCATCATCGTCACCAACAATAACAATAACTGGTATTGGCAACTACATGGATACCATTTCATTGCCATACAATATTGGTCAAAACCTTAATACTCTAGACTTGACCGTAACCTATACACCAACCGGTTCAAACATATCAAATCAGATTACATATGTTGAATCTAAGAAGGATGAGGTTGAATGGTACTACGAGTATAATGGACAGCAATTAAGACCATCCGTTACTGTATTTAATGGTACATCACAGCTTAAAGTAAACACAGATTATACAATCTCTTATACTGACGCTAGCGGAAACGATGATACATGTATAAATGCAGGATACAAGTATATTGTTATTACTGGAAAAGGTGATTATTGTGGAACCTTATCAAAGAAGTACGCAATACATAGAAAAGCAGTAAATGCTAAATTACTAAAGACTAATACAAGCGATTTAGTCCAAGGTACAGTATTTACAACAGAAAATCCTATGTTAGCAACTTCTGATGGAACAAGTGCTGGAACAACAATGCTTACATTTAGTGTTACAGGAACAACACTGAAGAGGTTTACACAGGCAACGGCTGAAACATATTTGGCTAAATCATATACAGACGAAGATGGTAATGTAACTGGAATTATGTCTACAGAAGATGCCGACAAATTCGAAGGATATTACTATGCTGTTTATGACGGAACAACAATAAATCCTACTGTTACAGTAAAAGATAATGTTTTAGGAACAACAATTAGTGAAGATGATATTAATGTAGAAGGCGCAAGCAATACAGTAACATCATTTACTAAGACAAATGGAACAGTAACAAGCTACGTATGTAGCAACATTGAGGTTTCATTCAAGGGAACTGAAGCAATTGGTGGAACAGGTGGAAATTATTATGTTCCTTCAGGTGGATCTAGTACATTTACAATTGAATACATTGTTGTACAGCATGATATGAGTTCAGATTTTGATGTATCGATTGCATTTGATGATACAGTTGATGGATTAGACGGAAACAACGTTAATTATGACGATGGTAAACTCATCACAGGAACGGTTACAGTTACAAGAAATCAGTTGGAATTAGTAGAAGACACTGATTATACAGTTGAATATGAAAACAACTGGTTGCCAGGTGAAGCTACTGTTACTATAACAGGTAAAGGTAATTACAAAGGTACCAAAACACTGAAGTTCTATATTTGGGGAAATCTTGACGATACATTAACGTACTATAAAGATGCCAATGATAATTACGTTCAAGGTAATCCATTGACACAGCAATATACTGGTAAGGGTATTACCTATGGAGAACCTAGAATTTATCTTGGTTTACCAGTATTACCGGGAGCTTATCAAACTGAAACCTATATACTAACAGCTGGAACAGAGTACGAGGCAACAAAGCAGCCTACATCAAATGACAGCTTTGTATCAACTGGAAAAGTATATTATTCAGGTGTATCATCAGCATATTGGTCTGGCGATAAAGAAATTGATTATGCAGTAGATTTCAATACATCTGATATCAAAGCCGATAACTATGATCCAAGCTATGAATTTACAGGATATCCAATTGAACCAGCCTTTGAGATAAATGTTTCTACTGCGACTATCACAGGCATTACATATAACAGAATGGATAAGAACGGAAGCATACTAGAAGAGAATACTTCTGATTTGACAAGTATTACTCCAGATGATGGTTACATTGAGGCAACTATCGCATATTCAATTGGAGATCGTACTGGAAGCGTAACAGCAGATTATAGTATTACTGCAAGAAATTTGAGTACGAATGATGATGAAAAAGATGATAGGGTTGTAGTAATTTGCTCATCTACATATCCTCGTTATACGGGAATGGCTGTTAATCCACCGTTTGAAATCTATATTCAATCTAAGAACCTAAAGACAGGTGCAGTACAAAAGTATTATGATTTAACATTATATGATGAGACTGCTGATAACCCATCTGGTGATTATGCTGTTGATTATGGTAATTATGTATATGGAGATGGTGTAATTAAGTTTACAGGTAAGTCAGATAGACTCACAGGAACACTTAACAAATCATATACTATAAAACTGCAAAGTGTCGCAAATCTGAGAATTACAGAGGACACTGGTAGTACCATGACAGCAGAATGGGTTAGAGATATGTATTCTGATGGTACAGCTCTGAAGTTGCAGAGGTTGGATACAAGTACAAACGAGTATGTTGATGTTATGATGACTGGTGTATCTGGCAAGACAAATACATACACATTTACAGGACTAGCAAGTAGCACCACATATAAAGTAATTGCTACAGCTTATGCAACTACAAGCGACGGAACTAGCATAGAAAGTGAAGAAGAATTTGTCATTGAAACAACAGGTGTAGCTTCTTCAGCTATAAAAGTCGAGAGTAAGAAGGCAGGCAAAGCTACAGTTAGCTGGAATACATCAGGAAATGTTATAGCTTACTATATTTACAGAGCAGATGATGAAACAAGTACTGGTAAATTAGTAGCAATCATTCCAGCAAGTACTGGCAAGTATACAAATTCTAAATTGACGAGTGGAGCAACGTATTACTATCATATTGACGGATACGCCGTTGTTGATGGTGAGTTAACGAAAGTAAACGAGTCAAAACACGTTGCAGTAACAATTAAATAATGCTAAAAGGAAGGCTCTAGGGCAGTATGCCCTAGGGCCTTTTTGTAACTGAAGATTATCGTATTGACGCAATGCGTATATATTGATATTATATATTCTAGAGATGTATTAGGTATGGATGCTGCAGCAAAGTAAGAATTAAAGATATGAAATTGGTGTAAAACAGTTCACCACTCCTGGGGAGGAATAATTTAGATAGGAGTTAGAACTTGGAAACAATAGAACAAAGAAAAGCAAGAGAAAGACAGGAGGACTTACAAAGACTTAAGAAACTAAGACCAATTGATGATGATTTCATGAGATGCTTGTTTAAGGACAATATTCCATTAACACAACATTTATTACAAGTATTAACAAAAAATAGTGATATAATAGTCAAAAGTGTAAAAACACAAGCTGATATGAAGCGTCTAGTAGGTGCAAGATCAATCTGTTTAGATGCTTATGGTACAGATTCAAACGGTACTAAATATGATATAGAAGTTCAGAGAGCTGATAGAGGAGCTTGTGTTCGTAGGGCTAGATATCATTCAAGCGTCATGGATGTAGAAAATCTTGATGCAGGACAGGACTTTGATGAATTACCAGAAACATATACAATATTTATTACAGAAAATGATATATATAACAAGGGATTAGCTAGTTATCCAATTGAAAGAGTAAATACGGAAATTGGAGAACTGTTCAATGATGGAGAACACATAATTTATGTAAATGGTTCATATAGAGGCGATGACGAGATTGGAAAAATGATGCATGATTTTTCGTGTTCTAATCCAGATGAAATAATAAATAAAGACTTGGCAGAGCAGATGAGGTATTATAAGGAGTCAGAGAAAGGAGTGGAAGTTGTGTGTAAATTGATGGAAGATATGAGAAATGATACATCTATTCGTACATATATAGATGCATGTATAGAGTTTGGAATAAACGATAAGGAAGAAATTATTAAGAAATTAATGAAGAAGTTTAAGTTTTTGACAAAGCCGCAAGCAGAAAAATATTTTTAGTATTGGATTTTGCCAGAGAGGTACATAGTGTGGATACTGCAGAAGAAATAAAAAACTTAAGAGATGAAATGGGAATGAATCGCAAAGAGTTTTGTGAGTACTTTGAGATACCATATAGAACAGTTACTGACTGGGAAGCTGGCAAAAGAAATATGCCAGAGTATGTTTACAGACTTATGAGATATAAAGCTGGTATTGAAGAGCTAATTAATAAACAGAATAACGAATAGTCATAATAGGGCCAAGGAGTATTATCCTTGGCCTATTCTATAAATAGAAAAATTTTTAATCAATTAATTGTGTGTTCCTATTGAATTTGATACAATATATTGTAGTATCATGTGCAATAGGAAGAACGATATATGTCAGACAAGAAAAGGTTTAGTATTGGTGGGTTTGAGTTTGAAACTCACTATGAATATCGTGCAGCCCAAGAGGACGTCAAAAAAATAGAGTGCATCAATGAGGAGCTTGATATACAAGATCCAGAGGTTGCCCTACGCCTATATAATGATATTCGTGATGGCATCATTACATTCAACAGTCCAATAGGTGCTCAGTACACAGAGCACGTGGCAGATATTGTGGCAAACAAATCTGCAGGACTTCTAGACGATAGAGAGATAATCGAAGAGGCAGCAACCAAGGCAAAAAGCTCCAGACGCCTGGGACTTATATTTGTAGCCATGGCGGTGGTACTCATTGGAGTATATGCTGGGGTAGAAATAAAGGACGTTTACGAGACCAGGAAAATAGCTGCAGAGATACAAAATCGAGAAGATAATACCCAAAACACTAATATTTCACAAAATAACGTTAATATTGATAATGATAATGACGATATAGATTCTGTAGAGGACTCAAATGGAGGAGATGTGTCGTCCAATTCCGCTGCAGCTAATGAAATCACTGAGGATTTGATAGTAAGTCCTTGGGATAAGAATTATGCAGCAGATGAGCGAGAGATTCTTCCGGATATGACTGAGCTATACTCGCAAAATAGCGATTTCGTAGGAATTCTGGAAGTAGTTGACACGGATATCAACTATCCAGTGTGTCAAACTCCAAACGACCCTGAATACTATTTGAGAAGAGATTTCTATGGAGAAACGAGTACCGCCGGTACTTTATTCGTCGATTATCGTTGCGACATAGTTAATCCGACCACAAACACCATTATTTATGGTCACAATATGAGATCTGGAACCATGTTTGGTGGATTAAAGAGATACTTAGACTATGATTATTATCAGTCGCATAAGACGATAATCTTTAAAACTTTATACGAGGAGCAGGAGTACGAGGTTGTAGGCGTAGGTCTGTCAGCAGTGGGTTATGATGATGACGACAGCTACAAATACTACAATTTCATCGACGCAGTTACAGGCTCAGAGCTCCAGGAGTTTTTAGATAACATCCAAAGTTTATCGGTATACGACGAGACAATCGACATTAGTTCTACGGACAAGATTTTGACCCTTAGCACTTGCAATAGCTACACCGAAGACGGTCGCATGTTTGTAGTTGCAAAGAGAGTCAAATAAAAATAACAGAGCCTAAAAACTTGGATTTAGGGATGGGAATGCTATGGTGAAAAAGAACAAGGGATTATTGAAAAAAATAGGATGTATTCTTATTAGCGCATCTATTCTTCTGACGGGCTGGACCTTCTTTGGCAGCTCAATTTCGATTGCAGACGGGGACACGACTATCGCGGACGAAGTTCTGAATGAGGACCCAGATACAACTGAAGAAGATGTTGAAGAGGTGGCAGAGACCGAGGAGACTGAAGAATCAGAAGACGCAGCTGATACTTCAGAAGAAACAACGACAACCTTCAGCACTGATTCATTAGAATTATATAGCTTACCAGCTGCTTCTCTTGGTGCATCGCTTGCATCAACAAATGATGACGGTACATATACAGCAGATGACGGCGCTACTTATTCGGATAGTAGCATGACAGTCTTGGTAAAGGTTCCTGCTTCAGTGGGATCAACATTTTCAGTTCCTAGTTCAGTATCGACGATTAGATCTGGAGCATTCGATGGAAGCAATGTTACAGACATAACATTTGCATCTGATGCAACAATTGGCAGTCACAGCTCATGGCCAGCAAATGGTACAGTAGTTCATGCTGAGGCTTTAACAAGGACATCGGAAGTGGTTACATATTTCGAAAAATTAATAAAAGCTGGACGAAATGTTAAAATTTTATTCGATGAATCATCTACAACAACATATTCAATTACATTCGAATACTATAAGGACTCTATTTCGACAGCCAATAAAATTGGAACAGAGACTGAAGAGTATGATGAAGATGATGATTTAGAGCTGCCAGACGCTATAAAGACATTTAACAGCGTATCATATAATTATGTATCAGGCCCAACGCCTGATTTTGAAACAGTAACAGCAGATGCTACTTATAGCTTTATTTACACAGAGGCGACTACTTGGGATATTACATACAACTATGTATTACAAGATTCAACAGGTGCAGAGACCGGTACAAAATCCGAAACAGTAAAAGTTGTTGATGGTGAAACACCATCAATGCCGGCAACAACAAAGACATTTGACGGAACAACTTACACTTATGTATCAGGACCAACACCTACATTTGCAGCAGCGACAGCTAATGCAGAATACAGTTTCGTATACAAAGCTTCATCCTCATCCGGTGGAGAGTCAGGCGGCGGCGGAACCACAAACCCTACATACACAGTTACAATCAAGGGTAACTTCTACGAGAACGATGGCACAACATACATCGGCGAGCGTACAATTACATCCTACACACAGGAAGCTGGCAAGGTTATCACAGCTCCTACAGTAGATGGCTACACAGCATTTGGCACAACAACATACACTGTCACAGCTTCAAACAGCCAGACAGCCACATTTACTTATAAGAAGAGCACAGCATCTTCATCTTCTACAAAGAAGTTTAAGGTCACAGTTTACGACGTATTCTACGACCAGACAATGACAAAGAAGATTGAGACAAAGACACGTCAGACTGATACATACTCTCAGGGCGACACATTCAGCTATGATCCAAAGACATACTCTGGATACGAATATGTAAGCGCAGAGAACCAGTCAGGCACAGTCAACGCAGATAGAACAGTTACATTCAAGTACAAAGCAACAACAGCTTCTGGCAAGACAACAAGCAACTCAAAGTATTCAGTTACAGCTGGTGCAAACCAGAAGGTACCATCAAATGTAGGTACAGTTACAATCACATGTGACGGCCCACTTGATAAGATCGTTGCAATCAAGGTTGATGGTGTAACACTTGCTCAGAACCAGTTTACTGTAGAGTCAGGCTCAACAATCCTCACTCTTACAGCATCATATGTTTCAAGCCTTTCAGCTGGCGACCACGTAGTCAGATTTGAGTACACAGACGGCTGGGCAGAGACATTACTTACAATCACAGGAAAGACAACAACTACAGTTACTTACAAGGTAAGCAGCGACGGTTCAATCTCTTCTGGACACACAAAAGATACAACACCTACTACAGCAGATGGATTCGATAGCAGATATTTACTTTGCTTAGCAATCTTCTTACTTGGAGCAGGTACAATTCTTTTCAGCAAGCAGAAGAAGCTTGAGGCTATTCTTGCAGGTGATAGAGACGACGAATAAGTCGGGTGAAAAATATGATAATAGAAACTATTATTTATGTAGCACTTATAATTGCATTATTTGCTGTATGTGATAATAGATTTTCAAGGAGATACTATGTCCCATTAAAGGTGATCTGTAGTATCTCCTTTTTGGTTATTCTATTTATCAATCAGTGGTATTCAGAAAGACTAGGCTTGCTTCTGTGGGCCCTATTAGCCTGTTTTATCGGCGATTTGATGATGGGCCTATACAATACCTACAGTCGCAAACAAGCCATGGAAATCGGCATAATAGCCTTTATGCTGGGCCATGTAGGTTTGCTTAACTACATGTGCCGCATCACGGTAGGCACCAATGTCTTAGTATACATCGTGCCGGTGATTCCATGCCTGATACTTATTGGCATGCAGAAGTGGTGTCACCTCCATATGGGCAGCCTTTTCGTCCCATGCATAATCTACTGCTACTTCGTATCTACGATGACTTTAAAGGCACTGGAATGCGGCCTCAATGGCACACCAATCCTTGGCATCGCAGGAATGCTTTTCCTGTTCAGCGATTTCACAATATTGTTTTTGTATTTTTATCATTATAAAAACCGTGGTAACAAGAGGATAGTGCATTACATAAATTTGGGTACGTACTATATAGCAATATTGTTATTTATATTTAGCTTACAATAAAAGCCAGTATGTAGGCATCAAGCTCTACTATTTCTCAAGCGAGACGTGTTTTCGAGCGGAGAAATCAGTAGGCTTGTAGCCGTAACATACTGGCTTCATTATAGTTTACTGTATGTATGACACGAATACATTGCCAAATGACTCAAAATAGTCACTAGCTTCGGTTAGTGACATTTTTTGATTCTGACTAGTCATAGGATCAAAGCAGATGATGGAGCTTGCATCGTATCCTACGATCAGCACTGCGGTGTCATCACCGGTGTATGCGTACACCGGCGTGCCAAGGTTTACATAGTAGAGAACCTGGTTAAGTGACAATCCTGTTAAATCAAGAATGTCGTAATCTTTCAATGTCTTTGAAAGCACCGAAATAGGTGTTTCTCCTGATTCTAATAGTGTGTGTACCTGCACATTTTCTCCAGCCTGAACAAGCATAGCTGAAAGTGCTCTGGCGCTGCCAGAAGCCTCCGAATCACTGGAACCAACGGCGATTCCTGTGATTGCATTCTGATATGACTTGCGGCCTCGTTTCCACACATATTTAGGTGTGTTATCAAGTACGATTCCCATGTTTTCATCGGCCTCGGTAATGGCGCGATTCAAATCGTCAGTGGCCATGGAAACCTTGCTGCCTACATATACAAAGTACTGAGTAGAGCTTGTGGCTGAGGCAACGGAGATTGAGTGGCTGCCATCAGCAAGTACCAGGCCAGGCACATCGTAATCAACCTTGCCAAGCTTTTCGTCTTCCTCAAACTCAGCCATTGTAAGAACAACAACCTGTTCCTTGGCGTCGTCTGATATTGTGCTAACATCAACGGCCTTGTTTTGCTCACCGGCACTGTTTTTGATGGTGTCCCCATCAGCGGCGGTGATAATTCCTTCACTGTCTATCTGAATTCGGTCCAGATAAATGGTGTAGGACTCGATTGAAACATCTGTAATATAGTAACCGCTCTTCTGATATGTCATCAGCTCACGTCCTGAGCCAGAGGAGATATCAGCGATTGTCAGCTTGTACATTGGATAAACAGTGGAGCCGGCACCGTCAGTAGTGATGTCGTTCTCATTTAAAGTACCATAGATCAAATCGTCATCCAAAAAGGCAAGCGGCTTTAAAAGCTGTCCTGTGCCTGCGGTAATATCGTAGGAATTTCCAGTCTCCAAATCCATGATGTGGATTGAATCTGACATATCCTCCTGATCCATCCAAGCCAGGTATCTGCGGGATGCAGACACAGCATATTGAGCATCATCAAGGCCTGTCATCAGCTCCTTGGTAGTAAGCTCGTTTAAGTTCATATATAGAAGAGTTCCATTTACCATGATGTAGAACTGGTTGTCAGCTGTCTCGTATAAAAGCTCAGAGAAGTTGGCGTTCAAAATTTGGTAAGAGCTTGTAGAGGTGATGAACACCTGCTCAGTGGAAGTATCTTCGATTGCATCGTAGTGGTAAAGGTTGATACCGCATTCGCCTTCGTGGCTACCGGAATTCATGTATCCATAAACAACATAGTCCATAGTACCGGATTCATCGATGTTCAAAAGAAGAATCTGGTGTTGGTTGTAAATAGAACGGCTGTCAGTAGGATCATCCACAAAGCTGAAAATCTGCTTTAATGTGCGGTCTGTCTGATTATATTCGTAAAGTGAACCATTCTGTACAAATGAAACGATGGTACCAGTTTCGTTTGACATGTACTGCAAATCAGGATCAGTGATGCCGATGTTCAGA
>JAEEGH010006181.1_pt1 | contig 29445 bp, 26 predicted proteins | sample 9134181 | NCBI WGS metagenome assembly JAEEGH01 (sample SAMN16246544, study PRJNA631951) | gut metagenome | biome: gut microbiome; feature: rumen; material: DP-attached | host: Bos | place: Iran: Karaj | collected 2018-10 | reverse complement strand
AATTTTAAGCCGGCGCCTGTCTTGTATTTTGTTTTCTACAATCTTGGATACGGTGTACTGTCGAGTTGTCTGCTGGTTCTTTATTTATTGCGGAAGGAAAAGTCTTCGCTTGCTTCTGTAGGAATCAAAAAGCCTGGTGCGAGACAATTTGTTGTATTAGGTGTATACATCTTCTTTTCAGTTGGCGGGCAACTCATTCCAAAGCTTTTTGCAGGTGAACAGATTCCATGGCATCTTTTGCCTATGGGAATTGTTCCGTTAATCATGACAACCTTCTTTGAAGAATTTGTTTTCCGTGGATTTGTGCAAGCAAGGGTTGAACGGACATTTGGCTTGATTCCGGCAATTATTATTTCAGGTTTGATGTTTTCTTTATACCATTTAGGCTATCCCGGATTTCGAAAGTTAGAAGACATTCTTCTTTTATTTGCAGTTGGGCTTGGTTTTGCAATTGTCTACAAGCTTGCTGATAATAACTTGTTCGTTTCTTATTTTGCAAATCTGCCGAATGCATTCGTAACGTATATGCTGAAGAATAAACAGTTTCCGGTTATGAATGAAGCTTCGACAATCGCCGCAGTTATAACAATATTATTGCTTGCATTAGTATTCCTTAAAATGAAAAAAAATCTGAATGACAGGAGAAATTCAATTGAACGAAACGGAGCTGTATAAGGAACTTGGTAAACTGACAAAAGAAAAAGATAAATGGAGAGAAAATATTCCGTATGTTTCATCTCTTCTTACTCATGATTCAGCAAAAATTCAAGCTAAAGCCTTGTGGCTGCTCGGCGAGATGGGGCTGAAATGGCCGCACGAAATTGCTTGCTGTGTTTCTTCGGTTGCGGCGTTTCTAAACAGCGCAGACCCTCTTTTGCGCGAGCGTGCGCTTAATGCGCTTGGAAGAACCGGGCGGGCAGATTTTGAGCTTATCAGGTCTTACTGGAAAGATATGTTCCGCTTTGCAAAAGACGGTGCGCCGAATGTAAGGCTGAACTTTATTTGGGCGTCTGAAAACATTGCGACGAACAGCCCGCAACTTTATGCAGATTCCATGAGCATTTTTGCCGGGCTTTTGCATGACACGGATGACAAAGTGCGCATGGAAGCGCCTGAAATTTTCCGCGTAATCGGCAAGCGGCGGCCTGAATTTGTAAAGCCGTACATTGAGCTTCTGACGGAAATCTCAGAAACTGACACAAACCGGGTCGTAAGAATCCATTCGCGCGGTGCAATCAAAGCATTTAATCAGGGGCAAAGCCATGCCGCAAATGAATAAAGGCGGAAAATTCATATTTGGAAAATCTCTTATAAGAGAAAACGGAGCAATACAGTTCCCGGAACAGGCAGTTCAGGAGTATGATATTGCTTCAGAAGGCAAAATCTATTTATTGACCGGCAGCAAAAAAACAGGCGGCTTTTGTGTAACAAGAAAAATGCTGTTAGTGTCTTCAAAACTCGGCCACATACTCAGTGAAAATCCGCAATTAAGAGATTATGCTTGCAAAGCAGGGGCTTTTATAAAATATAAAGGTCGTTTTTATACTTGGCTTGAAATTAGCAAAGACGGAAAGATTCTGCTAAATGATGAAGTGCTGTCATTTCTGAAGCTTGAAAAAGGAATGAAGCTTCTGTCTATCCGAAGCAGCGATATAGCATTTACTATGGGCGCATTTGGCCCGTTATTAGATGAATCTCTGAAACATGAAAGTGAGATTCAAGTTTATTAGGTCAAATTTCGAGTGTGTCATTGGCCGGCTTGGCGTTATGTCATAGCTTAGATCGCTCGAAGTTTCGCTGCTAATGACTGGGCAATCTTATTGCTCTGCGGCCTGTCTTTAATCAGCTGAGGTGCTGATGCTTTCAACTGTCTGGTTCGGGGCTGTTGTACTGCTTGTATTTCCGAAGGCGGCTTTAAGAACATGGGCATAATGTGGGAAATAATACAGCAAAAGCAATGGTTTACAACTTCATCTGCTTGTTAGTATAATCAGATTATGAACTGGTTAATTGCTAGGGGCTTATTGATTCCGTTTTTAGGAACATCGCTTGGCGCAGCTCTCGTTTTCTTTATGAAGCGGGAACTGGACGTTAAGCTTCAGAATATGCTTTCGGGTTTTGCTGCCGGAGTTATGGTGGCAGCTTCGGTTTGGAGCCTTTTGATTCCGTCAATGGAAATGTCGGCTGACCGCGGGAAACTTGCCTTTATTCCTGCGGCGGTGGGCTTTTGCGCCGGAATGATTTTTCTCTTGATTCTGGATAAAGTGATTCCTCACATGCACCTTGACGAAAGCCACGAGGGAGTTAAAACTAATCTTCAAAAAACTACAATGATGGTTCTTGCCGTTACACTTCACAATATACCGGAAGGAATGGCTGTCGGAATTCTCTATGCAGGCTGGGCTTCAGGGGCAGCACAGATTACAGAAGCTGGCGCGCTCAGTCTTGCACTTGGAATTGCAATCCAGAACTTCCCCGAAGGTGCAATTATTTCAATGCCGCTTCATTCAAAGGGCTTGTCAAAAGCGCGCTCCTGCTGGTACGGGATTCTTTCAGGTATTGTAGAGCCGGCCGCAGGTTTTTTTACGATTCTTCTTGCAAGCCGGATTGTTTCAATTCTTCCATATTTTTTGAGTTTTGCCGCCGGTGCAATGATTTTTGTTGTGGTCGAAGAGCTTGTTCCAGAAATGGCAGAGGGCGAACACTCAAACCTGGGTACAGTCATGTTCATGCTCGGTTTTGTTCTCATGATGATTCTGGACGTAGCACTGGGCTAATTTAAATTTACTGTTGATTCGCGCCAATGGTTTGATAACCCGACCCCGCTAGAAGCTTCGCTACGAGTCTGCGTCGAAACAAAGGGTATCAAACCCGGGTGTAATTCCTTTTGAGAACAGCATACTTCGTCGTTCTGCAGCGAGGCTGTTGATTTTCAAAATGCAACTTTTGCTCAAAATTGCAATTTTGCTTGATGTTAGTCTAATATAATAGCATAATAACTCCTTTTTCTAGTTAGCCCCTTATAAGTGGTATTCTGGCTTAGAAACGTCCTGTTTCATGGCATTTCTATAACCATGAGTCACATTGAAACTTTCAATCTTCTTGGAAATATACGAAAAAAAAGGTTGCAGAACAGGGTAAACATGAAGAGCTTATAAAGGTTGGCGGTATTTACGTCCGCTTTATGCAAGCAGAAAACAGGCTGTAAGCTGGAAACTGTAAAATAAAAATATGTTTGTTAAGTCTAACATATTGACAATATTCTTCATTTACGTTAGCTTAGACTAACAAAAACTTAAAAAAGGAGTTTCTTTTATGAAAAGAATCATTGCTATTTTAGCTTGTCTTGCCGTAGTTTTTGCGGCATTCTCTCAGACTGTGTCTGTAACAAATACAGTTTCAACAGAACCGGTAATTACAGTTGATGGCGGAAACCACTACTGGGGTTTTACAGATAACTATTTTCTCAGAGAAGAAGTAGTCGGTGAAGCTATTACTGCTGACGGAAGGGCAAGAGTTAAAGGCAAAATCCGCTTTGACCTTCAGACATTGACACCGGCTGAAGAATCAATCCTTTCTTTCAAGCCTCGCTGGTCTTGGAACTCAGCAGCAAACGCAAGTGACGGCAACCGCTCAAGAGTTGCAGCTCTTCTTAAGCCGGTTGACTGGCTTGAAGTTGGTGTTGGTAATCTTGCTGGTGTCGGCTATGCATTTAAGCTTGGTCCTAATTTCTCAGGAGACGGCTGGACAGATGACTATAATGAAGGCTGGAACACAATTAAGGGCCTCGTAGGAAATTTTGAGAATATCCACATGCTGATTAAAGACGGAATTCAGGTTTCATACATCGGTGTTCCTGGTCTTAAAATCGGTTTCGGTCTTCGTTCTGCAGGTGCTGATAGAGATACAATGATTAAGAAGGGCATGTTCAACGGAGCTGCTCTTGGTGCAAAGTATTCAGCTGACTTATTCGAAGTTGGTGCAAAATGGGCAGGTAACTTTGGCGCAGAAACAGGTTATCTTGCTGAACAGAGTGACAAAGCTTATCAGGATCATACATTCTATGTAGCTGCTACATTTAAAGGCTTGCAGGAAGCTAAAATCGGCACCACTATTCATGCAGGTGTAGGTTTCTACACAGCAAAAGCTTCTACAGTTAAGAACACAAAAGCTACAACAGCTTTCCTGTTTGATGTCGGTGCCGGTTTCGATTTCCGCAACGGCATTTCTGACGATGTAAACGTTGCTGTCGGATACAATAAAATTGGCGGAACAACATCAAAAGTTCTTCCGTTCTGTGTACGTAATACTTTGACTTATGAAGTTTCAAGCGATGCTACATTTACTTTTGACTTGTGTTACGCACAGTCTGGTCTTAAAGAAAAGAAACAGGTTGCTGGTACTGTTAATACTAATAATAATGCAATTGCTCCGAATGGTGCAGCTCTTACACCGACAGTGAACGATGAATTCGGCTGGCTTGTTGCAGCTGTTCCGACTTTTGAGTTCTCTATGGGCGCTCACACATTCAGTATGGGCGTTAAATCTGTAGTTCTCGGCGACATTGTTCCACATGCTAAATCTGGTCATGAATGGAGCTGGACAGGTCTCCGCGGACAGGAAGCAAACATCAGTTTCCCTCTTTCATGGTCTTATGAATTCTAATTCAAGATTTGCAGTGTGAGTTAAAATAAGTTCGGCTGCCTGATTTGGTCAATTTACCCATACCAATCAGGCACTCTTTTTTTAAATTTAATAACGAAAGAAATGCAAAAAAAGCCGCAGGGCTTGCAGCTGCTGTACACATCGTTGCTGTAGAACAGAACGGTAAGCTCAGGACAGTCCGGCTCTATCAGAAAAATGTTATACGGAAATTATGGTATGTTCATGCGGATTTTGCCATTAATGATCCTTTTCAACCTTTGGATTCTCTGCTACAATACCGGCCATGACATCAAGTTACCTGATTATTTACATGATGATTATTCTCTTGTGTATTGTGCTGCCACATTATTATGCACGGAAGAGAAGATTCAGATTGTTGAAGAAGAAAAGATCAAAAGGAGAAATGAATATTATGGCTTCTAAATTGCTTTCGGAATGTGTAGGAAAGCGTGTTGAACTTTATGGCGAAGGCGGACTTTCCGGTTACGCTGGAACTGTTCTTGAGGTAGAAAATAATCTCATTAAAATTGAAGACAAAAAGACTGTCCGCATCATTAATGCAGATATGATTGCGCAGATTAAAATTAAAAAAGACAAATAACAGTAGGAGATGTCCAGTATTTTTACCGCCCGGCAGAAAAATATAAGCCGGGTGAGTACTCCGGCTTTAAATTCAATTTTATTGTGCGGAAGCAGTAAACCCCGCAGCTTGCATAATAGAAAAGACAGATGAAAACAGAATCACCAATTTTAATAGGCACAAGCGGTTATGATTACCCTGAATGGAAGGGCGTGTTTTATCCGGCTGATTTGAAGCGGAAAGATTTTTTGGCGTATTATGCCACACAGTTTAATGCGCTTGAGCTCAACAACACATTCTATAACATGCCCACCAGTGAGAGGCTTCTTTCGCTTTACGAAAGGTGCGGGGGTAAGATTCAGTTCAGCGTAAAGGCTAACCGGCTTTTAACGCATGCAATTGCCCGAAACTGGCAGAGCACGGCGCAAGTTTTCGTTGATGCGCTCAAGCCAGTTCAAGAAAAAGGCTGCCTGAGCGCGGTGCTGTGTCAGTTTCCGCAAAGTTTTCATTATATTGAAGAAAACCGCTTTTATCTTGCTAATCTCATAAAGGCTTTTAAAGGTTTTCCTGCTGTCATCGAATTCCGCCATGCAGGATGGCTTAAAGAATCAGTTTTTGAAGGGCTTGAAAAGCGCAATGCCGGAATAGTCTTCTGCGACATGCCGCAGCTTAAGAACCTGCCCGGCAGGCAAACCTCAAAGACACCGTTCATCGGCAGCAGCGCATACATAAGGCTGCACGGACGAAACGCAAACGCATGGTATTCAGACAACAGCCAAAACAACGGCAGCGCAAGATACTGCTACGACTATTCAGACGAAGAATTGCAGTCTTTTGTGCCGGTTATACAGAGCGCGGCTGTCAAAGTCAAGACAGTTCATGTGTTCTTTAACAACCACCCGGACGGCAACGGCGCAAAGAATGCACAGCGGCTTAAAGAAATGCTGTAATACTTTTCACTCTACAGCCGGAACATTGTTCAGGTCTGTTGTAACGCACGGGCTTAAGAATTCGCGCTTCATCTGCCAGCCGCTTTTTGTGTGATATTTGGCAAGTGTTATAGAACGCCGCCCATAATCCGCACTGATTGTGTCCACAGCCTTCATAAGCTGCTGCTTTTTTATGTCTTCCATTGGGTCTGTCCAGAGCCAGCTCTGATATTGCGCAGTCATGATTTTCATTAAGTTCACCATTATAACCTTATAACCGTAGCCTTCGCGGTAGATATGCAGAAGAATTGTGCGGGCTGCGTTCACTATGTCAGGTGTGTAAGATGTAAGCCGGTCAAGTTCCACAGCGGCGGCATTGGAATATTGTTCTTCCGGCTTGTCTGAATAATAGTTGCATGTTGAAATGCAGATCTGCACCATCTGACATTCTGACTTCTGCCTGCGGAGCCGTTCAACAGCAAGCTGTGTATATTCAACAAGCGCACATTCAAGAATTTCTATGTCATAGACTTTTACAGAAAACTGGCGGCTTGCTGTTATTACGTCTTTTGTCTCGCGGGAAACCTTATCAAGCATCCGTATACCGTTAAGCTCCTGCACGGTATCAAAGCCTGTAACTGTAAGAAGCTTTTTTGCCTTATAAAGCGGCATTTGCTTCAACATAAGGGCGTTGCGGATTCCGTTTTGTGCAAGCTTTCTTGCACTTGCCCGGCCTATCCGCCATATATCGCCACATTCGGTCTGCTCCAAAAGTGCATCAACCTTTTTTTCGTCATAGACAAAAACTCCGCCGTGTTCTTTGGCGTTTTTGTTATAGAGCTTTGCGAGCGTCTTTGTAGGCGCAGCACCAACGCAGATAGGAATGCCCACTTCTTTGTAAATGCGCCTTTTAAGTTCATAGCCTATTTCTTCAAAGTCCTTTATGCTCCAGTTGCAGTTGTCAAAAAACAAGAAAGATTCATCTATTGAATACTCTTCAATTTCTGGCGCATATTCAAGATATATGGAAGTAATGCGGCGGCTTATGTCTGCATAAAGCGTATAGTTGCTTGAAAAGACCGCTATATTATGCGCATCGCAGATGTGGCGCACCTTAAAGAAGGGGTCGCCGCGTTTAATTCCGCACAGCTTGGCTTCTTTGTTCAGTGCAATTATTATGCCGTCGTTATTTGAAAGAACGGCGACAGGTTTTCCGCGCAAGTCAGGGCGGTAAATCTGCTCGCACGAAGCATAAAAAGAGTTTCCGTCTGCATGAAGAATCATGTTCTCACCGTATGGATGACATGGGTTACAGTGCCGGTAATATAAGCCTCGCCCTTTATGTTATAAACCCGGCCGAGCACAAAACGTCCGTCCAATTCATAAACAACAAGGCTGTTCCGCGTAATCTTAAGCGCACGGTCTATTACAAGCAGGTCGCCGTTATATATGCCCATGCGTGTATAGCGTGAGCTTTCTATCTGCATAAAGACTGTAGATGCAGGGTGCTTTATCATGTATGCGTTTAAGTCTATTGAACTGCTTTCATAGCCCTGTGCAGGGCTTGGGAATCCTGTTGTCATAATTACCTTATCGGGTTAATATTAATAGCTGTTTAACTGTTTGTCAATTAAAATAACTGTTTGGTTGTTTATTTATTTTGAAAATCATTTTATAATAATCTTATGGACGCAGAAACTTTTTGGAAAAAAGTAAAGATGAAGCTTTCTGAATTGGGTGAAAATCAGGAATGGCTGTCTGACAAATCAGGGATTCTTCTTGGAACTATGCGGAACAAGATACACTTGAACCGTATGCCGAGCTTTGAGGAAGTCTTAAAGATTCTCAAAGTGTTTGATATGACTATGGAAGAATTCCTTGTATACCCGGATGTGGCAAAGGGCGATGTTCTTAATATTCCGGTTTATGAGCAGGCTTTTTCTGCCGGCAAAGGTCAGTATGTGCCCGATTCTGCAGAAGTGCTTGAATATGTGGCAGTTCCCAGAGATTTGAGAAGATTCGCCCAAAATCTGCGCGCGGCTTATGTGCGCGGTGATTCCATGGAACCGACCCTTTTTGATGGTGACAGAATTATCTTTGATGATTTGGGCTATGACGGCCAGGACGGAATCTATGCCATTGTCTATAACGGGGCAGGCTTTGTAAAACGTCTTCAGCGCGGAAAAAATGTGCTGAAGATTATCTCTGACAACAGAATCTACTCTCCTATGGAAGAATCAGGCGAAAGCGACAACTTCAAGATAATCGGCAAAGTGCGCTATGTGGTGCATAAGGTGCAGGGGTAGAAAATAATAAAGGGGATGTCTAACAAGTTCGTTGCATAGCGTCATTCCGAATTTATTTCGGAATCTCTGTACTATATATATAGCGTAGATGCTGAACCAAGTTCAGCATGACGAATCTTTTTAGACAGCCCCTTCTGCTTATACGCTGTAAATCTTGAACTTTGCAGCTTCTGTCTGCAGGTTTGTAGTTGCTTCCATATTCAAGGTTGCTGCCTGCTTGATATTCTCAATGTTTGAAATGATTGCTCCGGTTTTTTGGGTCATGTCATTCATTGATTCTGTAATGTTTTTTGTTCCGTCTGCAAGTTTACCGATTTCTATATTGACTTCTTTGCTTCCCGTAAGAATTTCTTCGGAATTCCGCTTAACAGAATATGTTATTTCACTGATTTCTTTCATCGCTTCAAGAACTTGGGCACTTCCAGTGTCCTGTTCCTGCATAGCGGTCATAATCTGCTTTTCCTGGTTTTTCACGTTGTTCGTCATATTGAAGATAAGCTCAAACTGTGCCTGAACTTCTTCTGTATTTGACGCAACTGTTGAAATTGACGTGCCGAGGTCTTGCAGGCGTGTCGAAATCAATTTGCTCTGCTCGTTACTTTCTTCAGCGAGCTTACGGATTTCGTCTGCAACAACAGAGAAACCTTTTCCGGCTTCACCTGCGTGTGCAGCCTCGATTGCGGCGTTCATAGCAAGCAGGTTGGTCTGTTCTGCAATGTGCTGAATAATTGTACTTGCCTCAAGAAGACCTTCTGATTCGTCGTAAATTGATTTTGAAGTGGCTACAGCGTCGTCAACCTTTTTCTGACCTTCGTTTGCTGCATGGTCAAGCTGTGCAACAGCCTCAGAGTTGCGGTCAAGGATGCTTGTTACAGAGTGGATGTTAGAAACCATCTGCTCAACAGCGGCAACTGCTTCTGTAACATTAGAAGACTGCGCCTCAATATTTTCGTTCAAAACCGAAATATTTGTAGTAATCTGATTGATTGCAGCCTGTGTTTCAGTGATTCCGGCTGTCTGATTTTCAATTTCAGCATCTACGTTGCTAATACTCTTTGAGATAAGTCCTGTCTGTTCTTCTGTGTCTGCCGCGTTTTGTGAAAGTGCGGCAGCTGTATCCAAAGTTGTTTCTGCTGAATCCTGAATGTTTGCAATAAGCTTTTTTGTTGTATCCGAAAATGTGTTTATATGATTTATAAGAAGTCCAAGCTCATCGCGGCTGCGGAGCTTAACGTTGATTTTAGTGTAATCACCTTCTGCAAGATTTTCAGAAAGAGCTTGAATCCGCCTGATTGCAATAAGTGAATCTCTTGTTAATGCTATAAAATCGACGATACCGACAATAAGACAGCAGATAAAAGTCGGTACAAGTCTTGAAAGAAAAATATCCTGTATCTGCCAGCCTTTTACAAGTGCGTTGTTAAGCGGCGCAGCGCATACTAGAGTCATTCCAGTCATTGCAAAAAAGGCTGTAATTATAAAACGTGCTCTGAATGAAAGACCGAGATTTTCATTTGTAAGCGGAATCTCTGCCATCTGATCTTCAAGCTCGCCATGAAACAGAATGTAGGTCAAAAGACTTACAAGACTGATTGTGCCGAACATCTGAAGAAATATTGTCATTGAAATAATTATTGAACCGAACCAGTGTGATTCTGAGCACATGGCGTAAACTATTACAAGGTCAACAAAAATCGGTATTCCGATTGAAATTGTAGGATAGAGTGCATGTGCCTTGTCGCATATCCGTATAGATTCAGGGCTTCCGTCATAAGCTGCTATTTTGGGTAAAAAAATTCTTGTGATGATAAACGGAAGAATCATCGAAACAAGCATTGATATGAAAATTTCGGGCTTTAAGATTATATGTGTTGTCTCTGCAACCGAAAAATATTTTGTTGTATAAAGCTGAAGAACAAAAAAGCTTATCGGCGAAGCATACATGAGCCAGTTTAAAATATAAATTCTAAGCGGATGTTTGAAACGAAATGGTTGTGTGCTGGAAATCTCAGCCATGTTTATACTACCTTCCTTTTGATGCTATAGATACAATCGGCATAATTGCAGTTTGTATCCAATAATTTACTTAAGAAATATAAACATTTTGTGATTTTCACTTTAAATTAATCGTTTAACATTATGTACTCTAATAGAATAAAAAGCAATATATTATAGAAAGAAATATGCGGAATGTGGGAATTTATAAAAACAGCCGCATTTGAATGTTGCGGCTGCTTTGTGCTGTTTTTTGTTATTGTTCCGGAACGCCGGATCTTAACAAGTCTGCAAAGGCAAGAAGACTTTCTGCTTTTAAGACTGCAAGCCCCTGTTCTTCGTCTCCTAAAATAACCAGATTGTCTCCGGGAGAAATGTTAAAGATTTTTCTTGCCTTAGCCGGAATCACAATCTGGCCTTTGTCGCCGACTGTTACCATGCCGAACATGTGCTTGCCTTTTGGCGGAACAAGCATGTTCATGTTGTCAGAAGGCTCGTAATTGGCAAGGTCGTCAAGCGACACGCCGAACATATCTGCAAGAATCCGGCATTTGTCCAAATCTGGTATTGTTTCGCCGTTTTCCCATTTTGCAACAGCCTGCCGCGATACTCCGAGTTTTTCAGCAATGTCTTCCTGCGTGAGGGACTTCATCTTTCTAAGCTGAATCAGGTTGTCTTTAAACACTGCTGTCCTTCGTTGTTTCTTGGTTTACGTGCGGTGCTTCAGCTGCAGCGCGCTGCTTTTTTATGCCCAGAATTGCCCAGCGGAAGAACGGAATTCGTGAGATTATCTCGTTAAGACCATAACCGACAACAAAGCCTGCAATAAGGCTAAGCACATAGGTCAGGGCAGGCGGCAGAAGTGCAGTCTTGCCTGCATAAAGCGCCACAGCCGAAATTCCCAGCATGTGGAAAACGTAAAGTCCCCAGCTTCTTTTGTTCATCCATTTAGTAAAGGCGTTTTCAAAGTCAGCAAAACGCGCCGTGCCACCCAAAATTGCAAGACTTGTGAACCACGCAAAGGCGGCGTAAAGCAGTGTGCGGTTTATAGGTTTGTCTGCAATGTTTTTGCCAAAGTTTATGATGCAGAAAGCTGTGCATAAAGCCAGAGCCGCCGCGCAAAAAAGCGGAAACCACTTTTTGAGCCGCTCAATAACTTCGTCGTGCGAAAAGACAAAATAGCCCAGAAAGAACACAATGCCGTAAAACCCGAAACGGTAAACAACAATGAGCGGCGTGTTCATAATCTGACCCGCGCCCCATACCGGAAGTGCAAGCAGTGCAAGAACTGCAACATTTGTTTTTGCGCATATATTATGCAGCCTGTCTTTTTCAATTTTGCGTATAATCAATAGCACAAGAGAAAATACCCACAGAAGCTGAATGTACCACAAAACGCCTATACCCGAAGCGCACATGATAATGTACAGTACAAAAGACGGCACGTCTGGCATAGAATCAAATGCTCCGCCAATAGCCATGCTCAAATAGCCCTGAACAAACCCAAAGACAAGAACACCGATGGTTGACGGCACAAGAAGCTTTGTCGTACGGCTTTTGAAAAATTCGCGGTCTGTGTGCTGCTCAAGATAAAGCTTTGCGCTTATGCCTGAAACAATGAAAAGAAGCGGCATAAACCACGGATAGACAATGTACATTAAAAGGTCAATCCACTGGGTTTCAAGACTTGTAATTTTTCCAAGCCCGCCGAGAATTCCCTCTGCGTTATATTCCCAGACAACATGATAAAAAACTACAAGAACAACGGTTGCCCACCGGATGTTGTCAAGCCAGTGTTTTCTCATACAAATACCACCTTTGCAACTAATCTTAACATTATTGTATTCCCAGAACTTTGGGCTGTCTATCAACAAAAACAAACATTTTATGATTTTATTTGTCAGTTTTAGTTGCACAGTGGCTTAGGGTACAAAGCGCATCGGCACATAAGCACAATTGTATTCTGCAAAGCCGGCTTTTTTATAGACTGAATAACCGTCTTTTGTAGCGAGTAAATCTACGCGGTCAATTCCGTTTGATTCTGCATAATCTGTGAGCATTGCAATCAGTTTTGAGCTATAGCCTTTTCTCCGGTGTTCGGGCTTAGTATATACGCTTAGAACTTCTGCGGTTTTGCCATGAATAAAATTCGGGTTTGCGGGTTTTTCATATATTATAAGCAGTGCGATAGCAGCAACTTCGGTTCCGTCTTTGGCAATAAACGCGACTGCATCTTTGTTCAAGTGCGTTTCAAAATAGGACGAAATCTGCTGCCGGAGCTTCTGAGCGTCAGACTGCGGAACTTTTCCAAAATCTTCATTTATATAAGCGAGCCTAAGCTCTGTAATTTGTGCAATATCATTTTCTTCTGCTGTAGTAAAAATCATTTTTCACCTTCTTTAGTCTTATTGTCGGATTTGCGGCTTCTGCCTTTTAGAATAATCCAGGGGGTAACAAAAGTCACCCAAAAGTGACCAATGTCACCGTTGTTTTCTTATCACATTGGCCGTATTATGCCAATAGATGCCGGAACAAGTTCGGCATGACAGATATATCCGTCATTCTGAACTTGTTTCAGGATCTATATGACAGAGATCATGGAGATATGGTCAAAAACTTATGTCCTTGTAAGTTTTTGACCTGCGGATTTTGCTTCCGCAAAACTGCGGTTTTGCACATCCTTGTGCGACCGCTGCCGCGGAGACTTAGGAGGTAGATATGGAAAGTATTATTTCAGTTTTGGCTGATAATCTTCCGTGGGTTTGGGTTGCGGTAACAATCATCTGCGTGGTGATAGAATCGCTGACACTTTCCCTTACTACCATTTGGTTTGGAATCAGCGGGTTCGTGATGGTCTTTCTGGCATTCACGCCGCTTCCTTTTAGCGTTCAGGTTTTGATATTTGTTGTGCTTGCTCTGGTCCTTCTGATTTTTACACGTCCGCTTGTAAAGCAGAAGCTTAATCAGAAAAAAATTGCAACAAATTATGAGCGCATAATCGGACAGCTTGCCGTAGTGACAAGAAAAATCACCGCGCTGGAAAAAGGTTCTATTAAAATCAATGGTATGGAATGGACTGCTGCCGTAAAAGAGGACATTACCCTCGAAGAAGGAAGCAAGTGCATTATCGAAGAAATCGCCGGTGTTACGGCGTACGTAAAGCAAATTTAATGACAATGATGTCATTATCGGGCTTGACCCGATAATCTGTAGCAAAGATTGCCGGATCAAGTCCGGCAATGACAAATGTTTCCAGGAGGATTAAAAATGACTTATGTATTAATTGCAGCAATTATTATTATCATGTTTCTGATTATCACAAACATCAGAATTGTTCCGCAGTCTAATGCTTTTGTAATCGAGCGGCTTGGTGCTTATCACGGCACTTGGAACGTCGGACTTCATGTAAAAATGCCGTTTATCGACAAAATTGCGAAGAGGGTTTCGCTCAAGGAAAAGGTTTTTGATTTTCCGCCGCAGCCGGTTATTACGCGCGACAACGTAACAATGATGATTGATACTGTAGTTTATTTTCAGATTACAGACCCTAAGCTTTACACTTACGGTGTTGAGCAGCCTATTAATGCGCTTGAAAATCTGTCGGCAACAACGCTCCGTAACATCATCGGCGAACTTGAGCTTGACGAATCTTTGACAAGCCGCGATGTTATCAATACAAAGATGCGCTCTATTCTTGATGAGGCAACTGACCCTTGGGGAATCAAGGTAAACCGTGTTGAGGTTAAGAACATTGAACCGCCACAGGCTATCCGCGATGCAATGGAAAAGCAGATGAAGGCTGAACGCGAACGCCGCGAACAGATTCTTATTGCAGAAGGCCACAAGCAGTCAGCAATTCTTGAAGCTGAAGGACAGAAACAGGCTTTGATTCTTGAAGCGGAAGCTGCAAAAGAAGCCGCAATTCAGAAGGCAAAAGGTGAAGCTGAAGCTATCCGCGAAGTTCAGCAGGCTAAAGCCGAAGGTCTTAGAATGCTCCGCGATGCCGGAATGGACGACAAGGTTCTTAAGCTCCGCAGCCTAGAAGCTTTTGAAAAGGCAGCAGACGGTCAGGCAACAAAGATTATCGTGCCTTCAGATTTGCAGAGCTTGGCTGGCGTTGTAACAAGCGTCGCCGAAATCGCAAAGAAATAAAAATATCTGAAAATCAACTTCCAGCGGAAACCCGCCACGAAAAAAGGCTTCCGCGCTTCGCTTGTGCAGAGTTTTTTTCGTGGCGGAACCCCGCTTCCGTTAATTTTCAGAGTTCTTATTATAACAGTGGGTTATCATGAAAAAAGTTCTTGTAGTTTTATTTTCAGTTTTAATTGCTCTGTGTCTTGCCTCCTGTAAAAATCAAAAAGAAAAGGTTACTCCGGAACAGCTTTGCTTTGATATCCAGAAAATACAGCTGGATATGGAGTATTCTTCACTTAGAGATCTTTATAATCCGGAGCCTTTTGAAGAGCTTAAGGCAGATGTAATGGCCGGTAAGGCAGACCGGCTGGAATGTTTTTTCAGGATTCAGAAAATACTAAAAGAATACAAGTGTCTTCATCTAGCTCTTTCGCCTCTGGATTCTTCAGTTTTGTATTCAAAAATGCTGCCATTTTACTTTTACTGTTTTGGAAATGATTATCATATTTACTGGACTATTCCAGAATATCAAAAATACCTTGGCTGGAAGCTTGTAAATATAGGGGAATGTTCAGTTGAAGAAGCCCGCCGCAGACTTCTTGATCTTTCAGTTTATTCTTATGAAACTGTTACTGGTGAAAAATATGATTTAGAAGCACCTTTAAGTTATGTAAAATTTCAGAGTGCCGGACTTGTAGAGAAGAATGGAAAGGTAAGCTTTTCTCTTGAATCACGCGATGGAGAAATTAAAACTATAAAATGCAAGGCGCTTAAGCCTTCGAAAATTAAGCGCTTCGTAAAAATATCACCAGAAAAAGCAAATAATTTTAATCATTATGATACAAGTAAGAATTACAGAATTGTAACTTCAGAGGAAAAGAAGGCATTGTATGTTCAGTACAACAGGTGTCTGGAAGATGAATCTTATACCTGTCAGAAATGGTTCGCTGATATAATTTCAGAATTGCAGACAGGAAAATATAATACCGTAGTTTTTGATCTGCGATATAATCCGGGTGGATACGCCACTATGGAATTTATGATTAATAATGAACTATGGAGATATAAATCTGAATTTGATAAATATAACTTTGCAATGATTACTTCGGGAAGGACGGCGTCTTGTGCAACCTGGTTTATGAATGATTTTATCCGAAATTATCCGGATGTAAAAATCTTTGGCGAGGAAACCGGAGAGGCAGTTTTTAATTATACAAACAGGCCATTAACCAATAAACTGAAGGCCTTAAATTGTGATTTTGCCTTTCCAAAACAGCTTGATGAAGATGTTCCGGAATTGTATAAGCGGGCCAGGGAAGTGACTCATTCAGATGTTCACCGTGGTACTTTGCCTGATGTAGAAGTTTTTGAAAACTTTGAAGATTTTATGAATGGCGAAGATTCAATTTATAACGCAGTTTACGCTTATTTTAATAAATAGAGTATATGCACACCAGATTGCTTCGCTACACTCGCAATGACGTTATTATTGTGGTATAATAAGAATATGAATTATAAAAGTTTTCTAGACAGACCCTTCCGTCTCATGGCTCTGATTGGCTGCGTGTATTTAATCATCATGCTGATTTTGAATGTGTTCACAGGTTTTGCCTACGAGCAGAGTATTATGCCTTTTTCAAAAGCTGTCTCTTATATTATAGAAGGAATTGCGTTTGTTCTCTGTGTGCTTTGTTTTTTCTTTTATACAAGGCACAGCATTTATTACATTGCACTTGAAATCCTCACGCTTTCAAATCTCTATACAGGAAGAATCTATACAGCTTTGTTTTTGACCGCAATTCTTTTTATTCTGCTGCTTGTAGAAAACAGACTTGCTTCCAAAGTGCGGCTCGGTATGTGCCTTGCACTGGAGGTTGTAAAGCTTATTCTGGTTATTCCTTATGGTGTGCGCAGTTTCTTTGAATACATAGGAATTATGCTTTTTTCGCTTGCTACAATCGGCTGCATAAACCTTTTGTTCCGTCATGCTTATGACAAAAAAAGCTTTGATACAATTTCTATTGATGATTACAAATTTACAGAGCGCCAGAAAGACTGCATAAAAGAGATTGTGGTGAATAACACAACCATCAAAGCGCTTGCAATCAATCACAATGTCAGCGAAAGCGCCATCAAAAAAGACCTTTCTCACATTTATGATGTTCTTGGAATTACAGGCAAGGCAGACTTAAAAGCTCTGTTTATCGGCTATGAATTCTAAGCTTTGCGGCTGATTTAGCTGGGCGGGCTGCTGGTTCGTTCGTCCGGCGTGTCTGCGCCTATGTTCTCACACTTCTCACAATTCCCAAAATTAAAGTATTTCTTTACTTTGGCTTAAATCCGGCTTTTTTTGTTGGTTTTCTCATTTGATTATGTTATATTTCCCTCGAAATTAATTTTAAGTTCTAGTCACAAAAAAAAGGTTCTATATGGCAACTCAAAAAATCGGAACACTGCGTAACAATCTTTTTGCGCTTTCTCTTGTGTGGAAAATGTGCCCGCGGCAGGTGATTCACAGAGCCGTTTCAAGGTTTTTGTATTATGTCGGCTGGCTTTTTTACAGCGCTTTTTTTATGCGCTATGTAATCAACGCCCTGCAGGAAGGAAAAACCTTTCAGGCGATTATGATCTTTGTAGGCATTACAATCGGCGTTTTTGCTTCAATGGCTTTGTACAACAGCTATATTCTTGGCTGTGTTGCGCCAATTTGCGACGCAGAAATCAACAAGAAGCTTTATCAAAAGCTTTTTCAAAAGTCACGGAACGTAGAGCTTGAATGCTTTGAAAACGCCGCCTTTTACGATAAGTACACGCTTGCTATGAAAAATGCAGACACGCGCCTTACCGAGACAGTGGACAACTTTTTTGGCACAGTTTTTGGCGGCATCGCAAGTGTTTATGCCTTTATTTTTATGTACAAGGTCGACAAACTTTCCGTCACATTCCTGCTTCTGCCGGTAATCGGAAACTTCTATTTCCGCAGGCTGAACAGCAAAGTTGATTACGAACGCAACAAGGAAATGGCACCACATAACCGGCGCATCGATTACATCAACAGAATCATGTACCTGAAAGATTATGCCAAAGAAATCCGCCTGACAAACATTTTCAGGCTGCTAAAAAGACAGTATACAGAAGCCATTACCGGTGTAGCTGATGTAACTAAAAAATTTGTGTTTAAATCAGCTTTTCTACACTGGTTTTATGTAATGTTCACATTCACCTTTATTTTTGAAGGGCTGCTGATTTACGGAGGCTACCGCACGCTTGTGAGTGAGACAATGAAGCTTCCACAGCTTGCTGTTCTTACAAGCATGATGGTTGCCACAACATGGATTCTGATTGGTTTTACAGATTCTATCACAGCCTGTTTTAAGAACGGGCTTTTTATAGATTATCTCCGAACGTTTTTGGAATATAAGGAAAAAATCCCAGAAGATTATGACGGCGCAGACCCCGGCACACAGATTGAGTCTATTGAATTCCGCAACGTAAGTTTTGCCTACAAAGACGAGCCTGTGCTTTCAAAGCTCAACATGAAAATAGACGGCGGCAAAACTTATGCGCTTGTAGGTCATAACGGAGCCGGAAAATCTACAATTATAAAGCTTCTGCTCCGCTTTTATGACCCGACTGAAGGAGAGGTTCTGCTGAACGGGCGCAACATCAAAGAATATAACTTGCAGAAATACCGCGCCCTTTTTGCGACAGCTTTTCAGGATAACAGAATGTTCTCTATGAGCGTAGCTGACAATGTTGTGCTTGGCGAAGACATAGCAGAAAGCGAAAAAGAGCAGGTCGTTGCGGATGCGCTCAAACTTTCGGGTGTTTATGACAAGGTGATGTCGCTTCCAAAAGGAATGGACACAACGCTGACGCGTGAATTTGATGATGAAGGTGCAGTGCTTTCTGGTGGCGAATTCCAGAAAATTGTTGTTGCGCGTGCTTTTGCACGGCGGTGCGCTATAAAGGTTTTTGACGAACCTTCGAGCGCGCTTGATCCTATTGCTGAATACAAGCTTTTTGACAATATCCTTAAGGCATGCAGAAGCAACACGCTGCTTTTTATTTCGCACAGGCTTTCTTCGGTGCAGAATGCTGACCATGTTTTTCTGCTTGAAAACGGCAAAGTAAAAGAAGAGGGAACACACCGCGAGCTTATGAAGAAAAAGGGTCTCTACGCTGACATGTATCAGAAACAGGCAGAGAACTATCTTGCTGACAAGCAGAAGCAGAAAGAAGGAATTTGGGCAGAATGAAAGACAAGAAAAAAGCAGCGCCGGCATCAGGCGTCCTAAAAAATCAGATTTTTCTCTGGAAACTTTGTTTTAAGACCTGCCCGTGGTATATGATTTATCACCTTTATGACGGCTTCCGCTATCAGGGTGTAATCTTTCTGGAGCACGTTCTTGGAATTCGCTATGTTCTGAAATGTGCAGAATTTCATGAGCCTTTTTCAAAAGTGCTTTTTTACATAGGGCTTATACTTTTTCTGAACATTCTTCAGATTATACCAGACGGTTTCTTTATTTACGGCTGGCAGTTCAAGTACAAGCCGCGCCTTTACCGCGCGCTTAAAGAGCAGATGTTCAAAAAGGCTTCAGAAATTGACCTTTACTGCTATGATGACCCGAAATATTACAACGACTTTGTTCTGAGCGTTTCTGAATCAGAAGCGGCAATTGACCGCTTTCTTGAACTGCTGAACATGGCAGTGCAGGCGGTGACGGTTCTGCTGACTACAGGAATTTTCTACCTGATGACAGATCCGGCAGGCATTCTGTTTGTTCTTGCTTCATTTATATTGAGAATGCTGGTTTCAAAAAAGCTCAACAAGGTGAACTATGACAACCGTCTCAAGGTAAATCCGCACATGAGAAAGCGCGACTACATCAGCCGGGTTTTCTATCTTAAAGATTTTGCAAAAGAACTCCGCCTGCACCCGAATGCAGGCAGACAGCTTGAAAACGAATTTGCTGAAGCCAATGACAGCATAATCTCTGAACACAAAAAAGTTGCCGCAAAAAGAACGGTGCTTCAGTTTCTAAAAGATTATGGAACCGGCGACTTTTTGCTTGACGGTCTTTATATCACTTATCTTGTTTATAAGGCAGCGGTTGAGCATTCGCTTTCTTATAGCGACGCGGTTATTCTCTTTAACAGAACAGGAAGCCTCCGCGGCTGCATGAACCGTTTTGCAGATCTCGGGCCTAAAGCTCAGGAAAACAGCATGTTCGTTGATAAGATCCGCTCGTTTCTGGCTTATGAACCGCGCCTCAAAAATGATGTCGGTGAAGCTGTTCCGCAGGGAGCAGGGGAGCTTGTGCTTGACCATGTGAGCTTTAGATATTCTGAGAAGACGCGTACAGTGCTTGATGATATTTCGCTCAGTGTAAAACCCGGTGAGCATATTGCTATTGTAGGCTATAACGGCGCGGGCAAGACTACGCTCATAAAGCTTTTGATGAGGCTTTACGCCCCTTCAAGCGGCACAATTTCTTATCATGGAAAAAACGTCAGCACGCTTAAGCCGGCTGATTACCACAAGCGCATCGGTGTTGTTTTTCAGGATTATCAGATGTTTGGTGCAAGCCTTGCCGAAAACGTTGTAATGGACGATGTAAGCAAAGCCGAGCTTGAAAAGCAGTCTGCTGAAATTAAGAGCGCGCTTGATGCTGCCGGCTTTGGCGCAAAGTTTGCGAAATTGCCTGACGGGCTTTTTACGCAGGTTACCACAGAATTTGACAAAAAGGGCGTGGATTTTTCTGGCGGCGAAAGCCAGAAAGTTGCAATTTCGCGTGCCTTCTACAAAGACGCTGACATCTTGATTATGGACGAGCCTTCCAGCGCGCTTGACCCGATTGCCGAGTATGAGCTTAACAAGGCAATGGAGACAGCCGCAAAAGGCAAGACTGTGTTCTATATTTCGCACCGGCTTTCTACAACGCGCGATGCAGACCGAATTATTATGCTTGAACGCGGCAGAATTATAGAAGAAGGCACGCACAAGCAGCTGCTTGCTAAAAACGGTAAATACGCAGAAATGTGGAACGCACAGGCAGGCAAATATAATTAGCCTAAAGCCAGAACACACAAGCCCCGATGCCCTGCACCGGGGCTCTTTTTTTAGCGCTATACCAAAAGAATTTTTGTCTGTATAATTGTTTGTAATTAAACCTAAGTTATACAGGAGAGAACAATGAAAAAACTGAACAAAATCGAAAAAGCGCTTGGCATTTTTATCTTGATTTTGGCTGTGTTTTCCGCCGCCTGCACAAAGACAAAGCCGTCAGACGAAAACACAAAAACAGCAGACGTTCAGCCTGACCAGCCCGGACAAATTGAAGCACTTCCAGAAAACCAGCTTGAGCAAACTTCGCTTTCAATGGAAAAATTTGCTAAACTGCGCGAAGGGCTTTATGAAAAAGGCGGCATTGCTTTGTTTGAATCCGGAGAGATTTATGATGTGCCTGAAGAATTTGAAAAACAGTCTGTCAGAATCTTTGGCGTTGAGGGTGATTATTTTCCGCCGGCTGAACCTTATAAAGAAATTTTAATAACTTTTATTATTGAAGATGAAAATCTTCATATTATGCTTCCTACAGATGTTTATGAAAAATCGCCTGAATTATATATTGAAGCAGAGCATGACGGCAAAACTTTTATTTATAAAGACAAAAAGCCGTTAAACTTTCACGAAGAAAAAAACATAGATTTAATAGGCTATCATGCTTCTGTTTATTTTACGAACCGCAATATCTGTTCAAAAAGTGATGAATGGAAATTCCGTCTTAAGAATTGCCAGAATGACGAGCTTGTAGCCGAGCAGACACTGACAAGAAAAGCTGTTGCATGCGGATATGTGGTTTATTCAGAAGAATACGAAAATCCGTTTGTAAGAAATGAAAATTGCGGTATTAAGCCTGATACACAGTATCATTTGATTTATAAGGGAAAAGGCGGTTCTTTTCCTGATGAGGGAACTATGGCTGTTTTTTCTTACGGTTATTATACAAATAGACAATTGCTCTATATTCCTTTTCTTGGGGTGAAAACAAAAACTGATAAAGACGGCATTTGTACTTTTGATTTTTCAATAAGAGAGCCCGGACAGTACAAGCTTGACTTTTACGATGTTCCGTCTGGAAAAATAACATACACGTCATTTTTTGATTTTATCAATGTTTCAAGATTAAGCGAAACAGAATATGTTGAAACTGCCGGTACAGAATGGAAGGTGAATTCTCCTGAAGGTCTCAGGCTTAGAGATTCGCCATGGGGCGAAAAAGTCGGGCTTCTGCAAGACGGAACTGAATTAATTCAGACAGAAAATGCACATTATCCGTTCTATGATTTTATTGACGGGCATCATGGCTTTTGGATTCCAGTACGGCAAAAAAATCCGCCGGAAACTTCTGATGTTCAGGAAAAGCCTGAAATTTTCTGCGATAGCGGTGAAGAAACTGAAGGCTGGGTATTTTCCGGCTTTTTAACAAAATAAGCTCTGCACTGCCGGTTATGCTACAGGTTTGCGCGCCTTTCGGCATCAAGTTTAATCCATTCTTCAAGAGAAAGCGGCTTGTAGTCACTGAACATGCAGAAGCAGTTAATCATCTGGCAGGGAATAGGGCTGGTAACGCCTTTTGCGTTTGTTACAACTGTCTGGCGGGTAATTTTCTGGAATTCATTTACAAGCTTTTCGTCGGGGCTGTTATGAACATGCCCGTAGAGCATATAAGTGCGCGGGCTTCCGTCTGATTTGCGTGTGTGCTGGTGGTTATAGCAGAAAGTAGGGTAGTGGCTTAAGATTACTGTACTGCCGTGGTCGTCAAGCTCGGCATAGGGCTTAATCCATTCAAAGCGGTCAAAGTCTATGCCTTTTGTGTTTAGCCAGTCTTTGTCGTGGTTTCCTTCTATGAGGCAGATTTTTCCGTTCAGGCGGCGCAGAATTGCATTAACTTCAGGCGGCTTTTTGCTGCCTATAAAGTCACCAATAACAATTACAATGTCACCGCCCTGCACCTTGGAGTTCCATTGAGAAATCATGTAGCTGTTCATTGCTTCTGCAGACTCAAAGCCCCGCATATCAAGCGAGGTGTTGAGCTGACTGTGGTAAAAGTGCAGGTCTGAAATGTATAGCTTCATTAATCCGCCATCGGCTTTATTTCTTTGTCGTAAGTGCCTTTAAGCAAAATGCAGCAAACAACCAGAGAAAAGAACTCTGCAATCGGGAAAGACCACCAGAGGTTGTCAATATTTCCTGTAAGCGACAAAAGCCATGCTGCCGGCAAAAGGAAAATCAGCTGGCGGGCAAAGCTTATAACCATAGACTGAATACCTTTTCCAAGTGCCTGGAAAACAGAACTCAAAATAATACAAAAGGCTGCAATCGGAAAATGAACTGCAATAATTCGCAGGGCCGGAACGCCAATCCTGTACATTTCATCCGAAGCCGCAAACAAAGATAAAAGCTGGCGTGGGAAAAGTTCAAAAATCAAAAGACCGGCAAGCATAATGGTACTAGCCGCAATACAGCTGAGCTTAATTGTCCGCATTACACGCTGTTTATTTCTGGCACCAAAGTTGTAGCCTACAATTGGAACCGAGCCATTGTTCAAACCAAAAACCGGCATAAATACAAAGCTCTGCAGCTTAAAGTAAACACCGTAAACTGCAATGGCTGTTGTTGTAAAAGAACCAAGAATTTTATTCAAAAAGTAAATCAGAATAGAACCGATTGACATTACGATAATCGAAGGAATACCAACAGCATAAATCTTTCCGATAATCTGACTCTCCGGCTTGAGGCCCTTGAAGGAAAGACGAATCTCTTTGTTCTTTGTAATATTCAAAATCAGGGCAACAGTCATAGCCGCAAACTGACCAAGAACCGTTGCAACAGCCGCACCAGCAATTCCCATAGCAGGAAAGCCCAGCAAACCAAAAATCAAAATTGGATCAAAAATCAGATTAAAGGCTGTACCCGTAAGCTGCGAAACCATAGAAAGCCCGGTCTTACCTGTAGACATCAAAAGCCGTTCAAAGGTAATAGAACAGAAAACTCCGGCACAGGCAATGAGGCAGATTCTCATGTAGGTAACACCGTATTCAACAATTTCAAGATTGTCGGTCTGGCTCATAAAATATGGACGCGGAACAATAAAGCCCACAATCATAAAAATAATAAAGCCGCAGATTGTAAGGAAAATACCATTGTTTGCAACCTTATCTACTTCTTCAAAATTCTTTTCTCCAAGGCGGCGCGAAAGCAAAGAGTTAATACCAACACCGGTTCCAAGCGCAACCGAAAACATTAAGTTTTGAATTGGAAAAGCCAGCGAAACAGCAGTAAGCGCATTCTCCGAAATACGTGCTACAAAGATGCTGTCTACAATATTATAAAGAGACTGCACAAACATAGAAATCATCATAGGAAGCGACATAGAAATTAAAAGCTTTCCTAAAGGCATGTACCCCATTTTGTTTTCTGCTCTAGGGGCGTTATTCTGTTCTTTAATATCTGACATAATAGATAATCATAACAGAATAAAAAAAATTGGGGAATAGGAAGGTTTTTCCATTTTTATTAATAATTTATTTAAAACTTATCATTGTATGATACACAAACAACCTATATTATAATTATAAGAGGGTAACAAATGCAGAGATTCTGGGCTTATGATATAAGAAAGAACAATTACATTCCTAAAGACTCAGAACCACTTTCGACTTTTCCGACTATTATTGATTCAAAAAAAATGTTGGTGTGGTGCCGCTCCTGTCACAAGTGGGAAAATATCCTTGCGTTTTCTCAGAATGTTCTTAAGTCTGAATGTGGTAAGCTTTATGCAGGTCCGTTTACTCAAGATAAAAGAGAATTTTCCTATGGCTTTGAAGTTTCGCAAAAAGACCAGATTTTTTATATCCGCATTCTGTCACAGGTAGTTGCTACAGATTACCGCAGGCTTTTGGAAAATCATTTTGAACTTAATCTAAACAAAAAGCGTCTTTATAAAAACGGCAAGGAAACCTTTGACCGTGAAGAAATCTCTGGTGCCCTATGCCAGGAAATTACTGTTCAGATTATTGATGCCATTGGAAATGAATATAAAAAACAGTATGGAATAAAACCTAGCGTTACTTCTTCGCTTAAGGGATTTTCTCTTGTGCTTGGGTATATGCTCTGCCCGTTTAATGTAAACTTTTTTATTATCTGTCGTCACTGGGGTTTAAATCCTTATGATGCTGATTTTACTGCACTTTCTTCGGGCGACACTCCAAATGCCGAAAACGAAATGTTTGCATGTCTTGGAGTAAGACCAACAAAAAGTATAAGAAAGCTGTATCAACAATTTCCGCAGGGACTCATTAGTTATGCAGCCACACAAAATCTTGGCATAACAGACGTGAATCTTTTAATGAAAAGTGCGAATCCCAAATGGTATGCATTTTTCCAGTATTATATGATTTCGTGCAACAATGGCGAAATTATGTATCCTGTTCAGCCGGCACTCAAACAGTTTGTTCAGGATATGCTTGAAATTTCAAATCAAAAGACAGTCTGGAATTCGCTTGATAGAACTATTAATTATTTAGTAAATCAGACCTTTGAAAATTTCTATATAACTGATGCCCTGCAGATGTATCGAGGTTGTTCAACGCATCTTACCGACCGCGAAAAAAAGGAAATCTTAAGCGAAGGCTTTAATGTGTATACTCATGATTTTCTTATGAGACGTTACAATGAGATAGGTCGTTCTTTTTTTGGTAAAGGTACAGAAGAAAATGTTATTTTTGATATTGAAAGACCTTTCCTTGATCTGGAATACAAGGCCGGTGATTCTTTCAGGAAAGATGCAAATGGCGACATGGAGCCTGTTCCAGATGAAGATCGTTACTGCTTCTTTGTAGCAAGAGATTCTTTCACTCTCAAAACAATCGGAAGTGAAATGAATAACTGTGTTGGCTGGGGATATAAAGAAGCCGTTCGCGCCCGCCGTGCAACAATTGTTTATGCAATGCATCAGGGAAAATATAAAATCTGTATAGAAGTAACTCCAAAGTTTACAATCCGCCAGGCCTTTGGACCTCGTAACACAGAATTACGCGATGACGCTTTTGAAGCATATAGTGAATGGTGCCTCGAAAAAAATATCCTTCGTCAGAATGCATTTTCTATTCATGCAGCGCCGTAAATTTTTTCAATTGCTTTTGCAAGCTCTTCTTTTGCAGGCTTGTGTCCGCCTTCAATCATCTGGATTTGTGTAAAGTGCAATTCATTTTTTGCATAGTCAGCATACGAAAAAAGATCATCATTTTTTGCAAAGATTCCATAGATTGTTGAAGGGTTTTGTGCGTTATATTGCTGCAAGGTTTTTTCGCGTAAATCAGGCCATTCCTGTTTTAGATTTTCCGGGAAAACTTCACCCTGCTCAGGATACATCAGTTTTGGAATTTCTATTTCTGGTTTTAAGCAGGCATTAATAAGAAGCTTTGGTCCTTCAAACGGAAGGATGTATCCATAAAATCCGCCAAGGGAATGCGCAGTAACAAGCTCTATGTTTTCCTGCTTTATGATCTGATTTATCTGCTCCAAGGTTGTATTGCAATCCATAAGATCAAAGGTTGGATGGATTGTTTCGTAACCATATTTTTTAAGGATGTCTACAACATAACTGCCTGTAGTAGATTCGCTGTCTGAATGAAGTCCGTGAATAAAAAGTGCTTTCTTTATCATATATTATAATATAAACATATATTTTAAATAGTCAAAGGGAATTAAAAAAATTTCAAATTTCTCATTTCAATATCATTATTTGATAGCGTTCCCGATTATTATGGTTTACAATAGGAGTTCACGGTGGGTGATTCTTTTAAGTTAATTTCGGATATTCATTTTTCTCTTCATTCGGTTATTACGCGAAAGCTTAATGGCAGCGACTATGACCTTAAGAAACTGTTTTTCCAATGGATTTCGGGAAGACGGGAGGGAGAGGATTATCTTGATATTGACTGGCTTAGCTCGCCTGTTTCTAAAACTGATTTTCCTGATGATATTACCTGGGCCGATATTGTTGATTATGCAGAAGGCATTCCTTGTAAAAAAGTTTCTTTGAGCCAGACCGAAAATGATGAACGAAAGATTTTGCGCATGGATACGGCTGAGCTTCTTTTTGACAGATTTCTTCATGAAGGACTTACAACCGGGCAAAAGCTTTTTGTAGAAGAATGCTGGAACAATACCTTCAATAATTTTTCCTCTGTTGATTACGAAAATTTTGATTACACCATTCACGGATTTTCAGAAGCTTACAACGGCAAAAAGTTTGTTCTTCATGAGCAGCAGAAAAAGGGATTTGCTTTTTTGTGCAGCAAAGGAAATGGACTTTTAGCTTATGATGTTGGCGTTGGAAAAACTGCAACAGGAATTATGGCGGTAATGTATCAGCTGCAGCATGAAAAATGTATACGTCCGCTTATTATTGTGCCAAAGGCTGTTTACTCAAAATGGGTTCATGACATTCACGAATTTTTTCCAACCATCACCTTGAACGAGCTTGAAAATTTAAACAAAGAAGTAATTGACCGGATGCGCATGAACTCTATTTTTGAAGATGCAAATGACAGTCTTCTTCTGCCGGTAAATACTGTTTCAATTTGTACTGCCGAGGCTATTGAAAAAATTTATTTTAAACCAGAAAGTGAACCTCTTCTTGAAAAAAGCTTTGACCATATTCTTTCGAAAAAAAAGCAGATGGAATATTTTACTCCATCTAAAAAACTGAGCACTGAACAGTATGTATTTTTTGAAGAGCTTGGTACCGATCTTTTGCTTGTTGATGAAGCGCATCGTTATAAGAATCTCATCAAAAAAGTTAGCGGCGCCGGCCATTCAGAATTTACTAACCTTGGTTTTGGAGAACCTTCGAGTCGTGCTGTTAAAATGTTTGCCATTACCGAATACATTCACAGGCATAATCTTGAAAAAAATGTATTCCTGCTTTCGGCAACTCCATTTACAAATTCTCCTATGGAAATTTACACCACCCTTTTGTTTACAGGTGGCGATGAATTCAGAAAGTTAGGCTACGCTAATATAAATGATTTCTTAAATGAATTTGCCGAAATAAAAATTGAATGGTCTGTAAATAATAAAAATGAAGTTGTGCAGAAAACGGTTATGAAGAATTTCCGTTCGCTCGATGCTCTTCAAAAAATCATCCAGAATTACATTGATAAGGTCGATGCCGAAGAAGCCCACATCAACCGCCCCGAAAAAGAAACTCATGTTTTAAAAATCGAAATGACTCCTCTTCAAAAGCAAATCTATGAAGCACAGATTTTTCGACTTTCAAATGATTCTAAGCTTGATGTAATTTTTTCTGCAATGAATATAATGCGCATGTGCCTTATTTCGCCAACACTTGTGACAGATAAAAATCTTAGAATTCCAGAGCCTTCTAAATTTGTTGAAGCTTCGCCTAAAATGCTTTTTGTGTGCAACTCTGTTATAAACATCTATAATGCAAAACCAGATTGCGGACAGATAATTTATCTTCCTCGTGGCGTAAAGGAATTTACTGCCGTTAAAGATTATCTTATAAGCAAGGATATTCCTGCGGATGCAATTGGCATGCTTAACTCTTCAACAACAGAATCACGAAAACTCAAAATCACTAAAGCTTTTAATGATCCTAAGGCTCCTTTAAAAATCCTTCTTGGCTCCGAAACTATCAGCGAGGGCGTAGACCTGAATGGGAACTCGCTTGTTTTATACAATTGCATGCTTGGCTGGAATCCTACAGAACCAGTTCAAGTTGAAGGAAGACTCTGGCGACAGGGAAATCTTCAGAAAAAAGTTCATATTGTTTATCCGCTTATGTATAATTCGCTTGATTCACTCATCTATCAAAAGCACGATGAAAAGGCAAGCCGCATAGATGCAATCTGGGAATATCGCGGAGACAAAATCAACGTAGAAGAAATCAATCCTGCGGAGCTAAAGTTCGATCTTATAAAATCTCCGGAAATGAAAGCTAATATTGTTCTGGAGCAAAGATCCATTCCCCTTAAACGGGAATTGAAAATCATTGAAGAAATCCGTTCTCTTATTCAGCTGGCCGAAGAAAGGATTTCTGTAAATCAAAAAGAGATTGATGATTTCACTGCACAGATTGAACAGCTGGACAAGGATATTGAAGCTACCAAAAAGAAAAACGAAGGCATGCCCGAAGAATTTAATCAGCTTTCAAACCTGATAATTGAAGATTCGCAGGAAGAACGCAAAAAAATTGAACAGGCAATCGCTTCAAAAAATCGGGCAATTTCTATTATTCAGACAAACCTCAACAAAAAAATCGGATCAGATTTTAAAGATAAAAAAGAATGCCTTGCTGCGTTGGACAAAAAGCAAAAGGATATAGAATCGCAGATTGAAGCCCTTCAGCTTGAACGCGAAGCTTTAATCAAACAATTTACAGCACAATATGAACAGGAAAAATCTATGCAGCTTCAGAACGTCGAAACAATTGTTCAGACTCTGTCTCAGAAAATCCTGTCTCAAGGTTAAAAAAAATTCATTTTTTTTCAAATTTTTTTCATTTTATATCACTAAATGATAGTCTAGCCACCTATATTTATATAAGCAAATAAGGAGAAGAATATGAGAAATTTTGGACGTAGTTTAAGAAATCGCCGCATGTTAAGCAGATCAGACGCAACATCTATTACTTACACAAAGGATGAACCTTATTCAATTTGTTATTACCTGTATGTTCTTTTTGAGAACCTTGGAAATAACAACATCATTTCTGATTATTATGAAGGTATTAAAGCC
>JAEEGH010006175.1_pt1 | contig 29471 bp, 24 predicted proteins | sample 9134181 | NCBI WGS metagenome assembly JAEEGH01 (sample SAMN16246544, study PRJNA631951) | gut metagenome | biome: gut microbiome; feature: rumen; material: DP-attached | host: Bos | place: Iran: Karaj | collected 2018-10 | reverse complement strand
GAGAGCGTAATTTCTTTCGCCAATTAATTTTTCCTCAGCTCAGATTATGGAGGGAACCAAGAAGCCTCCGCGTGCTTACGTACCATCTCAACCCGCTGTCAAATCCAGTCAACCCCAGGTCTTGATTCCGTAAAATCGCTGCAAAGGTACGTTTTTTTCTCTTTCCATGCAAATTATTTGAAAAAAAAGAAGTACCTTTGCAGCGATTTTTATTAAATAAGGTAGAAATAATAAGGTAGAAATGAACTTAAAAAACCTATTTATGGCAGGCTGTACAGCCTTGATGCTTGCCTCGTGCACAACGCCAAAGACCGTATCGTATTTCCCTAATTGGGCTGACGGCGAGACGCTCACGTTACCAGACACAAGAGGCATCGTGTTGAAGCCAGCTGACAAGCTGTCAATCGTTGTCAACACCAAATCGGCAGAATTGAATAATGTGTTGAACCTGCCCGTGACCTCACAGATTATCGGGTACTCAGAGATCCAGTCCATCAACCAGAGCCGTGGCACCTCAGGCTACACCATCGACCCGGAGGGCTACATTGATTTCCCCCTCGTAGGCAAAGTGAAGGCCGCCGGCATGACACGCTCTGAACTGGCCGCCCATCTGAAAAAGACGCTAGAGGAGACGAATGTCGCTACTGACGCCGTCGTCACCATCGAGTACCTGAATCTGGGATTCTCTGTGACGGGCGACGTGTTCAAACCCGGTTTCTTCGAGTTCAACACCGACCGCCTGAACGTGCTTCAGGCCCTGAGTATGGCAGGCGATATGAATATTACGGGTAACCGTCAGCAGGTAAAGGTGATCCGCACCGACGGCGACAAGCAACATGTGTATGTGCTGAACCTTCAGGATCCGCAGGCCACTATGACCTCGCCTGGCTTCTATCTCCAACAGAACGATGTGGTCTATGTAGACCCCAACGGCTACAAGAAACGTCAGGCTACGGCCAATGCGAGTGAGATAACCAAAGCCTCATTCTGGCTGTCAGCCATCTCTGTGCTGACAACCGTCGCAGTGCTGGTATTTAAGTAAAGGTGAAAAAGATACAAGAGAAATGAATAATAATCTGACTATCGGCGAGTTCTTTAAGTTGTGTCTCGCCAACAAGGCAAAGTTTGCTGCCTCAGTAGCACTGATGCTGGTGCTGGCAGCAGCATATCTCATCGTCACACCACCGAAGTACACCAGGAAAGCCCAGTTGCTCGTCAGGGACGAAGGCGGCATGGGAGGACTGATGGGACAGCTTGGCGGTCTTGCAGAAATCGGCGGAATCATGGGCGTGGGCTTCGGCTCATCGAACGTCTATAACGAACTTTACGCCATGCAGTCGCCCTGGCTGCTGCTGAACGTGGTGAACCAGATGCATCTTGATATGAGCTACACCATCAAGGGCATCCGCAACAAGGATCTCTATGGTGAACAGCTGCCCGTCACCGTCACCTTCAAGAACATCACCGACGAGGACGACGTGCGGATGAAACTTGACCTGAACAAGAACGGCAACTTCAAGCTTTATAAGATCAAGAAGAACGATGACAAATACGACGATGAACTGACGGGAAAGGTGAACTCTACCCTCAAGACCAGTATTGGTGACGTGGAAATCAAAGCCACGCCCTACCTGCAGAAGATGAAGGATGACGAGGTAACCATCACCGTGAAGCGTACGGAGCCCATGGCACTCGTGGAGCAGATCAAGAAAAAGCAGATGACCATCGCCGTGAGTAGCCGTGACGCCTCGATCATCGACCTGAAATACAAGGATGTATCGAAACAACGCGCCACGGACGTCATTAACGCCATCATCGCCGAATACCGCAAGGAATCCAATGAAGACAAGGACCTTCAGACTGCCGTCTCTGAGCGTTACGTCATTGAGCGCCTCGCCTCTTTGGAGAACGAGCTGCGCAGCCTCGACAAGCGCGTGGCCGAATACAAGAGCCGCACGATGATGCCCGACCTCGAAGTGATGGCAAAAGTGTATGGCGAGGGTATGAAGGACATTTCGCAGGCTCAGCTCGAACTGAACAGCCAGCTCTATATGGCTCAGGCCGTCCGCGACTATCTGCGCGACGAGTCGAAGAAGGATGAGTTGCTCCCGGCCCTGCTGGTGGCAGACAACAAGGGACTGGCCGACCAACTGAACACCTACAACAACCTGCAACTGCAGCGCAAGAAGATTATCGCCAGTTCAAGCAAGGAGAGTCCGTTGGTGAAGGATCTCGACAAACAGCTGGCTGATATGCACAACGCCGTGCTCATATCGGCAGAAAACGCCATCAAGCAGCTGAAAAGCCAGTTGAAGGGTGTCTCCGTCAAAGAGAAAGAGGGCAAGCAGCTGTTGGCCTCGGCACCCGCGAAGTTCATCGGCGGTCTGACTGACGAGCGTGACTGGAAGGTGCTCAACCAAGTGTATGTCTTCCTCTTGCAGAAGCGCGAAGAGGCTCAGATGACCAAGGCCATGAAGAGCGACATCCGCGTGCTCACTCCACCGCTGGGTGTGAAGGAGCAGAGTGCCCCCGTGAAGAAGAATGTCCTCTTCGGTGCCTTCCTCCTCGGACTGTTCCTGCCTGCCTGTTTCCTTTTTGTCCGCGAACGTAACCGCAAGCAATAAGGGAGGTCGCACATGACATTCCTCATCACAACGCTGATCATCGTCCTGCTGATCCTGTCGTGGAAATATATCCAACGACTGGAGCCTGCAGGCGTGTTCGCCCTCATTTGGGTAACATCGGTTCCGATGATCCTGCTGTTACAGGAATATATAGTGCTTAATCTTGAAGGAGTCCTGTTCATTGTCATAGGAGTTTTCACATTCATGTTAGGCACAATCTTCTGCGACTATTATTACCACCCTAAAAAGGAAAAGTCTACTGTGCTCACCTTTAAGAAGGGATGGGCTTTGCCGTTGGTGTGCGTGCTACTCGTTTGTGCAATGGTCAACCCACTTTATTCCATCATTCTTCATGGTTTCTCACTTCAGGCGCTACTTGACATGCGCGAAGTACTGGAGATGAACAAAGGTATATCAGAAGACCGTTATGCGGGCGCAGAATATTCGAACGTGCTCAACCAATTCTTCCTCATATTCTGTTATGCAGCCCCTCTGTTTGGAGGTTTCTGCTACAGGCTGGTCGGAAAACTCACTAAAACCATCTGTGTGCTGACACTGATACCTGGCATGTTCATTGCGCTGACACAGTCGATGAAGATGGGCATGATTACAGGATTCATCCTCTGGTTCACAGGTTATCTCATCTGCTCCTATAGCTACGGATTATCGCTGAGAATCAAGTTCAGGAGTCTTTTGTTTTCCATACTTGGGCTAGCAGGTTTCTTCGGCATTTTGTTTATCTCGATGGTGTTCAGAACAGGAGAAGTGAGTGAGAAGACGATTCTTGATATCGGCCAGAAGTTCTTTACCTACGCATTAGGCCAGTTCCACTGTTTCGATATGTGGTACACCACCCATGAGCCAACAACCTACGCACTTGGCACAAAGACTTTCATGGGCATCTCAAATGTCCTTGGACTTGAAGAGCGCACTCAGGGTGTCTATACGGAGTTCCACCAGATAGGACAGAATGGCTACTACGGCATCTCGAACATCTTCACCATCTTCCGCTCGCTGATTGAGGATTTCGGCGAGGCGGGCGCGCTATTGTTCATGTTCCTACTCGGAGTCCTCACCTGCATGGCCTTGAAAAATCTGCTGTCGTGCCGTATGATATTCTTCAGTCAGGTCTGCGTCTCAGCGGCTTACGCCTATCTGATGTGGTCGTTTGCCACGTCGTTCTTTGCCTATACCAGCTATCTGGCCATGTTTTTCCTAGCCTACTTCCTGTTCCGGATGCTTCAAAAAGAGACAGCGCCATGTTGAAGATGATTAAAGCAAAACTTAGTTCCGGCATGGGCAAGGATGTTGTCTGGACATTCTCGCTGCAGATCACCATCATGCTCTGTTCGTTCGCCATTACGAAACTGTTGGCAAGCCGTCTGAGCATTGACGACTTCGGACAGTACAACGTCATCAAGCGTTCCGTACAAGTACTCTCGTTTGTGATGCTTGCAGGAGTGGGCATTGCCCTGCCCCGCTATATTCCCCTCTATCGTAACGCCACGCCGCCACGTCGCATCGCCCCGCTGCTGAGTGCCTCCTTTATATATATAATAGGTGTATCGCTGGTGGTGTTCTTCGGCTGCATGATGTTCTCCACGCAGATGCAGGATGTCATCATCGGACAGAGTGGCAACCTTTCACTGCTGCTCATCGCCCTGGCCTATGCCTTCACGTTGGCGATAGCACAATATGCCTATGCCTACTATCGTGGCATCGGCAACTTCAAGTGGTACAACGGAGCGCAGTTGGCCGTACAACTGGCCATCGTACTGCCACTGGTGTTGTTACCTATACTGACGGTGGAAGGCGTCTTTGTATCATGGCTCATCATCACAGCCCTACTCGCGACTTGGTTCCTGGGTAGAGAACTGTGGCTCTTCACCAAGAGGGGCGACTCCTTCATGTCCGACACTCCCTTGAAGTCGCACCTCAATACCATCGTCAAATATTCCTCCGGCCGTCTGCTGGCAGACTTCTTCCTGTTCTCGCTGTCGGCCTTCCCGCTCATCTATATTAGTAATGTGCAGGGCTTAGAGTCTACAGCCTATTATTCCGTCGGCATCACTTTCGTCACGATGGTCACGCCGGTATTCTCCTTCATGGGCATCATCCTGTTGCCATTCGTGTCTGAATGTATCGCCAAGGGCGAGATGCAGGCTGCCAACCGATTTGTCAACCGTCTGGCACTGCTCTACGTGGGAGCCTCGCTTCTGATCACGTTGATACTCTATGCCTTCACCAGTTTACTCACGTGCCTGCTCTTTGCCAGCAACTACGTGGTCACAGCCGACCTCTCGCGCATCATGATTCTCGCTATCCTGCCCCAGGCCATCTATCTGCTCTATCGCAATCCCATCGATGCCGTCTCCGTCATCCCCTACAACACTATCATCCTCGGCATCTGTCTGGTTGTGATGATTGTCAGTTTCTCGCTTTCCACCACCCTCACCCAATTCGCCTGGGCTTACTTAGCCGTCTCAGCTCTCCAGGGCCTGATGTCATGGCTCACGTGGAAACTCATCCGCAAGAAATAATCTATATATGCCTATAACAAAAAGAGTCCTTTCTGGAGCAGCGCTACTATTGCTGGTCATAGCAGCAGAGGCGAGAACCATCATTTATACCTCGCAAATAGGTGGTGTTAAAGGGCTGGCTCAATACAGCAGCCTCTCTGATTGTACCGTGTTCTTTGATCTGGAGGAAGAGACCGATTACACCATTGTGCTGGCAAATGTTGAGAATGCCATATTTGACGGCATGCAGACCGCTCTTGTCTGCAAATCCACCCTGTTCAGAATCGACGGTGGATGCAGGAACATCGAGATCTGTCATTTCAACGCTGAAGCCAAGAGCGGGTACACTCCCGACTTCCAATGCATGACCAGTGCGAATAATGAGAAGATCAGAAAGAATATCCATATCCACGACAATTATCTTCGCGGCTTCTCCATGGCCATCTCCTTAGGTGCCGACAACGTCAAGCCGGGAAAAGGCGTCAGAAACAGCAAGGTACACGACAACCGGATTATCGGCACTCTGGGCACTACTCCAGGCAAGGGTTATGGCATTCATCTTGCCAACGCGAGGAATTGTGAGGTCTATAACAACTATGTAGAGAACACCACGCGGCACGCCATCTACCATGCATGGGGCAAAAGCAACCGGATCTGGGGTAACACCATCACCCACCATCGGATGCCCGTGGACTTTAACCGTGAAAGCACAGGCATCATCAAGGGTGCCGTAGCCATATTCAGGGATTCGCAGGACGTGATTGTGGAAAACAACACTTTCATCGACAACTACAACGTGTCCATCCATGTTTACAGTTTCCCAGACCCTTCGTTTATGAACGAGGCACATTACGCCGACATGAACGGCATCATCATCAGGAACAATCATTTTGTCAACAATGGCATCCACTCTGTCAATACCGGCTCTTCAATGGTGGAAGTGGACTATCCGGCCGTCATGATAGGCTTCAACGCCTATAATCCTTATACAGCCCCCCATCAATACTTTATAAAAGATGTAACCATCTCCGGCAACAAATTTGAAAACCTGAACACCAACTGCCAGCAGTGTATTCGGATGTACGAATGTTCCTCACTGGATATTACGGATAATGAGTTTGTATTCTCGCATAGTTCAGACATCAGTAGTGGTAAGTTCTGGTATCTTATCTCCTTAGAGACTGATTTCAAGGCTTATACCTCTTTCAAAGCCAACATTGCCAGAAATACTGTCAACACACAGAATACGCATTCTACAATGAGTGTTTACGTTCTCAATGAATTGGCAAATTTCAACAATTATCCCAGAAATAAGATTACAGTAAAAAACAATCATCTCGTCAACCAGCAAGCCACTGACGGGTTAAGATATAAACTGCAACGGTGAAACGTATAGTGACATATTTGATGGCGGTGCTGGTGCTGGGAGGATGCGTCAGTTCTGGACGGAAAGCAGCGATGCGGGCGGGGCTTGACAGCATTAATGCCGTAAACCGCAGCGGACAGCCGTTCACCGTGGCAGACGTAAAACCCTACGTCGAGTTCTTCGATGACCACGGCACACCTAACGACCGCCTGCTGGCCCACTACCTGCTGGGCCTTGCCTATTACGACCACGGTGAGGCCCCCATGGCCCTGCAGTGCTATCAGGAAGCCCTCGACTATGCCGACACCACCGCCACCGACTGCGACTATGCACAGTTGAGTAGGGTTTATGCACAGATGGGAGAGATTTTCTATCATCAGGGACTATTTCACCAACATCTTGATTATTATAGGCAAGCAACAAAATACGCATGGCGTGGAAAAGACACAATAGCTGCGCTTGTGAATGAAGAACAAAAGAAATTTGCATATTATGAACTAGGAATGATTGATTCCTCCATTATAATTTCGGAAAAGGTGGCTATGCTTTTCACCGAATATGGATATCATTCTGATGCAGCAATTACTTTAGGTGGTACTATTCGTACTCTCATTAACAAAGGAGATTACACCAAGGCAAAGCACTATATGGACATTTACGAGTCAGAATCAGGACTATTCGACATTAAAGGCAATATAGAAAAAGGACGAGAATATTATTACAGCATAAAAGGCAATTATTGTCTAAGAAATAATCTTTATGACTCTGCTGAGTATTATTTCAAAAAGGGGCTTCGTGAAGGAAAGGACTTCAACAACCAAAATGCCGTAGCAAAAGGGCTTGCAGAACTCTATCAAAGACTTCACCAACCAGATTCTGCGGCTAAATACTATCGGTATGCCTACGCCATGAACGACTCTATGTATGCCCAACAGGCCACAGAGACAGTAGAGCGTATGCAGTCCATGTATGACTATTCCAGAAATCAGGAACTTGCCAAGAAGAAAACCAAAGAAGCACAACAAAATAGAGATAAATGGTTGCTCACCCTCACACTTTTCTTTGGATTTGTCGTAACAGTATCCGTTTGGGCATATAGAATTGTCCGTAAACGCAGAGAAGGGCTGGAATTGTATATGCAAAGTCTGGAAGAGTTGAAAGAACTGCGAATGGAAAAGGATGCGCTCTCGCAACATCAAGAAGAGTACAGCCAGATTCTATTGGAAAAAGACAAGAAGATAAAAGACATGGAGCAGAGGGTTGAGAAATACGGCAAACTGTTTTATTTCAAGATGGCCAATGCTGAACGGTGCCTTTTAGAATCGCCCACCTATAGGAAATATGAAAAGATGGCTATTCACGGCCAACGTCTTCTGGAGGAGGATTGGACGAAACTAAGAGCATTAATCCTGGAGTTTCTTCCCGGTTTTGACGATTTCCTGGCTACCCATCTGCACGAACTGAAAACGCATGAGTGTCGTATCATCATGCTGCTTCGCCTCCACTTCAAAGCTGTAGATATTACAGGTATGATAGGTATGTCGAAGTCGCAAGTTTCCCAGTCATGTACTGAAATCATGCGTAAAATCTTCCATCGCAAAGGCAGTTCTAAAGAGCTTTCAGCAAAATTGAATAAAATATTTTAGACATACTTTTTCTTGAAAAGTGGGCTATTGGACTGATTTTCAAACTAATAGCCCTTTAAACTTTTACTAAACTTTGCAACGCGTTTTTTCTTGTAAGTTTGTTCTTTTTCTCATAATTTTGCAGACGAATTATTAACAAAAAACAAAAGTATTATGAAGAAAAAGCTATTTTTATTTGCTCTCAGTATTTTCATGATGAGTACAAGTGCATTCGCGTGGAAGTTACTTCCATTTACTGTTAGTTGGGATACCGACAAGCCCATTAGTCATGGTGGTTCACGAGACCTCGTTGATCCTCCTACGGTCTACATCGAAGACTATGCACTGACATTCGAGACCAATCATCCTGACTATGTCCTGAACATTAAGGATGCTACAGGTGCAGTGGTTTACACAACTACAGTTTATTCTGCAATGACGCTGGTCACGCTGCCTTCTACCCTCTCCGGTGACTATGAGATTGAGTTGGTCTATGGCTACTGGCTGTTCACAGGAAACATCTCTTTATAAAAAGGATCGTAAAATATTTATAAAAAACTTGCATAAGTGGATAATAATGTCTATCTTTGCAAAGTTGAATTATTCACATATATAATATATTTGATTATGACAACATTAACTCAAAGTATGTTAGATAGTCTGGCTAACCAGACCTTCTCCGTGACAACGGACTATACGATGAACGAGGCAACGCTGATCTTCAACGGAATGACAATACTCTTCAACGGTGGTACTATCAGCAACGGCACTATGAATCTGAGCAATTGCACATTGGCAGGAGTCGCTACACATTCCATCAATGCTACTGTCGTTGGCACTCTCACCAACAGCACTATCTATTCCTCATGGTTTACGCGTATTGGTCAGATGAAGTTCAATTATACCGGTAAGACAATTAACTTCGACGAGAACGCCACAATTTTAGACGAAGACGACACGGTGAAGATTGATCAAGTAAATCATGTAACGTTCAACGGAATGTTTAATACATTTACTTGCTATGCTAATTTCTTCGAAATCTATGATGATTGTAGCTATATTGAAATAAAGAAATTTATAGCTGTTGCCCAAGGAGCACCAGATTATGGGAATCTCTCAGACGTCATTTCTTTTGTTCGATTAGATACTCGTCTCCCAGAAGGCGGATATGCTCTATACGAGCAGGCATACCCCCGTTATGGCATTAATGTACACCACAATTCTATAAGCTATTTCAACGTGGGTATATCCCTTGGTGCCGATGTTGGGGCGAAGGTTGTTGTCAGCAATGTTTATGAAAACTCCATTTCGTATACTAAGGGTACTGAGGCAGGATTCGGTTACGGCATTCACTTGGCCAATGCCTATGGATGCAAGGTCTATGACAACAATCTATACAGGACAACACGCCATGCCATTTATCACGCATGGGGTTCCGGAAATGAGATAACTGACAATACTATCACTGACCATTGGTACGGAATAGGACTCCCTGAAAATTCACCAGAACTTGTTGACCAGCCATCAAGAGCCCTCTATAAGACAAGGGCCGCAGTGGCGGTTTACAGGAAATCCACAAGTGTTTTAGTAAGTGGGAACACATTCATTAACAGCTATAATTCATCTATCTGCCTGACGCCCAACCCTGAAGCCATTGCACAGATTCAAGACATCAGACCTTATGGGCAAATGAATGACATAAGATTATTAAACAACACATTCACTCACACGGGACCTCACGATGCTTCCGACAGTAACATTAACCACAAACACCCGGCAATAAAGGTCGGGGGTGCTATGAACAGTTCTGAGATTCAGGCCGGTTATCTAATTAACACAGTAAAAATAAAGAATAATATTTTTAGCGTAAGCAACTCTGACTTTTTGACGTTCTGTCATATCTATCAATGCTTTAATCTCGAAATAATTGAGAATACCATTACTTTTTCATCCTATCCGTTTAATAGTGATATCATTCATCTGTTAGTGGCATTCAACAATGCAAATGTCGGGCTATTAACAATGGATATAAACGCATCTGGCAATGTATTCTGCTCAGCAAACACCTCTGCCCAGACCCATGTTACAATAAGTGCATTCTCTGATGTAAGTGCACATTTTAACACAGGGAGTCAGATGAGTATTTTTAACAACACCCTTAGCAACCAAACACTGGGCGGCATCCTCATGTATCAACTTTACTATGGCTTCAATGCAACTGCCTATGGGCCATTACCAAGCGGATTCTACTTACAATTGGAGAACTGAGTATTGACGATACCGCTTTGAATAAGGAAACTATGTATAATATTTGATGGATTGAAAATATGTTAAAGCCCTGTTATCTTATGATTATGAAGAAAAGATTCTCACTTATTATTTTAATGGCGTTACTGTCAATGGGGGTACAAGCCGGTGACGTGCTTTATGGTGAAATCGATGGTACTAACATGATTGTGAAGTGTGGCGACTTCGCACCCGAAGGTAGCGTGTTATTACGTAATTGGGAGTCTAAGGTTAGTATTAGTATACGTAAAAGTATCACATCTGTCACCATCGATACTTCCTGCACCTCCTATACTGGTACTTCGCTAGACCACCTGTTCGCTGAGTTCGAAAAGCTGAAAACCATCACGGGGCTCAGTAATCTCAACACCACCAACGTAACATCCACAGCATATATGTTCTACTATTGTTGTTCTTTGTCCTCGCTTGACTTCAGCGGCTTCAACACCACCAGCATAACCGCCATGAGTGGTATGTTCCATGGCTGTTCTGCCCTAACCTCGCTTGACCTCAGTTCGTTTAACACTACTAACGTCAAATATATGGATTTTATGTTCCATGGCTGCATGATGCTGACCTCACTTGATGTCAGTTCGTTCAATACGAGTAATGTCATTGCTATGTCTTTTATGTTCGGATACTGTAATTATTTATCCTCACTTGACCTCAGTGCATTCAATACTGTCAATGTCGTGCATATGGATAATATGTTCACCCACTGCTATGCCCTGACTACTATATACGTAGGCGACTGGAATACTGATAATGTGAGGTACGACAGTGAAATATTCACACACTGTTCGAAACTTGTAGGTGGAGCAGGTACAAGGTATGACGAAAAACATACTGATAAAGAGTATGCCCGCATAGACGGCGGCCCGAGTGCACCAGGTTATTTCACCGACATAAAGACAAAGGCTTTAGGTATAAAGGATGTAACAAAGTCTAAGATGACAGAGTTTCATACACCTATTTACAACCTTCAGGGCCAACAGCTGACATCCGTACCCAAGAAGGGTATCTACATCCAAAACGGGAAAAAGGTCATAATTAAAAAATGATCAGAACCGCCCCAAAATAGAAACATGAATATAATAAGAAATATGGCAAGATGGTATTTTATTTTATTGCTGCTCTTGACCACAAGCTTATGCCAACAGGTCGAAGCACAGTCTTTTGTAATCGATGGACTCAAATATACATATCAGGATGATGGCACTGTATCTGTTGGTGCGACAGACTCTACGGGAGAAGATGTGGTTATCCCCAAGACAGTTATACACAATGGCAGGGAGGTGACAGTTTCCAAACTGGATGATGCCGCTTTTTTTGACAGGAAGCAGGTAAAAACTGTCATCATCCTTAGCGAAATAAAAGAGATACCATGGGCAGCTTTTCACAGATGTCCCAATTTGGTTAAAGTAGAACTGCCGGAGACCATCGAAGTTATTGGAAATGATGCATTCTACAATTGCGGGCTTCGCCATATCAATCTGCCAGAAGGACTGCAAATGATAAAGCAACGCGCTTTTAGTGACACAAAGATAGAACATGTGTCGATTCCAAACACAGCAACTATCCTGCTTAATGAGATTTTTGGTCATTGTCTGGAGTTGGAAACGGCTGTAATCCCTGACGGCATTGAAGAAATACCATATTGTACATTTTTAGAGTGTACGCTTCTAAGAGAGGTCTCTATTGGGAATAGCGTGATAAAAATACATGATGGGGCTTTCTCAAATTGCCCTTCTTTAGATTCCATTTACATCCCAAAGAGTGTTGAGGAAATCTCTCTCTCGGCATTTTCCCACCACAATCTCCAACGTATCATTGTTGATGAAGACAACAAGACTTATGATTCTCGCGACAATTGCAATGCGATTATTGAGAGTTCAAATAACACAATGATTCTCGGTTGTACAAAATCTTCAATTCCCAAAGATGTTACAAAATTGTACAGAGCGTTCCAAGAGATTCCGGATATTTACTCTGTAACGATTCCTAATCACATCATTTATTTAAATTACGCTTACTATGGTTGCGAGAGTCTGGAGGAAGTCATTATTGAGGACGGAGAGGATGATTTGTATACAAACTATCCGTTTTCCAATGGACTTTTACATTCGACTATTCAGCATTCGACTACAGTCAAGTCATTGTATTGCGGTCGCAATATTTTTCCTTCTACCCCATTATACATAGACGATCATTATTTACCCCTTTTAGGATACTTCACCAATCTTGAGGAATTGATTATTGGCGAGCAGGTGAACAGGCTTTTCATGGAGGGTTGCAAACATAATGTGTCTGTCTATGCCAAAAGTATGAGCCCCAGTCACTTTGATTTCAGTTTCGGCGACGATACAGAGGCCGTTTTCGAAAGTGCGACACTCTACGTGCCGAAAGGAACCCGTGAACTGTATAAGGCAACAGACGGCTGGAACCGGTTCCTCAACATTGTGGAATATGATGCCACCGGCATCTCATCCGTCAGGTCAGCCTCTGACAGCAAAGCCATCTATAATATCAACGGCCACCGTCTCGCCTCACCTCAGAAGGGCATCTACATCCAAAACGGCAAGAAGTATATCGTTAAATAATAGTTATTGATAGAAAGTCTTGATGATATACTGCATGGCCTCGTAGTTGCAGCGGCAGTAGAAACTGTGCTTCATCTGACCTGTTGAGGCATGTTCAGAGTCGCAGACCTTGATAGTAGGCACGTACTGGACTTTCAGACCGGCTTTCCAACACTGTTCTGCCAGGTAAATCTCCTCACAGAACAGGAAAACGGGATAGTCCACCTTACCACAAGCCTCAAAGTATTTCTTTGTCAGGATGATAAATGAGCCGTGACCAGCATAAATCCGACCTGCAGGATGGCTTTCGAACTTCTTTTTTCTATAAAATGTACGGGTATAAAGCGCATCAAGGAAGGGGAACTGGTAGAAAGTCTTCAGTATCTGAAGCTTACGTAGAGAATAACGGCAGAGAATCTTCGGATTGCGGTCACGCTCCTCCAATTGCGACCATATCTGCGGCGCTATCCAGCCTGTATCCTCTGCACAGTCGTAATCGGCGAGCTGGAGGAAGAAATCCTCTTCCATCGTCAGATCTACATTACTGATGACGCTATAGTCGTAGGCCGTTACGTCGACCTTCTCCATCAGTCGTTTGACAGCACCGAAGTAACCGGGATTGTCATCCTTCGTATTGCAGGCTACATAAGTATCCACACATATTTTGTCACCAGCCTTCTTGGCTGCACGCTTAATGGAAGCCAGATACTGGTCACGCTCCTTATCGGAGTTATAGGTCACACAAAATATCGCAATTCTCATCTTATTTCTTAGAAATCAGCTGCAAAGGTACGAATAAGTAAATAGAAAACCAAATAAAAACGCCTAATTTACACTATTCGAAAAGAAATTATATCAAATAACTATATGATTAATTAAAAATTTACCTTCCATCTTCCACCATTCTTTGGAAATAGCCTTATATATTAGCATTTTCAAGATGGAAGATAAAAATATATCTTCCATCCATCTTCCACCTATTTTGGTAGTAGGGATGCCTACTAAAGGATGTTTAATAAGCATCAGGACAACAGTTAGTTGGCACCTTCGTGGTGGTTTGCAGGCATTAAACTCCAAGAAAGTAGGCATGAAAGTCGGAGAAAGGTGGCACCTTTCTCCAAAATTCTCTAGAGAATTTAGAGGTTTAGTGGCACTAAAGTCCCAGTTTACCCTAACTAAAGTCAGACTTTAGTGCCTTCAAACTTTAAGTCTCAAGGTGGAAGAAAGGTGGAAGATACAAATTTATCCTCCACCTATTAAAATACTTTTATATACTGGCAATTTATCCGTATTGATGGAAGATGGAAGACAATAAGTAAAATATTTAGAGAAAAGATTTGGAAATCACCAAATATTATTGTATCTTTGCAAGCTGAAAGCAAATTTCCAAAGAAATTCTAACAAAACTATACGATTATGACAGAGATAACCAGACAGACAGTGACATTGATCAATCAGCGCAACGGCCAGGAGCGCTACACCCGTTATGGCCTCGGCGATGTGGTGGAGATGATCCGTAAGGGCAAGCTGAAGAGCGGAAAACTGATTGAAGAACAGACCGAAAGGCCCCGCATCTGCTTCGCCTCGGCCATCAAGAACGAGAAAGGCAAGCGGTGGACCTATTTATATAATGGTATAATCCTCCTGGAGATCAACAACCTGCCTGACCGCAAGACGGCAGAGGAAATCCGGCAGGAGGCGACACTCATCGACTACACCCTGCTGGCCTTCGTAGGGGCTGACGGACGGAGTGTGAAGCTCGTCTGTCAGGCTGCCGAGCGCAACAACTGGCAGAATCCCGAGGGCTACTGGCAGTCGGAGGTCGAAAAGTTCAATCTGAATGCCTATGCGAAGTTCCACTATTTATATTCTACCCAGCTGGCCATCCGTGTGGAGAACATCGCTCCCTCGCTGCGTACCAGTTGTGAGATGAGCCACGACGAGGATGTGTACTTCAATCCCGACTGTGCCGTGATGATGGTGTCGCCAGAGGATCAGACGGCAGAACGGCTGTCGAGGACGGTGAGGCATGAAAGGAGACAGGAGTCAGGAGTCGGGAGTCAGGAGGGAGTGATCCCAGGACTCTCTACCGAGGCCAGCCGCCGTCATGAGTATCAGGCCTGCAAGGCCGATGCCTTGGAGGAGTGTCGCTTGGACAAGGAAGAGGACTTTGTTCCTCATTGCCTGGAGGTGCTCGCCCAGAACTGTCACGAGAGCGGCATCGAAGAGGCCTTCGCCGTGAAGATGACACTTTTCGACGGACGGCTGAACGAGGATGCGGAGTATGTGCAGACGGTGTTCGACTCGCAGTACTCCAAGACGCTGAAGGCCACCTGGCCGCTGAAACACGTCAAGCCATCGCAGCTGCTGACCTACAAGACCGAGGCCTTCCTCAACTCGCGCTACGAACTGCGGAAGAATGTGATGACGGGCGTCGCCCAGTACCGTTCCAAGGACTCCTTCGACTACCGTTTCAGCGACCTGACGAAGGAGGCGATGAACACAATGTCGATCCGTGCGCTGAAGGCCGGCCTCGACTCGTGGGACAAGGACATCAAGCGCTATGTCGAATCGACGATGATACCAGAGTTCGACCCTGTGAACGAGTGGTTGGAGCAGTTGCCGAAGTGGGACGGGCAGGACCGTGTGACACCCTTGGCTGGACGCATCCAGACCAAAAATGAGCATTGGACGGGCGACTTCCACAAGTGGCTGCTCTCGATGGTGGCCCACTGGAAGGGCATCGACCGCAACCACGGCAATGCCATCGTGCCAATGCTCATCGGTCCGCAGGGCTGCGGCAAGACGTCCTTCTGTGGCATCCTGCTGCCAGAGGAACTACGCGACTACTATAACGACAAGATCGACTTCAAGAACGAGACCGCCATCAACCTCGGACTGACCTCGTTCGCGCTGATCAACATCGACGAGTTCGACATGCTGTCGAAGAGTCAGCAGCCGCTACTGAAGCATCTTATCTCCAAGAGCGACGTGAAGATGCGTCCGCCCTACGGCAAGGCCTACGAGCAGCGCCGCCGCTATGCCTCGTTCATCGCTACGACGAACAACCTGCGTCCTCTGCCTGACGACAAGAGCGGTTCGCGCCGTTTCGTCTGTATCGTCGTCGAGAATCAGATCGATACCCTCACACCGGTTGACTATCCGCAGCTCTATGCCCAGCTTGTGGCAGAAATCGCCCGAGGCGACCGCTATTGGTTCGATGAAGACGAGAACCAGCGCATCATCAGTGAGAACCGTCAGTTTGAGCGTGTGGGCAGTCTGGAGAAGATGATCAGCCTGACGTTCCGTCCTGCAGACGGCGACGACAAGTCAAAGATGAAGAGTGTTGATGAGATTGTGGAGATTCTGAACAAATCGTTCCCCAATTTCCATCTCACGAAGGGTATCAACGCCGAAGTGGGCCGTGCCCTAAACCGACTCGGCTATCTGGCCTACAAAACCAAGACCTGCCAGAAATATTCCATCGAGACCATTATCTGAAATAATAGAACACGTCTTGTTAATAACTGTTATAACCCGTGCTGGCTTGTTAAAGTACCTTAATTATACCTGTATTTCAGGCAGTTTTTTTGTAATTATACGCTCTTATTAATAGAAGTATCTAAATTGTTCACGTATGAAGAAATTGTTATTTTTAGTTCTGTTGTTATGTTTGTCGCTGGCGACAAGTGCAGAAGAAGCCGTGGTTGATGGCATTAAGTACACATTGGATGAAAAGTCTATGACAGCAGAGGCTGCCGGGCTTGCGGATTCCACATTGACGGATATTGTCATTCCGGTTTCCATCCAAGTTGAAGGGAAGGACTATCAGGTGCTGTCCATTGGTGCCAAGGCTTTCAATAATAATCATTTAGCTTCGATCACTCTATCTGAAGGGCTGAAATCTATCGGTGTTGGTGCTTTCATGTATACATGGAAACTTGGGCAGCTTATTATACCGAATAGCGTAGAATCGATTGAACCATGTGCTTTTGAAAACAGTAGCATAAAGCTTCTCGTCATCGGTGAAGGAATCAAGACGATAGGTTCGTGTTCTATCAGAAGCATCCCTGATTTAAGTGATTTCTATATCTATGCCCCACAAATGCCTGTTTTCCCTTATGATGAGATAGACATGATTGATGAAAGCCATTGGTACAGCGTGAATTTGTATGTCCCTGAAGATTTGGTGGATCAATACCGTCAATCAGAGGCATCCTATTTGAACGAGATACCAGATGAGAATATCCGTCCGATATCAAAAGATTATGAATCATTCATCTCAAGCATCAAGACGGTGAAGCCTGATTCAAATCAAAAGGAAGCCTGCTATTCCCTCGATGGCCGTAGGCTAAAATCACCCCAGAAGGGCATCAACATCATCCGTCGGAGCGATGGAACAGTCAGAAAAGAGATTGTGAAATGAAAATATCACATAGATGAGATCTATTAGCCAATCCTCATCACACAAAGACTGCGACGACCAGTGTGGGTAGAGTCGAAAGACACAAGCTTGCCGTCGGCACTGACACGTGGATGAAGGTCGCACTTCCAATTATGGTCGTCGTCCGGGTTAACAAATTTTTTCAGACTCTTCACATCAGCCAGCAATGACACCTCATCTGTCTTAACGTTCACCTTCCACAGTTTGATATGACGATACTTATCCGGATAAGTATCTACAACAAACGTGTCGTCGTCAATAAAATGATGATGGCCGTCGGAATTGAGTTTCGGATAACCACAACGTTTCCATTCCCGCATCGAAGGATCAGAAAAATAGACATGGGAATCGATATCCTCCATACGACAATAAGCCACAATGCCATTGCTCTGGTTCCATACATAATGCGACACCATACCCGTCGTAGGAGATACATACAATTCATTCGTCTTCAGATCGCAGACAATCAGACGGGTACGCTGGAATGTGCCCTTATACCAACGATGCAGGAAAGCCACATAGCGTCCATCAGGAGAGAACTCAGTATGCGTCACAAAATGATATTTATCCGCCATATCCGCTACTGGCTGCAAGGCAGCAAGTTGCCTGAGACTGACAATCATCTGTCGTTCATTCTTTTGAAGGTCAATAAAATAGAGACCTGTGCCCTCTGGAATATACTCGTCAGAAAAAGATTCATCATCACTTACGACATAGCCATATCCGGGCATCTGGCATTCCAAACGTCCATAACTGAAAGAGGTTGCCCACTTTCCATCGGCACTCACCGTGTCAATTGGCCAAGAGATCAGTCTGCGCTCACCCTCTTTAATCGAGGATATTGTAGCATTCAGGCCACCACCCTCACAGGTATTATAAATAATATGAGTTTCATCAAGCCATTGCAGACGACAGCCTTTGTGATAATTCCACGCATGGGTTTCACCCAACTTTCGCCATTCACTGTATTTCTCGCCTGTCCAATAACCTACCTCGAGCACATCATCTTTTGTCGGCATGCGCAAGGGAATGGTCAAACGGTTGCTCAGCAGAAGACGATTATCACGGCTGAAAGGCTTGACGTCATGGAAGCCAAAGAAGCAGTCCTCGAACACAATCGGGTCATTCTCAAACTTCGAGTCATAGTTTGGGAGCAAGTCATAGAACCCTTGATAAATATTACGCAAAGCGTCTTTCAACACATAGTTATTCTTGACGCGTTCGTATATAAATGCCTCTATTTTATTCATTTTTCGCAAATTTTGTGCAAAAGTACAAAAAATAATTGTACCTTTGCACACTAATTGCAAAAAAAAAACGTTTTAAGGATAAATGAACGTTCGAACAGTATCAATCATCTGCCCGCTTTTCAATGAAGAGAAGTTCATTGAAAGGTGCATTCTGTCGATTCTGGAGCAGGACTATCCCCAGGATAAGCTTGAAGTGCTCCTCATCGACGGCAGGAGTACTGACCATACCGCAGATATCGTAAGACGCTACACCGAAAAATACCCCTTCATCAAACTACTCGACAACCCGGAACGCGTGGTGCCATACGCCCTGAACAAGGGTCTAGAGGCTGCCACAGGAGAGGTGATTATGCGTATTGACGGGCACTGTACTTATCCCACCAACTATATTTCCGAGCTGGTAAGATACCTCTACGAGCTTGATGCCGACAACGTGGGAGGCGTGTGGAACACGCAGCCTGCCAACGACACGGCCGTCTGCCACGCCATCGCTCTGGCATCCAGCCATCCCTTCGGCGTAGGCGGCTCGATGCATAAGATCGGTGCTTCGAAGATTATGGAGACCGACACCGTGCCCTTTGGGTGTTATAAAAGAGAGGTGTTTGAAAAGACGGGGCTCTTCGACACAGACCTCGTGCGTAACCAAGACGACGAGTTCAACGGACGTCTGCAAAATCTCGGCGGTAAGATATTCCTGATTCCACAAGTCATTATCAACTATACAGCCCGCGACAGCATCCGTAAGATGCGCCACATGTACTACCAGTACGGTCTCTATAAGCCGCTGGTGAACAAGAAGCTGGGAGCACCTGCCACCATCAGGCAGTTCTTCCCTCTGTTCTTCCTGCTCTGGCTCTTCTTCGGCGGCATCGCCAGCATCTTCTCACCCTTGGTACTGAAAGTGTATGCAGCCGTCCTGCTGCTTTACCTGTTCATCAGCCTCGTGGTAGGTATGATGGGAGCCATCCGCACCCGCCGTTTTGCGGTGATGCTGATCATGCCCTACATCTTCCTGAACATCCACATGAGCTATGGTTTCGGTTATCTGAGGGGAATCTTCAAGGTTCTAGGAGGCAAGTCATTCAATGTCAAATCAAACAGATAGCTTATGAAAATATCTTTCTCTCCCCCAGATATTACGGAACAAGAAGCTCAAGAGGTCAGCCGTGCGCTGCTCTCTGGATGGATCACGACCGGACCGCGGACGAAAGAGTTTGAAAGGCAGATTGCCGACTACTGCCAGACGCAGAAGGCTGTGTGTCAGAGTTCTGCCACCGCCTGTCTGGAGTCGATACTCCGCATTTTAGGCATCGGTCCCGGCGACGAGGTGATCACTTCGGCTTATACTTATACGGCATCGGCCAGTCCCGTCTGCCACGTGGGTGCCAAGCTGGTGTTGGTAGATACAAAACCAGACTCATATGAGATGGATTATGAGAAACTAGCTGACGCCATCAACGAGCAGACGAAGGTGATTGTCCCTGTGGACTTGGGAGGCGTGCCCTGCGACTATGCCAGGATTGAGGCTGTCGTGGAAAGCAAGAAGAGTCTGTTCCGGCCTGCCAACGAACTACAGGAAGCCATCGGCCACGTGATTGTGGTAGATGATGCCGCCCATGCCTTCGGCGCCAAGTGGCACGACAAGATGATCGGAAGCGTGAGCGACTTCACTTCGTTCTCCTTCCACGCCGTAAAGAATTTCACCACGGCAGAGGGTGGTGCGCTGACATGGCGCCCCATCAAGGGCATCGACGATGAGTGGCTCTACAAGCAGTTCCAGCTGAACTCGCTGCACGGACAGAGCAAGGACGCGCTGGCGAAGACCCAGCTCGGTGCCTGGGAATACGACGTGCTGACACCCGCCTACAAGAGTAATATGACAGACCTCACCGCCGCCATCGGACTGGTTCAGATGAAGCGCTATCCGCAGATGCTGGCCCGCAGACGGGAACTGATAGGACGGTATGACGAGGCATTGAAAGGCCTCAACATCCAAGTGCGCGACCACTATACGGAAGAGCACATCTCGTCGGGACACCTCTATCAGGTGAGGCTGCTGGGCAAGGACGGTGACTACCGCAATGAGGTCATCACGGAGATGGCCCGTCGCGACATTGCCTGCAACGTACACTTCAAGCCCCTGCCGATGATGACAGCCTACAAACAGCTGGGCTTCAATATCAACGATTACCCCAATGCCTATAATCAGTTCAAGAACGAGGTCACACTGCCCCTGCATACACGACTGACAGACGAGGAGGCAGACTATATCCTCACGAACTTTAAAGACATCGTACATTGATCAGATTCTTCGACATACTCTTCTCCGCGATAGGACTGCTGGTCCTATCACCCTTGTTTCTGATTCTTTGGCTGCTGATCAAACTGAGTAGCAAGGGACCGGGGTTCTTCGTACAGGAACGCATCGGACTGGGCGGAAAGCCCTTCGGACTTTACAAATTCCGTTCCATGCGCACTAACACTGAGAGTGAAAGTCTCATCACTATCGGCGAGGACGACCACCGCATCACACGCATCGGGCACTTCATCCGCAAATACAAGCTCGACGAACTACCCCAGCTGTGGAATGTACTGAAAGGGGATATGAGTCTCGTGGGGCCCAGGCCTGAGGTGAGGAAATATGTGGAGATGTACACTCCTGAACAGCGGAAGGTGCTCGACGTCAAACCCGGCATCACCGACTATGCTTCTATAGAGTATGTGAACGAGAACGAACTCCTGGGTAATGCCGAAGATCCTGACCGTGTATATGTGGAGCAGGTGATGCCCAACAAGCTGAAGCTGAACATGAAGTACATCCAGAACAAGAGTCTGGGCGAATACTTCAAAATCATCTTCCTGACACTGAAGAGTATTGCCAGCATCGGCAGCTTCAACAAACTCATCAACTGGTATTTCAATAGGAAGTCGCTGCCCTTCTGGGGCATCTTCCTTATGGACTGTGCCATCGTGTTCTTCTCTTTCCTGTTCGTTTACCAACAGTTCAACAGCGGCAAGGATGCCCTCTACATCTTCGAGCGCCTGTCGCTCTGCATCCTCGTCTACCTGCTGTTCTTCATCATCGGCTTCCGCATCTTCCGAACGTATAGCGGTATCTTGCGCTACTCGTCCTTCGTAGATTTGAAGAAAGTGGGCTATGCCACCTTCCTTGGGCTGGTGTTGTCGGAAGCGACACGATTGCTGCTCTGTCGTCATGAGTTGTTCTCATACCTGACAGCCGTCCACATCCTGCTGGCAACGATCCTCGCCACCTTCCTGCTGTGGCTGGTGCGCATCGGCGTGAAGACCATCTACGACGTGACCATCAAAAGTATCCATTCAAAATACGCCTATATCTATGGCGTCAAGAACGGTGGCATTGCCATCGCCAAGCATATCCGGAACGAGAATCCTGCAAGGTTCGACCTGAAGGGCTTCATCTCCGACGACCGTAAGGTGGAGAACAAGATATTGATGGGTGTCAGAGTACACAAACTCGACGCCGAGCTGGTGAAGACCATGACGGATGAGGGTATTGAGGCGCTGATCGTCTCGCCCTACCGCAAAGAGACTTTCTTGAAGAATGAAGCGCTGATAGACGAACTCATCAAGGCCGGCATCCACATCTATTTCACGCAGGAGGCCCAGGAATGGGAGAAAGTGATCGGCGGTGCTTCTCCGGAACTGAAGGAGATCAGCATCGAAGACCTACTGCCGAGAGAGGAGATCAACGTAGACATGAAGTCCGTCGGCGAACAGCTGAAAGGCAAGTGCATCATGATCACAGGTTCCGCCGGCAGTATCGGACAGGAGATCGTGAAACAGATCTGCCAGTTCAAACCTGGTCATCTGGTACTGGTAGACCAAGCCGAGACACCCCAGCACGAGATACAACTGATGATGGCACAGTGGCCAAACATCAAGTCGGAAGTGCTGGTGGCCAGCATCTGTCACCAGAAGCACATGGAGTCGCTGTTCCGTGAGTACAAGCCCGACTATGTGTTCCATGCGGCAGCCTATAAGCATGTGCCCATGCTGGAAGACAATCCCGAGGAGAGTATCTATAATAATATATATGGTACGCGCGTGATAGCAGACCTCTCTGTGAATTACGGTGTGAAGAAGTTTGTGATGATCTCCACTGACAAGGCCGTGAACCCCTCGAACGTGATGGGCTGCTCGAAGCGTATCTGCGAGATCTACGTGCAGAGCCTCGACAAAGCCATTAAGAACGGTAAAATAAAAGGAACCACACAGTTTGTCACCACCCGTTTCGGCAACGTACTGGGTTCAAACGGCTCGGTCATCCCGTTGTTTAAGGAACAGATCAAGAACGGTGGTCCTGTGACGGTCACCCATCCGGACATCATCCGATACTTCATGCTGATACCTGAGGCCTGTAAACTGGTGCTCGAGGCAGGTACGAAAGGCAACGGCGGCGAGATATTCGTCTTCGACATGGGCAAACCCGTGAAGATCGACGACCTTGCCAAGCGCATGATACAACTCAGCGGTGCAAAGGATATCAAGATTGAATATACCGGCCTGCGACAGGGTGAGAAGCTCTTTGAGGAACTGCTGAACGTAGCTGAGACCACCAAGCCCTCGTTCCATAAGAAGATTCGCATCGCCAACGTCAGGGAATACGACTATGACATCATCTGCCGTGAGATCGACGAACTGGCAACCATCTGTGAGGATTACGACAAGATGGCGACGGTGAAGAAGATGAAGCAGATCGTACCGGAATTCAAGAGCAATAACTCCATCTACGAAAAACTGGACAAAGCCCTATGAAGAGACTTATAGACCTGCTGGTGGCCGTGCTCTGCCTGATCATCTTCTCCCCGCTCCTGCTCATCTGTTATCTGGCAGTGAAGCTGGAAGACGGCGGACCTGCCATCTTCAAGCAAGAGCGCATAGGACTGGGCGGTAAACCTTTCAATATCTATAAGTTCCGTAGTATGACCATTGATAAGGAACGCGACGAGAACGCCCTCTTCGGACATGAAAAGAACAAGAACATGACCAAGATTGGGCGGTTCCTACGCGACCATCATCTGGACGAGCTGCCACAGTTGTGGAATGTGGTGAAGGGTGACATGGCGTTCATCGGACCACGCCCGGAACGGAAATACTACATCGATCTAATCATGCAGCACGATCCCCGTTATGAGAGACTTTATGCCCTCCGTCCAGGGGTTACGAGTTATGCCACACTACACAACGGCTATACCGACACAATGGAGAAGATGCTCATACGCCTGGAGATGGATCTCTACTACCTTGAGCATCAGTCGTTATGGCTCGACGCGAAGATCCTCATGGAGACATTCTTCAGCATCATCAGCGGCAAACACTTCTAATACTTTCGGAAGTGTAGGCGAAGTCTATCGTTAGACACCACCAACTCATCATCATTCAAGACATCGAGATGAAAGACCTCTTCCAAATTGAAAATGCCAAATGGCTTGAGGATTTCCACATCTTCTATAGGCTCATCCGTCTCGTAAAGATGATGAAGGGCAGGAGAATAAAGCGTCAGGTTGCTGCCATCTCTATTGAACCTGAAGAATATACCCTCTCCCAGATTCTTCTCGTTCTCAGAGAAGCGAATTTGCAGCAGTTTACCTTGAATTCCCCAGTATATAAGAGCCTCGCGTGTATCAGCAACACCACCTGTAGACAAAGTGTCAACCTGGCTCATCTGCCAATAGCCGTCCAGTTCCTTGTTTCCTGATGTTTCCAATTCACAAGAAACCATTAAGATGCTAAGTGCCAGTATAGATAATAGCTTTTTCATTTCTTATTCTTTTTAATGATGCCAGTTTTGGCAATTGTCAATTGCACGCCATAGTTATTACCCAGAAGTTTGCCAAAGTCCATTCCTAAAGCACCTCTCATGCTCCAGCCCTTCAATTTGGAAGTGTTAGCGAAGGCATAGGTAGCTTCGGCAAGCATAGAGAAGGTCTTTCGTGGGTCTGAGTAAGGGGTGTCGTAGGTGCCAAAACCTTTAAGATAGGTTCCAAGGAAACGGTAATGCAAGCCTGGGACTGGATCGCCACAGAATCCAAAATGGAAAGCATTACTACGATTGTTCTTGACCTCTATCGACTGATCGGAATTATAAAGAGGCGACAGGTATAGCGGATTGCCGACCACTTGGCCCCAATGCTGCCAGCCGGTATAAAGGCTATGGTTATAGAAATTGTCCTGTCCGCCTATGTGGTCAGAGATTACTTCGTCGTGGTCATGGTACAAAGGGCCGCTCTGGTATTTGGAATAGAAATATTCAAACAGAATGTTATTCAGCCATGGGGCATCCACAAAACGGATCTCGACGCCCAATTGTATATCCTTCAAGGCATACAGGAAATAGCGGCGGTTCTTTTTGACATTCCATTCTGAGCCTTCACCATATCCATTATAATCCATGAATAACATAGAGGAATGATCTTCAAAGAAGTGGTCGGCATAAAAACTGAAGCCCCACTCGTCACAGTCAAAATTGAAACGTGCCAACCAACTGCCCAAGCTATTTCCTGCACCACCAGTATAAAGATCGTCTACCGTATCCTTTCCACCCGGTATCAATGCCCTCAGCATGCCTTTGAGTCCCCCCTCCTGATGGACGACATCATCAGGTGTTCCATCTGAATAGAAACGATAGCATGTGCCTCCAAACTGGGTGGCGAGCTCAGCTCCCAACTCTACTGAGAACAAGACATCTTCAGGATTACCAATCTTCAGATAACCCGCCTTGGAGTGATAGAGTGCGCCTTCGGTATATTTATGCTGTTGGTTGGTAAAGTCCTTCTGCCATTTATCATCGGTAGTCTTTCCGTAGGCGATATGGCCTTTGAAAGCGAGCCATTTCTTTGTATGCGGGATGATCCAATAGTCAGGCAGGGCAAGCCTTACCTGAGGAATAGGACGGGCGTTGATGCCGAAGGTCTGCGCGCCAGAGCTCAGTTCCTGATTCTTCAGTTCCATGGGATATTCCTTGGCACCGACAGTCAGCGTTCCCTTGAGCCAGCGTGCCTCCACAAAAGCCTGCTGCACAATAAGTTTACTGGTGAATCCTGCGGCCACTGCCACGTCGAGACCATAGCCGATGCCCCATTTCCTGCCATTGTCGAGCGACAAAGGACGTTCGATGGCACCACGCAGATAACCATTCGTATTCTTCAACGAACTGAGACCGTATTTGTTGGAATGGAGCCACAGCGGGTTATGGTCGCCACCTGAGACGGTACCCTGAAGCTCTGCTCGATAGGTGAGACTGTCGAACAAAGAACGTTCCTGTGCCTGCGCCGTCAGTAACGATCCTATTATCAATAAGGTAGAAAAAACAATTCTCATATGCTATATAGCTCTTTGACGGTGCAAAATTACAACAATTATTCCGAATAACCATACAGTTTAGGGATTTTCCCCTACCCGATTAGGGAAAATCCTTTGCGTATGCCCCGTTTTTATTGTTACTTTGCATCGTGAAAGAGATAAAATGAAGTAAAACCCTTTAAAACAATACGAGTATGAAGAAGATGATTTTCGCACTGATGATGATGCTGACAGCAACCGTCTCTGCAAACGCAATGAGCTATGAGCAGGCCCGCAACGAGGCCCTGTTCCTGACCGACAAGATGGCTTATGAGCTGAATCTTACTGACGAACAGTACGAGGCAGCCTATGAGATCAATCTCGACTACCTGATGGGTGTCACCAGCCGTTACGATGTGTACGGAACCTATTGGGAGCGCCGTAATCTCGATTTGAGCTATATCCTGCTTGACTGGCAGTGGAATGCCTTCCTCGCAGCTTCTTATTTCTACCGTCCGCTGTACTGGGACGCCGGTTATTGGCACTTCGGCATCTATGCCCGTTACCCGCATCGTGACTACTTCTACTTCGGACGTCCTCACTTCTATCACTCCTATCATGGTGCACACGCCTGGCACAGAGTAGGCGGATACGGCTACTATCACGGCCATCGCGAGCACTTCCGTGCCCCACACAGAGAGCACGTCGGCATGCACGACCGTTGGAACCGTGGTGACTTCCGCAGCAACCGTCACAGCTCAACCCGCATCACAGCAGGTGACAGAGGCCGCATCGGAAGAGGCTCTATCGAAAGGAGAAATCCTGGTAACAACAGGGGTATCGAGCGCAGAGGTAGCTCCATAGAGCGCCGGAACGGTTCTGGCGGAAGTATGGAACGTAGGAGTCCCTCCAGATCTATCGACAGAGGTTCTCGTGGCAACAGCACCTTCAGCAGCCCCAGCCGTAGCGGCATGAGTTCGCACAGAAGCAGCACTTACAGTGGCAGCTCTCGCGGCAGTGGCTCATTCAGCGGAGGTTCACGCAGCGGCTCTTACAGTGGCGGTTCACGTAGTGGTGGATTCAGCGGCGGCTCTCGCGGTGGATTCAGTGGAGGTTCTCATAGCGGTGGTTCACGCAGCGGCGGATTCAGCGGTGGCGGCTCTCGCGGCGGTGGTTCCTTCAGCGGAGGCTCACACGGAGGTGGTTCTCACGGTGGTGGACATAGCGGTGGCGGCAGAATGGGCGGACACCGATAAGTCAGAGCACCAACTCCCTGACTTCCGCATTCGACATCCTCGAAATCTCGCTCATTGACTTCTTATAATAGACAGCCTGGACAGCTTTATTGATAATGCCATGTCCTACGGCCAGCACCTTCTTTCCCGGATAAGTCTTCTTGACGTAGGTGATGAATTCGCCAGCCCGGGAAAGAAGGTTTTCTAATGACTCTATATCGTCTGGCCACACCTCGTTTTTCAGGCTGGGGATGTATCTTCCCGTAAAACCGCCCCAGTCACGTTCCCTCAACAATGGCGTCGTGACAACCTCCAGTCCATGGGGCGCAGCAAGGATAGCAGCCGTATCCACAGAGCGTTTCAGGTCGCTGGCAACAACGACGTCGATCTCACGGGCCTTCCACTGTTCGCTGAGTTCACGGGCCTGGCGCAGACCGTTCTCATTCAGTTCGCCCTGCGTCTGTCCTTGCATGATCTGGTTGGCATTATCCACCGTCTCTCCGTGCCTTGCGAGATATAATATTGTATCCATTCTTATGATTTTGGTGCAAAATTACTGAAATATTTGGGATTTCCACAATAATTTTGTATTTTTGCAGCGTAAAATAGAATTTAGACCCATTATGAAGATATTACAAAGTTCATTCTTCCGCGCAATCTGCGCCATCGCAGTAGGTATCCTGCTCATCAAGTATCCCGACAATACCGTCACGTGGATTACCGTCGCCATCGGTGTCCTCTTCTTCCTCTCGGGCATCATCTCGCTGGTAGTGTATATCAACGCCAGGAAGCATATGTCTGAATACAAGATTACCGATGCCGAGGGCAATGTCCTGACAGGCGAGCCCCCCACCTTCCCCATCGTCGGTGTGGGAAGTATCATCCTCGGCGCCATCCTCGCACTCACGCCCAACATCTTCATCACCGCTCTGATGTATATCATCGGCGGCATGCTCATCTTGGGCGCCATCAACCAGTATATGAACCTGGTGAATGCCCGAAAGTTCGGTAAAATCAGCTTCGGCTACTGGATATTCCCCTCTGTCATCCTGCTTACAGGCCTTTATGTCATCATCCGTCCGATGGATCCTGCAAGCGTCGCCATGCTCATCCTCGGCTGGTGTACATTGCTGTATGGTGTGACAGAGATGATCAACTCCATCAAGTTCCACTCTGACAGGCGTAAGTTTGCCAAGGCACAGGAAATCCAGCAGGCTGAGGAAGTTAAGGAAACAGAGGAGGTGCAGGTGGTTGAAGAGGTACAAAATGATGAGGAGGCTGGCGACGCCATCCCTAAGGATCATGAGGCCTACCTCCCCAAATCTACTACTGAGGACTAATCCTCTATACCCTTCATTTCCTCTCGTACTTCTTCGGAGAATCCCTGAATATAGGTACGCAGGATGTCGATACCCCGTTTGTTCTCACGTCCCCATGGGATGATGAGGTCGGCAAATTTCTTCGTGGGTTCGATGAATTGCTCGTGCATGGGTTTCACATCGTTCTCGTAGTGGCTCAGCACCATCTCAACGGTCCTGCCCCGCTCCACCACATCACGACGGATATTACGGATCAGGCGCACGTCGCTGTCGGTATCCACATAGATCTTCAGATCCATCATGTCGCGCAGTTTCTTATGGTGCAGCGTCATGATGCCTTCGAGGATGATCACGGGCTTCGGATCCACATGGATGGTCTCTGGCAGACGGTTCGAGAGCACATACGAATAGGTAGGCTGTTCAATGGCCTCACCGTTCTTCAGCTTTTTGATCTGTTCCGTGAGCAACTTCCAGTCGAAAGCGTCAGGATGGTCGAAGTTGATGGCCTTGCGCTCTTCTGCGGTCAGGTCGGTAGTGTCGTTGTAATAGGAGTCCAACGGGATGACGGCCGCACAATGTGGCGGCAGCGCCTTGGCAATACGCTTCACGACGGTGGTCTTGCCAGAACCCGAACCGCCAGCGATTCCGATGATGATCATAGTTATTGTACTTTTAGTGGGTACAAAGTTACAAAAAACATTGAATATGGAACATGGAAGACGGAACTTTTTGTTGCCGATTAGTTAATAATCCTTAATTGAAACCACAAAGTACAAAGTACAAAGTCCAAAGTTCAAAAAAAAGCAGTACCTTTGCAGTCCAAAGTGAAAATTTGAACATTTACATTATTAATATTAAACTCAAAATGAAAAAAGGTATTCATCCCGAAAACTATCGCCCC
>JAEEGH010006174.1_pt1 | contig 29477 bp, 25 predicted proteins | sample 9134181 | NCBI WGS metagenome assembly JAEEGH01 (sample SAMN16246544, study PRJNA631951) | gut metagenome | biome: gut microbiome; feature: rumen; material: DP-attached | host: Bos | place: Iran: Karaj | collected 2018-10 | reverse complement strand
CAGTTTTTGGAATTAAAACGCAGTCAATCAATTCTGGTTGGCTGCGAATTTGAATAAATATAAAATATCGGAGGATAAATGAATGGCTATCACAGCAGCATTGGTTAAAGAGCTTCGTGAGTCAACTGGCGCGGGTATGATGGAGTGTAAAAAGGCTCTTACAGAGACTAACGGAGATATGGACGCAGCAGTAGAATACCTTAGAAAGAACGGTATCATGAAGGCTGAGAAGAAGGCTAGCAGAATCGCAGCTGAAGGTCTTACAAGAATCGCTGTTAAGGATGACACAACAGCAGCAGTTGTTGAGGTTAACTCAGAGACTGACTTCGTTGCTCAGAACGATAAGTTCCAGGCATTTGTTGAGGCTGTTGCAACACAGGCTGTTAATTCAGATTCTAAGGATATGGAATCATTCCTTGCTGAGAAATGGAACCTTGATGAGTCTAAGACTGTAAATGATGCTCTTGTTGAGATCACAGCAGTTATCAGCGAGAAGCTCAGCATCAGACGTTTTGAGAAGGTTGTAGCTTCTAACGGTATCTTAGTTCCTTATGTTCACGGTAATGGTAGAATTTCTGTTATCGTTGAGGCTGAGACAGATGTTGTTAATGACGACATCAAAGAGGCTGTTAAGAATGTAGCTATGCAGGTTGCAGCTCTTAGCCCTAAGTATGTTGCTTCTGAAGATGTTTCAGAAGAGTACAGAAACCATGAGAAGGAAATCCTTCTTGCTCAGGCTATGAAAGAGAACGAGGAGCTTCCAGAAGGAAAGAGAAAGCCTCAGGAGATCATTGAGAAGATGCTTATCGGACGTCTTAACAAAGAGCTCAAAGAAATCTGCCTTAACGAGCAGGTTTATGTAAGAGCAGAAGACGGAAAGCAGACAGTTGGTCAGTACATCGCACAGGTTGCTAAGAACAACAATGCTAAGCTTTCTATCAAGAGATTTGTTCGTTTCGAGACAGGTGAAGGAATCGAGAAGAAGAACGAGAACTTCGCTGAGGAAGTTGCAAAGCAGGCAGCTGGTCTTAACTAATCTTTTATTTATTAAATAAAACATTATTGAGCTTGGTTTTATTTCTTATTAAGAAGGGAAACCAAGCTCTTTTTGTTGACTGTTTTTAGGGTTTTATAGACGTAAATTCGTACTTTGATTTTAAGAACAAATGTTTTATACTGTATAGGTATGAATTTTTGATAGATTGGTGGTGGAATTTTGAATCAGGCGGTTACAATAAAGGGCACTAAATCAGGTATAATACTGGTTCTCGATAATGAAACGCCATTTGAAGAATTAAAGGTTGAGGCTGCAAAAAGATTTGAAGAAGCATCTGGCTTTTTGGGTCACAATTCCATGGGACTTATAGTCAGAGGACGTAAGCTTTCAGAAATAGAAGAAAAAGAAATAGTTGATATTATTACAGAACATTCACAATTAAAAATTGTTTGTGTTATAGATGAAGAGTCTGAAGAGGAAAGACTTTTTAAATCTGTTAATTCTAAGGATTCAGTATCATCTGTAAAAAGTGAAGCGGCTGAAACAGCAGCTCCGGAGCAGATCATTCAGGATTATAATAACAATGCTCTTATCTACAATGGTAATCTTCGTTCAGGCCAGGATATATCATGCGAGCAGAGCGTAGTAATACTTGGAGATGTTAAACCCGGTGCAAGCGTTGTATCCTATGGTAGTATTTTTATCTTGGGAGAGCTCAGAGGAAATGCATTTGCAGGTGCAGGCGGAGACAGAAGTGCTTTTGTAATGGCTCTTGATCTTAATCCATTGCAGGTCAGAATTGCTGATTCAATTGCTATTTCACCGGATGCTGAAAAGGGTCCTAAACTTAGACTTAAAAAGAAAAAACTACTTGCAAGTGCAGAAAACAATGAGCCTGAAGTAGCATATATTGAAAACGGACATATAGTTAAGTCTTTATATGGACCTGCTTTTTTAAGACAGCTTAACAAATAATACTTGGAGGAAAGATATGGGAGAAGTTATAGTAGTAACATCAGGTAAGGGTGGTGTTGGTAAAACAACCACTACTGCCAATATTGGTACAGGTTTAGCAAAACTTAATAAAAAGGTTGTTCTTATTGATACAGATATAGGACTTAGAAACCTTGACGTTGTAATGGGACTTGAGAACAGGATTGTTTATAATCTTGTAGATGTAATTGAAGGCAATTGCAAGCGCAATCAGGCTCTTATTAGAGACAAGAGATATGAGAATCTTTTCCTTTTACCAGCAGCTCAGACTAAGGATAAGACAAGCGTAACTCCTGAGCAGATGAAAAAGCTCACAGAAGAGCTTAAGGAAGAGTTTGATTATGTAATTCTTGATTGCCCTGCCGGAATTGAACAGGGATTCAAAAATGCTATAGCTGGAGCAGATAGAGCACTTGTTGTTACAACACCTGAAGTTTCAGCTGTAAGAGATGCAGATAGAATTATCGGTCTCTTAGAGGCTAATGAGATCAAGAAAACACATCTTATTGTTAACAGACTTCGTGCTGACATGGTTAAGCGTGGTGATATGATGTCTGCTGAGGATGTTATAGATATTCTTGCTGTAGACCTTATTGGTCAGGTTCCTGATGATGAGAATATCGTTGTAGCTACTAATAATGGCGAGCCTCTTGTTGGTGATAACTCACTTGCTGGTCAGGCTTATATGAACATCTGTCGTAGAATAGGTGGAGAACAGGTACCATTTCTTGATTTGGATCCTAAGAAAGGAATTTTTTCTTGGTTTAAGAAAAAGTGATAGAGGGGGGCAATTTTTATGAAGATATCAGATATTTTCAAGAAAAAATCTTCAAGTGATGTTGCTAAGGATCGCCTTAAACTGGTTCTTGTTTCTGATCGTGCATCATGCTCACCAGAGATTCTTCAAAAAATCAGAAGCGATATCATAGAGGTTCTTTCAAAATATGCAGAAATTGATATGGATGGAATAGATATCAATATTACAAATGTTGATACTGAAACAAATGATGGTAAAACTGTTCCGGCTTTATATGCTAATATTCCTATCAAGAATATGTCTCATAATATTAAGTGATATAAACCCCGGAAAACATAATTTTCCGGGGACTTTTTTATGGCAAATACATTTGTAAATGGGGATTACAAAATGGATTACTCAAATTATGGCATTAGTTCTGCAAAAGCAAGAGAGCTTTATGCTTCAGGAAAAGGTAATATTCAGGTTGACAACACAGCAAAAACGACCTTGGATATCATCAAAGAAAACGTCTTTACATACTTCAACCTGATTTTCTTTATTATGGCAGTTTTGCTGATCTTATCAGGTGCATTCAATTCGCTCACTTTTCTTCCGGTTATAATTTGCAACTCCCTTATAGGAATATTTCAGGAGATCAAGGCCAAAAAGGTCCTCGATAAATTAAATGTATTAAATCAGTCTACAGCTGTTGCTATACGTGATGGAGAAGAGGATGTTATTCCGATCAACAGGCTTGTTGAAGGGGATTATATTGTACTTACCTCCGGTAGTCAGATATGTGCTGACGCAGTTGTGGTTGAGGGTGAAATATCTGTTAATGAAGCTCTTTTAACAGGTGAAGCTGATGAAATCAACAAAGATAAAGACTCTGAACTTATGTCTGGAAGCTTTGTTGTTTCCGGCAAATGTATAGCAAAACTAACAAGAGTTGGAGCTGATTCCTATATATCAAAGCTTATGCTCAAAGCAAAGAATATGTCTAAGGCTTTGAAATCTGAAATGGTTAAGTCCATTGATTACATAGTCATAGCTGCTGGCATTCTTATTATTCCGATCGGAATTGCTCTTTTTTGCCAAAGTGTTTTCGTTCAGGGCAACTCTTTTTCAGAGAGCATTCCTTCTGTTGTAGCTGCGCTTATTGGAATGATACCGGAGGGACTCTACCTTTTACTTAGCATAACTCTCGGACTTAGTACTATAAGACTGGCTAAACAAAAAGTAATGCTTCATGATATGCGAAGCATTGAAACATTGGCACGTGTTGATACTGTTTGTGTAGATAAGACAGGAACAATCACTGACAACAGTATGCTTGTAGCAGAAGCGGTTCTTGCGAACAATGAAGAAGATAATGAGCTTTTTGAAGCGACTTGCAGACTTCTTTCAGAGTATCTTGGGTGTCTGCCCGATGATAATATTACTATGCATGCTCTGGAGGATTATTTTGGATTTACAACAAGCAGAAGTTGTATTTCATTTAAGCCTTTTTCTTCCAGGTATAAATATAGCAGTGTAGAATTTGATGATTGCAGCTATGTTTTGGGAGCTCCTGAATTTATACTAAGAGAAGAAATTATAAATTATCAGGACACTATAGATGGATATACCAAAAAAGGCCTTAGAGTGCTCTGCTTTGCAGAATATGATGGAGATGCGGAAGGTGTTCTTGACGGAAAACTGGCACATCCTCTTATGTTCATAACACTTCAAAATCCCATAAGAGAAGCAGCTTTTGATACATTCAAGTACTTTGAAAAGCAAGGCGTTGATGTAAAAGTTATATCCGGAGATAACCCTATCACCGTATCTGAAGTGGCTAAAAAAGCAGGTATTAAAAATTACGACAAATACGTTGATGCAAGCACATTGAATGATGGTGATATTCCTTTTGCAGTTAAGGAAATGACTGTTTTTGGAAGAGTATCACCTGAACAGAAGCAAAAGATAGTAAGGGCGCTTAAAAAGAATGGTCATACAGTAGCTATGACCGGTGATGGCGTTAATGATATTCTTGCCATGAAGGATGCTGATTGCTCTGTAGCTATGGCTTCCGGCTCAGAAGCTGCTGTTCAGGCTGCTCAGGTTGTACTTCTTGATAGTGATTTTTCACACATGCCTAAAATTGTTGCAGAGGGCAGAAGAGACATAAATAACATTGAACGAACTGCGACGCTGTTTTTGGTAAAAAATATATTTTCATTATTGCTGGCTGTATTCTCAATTATCAATGTACTTATATATCCATTACAGCCATCACAGATTACCATTGTCAGCCTTGTGAATATTGGTATTCCTGGCTTTTTCCTTGCAATGGAGCCAAATAACAAGAGGATAGAGGGACATTTTCTTGTCAAAGTATTGTTAAAAGCAATGCCGGCAGCACTCACTGACTTTTTCGCTATAGCTGCGCTTGTTGTATTTAGTAATACCTTTGGAGTAGATCAGACTGATGTTTCTGTTGCTGCAACTTTTCTTCTGGCTATAGTTGGATTTATTATTCTGGCAAATATTTCGTCACCTTTGAACACATACAGATTTCGAGTTATTTTGGGATGCATGATCGTCTTTGCTTTTGGAGCTATATTCTTTAATGACCTTTTTTCAATTACCTATGTATCAAAGCCATGTATAATGCTTTTTGTGCTATTTGCCATTGCAACGGAACCATGTATGCGTTATCTTACTAAATTGTTTAGAATTATAGAACTTAAATTTCAGATTAATTTTTTGAAAAAATAATTAGTATTTTTTGAATAATAATGTATAATTAAATAGCATAAAATTATATTTAGGAGTTAGTTATGATAGATAACGAAGAAAAATACGAATCATTAAAACTTGGAAATCAGCTTTGCTTTCCTTTATATGCTTGTTCCAAGGAGATAATCAGAAGGTATAAACCTTATCTTGACAGGATTGATCTTACATACACCCAGTATATTACTATGATGGTTATGTGGGAGAAAAAAACTGTAAATGTTAAGACTTTAGGAGAGTGCCTTTATCTTGATTCCGGTACTCTTACTCCTGTACTTAAAAAGCTTGAGTCTAAGGGCTATATTACAAGAGAAAGATCCAGCGAAGATGAGAGAAACCTTGTTGTTTCTATAACTTCAGATGGAGAAAAACTCAGAGATGAAGCTATAAATATACCTTCATCAATTGGTTCATGTGTAAAATTGTCTGAAGATGAGGCTAAAATTTTGTATAATCTTTTGTATAAGATTATAGGAAATGTACGATAATCTTTATTGATTTTTTTTGCGGATAGAAATATAATAAATTTCGGCTTGATGTGCGGTTTTGTTGGACTTTTGTATTAGTTTGTAAACAAAAGTCAAAAAATTAACGAAAGCGCACATTGTTTTTTGGAGGTTTTTTATGAGTTCTCATACCCATAATCATCACCATGATCCCGCAAAAATGAAAGCTATTGTAAACCGTCTGTCAAAAGCAATCGGACATCTGGAGTCCGTAAAGAGGATGGTTGAAGATGACAAGGATTGTACTGAAGTACTTATCCAACTTGCAGCTGTAAGGTCGGCAATAAACGGCTGCGGAAAAGAACTTCTTAAGGAACACATCAGTCATTGTATAGTTCATGCGGTTCAGGATGGAGATGAAGATGCTGTCAAAGAGTTAAATGACGCCATCGATAAATTTTTAAAAAATTCATGAGCTAAAAAATTTGAAAAAAGCATTTGAAAGGGGCGAAATACCTTGGCTATTACTATGTTAAACGCAGTAAACTTTCTTATCTTATTTCCTTTTTTAATGGCAGTGATCATAGGTTTTCTTAAAAAGGCAAGTCCTTTGAGAAGCGCAGTTATTATAATTGGTGGATTTACAATTATGGTAACTGCTATTTATGTTGCTGTTAATGTTCTTACATCTGGGGATACATCCCAGTTTGTATACTTGGAACACACACATGTGCCTGATATGCTCGTTATTGCCGGCGAGATTTTTCTTATGGGTCTTGTATGTTTTCTCAGCATAAAATACCAAAAGTATTATGCTATTATTTTTTCTCTTGTTGGAACCATTCCGGTACTTTGGATGGATCTTACAGGAAAGGCTGTAGAGGGCAATACACATATTCGTATTGATACTTTTGCAGCTGTTATGTATCTGATCGTAGGTATTGTTGGTATTCTTATTTGCATCTATGCATCAGGATATATGAAGGACTATCATCATCATCACACAGATGTGCAGGATCGTTCTAATTATTTCCTTGCTCTTATGTTTGTATTCCTTGGTGCAATGTTCGGACTTATTTCTTCTGATAATCTTGGCTGGATCTATTTCTTCTGGGAGATCACAAGTGTATGTTCATTCCTCATGATTGGTTATACAAGAACACAGGAAGCTGTAGACAATTCTTTCAGAGCTCTGTGGATGAACCTTCTTGGTGGATGTGGTTTTGCTGCAGGCCTTTTGTACTGCAATTTAAATCCAGAATTACAGATTTCTAATCTCAGCCAGGTTACACAGACTTCAGCTCCGGCTATTGTCATTGTGCCTGTAACATTATTCGCATTTGCAGCTTTGACAAAGAGTGCACAGTTCCCATTCTCAAGATGGCTTCTTGGCGCCATGGTTGCACCTACACCATCTAGTGCGCTTCTTCACTCAGCTACAATGGTAAAGATTGGTGTGTATATGCTCATCAGAGTAGCACCTGTCATGGCTGGAACTCTTACCGGAATCATGATCACCGTTATTGGTGGTTTCACATTCTTTGCAGCATCACTTCTTGCTATTACAGTTAGTGATGGTAAAAAGGTTCTTGCTTATTCAACAATTTCAAACCTTGGACTTATTACAGCCTGTGCCGGAACCGGTACTACCGAAGGTGTTTGGGCTGCAGTAATGCTTGTTTTGTTCCATGCTGTTTCTAAGTCACTTCTGTTCCAGACAGTTGGTGATATCGAGAACTGTATGCACAGCCGTGATATCGAGGATATGCATGGTCTTATCATCAAGCTTCCAAGACTTGCTTTCATTATGATCATTGGTATTTGTGGAATGTTCATGGCTCCATTTGGAATGCTTGTTTCAAAGTGGGCTGCTCTTAAATCATTCGTTGATTCAGGTTCAGTATGGCTTGTTCTTTTCCTTGTTTTTGGTTCAGGAAGTACATTGTTCTACTGGGCAAAATGGCTTGGTAAGATATGTACAGTTATTCACCAGTCATTTGAGCTTGAAGATACAACTCCTAGAAGTGAGATGGTATCTATTTTCCCATTAACATCACTTATTGTTATCATGTGCTTCGCATTCCCATGGATGTCAGGCCATATGATTCAACCTATACTTGATGAGGCTTATCATACAAGTATTCCTGATGTTATCGGCGGCAGCGATATCATTATCATGATGATAATGGTTGCAATGGTATTTATGATCCCTATCGGATCAAGATTCTTGTCAATTGGTAAGAACTCCAAGATGACAATGTCTTATGTTGCAGGTGTTAATGCAGGTGATGACAGACACTATATTGATTCTTTTGGAAAAGAGAGAGCTCTTTATATGTCTAACTGGTATATGACAGATTACTTCGGTGAAAAGAAACTTCTCAGACCTTGTATTTATATAGCCACTGTTCTTGTTGCAGTAATGCTTATCATTGTTGTTGGAGGTGCTTTCTAATGTCTATGATCATACTTAAGGCTGTACTTTATATAATTTTGGCACCACTTATTGGAGGACTTCTTTCAGGAATAGACCGTGTCATTTCTGCCCGTATGCAGGGTAGGCAGGGCCCTCCGGTTTTCCAGCCATTTTACGATGTATATAAGCTTCTCAACAAGCAGACAACCGTTGTTAACAGCATTCAGGTTTTGTTTGTTACAGGTTACCTTATCATGACAATCTTTACAGGTACATTGTTCTTTGCAGGCGGAGATATGCTTTTAGTATTCTTTGCTCTTTCAATGGCCGAAGTTGTTATGGTTATGGCTGCATTTTCTACTAATGGTCCTTACAGTATCATGGGTGCACAGCGTGAGCTTTTACAGATGATGTGTTATGAGCCTATGACACTTTTGGTAGCGATTGGTTTTTATTATGCAAACGGAAGCTTTATGGTAAATGATCTGATTCAGGCAAGTGTTCCTGCAATCGTTCAGATCCCTGGTTTCTTTATTGGATTTGTATTTATTCTTATAATCAAACTTCGTAAATCACCTTTTGATCTTAGTACTTCACATCATATGCATCAGGAAATGGTTAAAGGTCTTACTACCGATCTTTCAGGTAATAACCTTGCATTTGTTGAGATAGCAGAGTGGTATGACACAGTACTTATGATGGGTATTGTTGGAATGTTCTTCTTAACAGCAAATCCTATCAGCAGAGTTTGGGCTCTTATTGCATGTGCAGTTGTATTTTTCCTTGAGACACTTATTGATAATTTGTTCCCTCGTGTAAAATACATTACAATGCTCAAAGTTACATGGTCAGTAATTTTAGTTTTTGCAGGTACAAATCTGCTTATTCTTAATGTGCTTAAATAATACGGGAAGGGAATGTGAGATCAATGAAAATATCTAAATCACCATGGGTGTTACATTATGATGCATCCAGCTGTAATGGCTGTGATATAGAAGTTCTTGCCACAATGACTCCACTTTATGACGTAGAGCGTTTTGGTATCATAAATACTGGTAATCCTAAACATGCTGATGTTTTACTTTTAACTGGTGGCATAAATGCTCAGACAGCCCCTGTAGTAAGACAGTTATATAATATGATGCCTGATCCAAAGGTAGTTGTTGCCTGCGGAATCTGCGCATGTGACGGTGGTATCTTTAAAGAGTGTTACAACATTTTGGGAGGTGCTGACAAGGTTGTTCCTGTTGATGTGTATGTTCCGGGATGCGCTGTAAGACCTGAAGCTCTCATTGAAGGTGTTGTTAAGGCAGTTGGTATTCTTGAAGAAAAGAGAAAGAAACTTAAAGAATCAATGAAACAGGGCTATTGTACTGTTGATTACAGTAAGATGGCTGTTCATATGACTGCTGATGACTATGATCCGAGCACACAGTATGATGCAGTTCTTACTGAAGAAGCTTTAAGAGAGCAGGCAGAAGAAAAGATTAAGGCTACAGCAAAACCTGCGCCAAAGCCTGTTGCACCTGCAGCTCAGGCTGCAAATGCTGCTAAGCCAGTTAATGCTCAGGCAGCCCCAGTTGCAACAAATAATGCTGAGAAAGGAGATAATAAATAATGAATACAGAATTTATTAGTGTTAATCCTGAAAGCATTATAGATGAATCACAGAAGCTTAAGTTTAATGGTTATCATCTTATGCAGCAGTGTGCTACAAGAATACCTGATGGATATGAGCTTATTTATTCTTTTGGAAAAGAGCTTGAGGTTAAACAGCTTAAGATAACTCTTCCTGAAGAGAATGAAATATCAAGTATAACAAGTATTTTCCCATGTGCTTTCATATATGAGAATGAAATGCATGACCTTTTTGGTGTAAAGGTTAAGATGATAAATATAGACTATGAGGGTAAGCTTTATCGCACAGCGATAGAGACACCATTTAAGTAATTGGAGGAACTGTAATGTCTACTAGAAGTGTTATTCCATTTGGACCCCAGCATCCGGTTCTTCCGGAACCAATACATCTGGACCTTGTTATGGAGGATGAGAAGGTTATTGAAGCTATCCCTTCAATAGGTTTCATCCACAGAGGCCTTGAAAAGCTGGTTGATAAAAAAGATTTTAATGAGATGGTTTATGTAGCCGAGCGTATTTGCGGTATCTGCTCACTTGGCCATGGACTTGGATATTCAGAAGCTGTTGAACATATTATGGATATTGATGTCCCTGCAAGAGCGAAATATCTTAGAACTATCTGGTCAGAACTTTCAAGAATCCATTCACATCTTCTTTGGCTTGGCCTTTTGGCTGATGCCTTTGGATTTGAGTCTCTTTACATGGATTGCTGGAGACTTAGAGAGGATGCCCTTGATATGTTTGAGGCATCTACAGGCGGAAGAGTTATTTTCTCTGTTATGAAGATCGGTGGTATCAGAAGAGATGTATCTGATGAAATGCTTAAAGATTTTTATCAGAGAATAAATAAAATGGAAGAGGATCTTAAGGCTATTGCTAAGCCATTCCTTAATGATGCTGCTGTTCAGACACGACTTCGTGGCGTTGGTATCCTTACTCCTGAACAGGCTGACGCACTTGGATGTACAGGACCTTTCCTTAGAGCAAGCGGAATCAGTCGTGATATCAGATCAACAGGATACTGTGCTTACGGCGATATTGATTTTGAGCCAATTATTTCTACAGAGGGTGATTCATATGCCCGTACTGAATGCCGTATAAAGGAGATTTTCCAGGCATTTGATATTATTCGTCAGTGTATCGACAAAATGCCTTCAGGAGATATTGATGTTCCTGTTAAGGGTATGCCAAATGGCGAATATATGATGAGAATCGAGCAGCCAAGAGGAGAAGCTCTTTATTATGTAAAGGCTAACGGAACAAAGTTCATAGACAGAATGAGAGTTAGAACTCCCACATTTGCAAACCTTTCAGGCCTTGTTGAGACATTAAAGGGATGCGATCTGGCAGATGTACCTATTCTTGTACTTACTATTGATCCTTGTATCAGTTGTACTGAAAGATAATGAAATATTTATTTGGGATGGAGATTAGAGATGGCATTTGTAAGTTTTAAGAAAACAATTCTTCGTAACCTTGTATCAAAGCCATATACAAGAAAGGCAGAAAAGCAATTTCCTGAAGGTACCAGGGGACATGTTGAAAATGATATGGACGTATGTGTCCTTTGCGGCCTTTGCTCAATTAAGTGCCCAACGCATGCAATCACTGTAGATAAGGCAGCAAAGACATGGTCTATCAGACCTATGAGCTGCATACAGTGTAGATGTTGTGTTGATAATTGTCCTAAGAAATGTCTTTCAATGGGTGTCAGATTCCAGGAACCCGGCGATGAGAAGATTACTAAGACTTTTAAACAGTCAGAGAAGGCAATTGCAGCTCAGGAAGCTTTGATGAAAGCTGCAAAAGAACGTGCGGCTGCTGCAGCTGCAGCTAAGGCTGCTGCCGCAAATGCAAACGGAGGAGCTGCAAACGCTAATCCTGCTGCTACAGCAAATACACAAGAAAAGAAAGATTGATGACAGAAAAAATCTTAGTCAAAGGGGCGGTGCAGGGAGTAGGCTACCGCCCTTTTGTTTTAAAAAAAGCAATTGAATATGGTCTTAAAGGGCAGGTAAAAAATATAGGAGCTGCAGTAGAGATCATTGTTTCCGGCTTGGAAAAAACTATAGATGATTTTTGCGATGAGCTTAAAAATGTTCAGCCTGAAGGCTCATTTGTCTTAGACATTGTCAGAGAAAAGCTTGATGAAAGCAATCATTCTTTTAATGATTTTACAATTGTAGAAAGCTCAGTTGTAGACCTTAAATCTGAACTTCCAATAGTATTACCTGATATAGGTATCTGTAATAAATGTTTAGATGAGATGCTTTCAAAAGATGATAGAAGATACAGATATCCGCTGATAAGCTGCGCTTCATGTGGACCTCGTATTAGTATTTTGGATTCTCTTCCCTATGATAGACATACGACAACTATGTCTGATTTTGAAATGTGCCCTGAATGCCTTTCGGAGTATAAAAATGGGCGCAGGAGACATGCGCAGACAATTTCCTGCCACGATTGTGGCCCTTTCATGATACTTGATTACTATGAAGATGGAGAATCTGTACATCTCGAAAGAGAAGATGCTGTAAAAAAAGCAATTTCTCTTTTGAACGGAGGAAAGATCCTTGGACTTAAAGGTGTATCGGGTTATCAGCTTATATGTAAGCCAGAGGATTCAATTGCTTTACGTTTACGACAGATAAAAGGCAGAGAAAATAAACCTTTTGCTGTTATGTTTTCAACAATCGACAGTATAAAACAGTATGCAGAAGTAAATGCAAAAGAAGAAGAGCTTTTATTATCTTCAGCAAGGCCTATTGTTTTATTAAGTAAAAAGAAGGATTTTCCTTATGAAGTCTGCAAAGACAGTAATTATATAGGTGCCTTTTTGCCATCTGCAGGCATACATAGATTATTGACAGATGGAGTTGGACCTTTAATCTGTACAAGTGCCAATATTTCCGGGCAGCCCATAATTATTGATTATGATTTCTTTTACAAAAAGCTTATGGATAGATCAAAAGAATATTATGTTGATGGTGTTCTTTTCCATAAAAGAAGGATTAATCAACCACAGGATGATTCTGTAGTATTCGTTATAAAAAATGAAAATGGAGAGTATTCATCACAGTTTATCAGAAGGGCAAGAGGTTTTTCGCCGCTTCCAATAATATGCAAAGGCTTTAATGATGACACCTCAACTATTTGTTTTGGGGGCGATCTAAAGAGCACATTTTCTTTTGCAAAAAAGGACAGAGTTGTTCTTAGCCAGTTTATAGGTGATCTGGAGGATGCTGACACACATGATCTTTTTGATAAGCTGATAAAAAGAAATTCAGATCTTTTTTCATTTGTTCCTAAGAGAGCTGTCTGTGACAGGCATCCTTTGTATTTTTCGTCAAAGTATGCAAAAGAATATGCTAAAGAACGGGGCATAGAACTGATAAGATTGCAGCATCATTACGCTCACGTTTTATCAGTGATGGCAGAAAATGAATTAAGATCATGTATTGGAATTGCCTTTGATGGTACAGGCTTTGGCGATGATGGTAAAGTCTGGGGCGGAGAAGTATTTTTGTGTAATGGCACAGAGTATACGAGAAAAAGTCATTTATCGTATATTAAGCTTATGGGCGGGGATACAGCTCCCAAGAAGGCAAATACAGTAAAAGAATGCTATGAGATAGCTTTAAATGATTGCGGCAATGAAATCGTTAAGGCTGCTCTTAAAAATAATATAAATACTTATGAAACTTCCAGTGTTGGCAGATTATTTGACTGCGTATGTGCACTTTTAGGAATAAAGGACTATAATTCATTCGAAGGTGAGTGTGCAATTTTACTCGAAAAAGAAGCTTCACTTTGTGATGGAAGTCATTATCCTTTGTTTGATGTAAAAATTATCGAAAATGAAAAGGGTGAAATGATATTCGATCAGTTTGATCTCTTTTCGCAAATAAAAGAATGCATTACAGAGAGCGAGTTTAATATCAAAGACATTGCTTATGGTTTTCATTTAGCTTTGGTAAATTATATTGTAAAAATATGTAGTATACTTAGAAGCAATTTCAAAGAATCAAAAGTTTGTTTATCTGGCGGAGTATTTGCAAACAGGATACTTTTAAAGAATACAATAGCTCTTTTGACAAAAGAGGGATTTGATGTATATTGGAACAGGCTTGTTCCATCAGGAGACGCTGGAATCGCCCTTGGGCAGGCCTATTATGGATTATTGAAAGAGGAATAGATATGTGCGTAGCAATACCGGGAAAAGTTATCAATATAGATGGAACAAAGGCTACTGTTGATTTCAGTGGCAATACGGTCATAGCTGAAGCAGGCCTTGTAAATGTTAAAGTTGGAGACAGAGTTTTGGTTCATGCAGGCTGTATTATTCAGACTATGGATGAAAAAATGGCCGATGAAATGGAAGAATTATTTAATGAAATTGAGGATCTGACTGTTTAATGGGATCAATAACTTTTGAAGAAATTCTTGATAAATTAAAAAACTATGATGGTGAAGAAGTACATATAATGGAGGTTTGCGGCACTCATACCGCAGCAATATCAGAAAATGGCATTCCATCAATGCTCTCTCCAAAGATTAAACTGATTTCAGGACCAGGATGCCCTGTTTGCGTTACAGTCACAGCTGTGATTGACAGACTTGTTGAGCTTTCCATGGAGGAAAACACCATCGTACTGACATTTGGTGATCTTATAAGGGTAAGGGGAACACATAAGTCTCTTGCTGATGCAAAAGCTGATGGCGGACATGTGAGAATGGTCTATTCTCCAATGGAAACTGTTAAACTTGCCAAAGAAGATCCCTCACATACATATGTTTTTGCGGCAATTGGTTTCGAAACCACTACTCCTGTGTACGCAATGGTATTAGAAGAAGCAATAAAAGAAAATGTTAAAAACCTTAAGCTTTTGACATCACTTAAAACTATGCCTGAAGTTATCAGATGGGTAGTTAAAAATGGCGGTGGAATTGATGGTTTTATTGCTCCGGGCCATGTGTGTGCAGTCACAGGAAGTGATACCTTCAAAGAATTGTCTGAAGAACTGGGAATTCCTTTTGTGGTTTCAGGTTTTGAGGGCAGGCAGCTTATTATGACTATATATGCTCTTTTGCAGATGAAAGGCAAGGCAGGAATAAAGAATCTGTACAAGGGTGTAGTGACAGAGGAAGGTAATACCAAAGCCAGAGAAGTGGTTGAAAAGTATTTTGAAACATCGGATGCCTCCTGGCGCGGTATGGGTAAAATAAAAGGATCAGGCATGGCTTTGAAAAAAGAATATGCCGATTTTGATGCTGGAAGCATAGGTCTTGATGAGGATCATATGCCACCTGGATGCAGCTGTGCAAGTGTACTTGTAGGTAAATTAAAACCCTATGAATGTCCTTTATTTGGCAAAGCATGTACTCCGGATAATGCTCATGGAGCCTGTATGGTATCTACAGAAGGCAGTTGTTATAATTATTTTGTATCAGGAAGAAGATAGGAAGATATTATGAAGATTACAATGGCGCATGGAAGTGGCGGTGAGTCAACTTCCGGATTGATAAGAGATATATTTGCTAAACATTTTCACAATGAAATACTTGATAAGCTTGAAGATTCTGCAGTTGTGGAAGGGTGTGGCAGACTTGCAGTTACTACAGACAGTTTTGTTGTTACTCCTATTGAATTTCCGGGCGGAGATATAGGAAGACTTTCCGTTTGTGGCACTGTAAATGATCTTCTGATGAGCGGTGCGAAGCCTATGTACCTTACCTGCGGTTGTATTCTTGAAGAAGGCCTCGATATGGATGTTTTGGACAGAGTTATCTGTTCGATGGCTGAAACTGCAAAAGAAGCGGGAATCAAGATAATTACAGGTGATACTAAGGTAATTGAAAATAAAGGCGGAGAGAGCGGGCTTATAATAAATACATCAGGCGTTGGTTTTATCTCTGAAACATTAGATGTTCCTGGACCTTTTAAACTAAAAGATGGTGATAAGATAATCATATCCGGTAATCTTGGTGATCATCATGCTGCGATTTTAGGAACAAGAATGGGAATCCAGAATAATATAAAGTCAGATGCAGCACCTCTTGTTGAGATGGTAAAAGGGCTTTTGGATAATAATGTAGAAGTACATGCCATGCGTGATGTCACAAGAGGCGGCCTTGGGACCGTACTAAATGAGTTCTGCGAAAGCTCAAAATGTACAATTGATCTTTACGAAGAAAAAATGCCGGTTTCACCAGCTGTAAAAGATTTTTGTGGCCTTCTTGGTTTGGATCCTATGTATATGGGCAATGAAGGAAAGATGATGCTGTCAGTAGCTGCAAAAGATGCAGAGAAAGCTCTATCTATAATCAAAAGTTCTAAATATGGTGAAAACGCCTGCATGATAGGCGATGTAAGTAAAAATGACGGATCAGCCGATAAACATAATGTGATACTTAATACCAAAATTGGTGGCAAACGCATAATTGGTCTGATGTATGGAGAGGGACTTCCAAGAATTTGCTAAATGATGTAAAATATATGTCGTAACTTTCGATTTCTTGAAAGGATAAGTATTTAATGGAATTTAAAAGAATCAATAAAGATACAGTAACATGTATCATAACTGAAGATGATATGGACGAGCAGGGAATAAAGCTCGAGGATTTATTTGAAAAGAAAAAAGAAGCAATGGATTTTTTGCATGATGTAATGCGTAAGGCACAGGAAGAAGTCGACTATAAACCAACCGGTTCATTTATGCCAATGCAGATCACGGTGTTGCCTGATCATTCCATTTCTTTGACTCTTTCTGAAAACGCTTCAGCTTCATTCGGAGAGATACTTAAAAATCTTACAGAAAAAGCAGGGATAACAATACCTAAGAATGTACTTGAGGATATCGGCGATTCAGAAAACGAAGACAGAATAAACAGATTAAATGAATATTTAAAGAGCTTAAAGCAGCTTACCAATTCCGTCAAAAATATAATGGAAGACTCGGGTCTTGCTGAGAACCATGATAAGATCCCGCTCAATCAGAAAGCATCAGCTGCTGATAATAAAGAAAAAGCAGATAAGATCTCAAATGGTGCTTCCAAGAAAAACCGTGATAAAGAACGACTTAAGTTCCATGAATATGTTTTCTCTTTTGCAAATATCAGTACTGTTATTGAGTTTTGTAAAAAGGCACCTTCAGATCTTAATATATCAAGTTCTCTCTATAAAAATGAACAGGATGGTAAATATTACCTTGATTTAAAGAGACTTGACGAAGAGCCAAAAGTATTTGCTTCATTATTTACAATGGCATATGAGTTTGGTCATTTTCAGGCATCAAATCAGCACGTGATCGCACATATCCGTGAGTCCTATGACCTGATCATTAAGGATGATGCAATAAATTCTTTGGCGCAAGTTTAAGAAAACTAATGAATTATGAGTCGAGCGTATATGATGAATATATGCTCGACTTTTACATTATTATTTCGGTTAGGTATTTTCATGAGATTAAATAAATACATTGCCAGCTGCGGCGTATGTTCCAGAAGAGAGGCAGATAAGTTAATAGATGAGGGAAGAGTCACCATAAATGGTGAGAAAGCAGTATTTGGTGTTGATGTCACTGATACTGACAGTGTTTTCGTTGACGGCAAAAAGATAGAGCCTTCGGATGAGAAAATAGTGATCGCATACTATAAGCCTGTTGGTGTGACTTGCACAGAAAAAGATAAGTATGCAGAAAAAACAGTTATAGAAGATCTTGGTTTTGACAAAAGAGTTACTTATGCAGGAAGACTTGATAAAGACTCTGAGGGACTTCTTCTTATGTCAAATGATGGTGAACTGATAAATGCCATGATGAAAGGCTCCATGAAACATGAAAAAGAATATGAAGTCACAGTTGACACAGATGTGACGGGAGATTTTCTTAAACCCATTTCTTCAGGGATGTATTTAAAAGAGCTTGATAGAAGAACCAGGGCCTGTGAAGTAAAAAAGACAGGCAAAAGATCTTTTAACATTATCCTCACTCAGGGTCTTAACAGACAAATCCGTAGGATGTGTGCAGCTTTGGGGGCAAATGTAGTTAAGCTTAAAAGAATACGGGTTATGAATGTGAAATTAAAGGACTATGATCTAAAACCTGGGAAATATGTGGTTCTTTCAGAACAAGTGGTAAAAAAACTCTATAAAGATGCTGGAATTGCCAGATAAATAATAATATACTGTTAGTATTATATTTTTTTGGGAGTTTGTATGGAAAAAGAATTGATCAGGAAAGAGTATGATGCCTTAGTAAAGGAAATCAAGCATCATATGGATTTATATTATAATCAGGATGAACCTGAAATTTCTGACTATGAGTATGATAAGCTCATGCAGAGACTTAAGGAAATTGAAAAAGAAAATCCTGAATTCGTTACTAAAGCTTCTCCAAGCCAGATTGTCGGCGGAACAGCAAAAAGAGAAGCAGGTGTTAAAGTAACTCATAATGTGCCAATGCTTTCTATTGAGGACGTGTTCAATAAGGAAGACGTTTCTGCCTGGATAGAAAAGGTACATCTGATGCATCCGAATGCTTCATTTTCTGTTGAACAGAAAATTGACGGTCTTAGTATGTCCCTTAGATACACAAAAGATGAATCTGATGGCAAACTTCATCTTTCTCTTGCAGAGACAAGGGGAGATGGTCTGATTGGCGAGGATGTTACATTAAATGCTCTTGTAATACCTGATGTTAAGCAGGTTCTTGACCTTCCCTATGAATATCTTGAGCTTCGCGGTGAAGTATATATGTCCCATGAAAGCTTTGATAAGTTTAACGAGACTCAGGAAATGCTGGGCAAAAAGCTTTCTGCAAATCCAAGAAACCTTGCGGCAGGAACTTTAAGACAGCTTGATCCTGAAATAACAAGGTCCAGAGGCCTTAAAATGTTCATCTTTAATATTCAGGATGGTCCAATGGAACTTATGCAGTCCCATTGTAAAGGTCTTGATATACTTGAAAATGCTGGTGTTAAGACTGTTTTTCATAAAGAATGCAATAGCGCTTCTGATGTTTTAAATGCCATCGACACAATTGGCGATATGAGAGAAAATCTGGATTTTGATCTGGACGGAGCTGTTATAAAGATAGATCAGGTTCAGTGGAGAAATGATTTCCCATCAGGCTCAAAATACTCCAGCGGGCATATAGCATATAAGTATCCACCTGAAGAAAGAGTTGTTGTTATGGATGAAATCCTTGTAGATGTTGGAAGAACAGGTAAACTTACTTTTACCGGAAGCTTCCACGATAAGGAAACAGGTAAGCCTGCAAGACTTTGCGGCACCAGTGTTTCAAGAGCAACCCTCCATAATCAGGACTACATAAATGAAATGCAGATTGGAATTGGCGGTGAGTACAAGCTCTTTAAGAGCGGTGAGATCATTCCAAAGCTAAACGGCTGCGTGAAGGCACCTGAAATTGTATATAAAGCTCCGGATAAATGCCCTGTTTGTGGCGGCCATCTATTTAGAGAAGAAGATACCGCTGATATCAGATGCGTCAATCCTACATGTCCTGCTCAGGTTACAAGAACAATTTCATACTTTACTTCAAGAGATGCCATGAATATCATGGGACTTGGTGATACACTAGTAGAAGCACTTGTTTCTGAGGGCTTTTTAAAGAGCTATGCTGATATATATCACTTATTTGAGCATAGAGATGTTCTGATCGAAAAGGGAATTATTGGTAAAGAAAAGAATACTGACAAGCTTCTTGCAGAGATAGAAAAGTCAAAAGAAAATGATCCGGTAAGGCTTCTTACAGGACTTGCAATCAGGAATGTAGGTAAGTCAACAGCAAGAGAGATCATGAAACATTTTGACAATCTACTTGATCTTAAGAAAGTTACAAAGGACGGCTTTTTACAGATTCCTGATATCGGTGAGACCACAGCAGAGGATTTATATGACTTCTTCCATGATGATAACAATCTTTCTATCATAGATGAGATGGAAAAGATGGGTCTTAATATGATAGTACAAAAGGATGAGGATGCATCTGATAAACTTTCCGGAATGACAATTGTAGTTACAGGAACATTGCCAACTCTTGGAAGAAAAGAAGCGGAAGAGCTTATTGTTAAAAACGGTGGAAAAGCTTCAGGAAGCGTATCCAAGAAGACTTCTCTTGTTCTTGCAGGCGAAGCTGCCGGAAGTAAGCTTACAAAAGCCAATGAACTTGGTATTAAAGTAATTGATGAAGCTCAGTTTTTAGAAATGATCAAATAATATTTACGGAGTGATGAAATATGCCAATTAAGATAAAAAATGATCTTCCTGCAAGGGAGATCCTTGAACAGGAAAACATATTTGCTGTTGATGAGAACAGAGCCCTGCATCAGGATATAAGATCTTTGCAGATCTGTATTCTCAATCTCATGCCTCTAAAGGAGGATACAGAATTACAGCTGCTTAGATCCATGTCTAATACGCCTTTGCAGATCGATGTATCTTTTATGCAGATGAGTTCCCATCATTCATCAAATACGTCTCCTAACCATCTTAACAGGTTTTATCATCCTTTCGATGAGCTAAAGGAAAATACCTATGATGGTCTTATTATCACAGGTGCGCCTGTTGAGCAGCTTGAGTTTGAACAGGTTGATTATTGGGATGAGCTTTGCAGGGTGTTTGAGTGGTCAAAGACAAATGTAACATCAACTTTCCATATCTGCTGGGGCGCACAGGCAGGAATTTATTATCATTATGGAATAGATAAAAAACCTTTGCCCGAAAAAAGATTTGGCATATACAAGCACAGAGTCATGAACAGGAAAGTACCTTTGGTCAGAGGTTTCGATGATGTATTTTCTATGCCTCACTCAAGACACACAGAAACTCCTGCCAAGGCTATTCATGATTGCGAGGACCTGGTTGTTCTTGCAGAATCTGACATTGCAGGTATTTTCCTTTGCATGAATAAGTCGGGAAGTCAGATATTTGCCATGGGACATGCAGAGTACGACAGATTAACTCTTGATAGTGAGTACAAAAGAGATCTGGGGAAGGGTCTTGATATCAAAATGCCTATAAATTACTATCCGGATGATAATCCTGAAAATGTACCTGATCTCTTATGGAGAAGTCACGCAAATATTCTTTACACTAACTGGCTCAATTACTACGTATACCAGAACACACCATATCAATGGGGACAGATATTAGACGAAGAAAAAAGAAAGCTCGCATCCAAGATGCTGACTAAAAAAATGTAAGTGAGGGAGAAAAAATGGAACTTAGGAATATCTATACCTGCTTTCCGGGAGGAAAACATAAAGTATTAACACTTAGTTATGATGATGGCAAGATTGCCGACAGAAGACTTGTTGCCTTATTTAATGAGTATGGTCTTAAGGGAACTTTTAATGTAAATTCAGGTCTTGTAGACAGACCATTTACTAATGCCTATGACGAGCGTATTCCTGTTTCAGAGTATAAAGAGCTTTATAAGGGACATGAAGTTGCCTGTCACACCGTTTTACATCCTACTATTGCAAGAAGCCCCAAGGAGCAAATGGTGCTTCAGGTAATTGAGGATAGAAGAAAGCTTGAGGAAACACTGGGCTATACTGTAAGAGGACTCGCATATCCTAATGGTTCATATGATGACAATGTTGTTGATGCTTTAAAAGCATGTGGTATCAGACATGCAAGAACAGTTCATTCGACCTTGGGCTTCTCAATGCCTTCTGATTATCTTAGATGGAATCCTACATGCAGCCATAAAAATGAGGCATTGGAGAGACTGACAGAAGAATTTATAAATCTTCATAAGACACAGTATCTGTATATGATGTATGTATGGGGACACAGTTATGAATTTGAAATTGATAATAACTGGCATGTGATTGAAAATTTTGCAAAAAAAGTTGGCAACAAAGATGATATCTGGTATGCAACAAATATCGAAATTGTCGATTATATGGATGCAGCTGAAAGAGTACAGGTATCGGTAAATGGAGATTTTGCATATAATCCAAATGCCATAAGTGTATGGCTTGAAGTTGACAAAAAACACATCGAACTTAAACCCGGAGTTACAACTACGTTATAAATTTATAATATTTTAAGGGCCCTGCTAACATTGTTTTTTCTATTAAAATAAGTTAAAATATATATGTTAGGTCGTTTATTTTATTTTAGATAGTTTATACAAGGAGAATTATCATATGGCCCTTAATGTTGAGAACGATGACCTTGAAGTAAAGACAGATTCTAAAAAGAAACCTACAAAGAAGACTAAAGAGATGCTAGAAGAAAATGCTAAACAGATAGAAGAGCTCAAAGCTCTTCAGACAGAATTAGATCATGAGCTTGATGCACTTGATCAGGATGAAAAAGAACTTGGTGAAAGATCTGCGCTTAAACTAAATGTGACACATAAAAAGTTTGGTGAAGGAACAGTCATCACACAAGATGGTAAGTACATAGAAGTAAAATTTAAAGACGTTGTTAAGAAGTTTGTGCTTCCGGGATGCTTTGCAGATAAATTCCTTGAGCTTGAGGACGAGGATGTTTATGATTATTATGTAAAGGCTAATGAGATTCATAAGAAGCGCATGAATGCAGAACTCAAGGCAAAATCTGCGACCTTTGCCATTCAGCGTCATGAAGATGCTATTGAGAAATTGAATGCAAAATTCAAATGATCAATAATGGTAAAAATAGATAAGAGCGGAACCACAGAACGGTTTCCGCTCTTTTATTGTGCTAAAACAAAAAATCATTAAAAGTACCCTTAAGGGTACTTTTTAAAATGGGAGAAAAAAGATAAAATAATCAGCAGATGAAAAAGCTTGGTGAGGGTAAACTGGAGGGGTCATCTAATGGGATATATAAGAATTCCAAAAGTATATGAAAAATTAAAAAAGGCGGAAGAATTCTATTCACCTGTTATTATGACTGCAGCAAGTGGTTGGGGAAAAAGCGCTGCAATCGAATATTATTACAGAAGAAAAAAACCTCTTATCTTATATTGTAAAAATGGAAAATTAAATGAAGAGCCGGCTCCCGGGGCTTTTAGAAGCAGTATCATCATTATAGAGGATATGCAATGGCTTTATGATGAAGAATCTATCGCCTATGTTCGAAGCATATTGAAACTTTCAGGAATTCAGGTTGTTATGCTGACAAGGGGAGGAATACCAAAATTTTTGGCAGCTGAAAGCATGGATCTTGGTTTTGTACGAATACAGGAAAAAGATTTTGCTTTTGGCGAAAAAGAAGTGGCTCAATTCTTCGAAGAAATGGGAATAGAAATTGATCCTGCTGATGCGGAACTGGTTGCTAAAGCCTCAAATGGATATGTCCGTGCAATTCATTCATATGCTATGAGAATGGAAAATGGCAATAGATATTCTGACGAGATGAAGATTGCTGTTTGGCTGGATATGTATCTTTTATGGGATAGCCTGATGACTGATCAGCGAGATGAAGACTTTCTAAATATGGCTTTGAGTGTATGCCAATATGATGAGTTTACGCTTGAAATGGCACAGCTTCTTTCTGGGGATAAAAATGTAGCAAAAACCATAGAATTTTACAGGCAGAATACACAACAGCTTGAAATTGGAAAAAATGGTTATTATTCACTTAGACCTGAAATGAAAGGTTTTTATCGCTGGAAACAGAATCTGACCTGGCCAAAAGAAAAAAAGTATGAAAACTTCAGCAATGCGGCCTGCTACTATGAAATGCAGGGAGATATCGCCAATGCTCTGAAATTCTATAAGAAAGCCGGATCTACAAGACATGTAAAAGAGCTTCTTATAAGAAATGCAAATACACATCCCGGTATTGGGCATTATATTGAGACAAAGGAATACTATTTTGAACTTCCGGTTGAAGAATTTAAGGATTCGCCTGTTTTGATAGCAGGAATGAGCATGCTCTACAGTCTTATTCTTTTACCTGAGAAATCTGAAGAGTGGTACAACAAGCTTCTCGATATCTATCAGGATAAATTTAACAGTAAAGAATTAAGAAAAGAAGCAAAAGCAAGACTTGCCTATTTGGACGTTGGGCTTCCTCATAGAGGGACAAAAGGCATTTTGGGCATTATGAAAAATGTATTTACTATGCTTCAAAATGGTGATGTGGTATTACCCGAGTTCTCTGCAACCGGAAACATGCCATCCATCATGAATGGTGGACTGGATTTTAGCGAATGGTCCAAAAATGATGTTCAGATAGCCAAATTCATGGGCAAGCCTGTAGCAACCATTATTGGCGATTTTGGAAAAGGACTGGTTACACTTTGTCTTGCAGAGAGTGGTTTTGAAAAGGGAACAATGTCTGCTTATGAAGTGCTTACAAGGTGTAATGATGGATTTGATGCTGCATCTCATGGCGGCAAGATTGAAATGTGTTTTGTGGCTGTCGGAATACAGATCAAGCAGCACCTTATGGAAGGACAGTTGCCATCAGCCAAGCGTATATTTAATTCTTTTGTAGAAAAAGCAAGGCTTGAAGGCGCGGATCAGCTGGCAACGAATATAGAGGCCTTTGAAACATGGTTATCACTCTTTGCAGGTAAAGATGGAACATATGAGGATTATATTAATAGCATTCCGGACGCAAGGGTTTCTTTTAGCACATTTGACAGATACAAACAGATGGTAAAACTAAGATGTCTTATTGCTGAAAACAGGCTGGAAGAGGCATTTGACCTATCGAGCTTTTTGACAGGATATTATGTTTCATATAACAGAAATATACTGTGGATAGAAAATGAGGTACTTAAGGCCGTTATTCTCTACAGGTTAGGAGATTCTTACTGGAAAAAGATATTGCATGATGCTATGAAAAAAGCCTGCGAATATCATTTTGTAAGATTGGTAGCGATCGAGGGGGCTGCGGTTCTGCCACTCCTTAAACAGATGAGAGAAGATGGAGGACTAGGGGATATTGATGAAGAGTACGCATATTGTGTTTATTATGAGTGCATAAAAGTGGCTTCAAGTTTCCCGGATTATCTAAAGTACATTCCCAAGAACAATATCGATCTTACAAATCGAGAATTTCAGGTACTGTCGCTTCTTTGCGCAGGTATGCCTACGAACGATATATGTAAGACATTGGGAATATCTTATGACGGCCTTAAAAAGCATAATAAAAATGTATATAGAAAGCTCGGTGTTAAAGGCAGAGCAGAAGCAGAAAGAAAAGCTTCTCAGCTTGGGCTTGTACACAGGGGAGCAATTTAGGAGGAACTCTTATGAGGTGGAAGATAGACGTCGAGATCATACGTGATGGCGGAATATGGCTTAGATTAAAAGATAAGAGAAAAAGAATTAAAAAAGAGGATATCGAGATATTAAAACTGATGGAAGCTGGAATTGTTGATGACGATGAGCTTTTGTCTCGTGTAGCCAAATTGACGGATAGCGATATCATCAGTTCAGGGTTTAGGCTTGCCCAATTCGTCGAAGACTATGGCGATTTTATTGCCCAGGCTACAAAATCATCTGTTTTTGGAATGTAAAAATACAAAGCTCATTTAATTAGAAAAGGCACATCATTGCGATGTGCCTTTTTGCTGCTATTTACATAGCCTTTTTCATTTTGTCATCAACTTTCTTTTGAGCTGTTGAGAGCATAAGCTTGATCCTGTTAAGCTGGTTTACTTCAGATGCACCCGGATCATAATCAATAGCAACTATATTGCAGCCTGGGTACATATGCCTCATCTGTTTGATAACTCCTTTACCTACTACGTGGTTAGGAAGACATCCAAATGGCTGCGTACAAACAATATTAGAAGCACCGCCTTTAATAAGTTCAACCATTTCTCCTGTTAAGAACCATCCTTCACCGGTCTGATTACCGATATCTACAATAGGTTTTGCATATTCAACAAGCTTATAGATACTTGTTGGTGGTTCAAAGTGTACGCTCTTTTCAAAAGCCTTTGTTGCTCCGCCTCTTAGTTTTTCAATAGCCCAGATTGCAACGCGCATAAGAGCGGCTGTCTTCTTGGAGGTTCCAAGCTCTTTTGCCTTATATATCTGATTGTAGAAGCAGTAGAGCATGAAATCGATAAGATCAGGAACAACAGCTTCAGCACCTTCTGCTTCAAGAAGATCAACAAGGTGGTTATTGGCTGCCGGTGCAAACTTAACAAGAATTTCGCCTACAACGCCAACTCTTGGCTTTACTTCATCTGTTATCTCTATTTTATCGAAGTCTTCAATAATCTCTCGGCACATTTTCTGGAACTTTGCGAAACTCATATGTTTGGATGAAACAAAGTCAATGCATTCCTTTTTCCATTTCTCATGTACAGCCTTTGTAGAACCTTTGACCTTTTCATATGGTCTCATTCTATATACACAGCGCATGAAGATATCTCCGAAAACAGCACCATAAGCAGCTCTTTTAAGCATTTCAAAGTTAATGTGGAAGCCAGGATTTGCTTCAAGCTTTGAAAGGTTAAGTGAAACAACAGGAATCTGTTCCATACCTGCTTTTTTAAGAGCACGTCTTATAAATCCTACATAGTTTGTTGCTCTGCAACCGCCACCTGTCTGTGACATGATAACAGCAGTTCTATTGAGGTCGTATTTACCGGAATGGAGCTCATCCATAATCTGGCCAACAACCCAAAGTGAAGGGTAGCAGGCATCGTTATTAACATACTTAAGCCCCATATCAATCGCATGTCTGTTATCATTTTGCATTACAACAAAGTTATATCCGCAAGCTCTGAAAGCGGGCTCTAAGATATCAAAATGAATAGGAGACATCTGAGGGCAGAGTATTGTATAGTTCTTTCTCATTTCTTCTGTGAAAAGAACTCTGTTATTAGCAGTTGAATGAATTGTTCTCTGAGTATTTTTCTGCTTTCTAACGCGGATTGCAGCCAAAAGAGAACGTACTCTGATCCTTGCGCTTCCAAGGCTGTTTACTTCATCAATCTTAAGGCATGTATAAATCTTATCTGAACCGGAAAGAATATCATTTACCTGGTCTGTAGTAACAGCATCAAGACCACAACCAAAGGAGTTAAGCTGGATAAGATCCAGGTCATCCCTTGTTCTTACGTAGCTTGCTGCAGCATATAATCTTGAGTGATACATCCACTGATCAGAAACAATAAGAGGTCTTTCAGGCTTGCCAAGGTGTGAAACGCTGTCTTCTGTAAGAACAGCAACTCCATAAGAACAAATCATATCAGGAATACCATGATTGATCTCAGGGTCTACATGATAAGGTCTTCCTGCAAGAACAATGCCGTGTTTACCATTTTCTTCCATCCACTTAAGTGTCTCTTCACCCTTTTTCTGGATGTCTTTTCTTGCACTTTGCATTTCATCCCAGCCAGCCTTTGCAGCAGCAATAACTTCCTCGGCCGGAATCTCAGAAAATTCTTTTACAAGAGATGCTGTAGCAGTATCAAGGCTTGTGAAGGCCATAAATGGATTTCTTAACTTAACTTCACCATTTGTAATAGCTTCAACATTGTTTTTGATGTTTTCTGAATATGAAGTAACAATAGGGCAGTTGTAATGGTTGGTTGCGCCTTCAACTTCCTCCCTTTCATAGAAAAGTCCGGGATAAAAGATAAAATCAACCTTTTGTTTTATAAGCCACTCAATATGTCCATGGGACAATTTAGCAGGATAGCACTCTGATTCACTTGGAATTGATTCAATACCAAGCTCATAGATCTGGTGTGTTGATCTTGGTGAAAGAACAACTTTATATTGGAGCTTTGTAAAGAAAGTAAACCAGAATGGATAGTTCTCATAAAAGTTAAGAACTCTTGGTATACCAACCGTGCCTCTTTTTGCCTTATCAGCTTCAAGTGGCTCATATCCAAATATTCTCTTATATTTATAATCAAAAAGGTTAGGGATATTATCGGCGTTCTTTACCTTACCGATACCTCTTTCACATCTGTTTCCGGAAATATGAGTTCTTCCGCCTGTGAATTTATTTACAGTAAGACGACAGTGGTTTGTACATCCCTGACAGGTTGTCATGCTTGTAGAGTATTCAAGATTATTGATCTGCTCAATTCTAAGCATAGTTGTCTTATAGTCGTTTGTCTCAAAATATCTGTCTCTGGCAATTAGAGCAGCACCAAAAGCACCCATAATTCCTGCAATATCAGGACGAATAGCTTCTGCACCTGAAATGATCTCAAATGCTCTAAGTACAGCATCGTTATAGAAAGTTCCGCCCTGAACAACTATATGCTCGCCAAGGTCCTTGGCATCAGAAACTTTAATAACTTTAAAGAGCGCATTTTTAATTACTGAATAAGCAAGACCTGATGAAATATCTGCCACATCAGCGCCTTCCTTCTGTGCCTGCTTAACTCGAGAATTCATGAATACAGTACATCTTGTTCCAAGATCAACAGGAGATTTTGCATAAAGAGCTACTTTAGCAAAGTCCTGAACGCTATATCCTAAAGATTTGGCAAAGGTTTCAATGAAAGAACCGCAACCTGATGAACATGCCTCATTAAGCTGAACAGAATCAACTGAATTATTCTTTATATGAATACATTTCATATCCTGTCCACCAATATCCAAGATACAGTCAACCTTAGGATCAAAGAATGCAGCGGCATTGTAGTGAGCAATTGTCTCAACTTCTCCATCATCAAGTAAAAGTGCAGACTTAAGAAGTGCCTCACCGTAACCTGTTGAACATGATCTGGCGATTGAGACACCCTCCGGCATGAGCTTATATATTTCCTGAATAGAGGAGATGGCTGTCTTTAATGGGCTTCCGTTGTTACTTGAATAGAATGAATAAAGAAGATCTCCGTCTTCACTGATAAGTGCACATTTTGTAGTAGTAGAACCGGCATCGATTCCAAGGAAAGCCTTTCCTTTATAATTATCAAGCTTTCTTGTTTTAACTTTATATTTGTCCTGTCGGTTTCTGAATTCAGAATAGTCATTTTCATTTTTGAAAAGAGGATCAAGACGTGATACTTCAGCTTCCATAACTATTTTATGGGAGAGCTTATCAGTCATTTCATTCATGGAATATGAGACATCTTCTTTTGCATTTAAGGCAGAACCTATAGCTGCAAAGAGATGCGAATTGTCAGTTTCAATCGTATGTTCCTCATCAAGATTAAGTGTGCGGATGAATGCAGCTTTAAGCTGATCAAGGAAGTGAAGAGGACCACCTAAAAATGCCACATGGCCTCTGATTGGCTTTCCACAGGCAAGTCCTGAAATAGTCTGGTTGACAACAGCCTGGAAAATAGAAGCTGAAAGATCTTCTTTTGTTGCACCCTCGTTGATAAGTGGCTGAATATCTGATTTTGCAAAAACACCACATCTTGCAGCTATTGTATAAAGAGAGTGGTAATTTTTAGCATACTCATTAAGACCTGTAGCATCTGTCTGTAAAAGAGAAGCCATCTGGTCTATAAATGAACCTGTACCACCGGCACAGATACCATTCATACGCTGTTCAACATTTCCATCCTCAAAATA
>JAEEGH010006171.1_pt1 | contig 29482 bp, 23 predicted proteins | sample 9134181 | NCBI WGS metagenome assembly JAEEGH01 (sample SAMN16246544, study PRJNA631951) | gut metagenome | biome: gut microbiome; feature: rumen; material: DP-attached | host: Bos | place: Iran: Karaj | collected 2018-10 | reverse complement strand
TGGCATCGAGCGTATTATAGAGAAAATGCGGGTTGATCTGCGCCTGCAGCACCTGAAATTCCGCTTTTCGAAGGCGCACCTGCTCGCTGCGCACCTCCTCGAGCAGTCCGTTCGTATTATCGATCATTATATTGAAGGAACGGCTGAGCACCGCAGTCTCGGAGCCGGTCGCCTCGTTGGCGTGGACGGTCAGATCCCCGGCGGATACCTTCTCCGTCACCTCGATCAGCTCGGTGATCGGGCGCGTGATGCTGCGCGGGATAAAATAGCTCAGCACGCCGATGATGGTGCCCACCACGACAAAGGCCCCGATATACAGCCACAAGATGGAATCGAAGAAGGTCTGGAACTCCTCCATCGCCTTCCGCAGATCCAGAACCTCATAATAGATGTACTGGAAGATGGACTCCCGGATCAGGGCCGTCACGATCTGCACGTCGTTCTCCCAGATCTCGATGTTGTCCTCATAGCGGTTTCCTTCCGCAAGATTCTCCCCGATGCGCTCCTTGTAGGTGCGCAGATTGGTCAGATATTTCTTGACGGAGTTAAGACGCCTGCGATTTTCCTCCGAGGTGGTCAGATCCTCCAGCTGCTCCACGATGCCGCTCGCCTCCTCGAGCATCGCGCCCATCTTGGAATCCTCCATCGTCTCGTTGCCGACGATCACGAGGTAGGTCTCGTAGTCAAAATCCTTCTTGAAGTCCAGACTGAACTGGCTGGCGGCCGACAGCGACTGGATCATCCCCTCGTAGCGGAGATTGACGCGCCGCAGATAGAGCGAAAAGAAGACGAGAAAGAGAATCGTGGGCACGAGCAGCACCACGTAAGAAAGGCGGATCTTATCCGCCAGTGAACTCTTTGCATAGATTTCCCTGAGTTTCTTGACCATTCCTCTCCCCCGCGCAGGAACAAATACCCCGCAGCGCGCATCAGGACTGCGAGCTGCGGTACTGTGTCGGCGTCATGCCGAGCGTCTTCTTGAACAGAAACGAAAAATAGTGCGGATCCCGGTATCCGACCTCCAGGCCGATGGCGCTGCTCTTCTGATTGGTGCAGCGCAGAAGCTCCTTTGCCTTGCCGATCCGATAATCCGTCAGATACTTGATGAAGGTGCTGCCCGTCTCCTCGCTGAAGATCATACTCAGATGGTTCGGGGAGAGATTGACGCTCGAGGCCAGCGTATTCAGATTCAGCTCCTCGTCCGCATAATTCTCCTCGATGTAGCGGATGGCTTCCTCCACAACGCTGTGGTGCCGGTTGCTGGCCACGCTCTCCCGCAGTTCGATCGCCTGCCGGATGATCCGGATCAGGTATTCCCTGCTCTTCTCCATGCTCAGGATCGTGCCGGAGACGGTCTCCACCGTCCGGGTTTTGTCCCGGTCCAGCCCCAGATCATCGAGAAAATCGATGACGCAAAAATACGCGTCCATGGTGATATACTGCCGGAACACATTGCTCCCGAGGAGCTTTTCGCCCATCTCGCGGTAGAATTCCTCTACAAAATACACGGTCTCGTCCCGGTCTCCGACCTTGAGAAAATCCTGAATCTTCCGGCGGCTGAACTGCTTCGGGCTGACCCCGGATACGTCCAGATCCTCCTCCGCGTGCAGCTCCTTTCCCGACAGGCTCGCCAGATCGGAGCTGTCGATGATCCGGTTCTCCCCCGTCAGATACTGGTGTGCGAAGGCATGACTGGCCGCCTCGAAGCTGGCGGGCACTTCGCTGAGCCGGCTCACCGGCTGTCCGATTCCGCCGAAGTAATGGAGGGAGCGGTGCACCTGCAAAATCTCCACGATCCGCTTCAGATAGCGCTCCTGGATCCGGCGGAGCTCTTCCTCGCTGTCCGCCTTGAACAAAAGTCCCTTGCCCTCTAAGTACCGGTCGAAGAGAAGGACCTCCGACTCATCGATCATCGCCTTGATCTCGTCCTCCGTGCGGACGACCGTATCGGAATATTCCCCCGCCGCATGGCGGTTGCTGATCGTCTTGAACAGCACCACATTGTAGAAGGGTGCCGTCACATCGATCTCCAGACGGTCCGCCGCCTCCAGAAGCTCCGGAACCGAATGTGTCCCGCGGACCAGATCCCGGAAGAAATCCTTGCGATCCTGGAGCGTCTTTTCCTCCATCTCACGGCTGTAGCGCTCGAGAATGGCAGCCTCCGTGCGCTTCTTCCCGATCTTCTCCGCGAGGCGTCCGATGGCCTGCAAAAGCTCCTCGGAGCTGATCGGCTTGAGCAGATACTCCGCCACACCGATCTGGATGCTCGTCTTGGCATACTCGAATTCCTCATAGCCGGACAGGATGATGATCTCCGTCTGGGGCAGTTCCTTCTTGATCAGCCGGCTCAGCGCCAGTCCGTCCATGAAGGGCATCTTGATATCCGTGATCACGATGTCCGGTCTCGCCTTCAGGATCAGCGGATAGGCCTGTTCCCCATCCCCCGCTTCGCCGCAGAATTCGTATCCGTTTGCGCTCCAGTCCACGGAATTCTTGATTCCCTCGCGCATGACATATTCATCTTCCACCAGAAATACTCTGGGGATAAAAGGCTCGTCTCTCTCCGGTTCCATTTTATGCTCCCCCTTAAATGTCAGGCCTTATCCTGACCCTTCTTCCCCGCGCCGTACTTCGGGGCGATGAACCTTCCCCACAGAAACGCCCCGATCGGATACAGGATCGCAAACGCGACCGGAAGGATCCACAGCAGGATATCCACGCCTCCCGTCATCTTGCTAAAGAGCGAGAAGCGCCAGATGAGCGCCGCCACCGTGATCAGCGTCATCCCCAGGACGCCCAGCACGCCCCACACGCCGAAGAGCGCGTGCAGCCACGGATTCAGCGCGTGATTGCGGCGCACATCCTTCAGCAGCAGGTGGTCCCAGATCAGGACATAGCCCGCGAAGAAGACCAGGAGCCCCAGCACAAAGAAAAGCCTGTGCGGCTGATAGACATCGGAAGGCAGCCATCCGCTTCCGTCCGTGTCAACCTTCTCCGCCAGGATCGTACTGATCAGCGTAGTACCCCCGACCAGTGCCACAACCAGCAGCATATGCACAAGCGTATAGATCTGATTCAGCACAACTTTCCTGACCATGACTTTCTCCCCCGTTTCGGATGATTCCCTGTCATTGTATTACACTCCGTCCTTCTCCGCCAGCGGGCAGGTGAGAAGGAAGGCCTTGGTATAGGTTCCGTAGGGCTGCGCGTACCCCAGCCGGAAGCCGTGAAGCTCCGCCACCTTTTTCGAGATGGACAGTCCCAGCCCGCTCCCTCCGTCGGTCGTCCTCGCGCCGTCCCCACGCACGAAGGGCTCAAAAAGCTCCTGCACATTCCCGGTCAGCTCGGTCCCGGTGTCCGCCACATAGACCTGTGCGATCCCGGGGCGCAGGGACAGGCGCAGCAGAATCTCCGTTCCCTTCGGATTGTGCCGGATGGCATTGATGAGAAGATTGGACACCAGACGGCGCAGATGCGCGGGATCCGCGGACAGGATCACCGGCCGGTCCGGAAGATCGATCGTAAGTTCCATCCCGTTCTCTTCCACGTCCGTATACAGGCAGGCAGCCTCCTCCCGCAGAAGCTCCGTCAGATCCAGTTCCTCCCGGCGAAGCTCGAAGCCCTCGGAATTGAGTTTTGTGTATTCAAAGAGGATGCTGACGAGCTCCGCCACCTTCACCGACTTGCGGGAGATGGCCTCCAGATAGACCTTCTCCTGCTCCGCATCCACCAGCCCGCTCTGCAGCGCGTCCGCCATCGCGCGGATCGAGGTGATCGGTGTGCGCAGGTCATGCGCCATATTGGACATCATCAGATACCGGCGCTCCTCATAGGCCTGCTGCCGCTCGATCCTGCTGCGCTCGAGATAGCGCATCTGCCGGCTGATCAGTTCCGCAAAGACAAAGGCCCCCACGACCCCCGGCAGAAGGAGCAGCACGCCCATCACCACCAGAAGCAGCAGGATCCCGGTGAGAAAAATCGAGTTCAGGTTGCCGTCATTCTGCAACAGATTCCATGCACTTCCGGTCCGGAAAAAGAGGCGCTGCAGGACCGACACAAAGATCCTCCCGAGCAGGATCGGCGTAAATCCGTCCATCGCTTCTCTGGTAAGAACGGCAGAAAGGAGCGGCATGAACACATGTCGCTCCAGCAAAGCCACCAGAAGAGTCAGCACCACCACGGATACCAGCACGATCAGAAAGGCACGGATCAGATATACTCTTATCTCGCGTTCTTCATTGTTTTTCAAGACGATACCCCAGTCCCCGGATGGTTTTGATATAGGCGGAAGGATCCTCGCTCAGCTTCGCGCGAAGCTTGCTGATACAGACCATGACATTATTGTCGGAAATCATGTAATCATCCTCCCAGCCGCAGCTGTAGATCTGCTGCTTGGTGAATACCTTGCCCGGGTGCTGCATGAGCATCTCCATGATCCGGTACTCCGAGGAGGTCAGCTCGATCCGCTCCTCTCCATGATAAAGCAGACAGGCATCCGTGTCGAGTTTTAAGTCCATATATTCCAGATAATGGTGTTCCGTCGTCTGTGCGGGGGCCTCCCCCGAAGATGTGTCGGCCGTCCCGCGCAGCATCCGGATCCTGCGGATATTGGAGTGCACGCGTGCCACCGCCTCCAGGGGATTGAAAGGCTTGACGATATAATCGTCCGCACCGAGGTTGAGTCCGAGGATCTTCTCCGCGTCCTGATCCTTCGCAGAGAGGATGATCACCGGCACCGTGTCCGTCCTGCGGACCTCCTTTAAGACCTCATACCCGTCCGTCACCGGCATCATCAGATCCAGAAGGATCAGGGAGACGGGTTCCTTTTTCCAGAGCGCCAGCGCCTCTTTCCCGTCCGCCGCTTCCAGCACGCGGTAGCCTTCATTTTCCAGATAAAGCTTCAGAACCATGCGTATTTCTTTTTCGTCATCCGCGATCAGAATCGTATCCATACTCTCTCCATGCGTTTACCCGGCCCCTTCCCGGAGCCGGGTAAACTGCTTTTTGTGCAATTCGCAGCGATCAGTTCATGTACATCTCCGCACCCTGTGCCTGGCCGTAGCGGAGGCGCTCATACAGGGCAGCGTGCGTCATATCCGCATAGGGGTTGACATAGAAGATATTGAGCAGGCCAAAGGTGAAAGCGGAGAGAATCCGCCAGCCGATAAAGCTCAGATCCAGGACAAAGGCGTTCCACTTCTGTCCGGTCATCAGGCGTCTGCTCTCATCGAACGCTTCCTGCGCGCTCATTCCGTCATTGTCTGCCAGCAGGTAAGGAACCATCATGTACTCATAGCTCTTGATGATCCCGGGGATGATGAAGAGCAGGCTCCAGAGGAATACGTACAGATCTCTCAGAAACATGGTCTTCACTTTCTCCAGATAGTCCCGGTCAAAGGCGTGCATCAGTTCCCCGACACGGGCCGGCTGGTGCAGATTCTGCACATAGAAGCGGCGTACGCCGACCTCCAGCGGGTTTCTCAGGAAGATATCCACCATCGAGCCGATCACCCAGGCCAGGAAAGCGATCACCATGGCAAAGAGGATCACCGCACCGATGACCGGAAGCAGGACCGCCATGACCGATGCCATCCCGGCACCGTTCACATCTGCGTCCTCCAGGGCTTCCTCCACCAGCTGCGCAGCCTCGGAAGGACTGATGACACCGTCCTCCAGCTCTTCTCCGATCTCCTCGAACTCATCGAGCAGTCCTTCGCTTCCTCCCAGCACTCCGGCAGCCGGTGCGGCTGACTGTGCTCCGTGATTACCGTAATGATTCGTGATGCGCCCCCCTGCCGAGGAACCTCCCGCGGCTGCACCGGAGACCACCAGCGCACTGATCAGTCCGACCAGAACCGTCTTCCAGTAGTTGGCCATCATGGCTCCTCTGCCCTGTTCCTTTACTTCTTTTCTCGTCCACATAATATTTCTCCTCTCCTTATAAAGGACTTTTACGGTTTCTTCATCGGGACCCCGCCGCAGCTGTCGGCTCCGTTCCCTTTGATGAACCCATCATAGCAGAGGAACCTTTCCGCCCTATACGGGCTGCCTTAACATAACCTTAAAGAAACTTTTTCAAGTCCTGTCCTCCCGGGGCGAGCATCCGAAGCAGGACACATACGTGCGGTAAAAAGCCGAGTAATCCCCGAATCCGCAGCGGTTCGCGGCATCCGATACGCTCACGCCGCTCCGGATCAGCTCTCTGGCCGCCGTCACACGTTTTAAGGTGATGTATTTCCAGGGAGAGGAGCCGGTGGCCTCCCGCACCAGGCGCCCCACCTGGGAACGACTGATGAAGAAATGCTCTGCCAGAAGGTCGATGGACAGCTCTTCAAAAAGATGCGCATTGATATAGGCAAGGATCTGTCCGGCCAGCGTCTGAAGCGGTGTCAGATCGCCGCTGCGCCGTTCGAAGGCCTCATTGACCGACCGAAGGAGCGCCGCCAGCGTCAGATTCGCCTGCATCTGGCGCTCGTAAGGGTCCGCGATGCCGAAGAGATGCTCAAAAAGGTGCAATGCGTCCGCCCCCTGCAGCTCTCCCGGCCGATACAGATTCCCGACCCCGAGGGGACGATCCAGGAAGGGGCGCAAAAGTCTCCGCTGCGGATCCAGTGCGTCCATCGCGTTCACCGGAAAATTCATCGTGAACCGCTCATATCTTCCGCTCCTTATGATGCGGGTGCGGTGCGATTCCGAGGGCCGCATGATCAGCACGCTCCCCCGCTCGAGGGGATACCTTGCGCCCTCCACGAGATATTCCGAGTATCCCGCCAGAAAGCAGAAGATCTCGCACTCATTGTGCACATGCATCTTAAAATATCGATCCTCCGGAGCCGGATCGATCGCATGCCGCAGATGCAAGCCGCCGGAAGTCGTGTATTCTTCCAGATAATTTTTCTCTTCCTTTCGCATGGCTCTTCCTTTCCGATCTGTTTTTCATTATCATCCGAAATGCGCATATTTGCAATATACCTTTTCGGATTGTCAAGGAATCCATGCAGGCTTCATGCTACACTCATCTCAAAAGAAACAGACGGATCGTTGCAAATCCGCCTACGCACAGTTCCTTAAGGGAGGTAAGCCTATGAATTTCCGGATCGCGGCCTTCGCCGATGAAGCGGACGGCCAACTTGCAAATCAGATCGAAGCCATGCACCGAAACCAGATCTCGCTCCTCGAGATCCGCAATGTAAACGGCACGAATGTGGCGGATCTGACGCCGGCGCAGGCCCGGGAGATCCGAAGGACTTTGGACGACGCCGGGATCGCGGTCTGGTCCATCGGTTCCCCCTACGGCAAGACGGACCTTGACGGAGATCTCGACGGGCATCTGGAAAGCTTCCGGCGGGGCCTTGAGACCGCGCAGATCCTCGGAGCGAAGCACATCCGCATGTTCAGCTTCTACGTGCCGGAGGAGCAGGCGGATGCGCGCAGGGAGGAGGTCCTCGAGCACATCGGCCGGATGCTGCGCATCGCGGAGCACACGGATCTTCTGCTCTGCCACGAGAACGAAAAGGGCATCTACGGGAGCACGGCCGCGCGCTGCAAGGTCCTTCATGAAGCCTTTCCGCAGATGAAAGCGGTCTTCGATCCGGCCAATTACGTGCAGTGCGGGCAGGATACGATCGAAGCATGGGACCTGATCGCGCCCTACGTGGAATATATGCATATCAAGGATGCTCTGGAAAGCGGCTTCGTCGTCCCCGCGGGCAAGGGAGCGGGACATCTTCCGTACCTTCTCTCCCATTACCGGGGAGAGGTGCTCACCGTGGAGCCGCACCTGACCGTCTTTGACGGCTTTGCAAAATTAGAGCGCGGCGCTTCGCCCGCTTCTTCGGATCGCTCCGCAGACGATCCCGCGCTCCGGTACCGCTATCCTTCCGGACAGGCCGCCTTCGACGCGGCGGTAAGCGCCCTGAAGGAGCTTCTCTGAGAAAGCGGCATCGGCCTTACACCCCGATACAGCTCTACCTATAAAGGAGGATACCATGGAACAGATCAGACTGGGCATCATCGGAATCGGCAATATGGGCAACGGACATTTTCATAACGTAATGGAGGGAAAGGTCCCTTCCGCAAGGGTCACGGCCGTATGTGACATCGACCCTGCAAAAAAGGACCGGATCCGGGAATACCCCGAAGTTCGCTTTTTTGAGAACGTGGACGAACTGCTTGCGAGCGGCTGCATCGACGCGGCGCTGATCGCGGTCCCACACTACGATCACCCGGCGATTGCCATGAAATGCTTTGCAAAGGGCATCCACGTGATGACGGAGAAGCCCGCAGGCGTCTACGCAAAGCAGGTCCGCGAGATGAACGAAGCGGCGGACCGCGCCGGCGTCCGGTTCGGGATCATGTTCAACCAGCGCACCAATCCCATCTATGCCAGGGCGCGCGAGATCGTGCAGAGCGGCGCGCTGGGCGAATTGAAGCGCATGGTCTGGATCATCACCAACTGGTACCGCACCCAGGCCTACTACGATTCCGGCACCTGGCGCGCCACCTGGAGCGGCGAGGGCGGCGGTGTCCTGCTCAATCAGGCCCCGCACAATCTCGACCTCTGGCAGTGGATCTGCGGTATGCCGAAACGTGTACGCGCCTTCTGCAGCTTCGGAAAATATCACCGCATCGACGTAGAGGACGATGTCACGATCTACGGCGAATACGAAAACGGTGCCACCGCCGTCTTCATCACCACGACCGGCGAAGCACCCGGCACGAACCGTCTGGAGATCAGCGGCGATCGGGGCAAGATCGTCGTGGAGCATGGAAAGCTCTGCTTCTGGAAGCTTGCGGAGCCGGAGCGAAGCTTCTGCTTTACTTCCACGGAGGGCTTCAAGACGCCGGATACTTCCTATGAGGAATTTGCGGCCGAGGCGCCGGACGGACACCCCGAGGTACTCGAAGCCTTCGCGCGCTCCATTCTCTACGGGGAGCCCATGATCGCGGACGGACGCGAAGGGATCCGGTCCCTTTCCATCTCCAACGCGGCCTACCTTTCCGCGTGGACCGACGACTGGGCGGAGATCCCCACGGACGAGGAGCTCTTCTGCAAATATCTGGAGCAGCAGTGCGCGAATGAAACACAAAAAAAAGAGTAGCCACCGCCCCGGAGCCGCTCGAGGTGCTCCGAAGACGGTGGCAGGTAAGATGGTAGCAGCTCGCCGGTTGATTTGCTTCTTCCGGGTGGTCGGCATATAATACTTTCAGCAGGAGAGTAGAAGACCTATGACCACCCGGAAAATATCCCCCAATTTCATTCGCACCGCACTGCTGGTGCTCACCGTACTGGCAGCGCTCAAGGTTCTCTTTGTCGGCTTCGGACTCGACGAGGAATACCAGATCGTCATGTCCTATCGCATCGCCGCCGGAGATACCATGTTCCGCACGGCGCTCGAGCCGCACCAGATGTCTTCCTTTCTCTGCACACCGCTGATCCTGCTCTACCTGGCGCTCTTTCATACCACGACGGGGATCGTTTTGTACCTTCGCCTGTGCGGCACGGCGATCCACCTCGGCATCACCCTGCTCCTTGTGCGTTCCCTGCGCTCCTCTCTGGATGAGCAGCTTTGTTTTTATCTGGGGCTTCTGTATTTCAACATCCTTCCCAAACAGATCATCACGCCCGAATTCGGCATCATGCAGGTCTGGTTTCTGACCCTCTTTTTCTGCTGCCTGCGCCGGGATCGCCGGACTGAAGGAAAAAGTCTCCTTCCGGTGCTTCTCGCCGGTCTGTGCATGGCGGCCGAGACCCTCTCGTACCCTTCCTGCGTGATCCTCTTTCCGCTGCTTCTCTTTTTCCTCCTGCGAAGACGCCCGTCGCACCGCGCGGCAGCCGGCCTGACCTTCACTGCCACCTGCCTCGTCTGCGGGGCGGTTTACCTGCTCTTTATCTTAGGCGGTCGCAGCCTTTCCGAGCTGCTGGAGGTCTTCTCCTTCCTGGTTGCGGGAGACGCCACCCACAGCATCGGCCTGGGGATGCGCCTTTTGCACCTTCTGCGAGACTGCGGGCTCTATGCGCTCACGGAGGGGCTCCTTTTTGCGGTCTCGTATGCTGCGGAGCTTCTGCTTGCGAAAAAGCGCGGGGAAGAAAAAAAGATCCCCCGCATGCTGGCGGTCTCCGTCTTCCTCGCCTGCCTTCTGCAGGTGATCTTGTGGACCTTCGCACATCAGGGGTATGAATCTTTTTCCATTTATCTGGTGCATCCTGCCGTGGCCGGCCTCTTCGCCGGCACGAAACTTAAAAAGACGGAGCGGGCAGACTGGCACGAATGGATCCTGGCCTCCCTTCTCTCTCTGCTCGCGGTCGTCCTTCTGACCGATCTCGGCCTGACGGAATCGATCCCGCACGGCCTCCTCGGCGCCCTCGCCGGCGTGGTGCTGTACTGGAACGTAAGCCGCAGATCGTCGGAGCAGGGGAGCCTTCCGGCAGCGCGCGCCGCTCTGATCGTCCTGTGCCTGACCGCCATCTTCGGCAAGGGCTACACCCTGCGCGGCGGCAGCCACCAGTCGATCCTGGAGGTTCGCAATATCATGAAGCACGGCCCCGCCATCGGGATCTTCTCCGACTATATGTGCGCCCATATCTACAACTGCAACTGGGAGGACTGGCAGGAGAATGTCTCGGAGGGTGACCGGGTCCTCGTCGTCGTGGACACCGTCATGGCGCCCGGAACGATCCAATACCTCTATAAGCCCGTGGAATGCAGCCATTTTTCCGTGGTCAATCCCACCGTATACGACGAGCGCCTCGAACGCTATTGGGAGCAGCATCCGGAGAAGCGCCCCAATGTCATCATCACGGACTGCTGGTTCGGAACCCCCGTCAACCCGGACAATACCTGGATCTATACCTACGCCGAAGAAAACATTGAACCTGCCGGGCAGGACGGACGCTACATCCGCATCTACCGCAGGGACTGACCTACGGCAGATAGCGCTTTACATATTTGCAGTAATTGTACAGATCCTCCCTGCTGTAGCCTGCGCCGCCTTCCGCGCCTTCCAAAAGGTCCCGGAAAAAGTCCTCCGGCGGGATGAAGATCCGCAGATAGGATGTGAAAAACAGGTCGCAGAAGCCCATCGCCGACTTGTAATGCTCCCGATAATCTTCCAGGAATCTTTCATACCCGGGCCGGTACTGCTCCCGGAAGGATTCCCGCAACGCCTCATACGTATGCTCGAAATTCAAAAACGGATTGGTCTTCTTCAATGTCCGGATCGTAAGCAGCGCAAATTCCACGCTGTATCCCCGCCTTTTGAAAACCAGATCCAGCTCATACGAGAGCTGCCGGACATGCTCCACGGAGGAAGTCTTCACCGTGAATCTGTCCAGTTCCTTCCCGATCTCGGCAAATTCGGACCGGTCATTGATCTTTTTGATGTCACGCACCCTGCGCAGGTAGCGGTCCCACTGTGAGGTCTGCGCATTCCGCAGATCCACCTGATCCAGCAGAAAGCATCCCCGCTCATAATCATAGCTTTTCAGCACCACCAGGTAGACATAGCCCTGCACCAGATTCAGGGTCTCCCCCTCCGCAGCCTCGTACAGGAATTTTTTCCTGGAGAAAAAGGTATTGCTCTTGCCCTGCGTGGTAAATTCATACGTCCGGCCCTGCACATGCGCGAGCTTCAGGGAAAGCACAAAAGGTTCGTCGGCCGTCTCCAGATAGAGCTGCTCTCCGATCAGCGTGCATGCGACATACATGTCATAAAATTTCCGGATGCAGGTGTTCAGATAGATATCCTTTCGCACCTCGGCAGGGATCGTGGTCGCACGAAGCAAAAGGTCCGCCTTTGCGATGATCTCCGCGCGGTGCGCATGATAGGACTCCTGCGGGAATTCATACGGAAGCTTTCGCTGGGTCGGGATGTAGCGGAATTCGTTGATCTCCTCCAGCGGCGCATTCGTGATCGCCATGAGGAACATCCGAAGCGACGTCTCGTCCTCCTGCAGGGCCTGTATGGTATTCAGGATCTCCATCGCCACGCGGTTCCGGAGCCCCAGATCCGCAAAATGCATCACTCCGTAGACCTTGTGATTCTCGTTCCATTGAACGTATTTTCTGTTTTCCTGCATGTAACTGAGCCACGCCAGCAGGGTGTTCGGGAAGATTTCGTTCCGCTCCCGGATGCGCTCCTTCATCACATTTTCATAGAGCTTTAAATCCGTTGCAAACACGCCGTCCTTCGGACGATAGTCCCGGATATAAAAGGTACAGTAGTCGCTGGGCTTGATCAGCTCCGCGATCTCCTTGTTGCGGGAGTACCAGTCCTGATGGGACCGGATCATCCGACGGTTGAAATCGATGGCCTGCCTGGAGGATGGTCCGTATGTATCGCAGATCTTCAGATAGTCCGGGTAGCCGGCTCCGGTCGCGACGCTGATCGGGGTAAGGTAAATCTTGTCCCGCACAGAGCTCAGACGCGATCCGAGCGCCGCTCGCCCCCAGATCGGGTATTCCTGAAAATATTCCCCGATCTCCCCGTCCGCATGCTCGCTGCACCTTCGAACAAAATCCTCCAGGAAAATGATATTTTTCAGATGGGAGTTGAAATAGATATAAACCGCATCCGCCACGGAGTAGTTCTGCAGCAGTGCCTCCGCGATCTCCCGATAGTCATAGTCACGGTTGATGCTCTCCATCTGATTCCACACCGCCAGATACCGGGCCCGGTAATACGAATTGATATTGACTTTCTCCAGACGGCGCAGGAATTCGGCCGCCTTTTGCGTCTCCACCAGGCGGTTTACGATGAAGGCAAAGCATTCCACCAGCTGCTTCAGGTAATGGACCACGTTCAGATTGAACATGTCAAAGGAATCCACGGTGGCAAGAAGCGCCTCAAATCCCGCTTCCTCCCCCTGCTCGAGACGTTCCCGGAGCGCGTGATAATAGGCGGTCAGCTTCATCCATCTGACACAGTTGTCATCTGAATTCAATGCCAGGACGTCATCCCGCCACTTCTCGTACGTGTAGTCGCGGCAGATCTGATCCGTCATGTACCATTTTCCGAGCGCGATGAGCTCCGGCGAAGGAAGCGCATAGAGCATCCGGATCAGATCCTCCGTCTCCATCCCGAGCGTCTTTTGGCTGCCGTCAAAATTGTCCAGAAAATACTTGCCCGCGCGATACAGACGATGGCTGCAAAGCAGTTCAAAATACGCCCTGGCCGCGGCATCCCCGATCTCATACCCGAGCGCCTTTTTGCGCAGTCCGACCTCCATATAATACAGAAAGCCGGTATCCTCCCCGAAGGAGCGGAAGATGGCGCTCATCAAGGCGCAGTAGTGCGGTACCCAGCGGATCTCGGGCGGAAAAGCATCCAGTGCCTTTTGAAGATTCCCGGCGCGCGCTTCCATCCATTCCTTCCGCACTTTCGTGGGTCCTTCCGCCTCTCCGGAGGCTTCCGTCTCCCCCTGGTCTTCCGCCTCTCCGGGGGCTTCCGTCTCCTCCCGGGCTTCCGCCTCCTCGGAAATCTCCGTGTCCTCCGGCAGGTCGCTCTTCGTCGTCCAATCTCCTTCCGCGTCCGGGGCAGGTGCGGGAGCCTTCTCCTCCCCTTCCTCCGCCCCATAGATCCGGTCACAGCCTTCCTGCAACTTTTCCTCCGGCAGATGCATCAGGCAAAGGAGCGCCGCCTGCGCATAATAGACGCCCTTTTCGTCCGTCCGCCCGACTTCCCGGGAGAGGATCTGCGCATGGCGATCCAGCACACGCTCGATGTATTCGCTGCCCGCATCCTGTTCCTTCAGAGCATAGATGTAGAGCGCTCCGAGCAGATCCAACTCTTCGATCAGCTCCAGCGTCTCACGGATCTGTTCGCGTTCGGTCAGCTTGTAGCGAAGCCGGAAATAATTGTAGCGCTGCGCAAATTCGATCGGTGCGCTGCATTTTCCGAAATTCTTTTTGATCTGTTCATAATCCATTCCGGTCTCTATCCTTTATCCTTCGTACTCAGAAGCCCGCTTCCAGCTTCTGATAATACTGGGAATACGCAAAGCGGTACACCTTGTCGCTGCTTCCCGGCACGAGAATCGGCAGCCGGATCGCCAGATCCAGCAGGCGGTTGGTCTCATGCAGATTGCCGGAGAGATTGGGCAGCCAGAGCTTCACGATCTCGTTACGGGTCATCTCCGCGGAGGAATCCTCCATCTCCTGCGTCAGAAGGTACAGAAGATATTTGAGATCATCGATCTGCGTCTCCTTCTTCTCATTGGCCTCGCGGTCCAGGATGTATTCCAGATACCGGTCGTAAAAATCGTCCTCGTTTTCCGGTTCTTCCCCATCCCGCAAAAGTTCGATCAGACTGTTGAGCTTCGCCGGGATCATGGTGGTCACCGACACCCAGTCCGCGGAGGAGACATAGTCCAGAATATGCTTTTCATCCTCGCCGCCGGTCTTCAGACGGATGTATTCGCGGATCTCATCCATGCTCATTCCGGCGGAAGTATAGACATTCACCTTCTTCATCAGGATCGGAGGATTGGACTTTCTGCTCCGGTCCGTGAGTGCGATCAGCACATGCTCATACAGGCGGTGGATCTCATCCACATCGTTGGCAAAGGCGCGGCGCACCACATCCTGATTGTCCTTGCTCAGGATCTCGTTGTACCCGTCCAGGAACAGGGCCGGAATCCCCTGTTTGAGCAAAATCCGGTAATACTGTCCGTATTCACCGATGTCGCGGCGGATCTTGTCCTCGAGCGACAGATCCTCGAGCTCGCTCAGCTCCGACAGATCGATCCAGACCGGCAAAAGCTGTTGCTTCCCTTCGGCCACCAGCCGGAGCAGCTGCAGGTACATGGCCCGCATCTGCGTCGTTTTGCCCATGCCTGCTTCCCCGATGAATTTCACGCTGGTGGAAAAATCGTACGCAAAATCCGTCTGCTCCTCATTGAACCAGTGCAGCTGCAAAAACTCATGCTCAAAGGATCCCAGCTCCGCGATCTTCTCCTTCGCATAGGCCACGTAGTCGATGCTGCTGCGGATCAGTTCCTGCTCGTACGCTTCATTGATCAGGTCCGCGTTCTGAATACACTGATCGAGATAGACGACAAAGAGACTCTTGATCCGTTCCATGTACATGACAAAATCGCCGGTTAACGGATTGTCATGTGCCTTCACCTGGTTACGGGTTTGATACAGCCGGATATAATGGGCGAAAAAATGCGGGCACTCCGCATATTTTGACGCATCCGCCGTCATCAGATGAAAACCCTCGCCGGTCGTGTTATTGGCATTGGCCGCGTTGGTCGGGTCGTTTCTGCGCGCCTGCCGGATCGGCTGCTCGTTCAGCCAGCGGTAGAATCCGAGATCCGTATAGAAGTTCGCCAACATCTTCCCATCGGTGGGCATTCCCTTCAGGATCTCAATCTTGCGCAGCATCCCCTCCGGCTTGCAGCCCTTGTCGAGATCCCAGGACTGGCTTAACAGCTGTGAATCATTCAGATATACGCCGTATTCCCGGTCAAAATTCGACTGATCGCAGGCGATGTTGATCAGGTTCTCCATCGCACGGGCCCCGGTCTCAAATTCCTCATCCGAAAAAAGATCTCCGACCAGACTCTTCAGGTCGCCTTTGAATCTCTGTGACATCTGATAGAACATGTTCCATCCTCCCCTTTCGGTTTCTTCTGTATATAACGCCGCACCGCGAGGTCCGGCGCCTCTGTAAAGATCCGCCTCTAGCGTGCGCGCAGCAGCCACACCTTGTCATCTTCCTTCGTATAGGCCCCGTAGACGCCCCGGATCCGGATCGGATGCGGGAGCGATACGAAATCAATACGCGCCGTATGAACCGCCTCCGCGTCCTCCGCCAGCGAGAGTGTGATATGCGGCAGGCGCACCTTCCGGCAGATCTTCTGCATCTCACGTGACGGGTCTGTCATTTTTACAAGAAAGCCCTGATTTTTCCCGTCATTCCCGTAGCCGATGATCTCGAATTCCGCAGTCCTTCCGAAGCGGGACTCCCGCACCTTCCGCGGCTTATACCGGTCGGTCACATGGGGCTTTCCCACGGGGATCTGAAGATCCGACAGGAACCCGTTGCCGCGCATCCGCGCTTCCTCGATGCCCTTCATCTGTTCCTTCACCTGCTCCAGATCCTCCTCGATCTCCGCCCGGTCAAAGAACCACCCGCAGTAGCGGTAGCGGATCCCGGGCCCGTGCACGCGCCTCCGGTGTACCAGCAGGGCCACCGTTGCTGTCAGCGCCGCAAGAGCGATGACGATCAGCAGGAAAAAGCCCGATTCCTTTGGATGATCGTAATGGAAGTTCAGCACATCGATGGCCACCGACAGAAGGCTTACCACGGACAGAACCGCCAGGATCAGATTCAGGAACGCGTTTTTGTCCTCCTGCGTGCGGTTGAAATTCCGCGCCTGGATCTGCCCGAGAGAGATGATCGGCTCGTTGAGGTTGCGGTAGAGCTCTTCCAGGCGATAGACCTCCTTGATCTTTTCGTAGAGCTCCTGATACTGCCGGACCTCGGTGATGCTGAAATAGAAATAATTGGCCTTGAAAACGTCGAGATTGTCCTTGTACTGCTCGAGCGCGGCGAGATCGTTGTAGGTCACGGGCGTGATGCCGGTGAGCATGTGGTACATGACATATTTTTCGTGCTGGAGCAGCGCGAAGAGGAAGAGATAGCTGGTCCCGAAGCGTTCCACAAAGCGCTTGCGGATAAAGTCCTCCCTGCTGCGCTCCGAATCCGTCACACAGACCACCGCTTCCTGCGAGATGCCCCAGACCTGCGCCTCGGAAGGGATCCGGATCTCCGAAGCATCATCGTCCTCCGGCACATAGGAAAACCGCTCCGCGGAATAGGCATTGCGCAGATAATACAGATCCTCGCGGACGCACTCGTACAGCGATCGCTCCGGATCGCCCGCCTCCTGCGTGCGGACATCGGCCTGCGCAAAAATATTCACGCGGGTATGATTTCTGGAAAAATCGGAGAAACGGTACCGCACATTGCTGATGCCGGTCGTCTCGATCAGCATCTTGAGGAGCGAAACCGCCGCCTCCTTCGAAGAAGCGCCTGCCCCCGCGGCCCCTTCCGACGCGCCGCGCCCGTCCTCCGTCACCGGCTGCACGAGCGTGCCCATCTTCTTGATCTCATAGAGAAAATCGCTGATCCTGCAGAGCGTTCCGGGATTCAGCAGTGCCAGCTTCACGGTCACCAGAACCGACCCGGTATCGAAAAGGAACGCACCGATCTTCTCCACGCGGAAGGGCATGGATCCGGCGCTCCCGTCCCTCTCGCTGCAGATGCGGTAGCGCCGCGCGTACAGCTCGCCGGCCGATCCGGTGTACTCATAATACGCGATGCTTTTGCCCTTATCCCGCCGTGAGAGCTTCACCTTGCCCAGGATGTATTCGTAGAGATATTTTGCGCTGGGATCCGTCAGCTCCCAGTTCTTCGCACTCCCGAAAAATTCCGGGACCATCACCTCATCGATGTCCACCGGGAAGGACCGGTCCCCGTTGTCCATGCGGTTGAACGGGAACAAAAGAAAAATCTGATTGGATAGAACCTCGTACTCGTTGCCCATGCGTACTCCCTGTAATGATCGGAATTGCCGCGCAGCCGGCAAAAAAGCCGGCGGCGAAAAGATCTCTGGATTATTATATCCCACCGGCCGTAAGAATGACAGTACCCAGATCCCGCCCGTGATTTCCGCGGAAAGTCCGGGCCGTGGCCCGGGCTTGCGGATTTCCCGAAAAAACATCATAATGGGTTTGAGGAATCCGCATATGAGAAAAGAAACTGCCCTGATCTTTACGGGGGATATCGGCTTTGACAAGTACATGGACAGAAAATGGGACGATGAAGCGCTCCTTGCGCCGGAGGTGCTGGAGTATCTTCATTCGGCGGACCATCTCATCATCAATGTGGAGGGACCGCTTTCCGAACAGAAGAAGGCGGTGGCCCCAAACGGAATCGCCGCGCTCACGCACAGCATGAATCCGGCCGCCGCCGGCTTTTTCGACCGGATCGGTGCGGATATCTGGAACATCTGCAACAATCACATCTGCGACGCAGGTCCGGAGGGCATCGCGGATACGCTCCGGGAAGCGGAAAAAAGAGGCGTTCTGACCCTCGGCGCCGGCCGGAATCTGGCCGAGGCCTCCGCCCCTGTCGTGATCGATGAAGCAGGCGGGATCGGCTTGATTGGTGTCGGATACCAGCGGGCCTGCCGCAAGGCGTCCGAGGATACCGCCGGGTGCTTTTCCTGGAGCGATATGGACCTCATCCGGCAGCAGATCCTAAAGATCCGTGAGAGCTGCAGATACTGCATCGTGGTCGCGCACGGCGGCGAGGAATTCACCGCGCTTCCCTCCCCCTACACCAGGCAGCGCTATCTGGACTATCTGGAGATGGGCGCGGACATTGTGGTTTCGCACCACCCCCATGTTCCGATGAATTATGAGACCGTCGGAGAGAAGGTGATCTTCTACTCCCTCGGCAATTTTGTGTTCGACACGGACTACCAGCGCTCCCAGTATCACACGGAGGACGGCCTCTTCGTAAAGCTCCTCTTCTCGGAGGAGGGCTTCCGGTTTGCGCCCTTCCCGATCCGCATAGACCGGGCGACGGAGCAGATCGTAAAAGGGGAGCTGCCCCTGATCTTCCGCGACGTAAATGCTTCGGAATATGAGAAGCTCGCACCGCTCGCCGCGAAAATGTTCCTCGAGAATACGAAGCGCCAGCTCCGGTACCTGCGGCCGGCCGAATTTGAACATGCCACCGAGGAAGATTTTTACCGGAACTTCTACGAGCCGCTGCGCAGCGGCCGTGTCCCCGGGGAGTGCCTCGATTTTCAGATCCTGTACCCCCTCGCACAGAAAGAAAGCGAGGGTGCCTGGAAAGAGAGCACCCTCGAAGATGTAAAACGCTATATTCTGGAACAGATTCCGGAACCTGTCTGATTTATCCTTCTTCCGCCGTCAGGATCTTTTTCCAGACGAAGAAGGCCAGCACCGCCACGGCCACAGCCATCGCGAAAATGAGGATCTCCAGCACTGCCGCCGAGAGCCCGGTTCCGGCGATGATCACCGTCAGGCCGTCCACCAGTGCATGACACAGGATCGCCAGCGGATACAGCATCGTTTTCCCCTTCGTGACCGCCGTCCAGACGAGCACGGAGAAGGCCAGGTGCAGAAGCACCGCGCTGATCCGCTCAAAGCCGCCCGCCAGCAAGGTCCCCGGCTGCACTGCGATCAGCTGGTCGATCACGCTCCGGATCTGACCCTGCTGCGCGGCAGGAACCGCCGCGATCACAGCTTCCATCTGCCCCGAATTGATCATGACGGAGTAGGTGAGATTGTTCACCATCGTGATCCCGTAGACCATGATCATCTCGATTCCGCCGTGACCTGCGCCGAACATCAGCGCATTGTGCGGATTCGGGTAATACTTTTTCAGAAGCTTCTTCATGGCCAGAAATCTTCCGGTCTCCTCAAAGATTCCCGCCGCCAGTCCGCCGTAGATCGCCGTGGCGATCGTATTTCCGAAGAGAAAACCCCCGGCAGGGGAAGCCATGACGATCGCGTGCAGGATCTGCTCCAGGATCAGCGCGAACAGCACGAAGGTCGCACATCCGAGGAAAAATACCGGGAAAGCCGTCTTGTACTTTTTCCACAGAACGATTCCCAGGATCACCGGAACCGCAATCGAAAACAGGATCATGCACCCCATGACGATCATGGATGAAGTTGCTACCATTTTATCCCTCTCTTACTTTTTTCTTATTCCGGCTATCGTTCGAGCCGGTCACTCCCCACGTCAGCCAAGCGTCTGAACAAAATCGATCGCTTTTTTCATCGTGACGTATTTTACGTAGTCTTCCTCACGGTTGTTGTAGGGATCAAGCTTGCAGCCGACATGGTATCCGTCTTCGGTCTCCTCGCTGTGAAGGGCCTGCACGGTCACAAGCACCTCGTCCACATAGGTCGATTCATAGACGGAATATTCATCCACAAACTGAATCCGAAGCATCAGATCCTTATGGATATCGATCCTCTGATAATCCTCGCGGCTGATCTCAATTGCGATACCGCCTTCACAGATGTTCAGTATCCTGGCAGGTGCCTCCTGATCATTGGAATACACCGTGCAATTGACATCGATCGATAGCCTCTTATACGCTCTGACTTCCTTCATGAGACCCCCTTTTTACAACCTTCCCGCGGCCTGCGGCCCTGTGACAAATCTGCACTTAATGTATCATTTTTCGGTGAATTATTCAACGCCGCATCCGCTCCCGTCCGCAGCTCAGACCCCGCTCACCCCGCTGCACTTCGGGATCGTATCGATGGAGCCGTCCGCGTTGTAGGTAAATTCCGCCACACAGACGCTCCGGTGGAACAGGTTTCCTCCGGGCAGTTCCCCGGTGTGATAGAAGAGATAGGAATGCCCCTTGAAATCGGCGATGCCGGGATGGTTCGTAAAGACACCGCCCTCCTCGGTCATCAGCACACCGCCGTACACCCAGGGACCGGTCGGGCCGGTGGAAGTGGAATAGGCAAGGTGCTCATCCCTGTGGTCGTCCTCCTTTTCCTTCGCGGAAAACGCGGCATACACCATGTAATACAGGCCGTTTCTCTTATAGAACCAGGGGCCTTCGCCGTAGCTCGTTCCGGTCATGTGGCTCCCCTTGGCAAAGGACTCCTCCGTCATCGGCACTTTGACGATTCCGACATTTGTGTCATAAGAGATCATGTCCTCGTTCAGCTTCACATAACGCAGCTCCGGATTGCCGAAATACAGGTATGCCTGGCCGTCATCATCGATAAAGACGGTCGGATCGATGTCGTTCCAGTCGCCCTCATCGATCATCGGCGCCCCCAGATCCTTGAAGGGACCGGTCGGATGGTCCGAAACGCCAACGGCGATGGCCATTCCGCTGTCTTTTTTGTGCACCGGGCAGTAGAGATAGAACTTGCCGTTCCGCGCGATCGCCTGCGGCGCCCAGGCACGGCTGTCCGCCCAGGCAATGTCATCCAGCGAAAAAATCTTTCCATGGTCGGTCCAGTGCACCATGTCCTTCGTGGAAAAGCACCGCCAGTCCACCATGGTATAGAAATCATTGATCAGCACATCCTCGTCGTGTGTGGTGTACAGATACAGAGTATCACCGTACACCATCGGCGCGGGATCCGCCGTGTAGATATTTTTGATGATCGGATTCGTGCAAAATCCCTTTCCGTTTTCCTGTGAATCGCTCATACTCCCTCCTTATCTCAACCGATCCGATTTTTCCTGTTCGGATACTATCATCATACACCCTTCCGGGCGGGCTGCCTACCTCCCACTGCCTCCGGTGACATGGATACGATCCCGATCCTGTGCATCTATCCGTTCCTCCGGAAACATTTCCTTCACGGAGCGATGGTCGGCGCCTTCAAGGAATAAAACGACGCGCACTTGTAGATTATTCCTCAGCCTCCTGCTTCCTGCTCTTTCGCATCGACCACAGTCCCGGAAGCTGCGTAAGGAGCAGCGCGCCGAACATCAGCACGCATCCGGTCAGCTGCGCCGCGCTCATGCGCTCGCTTAGCAGGATCCAGCCCGAGATTGCCGCAAAGACGGACTCAAAGCTCATCAGGATCGACGCAACGGGCGCTTCCACCCGCTTCTGTCCGTAGATCTGCATGGTGTATCCGATGCAACTCGAAAAAAGCGCCGAAAACAGGATCGCCGGCAGAGCACCGAGGATGCCCTCCCCGGTCGGATGATCAAAAAGCAGCGCCCCCACCAGGGACCAGAGTCCGCAGAAGAGAAACTGCATGACCGCCAGCTGCAGCCCCGGCGTATCCGCGTAGTGCTCCACCGCCAGGATCTGCACGGCAAAGGAGATCGCGCAGAGGATCTCCATCAGATCGCCCAGATAAAGTCCGGACCAGCCCTGCGCAAAGCACAGAAGGTACATGCCCGCGACACAGACCACCGCCGCGCCGATGACCATCGGGTGCGGACGTTTGCCGCGTACGATGGCGATCAGCGCCACCATCACGACATAGGTTGCGGTCAGGAAGGCCGCGCGTCCGGCCGCCGCGACGCCGGCCGGATAGATCTCGATCCCGTACTGCTGGAAGAAGGAGGCCACCGTCAGCGCCGTTCCGCAGAGGAACCCTGCGATCAGCGTGCGCTTCGTCTGTGGGGAGAGGCCGCTGCTGCGCGCCTTTTTGCCGGCTTCCTTCCCCTTTCCGTTTGCCTCGTCTGCTGCCGGCATTTCTCCTGCCGTTCCGGCTTTTCTCCTGCCTTTATTTCTTACGCTCAGAAGCGGTGTCATCACCGCCGCCGCGATCAGATTCCGGATCGCGTTAAAGGTGAACGCCTCCAGATACCCGGCAGCATTTCGCTGCGCCGTGAAGGTCGTCCCCCATACCAGTGTGGCCAGCAGAAGGGCCAGCACGCCTTTTGTCCTGTTGCTTCTCATAAAGTCCATACTCCTTAAAAAGGACTTCCCACTCCCGGGAAGCCCTTTCTATTATGCATTCAAAATCGATTTCAGGAAAGTCCTTAACCGGTCGGATTTCGGAGCCGTGAAAATCTCCTCCGGCGTTCCTTCCTCCATGATGGTTCCGTCCGCCATGAAGACCACGCGGTCCGCAACCTCTCTTGCAAAGCCCATCTCGTGCGTCACCACCAGCATCGTCATGCCTTCCTGTGCGAGCTCCTTCATGACGGCCAGCACCTCTCCGACCAGCTCGGGGTCGAGCGCAGAGGTCGGCTCATCGAAGAGCATGATCTTCGGCTGCATCGCGAGGGCGCGGGCGATGGCCACACGCTGCTGCTGTCCGCCGGAGAGCTGGGACGGATAGGCATCCGCCTTGTCACTGAGGCCGACTTTTTCCAGAAGCGCCTTTGCCATCGGCTCCACCTCTTCCTTCGGGAGCTTCTTGATCTCCATCGGGGCGAGCATGATATTCTGCAGCACCGTCAGATGCGGGAACAGATGGAATCTCTGGAAGACCATTCCCATCTCGATCAGATGCTGCGTGCGTTCCTTTGCCGGCATTTTGATCTGATTGACGCCGTCCTTGCGATCGTCCAGCAGGACGCCGTTGATCCATACTTTTCCGTTCGTCACCTTCTCGAGATGATTCAGAGAACGCAGGAACGTGGATTTTCCGGCGCCCGAGGGGCCGATGATACAGACCACCTCACCGGTATTCACGGTCAGCGAGCAGTCCTTCAGGACTTTCAGCTGACCGAAGTCTTTGCATAATTTTTCCGTCTTGATTACTTCCATAACCTCTCCTTATTCATAAACCGAGAATTTCTTTTCCAGTGCACCGAACATCCAGGTGAAGAAGCCGGTGATGATCAGATAGATGATCATGGAAGGAATGTAGATCGTTACGTTGCTCGTGGACGTCATGATCGACTGCGTCATCTTCGACAGATCCTGCAGTGCGATGATCGAGGTCAGGGACGCGTCCTTGAGGACCATGATGAACTCGTTGGCCACGGGCGGGATCAGGCGACGATAGGTCTGCGGGATGATGATCTTGCGCATGGTCTTTCCATAGGAAAAGCCGAGGGCCTTGGCCGCCTCGAATTGTCCCTTGTCGATGGACTGGATCGCAGCGCGGAAAATCTCCGAGCAATACGCGCCGGAGTTCAGCGCAAAGGCCACCCAAGCCGCCGCAAAACGATTGTTGATCGCCAGCGCCGGATTGATCAGCGGCAGGCCGTAATACACGAAAAACAGCTGCATCAAAAGGGGCGTTCCGCGGAAGAAGAAAATATACGCTTCGCAGAACCAGTGCAGGACCTTACGCTTACTCATCTTGCCAAGCGCCAGGATCGCGCCGAGCAGCAGACCACAGGTCACGGCACAGATCGTCAGCAGGATCGTGATCCGCGCACCGGATAAAAGGGAGGGAATCCAGTTCGTGCAGTTGATCACGAAGACCACGGCCCCGTGCTTGACATCCGGCGTATCCAGACCGGTGACCTCACCGACCAGCACCTGCCCTGCGATGCCGAGTACGCTGACTCTGGCCGCCTTCGTGGAGGAGATCTGGTTGGTGATGATATAGCTGTTCATGATGCCCGCGTTGCGGTAGGTGTCGGTTACCTTCTTGGACTCCAGCTGCGAAAATGCTGCCGGAACCGCCGCTTCGAGCTGCTCCCGCGAAGGCTTTACCGCAGCCAGGATGATGCACAGGACGATCAGCACGCCGACGATGATCAGCGGAATGCGTATCTTCTTCAAAAACTCTTTCATACTTTCCCCTTGAAAGGCGGACCCTGATGGGCCCGCCCTGTTTTATTTTTCGTTAGAAATACTTCTCAAGCAGTGCGTCCAGCGTTCCGTCCGCCTTGATCTCGGCCAGTGCCTTGTTGACCTTGTCGAGCAGCTCGGTATTGCCCTTCTGGATGCAGACACCGAATTCCTCGATCTCCTCATCTGCGGGCTGGGTCCAGGTGATCTCGAAGACGCTGTCCGGATCACTCACATAGCTCGTAGCCACGGTGCTGTCGCAGATGATCGCATCGATACGTCCGAGCTCGAGCTCATCGTAGCAGTTCATCACCTTTGCATACTCGAAGGTCTCGCACTCCAGACCGGTCGCGTCCGCATAATTGGTCAGATAGATATCGGAGGTCGTCTCCTCCTGGTAGCCGACGCGCAGACCGGAAAGCTGCGCGATATCCGTCACCTGAACATCGCTTCCCTTCAGGGACACGATGCACTGCATGTTCTGGATGTAAGGCTCGGAAAAATCAAATTCCAGCAGACGGTCCGGGGTGATGGTTACCGCGGACATGATGCAGTCGTAGTCGCCCTTTTTAAGGCCTGCAAAAATGCCGTCCCATGCGGTATCGATCAGCTCGACTTCCATGCCCATTCTCTTGCCGATCTCCTTCGCCAGCTCGACATCGAGTCCGGTCGGGGTCGTTCCGTCCGCATCATAATATTCAAACGGAGGATAGCCGATCTCCATGCCGACCTTCAGCGAGCCGGCAGACTGGCCGCAACCGGTGAGACACGCCACCAGCATAGCGCTGACAGCAAGTAACGAAAGCAGTTTCTTTTTCATAATCATTCTCCTCTTTTCTTTTGTTTCCACCATGCATTTTCCGGTCCGGAAATACCGAAAAAGGCAACGAACGCCCACGCGGGCCACATTGCCTTTGGTCGAATACCACTTTACCGCATGAAATTGAATAAGTCAACGAAAAACTGCATAATTATACATATTTATACAGAACTTCCTTCGGCAAAATGTTGAAAGAACGCAGCCAAAAAGTTATACTGATTTCCGGAATACTTTTCAACATGAGGGGGCTATATGAACAGAAAAACAGGCTTTATACGTCCGGAACAACATAATTTCTTTATGTCCTTCATCCCTGAGCACCTGCAGGCACATCTTGCGGAAGATAGCTATCTTCTTCTGGGTGCCGTCGAAAACGACACTCCTGTCGGTGCACTGGTGCTCAAGGCCGACGATCTTTCCGCACGCATCTGCTCCATATACGTGCTCCCGGAACATCGCAGGCAGGGCATCGCGACTTCCCTGATTTCCGCAGCGATCCGGATGCTTAGGAGGTCCAATGTCCAGGAGCTGTACACGGTGATCTGCGATCCCGAGGAGCCCGTCACGGCGCTCCTGTCCCGGATCGGGATGGAGCAAACCGAGTGCAATTCCGTATATTCTACCACCGTTGGGCACCTCTCCTCGGTAGCAGCGCTGAAGCGTCAGGAGGAAAAATCCGTTTCTCTGGAAGCTCTGCCGAATAATCAGTTTCTTGTGATGGCACGGGATATTTTCGGGGAGAACCCGCAAGCGGTGGACCGAAAGCTCTACGATCCGGATCTGAGCCGTGCTTATATGGAAAACGGCCTGGTCTCTTCCCTCCTGCTGATGCGATATACGGACGGAGCTCTGACCATTTCCTGGTTCGAGGACCGAAGCAGCAATCAGATGGTTCCCATGTACCTTCTGCGCGATGCCTGTGCGGAGGCACTGAAAAAATACGCTCCGGAGACTCCGATCGAGTTCACCTGCCTCGCGGATAGTTCTGCGAAGCTCTCGGAAGCATTGCTCGGAGACGGAGCTGAAAAGCGCACGATGGAGGTCTATGAACTTCCATCCTTCCGGTTCCGTCTGTTTGATCTGGGGCCGGCGGCATGGGAAGCAGAGGGTCAGAAGACAGGGGAGGACATGTAACCATGGGAAATGTAAGACAGAATGTGACCAGACAGCAGCAAAAGGTTTTTGAGCAGTTTACCACCGGCGGATATCTGAAGGAAGATCTCGCGCAGCATCATATGCCGGTTCCCATGCAGGAACAGGAAGATGCCGCAGAAGAAGTACAGGAGCGGCAGACGATCCAGGTGCAGGAAGAAGAGTGGCTGGATATCCGTGCCGCTGCTCCTACACATATTTTTACCAACGAGGATGTCTCCTTCCCGAAGCAGATTCCGCATGGAGCCACTTCCTCCAAGCCTGACTGGCGTATTGCCAAAAAGCAGAAAAACCTTCAGGCGGCGCAGCGAGAGAGAGATGGCGAGATTGCCAGACAACGTGCAGGAGCGTATCACAATGAGCTGGCAGCCCTAGAAAAAGCGCCATCCACCTTCACGGAAGAGGACAGTCTGAAGATTGATCAGGATCTGAGGCCCGTCCTGTCAGAAGCCCGGAAGAGCCAGCATAAAGTCGATCCTGCCAAACAGTTTATGATGGAATTCAGCCGCGATGAGGGCTCTTTCATGACAAACTGCGAGCGTAAGGATATCACCGGTGCCATTCGTCACAAGCACGAAGACAGCATTTTTCATCACACCGATAAAACCGTTAAGACGGATGTGGAAAACCTGGCCTCCAATATTCGGGCGGATCTGGCTCTGGAGCTGAATGTTCAGCCTTATCCCGAGACGGTCGAGGGGCTTGCTGCACAGTTCTACAATCAGATGTTTGTCAATGTGGTCTCCAGGCAGCTCAAGATGAAGGCCAAGGAGGTCGGAGCAGATCCGACTGCCTCGGCGCAGAAGAAGGAACAGGCCCGGAAAGAAATGGACAAGATGGACGTATACTCCCTCTCCGTGAAGAATGTGTTCACGAATTACAATCTGGAGATCGAACGGAGACGGAAGGATATCCAGGCTTACCGACTGGCAATCGCACAGATCCGTTTTGAATGCAAGGATTCGCCCTATCAGCGGCGTATGATCGCCTATGCTGAAAAGCGCATTGCCGAAGAGAATGAGAAAATGGCCAAGATCAACCGTCAAAAGGAGGATGTCATCGGGGACAAAACCGCGAAAACACGTCTGATCCGTCGCGTCTCCTCCGAGCTGGCCGAGCTCAAGCGCAAGCGGGACGCATCCACCGATCCGGCAGAAATCGACCGGCTCGATTATCAGGCCTATCTTCTCATCATGGAAGTGCCCAAAGAAATGCCATAAACTATCATGAAACCGATCAACATTTATTCCCTCACCAGGGTATCCGACAACAGCAGACTCTCCCGGTTTGAGCACCAGATGTCCGGCCGCGAAAAATCATTGAAGATCAAGAGCTGGGAGACCGACGGACTCCGGATGTTTTGTGACACACTTGTCGCAATTTCTCCCGAGGCGGCCGGTTACGCATTCTATTATTCCTTTGTCATGCCGAAGCTGGGCAAAGAATTTGATCTGCTGCGCATCGGTACGGAGAGCATCGTCAACATCGAACTGAAGAGCGGTCATACCTCCGATGAAGCGATCCTGCGGCAGCTGATCCAGAACCGCTACTATCTCTCCACCATCGGGAGGACCGTCTGGTATTTTACCTATATCAGCGATTCCGGCCGGCTCGTACGCCTGTCCAATACAGGACACCTGCTTGAGGCCGATTTTGCGGAGCTGGCCCGCCTTCTGGCGGAGCAGACGACGCTCTATGACGGAGAGATTGAGGAGCTCTTCCGCGAGGATCAGTATCTCATCTCTCCCCTCACTGACCCCGACCGCTTTCTGCGCGGGGACTATTTCCTGACCTATCAGCAGCGCGACATTGAGCACAAGCTGACGCGCGATCTGACCTTCCGCGATAAGGAAGGTCATCTTACCGTGCGCGGATTTTCCGGGCTGCCCGGCACCGGCAAGACGCTGCTTCTCTACGATACCGCCATGCACCTGACCCAGAAGGAACGTGTCTGTGTCCTGCATATCGGGCCGAAGACGCCCGGACTCGAGCGTCTGAATCAGATCCTGAAGCGTATCGATTTCTATTATGAAGGCGTGGATCTCGGAAGCCTCCGCTCCGTGGCCTACAGCGCCATTCTCGTCGATGAGGCACACCGCCTGACCCGCGAACGCTGGGAATCGATTCTGGAACTTGCCGAATTCTGTCAGGCTCCCATCATCCTGTCCTACAACCGGGAGGACGCGCTCTCTCCCGCAGAGCGCACGGAGAACGGAACGGATCTCTTCGAGGCCGCGCCCGGCTTTACGGGCTACAACCTGACCAACCGCATCCGTCTGAGCACGGAGCTGTCCTCCTTTATCCGGGCGGTGGTGCACCCTGCTGAGTCCCTGCGCCGTGGCTACCCTTCCGTCTCTGTCGCCTATGCCGCGGACGAAACGGAGGAAGCACTCCTGCTTCAATGCTTTGTGCGGGAAGGGTACGACTATATCAAAGAACCGGATTCGAAATATGACGGTATCGTCGTTTATTCATCCTTCGCCAGAGAATTCGAGAAAGTCGTCATGCTCATCGATGAGAACTTCTATTACGATGCGGAGCATTATCTGCGGGATCGAAAAGGGCGTGCAGTTGGGGATGAACCTGGTACTAAGGTTGGGACCGGGGCAGGAGACGAGACCGGAGTAGCTGCCGTGTCTGGGGCAGGAGACGTAGCCGGAGTAGCTGCCGTGTTTGGCGCAGGAGATGTAGCCGGAGTGGCTGCCGTGTCTAGGTCAGGAGACGTATCTTGCGCTCGGACGCAGTCGTCCTCGCGTGTCAGCAACCTCTTCCACGGCCTCTCCCGCGCAAAAAGGCAGATCGCCATCCTGGTGCGTGGCAACCTGCCTGTATTTGACCGTATTCTGGGGATATTACAAAGATAGGAAATATCATCTCGGCCGTAGCGACGAGTTTACGGGTAAAGGGCAAGCAAGGGGCTCCGCGCGCCCGTAAAACGTGCTTGCTTTGCCTTTGTCCTTTCCGATCATTTCCTCATTTCACCGTTCATTTCCCTAATTCATCCCCTCTGTATCAGCGAATTTACGGGTAAAGGGCAAGCAAGTCGCTCCGCGCACCCGTAAAACATCCTTGCTTTGTCTTTTTCCTTCCCTCTTGGTTCCCTTTTTGTCCCGTCTGTAGCAGCGAGTTTACGGGCATAGAGCAAGCAAGTGGCTCCGCGTGCCCGTAAAACATCCTTGCTTTGACCTTGCCTTTCCCTCGCAAGATCGTCTTTCTCCGGACGGTGGCAGAGCTCGTTCGTGCGCGGACCAATCAAATGGCCCCGCGCACCC
>JAEEGH010006170.1_pt1 | contig 29485 bp, 32 predicted proteins | sample 9134181 | NCBI WGS metagenome assembly JAEEGH01 (sample SAMN16246544, study PRJNA631951) | gut metagenome | biome: gut microbiome; feature: rumen; material: DP-attached | host: Bos | place: Iran: Karaj | collected 2018-10 | reverse complement strand
ATCCTTGGAATTCTACTGCGAGCCTGCCATACGGTAACGTCTTCGGTGGTTGTCGCGGTGAGTCTGCGCCTAATATCGTAGAGACGCCACGTTACCTTTATAGTCCTGAGTTCTTCGTGGGCTATGCTAATGAGACAGACGTCACGATAGGTGCCGATAACGGTACTGGTCCTACAATCCTCGGTTCTGTCTATGGTGGCGGTATGGATGGCCATATACGTCGTGATGCCCATGTTGAGATCCTCGGTGGTGAAATAGGTCTTCCTTATAACGACACCAATAGAGCTCTCTTGAAGACGAATACGGAAACAGATCTTAGCAAGGAACTTAATAATATCCAATGGTTGGCCCGTGGTAATGTCTATGGTGCTGGTTCGGGTATCGGTAAGTATAAGTATGACTTCAATTATGACAAGGACTATGATGATGAGGTTGTCTATAATGAGAAACTAACCAAAGAAGAGGACTATAGTACTTCTGCAGGATCTGTGACGCGCTTCACGACGGTCGATATCAAGGGCGGTACGATTCATCGTAATGTCTATGGCGGAGGTTCGCTCTCGACTATCGGTGCCCCGAAGATCGGACAGGATTATCTCCTCTATTGTAAGGGTGATACAGAATCTGGTCATGGCGAGGGCAAGCAGACACTGAATGAGGTCAATATTTCCGGTGGTAACATTGGCGATTTTGAAAGCCGTGCCAAAGACTATGGCGGTCATGTGTTTGGCGGTAGCCGTGGTGATGCATCCCTGAACTCGACGACGTTCTCCACATCGATGTTTACGAAAGTGAACATGGGTGGCGGTAAGGTACTCGGCAGTATCTTCGGCGGTGGCGAGGTCGGTATCGTCAAGGGTAGTGTAGCTGTCAATGTCACTGGCGGTGAGGTTGAGTCTGATGTCTATGGTGGTGGTGCATTGGCAAATACTAATACAGCTAACCCTGAGGGTGTTACTAACCAATATACCACGACTGTCAACCTCCTTGGTGGTACCATTAACGATGCATTCGGTGGCGGTCTTGGCCAGAAGACTGGCATGAACGGTGCAACAAGTGATGTTGAGGCCATCGTTTATGGTGACGTCAATCTGAACCTGAATGGCTTGGAGCCTGCCGATTATGTACCAACGATTCATAGCTCATTAGTTACTGATGTTGATGCGTCAGACGAAACGTATTATCGCGCAACTGACGGATGTATCATAACAGGTAATGTCTTCGGATGTAACAATTATAATGGTACGCCCAAGGGTCATGCCAAGGTACATGTGTTCAAGACGAAGCCAAGGATTGGTCAGGCCTCTGGTGAATATGATGTTTCTGGCGTATTTGGTGGCGGTAATGCAGCAGACTATGTACCAGCGGAAACTGAGTCCAATCAGAGTACTGAGGTGATTATCGAGGGTTGTGACCTGACAAGTATTGATGAGGTGTATGGCAGCGGCTATGGTGCTGCTTCGCCTGCTACGAGTGTGCTTGTCAAGGGTACCAAGATTATTAATAATCTGTATGGTGGCGGTTATGGCGCCAGCACAGATACGTACACGAATCCTGGCGCAAATGTCGGTTATCTATCCGATAAGACGCAATATGGTCAAGGAACGGGTAAGACTATCGTTCAATTGATGGCAGGTAAAATCAATAACGTCTATGGTGGTAGTAACACCAAGGGTGATATCCGTGGCGGTTCGAATGTGACCAACGTGGCCAATGACGGTAGTGCTGGATGCTGTGACAAGTTGACCGTTGGTGAGATCTATGGCGGTGGTAAGAAGGCTGACATGTTCGGTGGTGCTGAGATCGTCTTGGGCTGTATGCCTGACGACTGGATTGGTGCTATCTATGGCGGTGCTGAGAATGCCGACGTGGGTGGCGACGTGGGCCTGACACTGACGAGCGGTAAGTTCGAGCGCGTGTTCGGTGGAAATAAGTCGGGCGGTAAGATTGATGGCTACATTGAAGTGAACATTGAGGAGAATCCTGAGTGCTCGACACCGATTATCATTGGTGGACTCTATGGTGGCGGTAACGAGGCTCCGTATACCGTACCTCAAAGCTATGTGGATGGTTGGAAGGCTCAAAATGGCCCAGACGCGGATTATCCTTCACCACGAGTCAATGTCCGTGCTTTCACCAGTATCGGTAACATCTATGGTGGTGGTTTCGGTGCTACGGCTACGGTGACCGGAAACCCGTTGGTGAATATCAATGTGGTTGAAGGTGGTCGGGAATATGCTGGAGAAGACAAACCTCTGGAAGATGGCACGACGGTTACGCTTCATGCCCGTTCTAAAGATGCCAAGATGGGTGTTATCGGCAATGTCTTCGGTGGTGGTAACGCTGCGAAGGTGATTGGTAATCCACGCGTTGAGGTCGGTACTGCTGCCAAGCAGAAGATGCTGTCGCTCCAGACGAAGGATGCCGCTGGCACTGTGCATGAAGTTGAGAAAGATGTGCTTGGTGCCGATATCCGCGGTAACGTCTATGGTGGTGGTAACAATGCTGCTGTGACGGGAGATCCGAAGGTCACTATCGGACAGAAGAAGGAATAAAAACTGGATAAAGAAATCCCCGCTCAGCCGAGCGGGGATTCCTTATCGCATAATTTTGTTTCGGAGAAAAAGATATTACTCCGGAAGTATTGAAAATTACTCCGAGAGTATTGATAATTACAAGGCCTTCCAACACTTTTTTCATCCCCTTCGAAAAAGTGTTGGAAGGCCTTCAAGCAAAAAATCCATAGCCAATGGTTTTTTATCTCTTCATGGCCTAGGATACCGTGCGATGCTTGTCGAGTTTCTTGAGGAAATAGTTGAAGGCTTCGAGCCCGACGAGGACGAGGAAGGTGGATGCGGCGGCGAGGATATAAAGACCGCCTCCGCAAGCCAGACCGATGGCCGCTGTCACCCAGAGACCGGCGGCGGTGGTGAGACCTCGTACCACATTCTCGCTCTTATGGAAGATGATGGTGCCGGCACCGATGAAACCGATGCCCGATACGACCTGGGCAGCTACACGGGAAACATCCCAGCGGTGTTCGGGGGAACCGAGTGCCCCTTCGAAGCCGTAGGCAGAGACAATCATAAACAAGGCAGAGCCTAAGGCTACGAGGAAGTGGGTACGCATACCGGCTTCCTTGGCCCGATATTCGCGCTCCAGACCGATGGCTCCGCCCAAAAGGGCTGCCACGAAGATGCGCAAGATAAATTCCCAAGTCATATCCATAACTATTCACTATTCACTATTCACTTTTCACTAAATTTTTCTTGTAGCAGCGGTGGCGGCGGATGACGACAGAGTCAAGGTACTGCCACTGCGAGAGGACGCCTGTGTTCGACTCCATCTGCGGACCTGTGATGGCCCATTTGAAGTTATAGGCCTGGAACTGACGGATAAGGTCGTCGAAGATCAGGGCATTGGCGCCTTTGCTACGATACTCAGGCAGGACACCGATGAGCAAGAGGTCGACAGTGTCGGTCTTGTGCCACTTCAGGATCTTCAGCAGATGCCACCAGCCGAAAGGCAGGAAACGTCCGTCGCGGGTCTTGCGCAACGCCTCAGAGAACGAGGGGAAGGTGATGCCGAAGCCTATCATCTTATCGCCATCCATGACAGCGGTCACCAGGTTCAGGTCGGCTATCTTGATGTAGTCGTTCACGAGCTTGTCGATCTGACTCTTCGAGAGCTCGGAGAAACCGTAGAGATCCTTATAGGTGGCGTTCAGCAGATGGAACACCTCACGACCGAAGCCTTCATCGACCAGTTCCTTCCGCGTGAACTTATGCACGCGGAGGCCATAGCGCTTCTGAATCATTTGGGTGGTCTTCGCAAACTTATCGGGTACGACCTCAGGAACCGTGACCTTATATTCCAGATAGTCGTTGTCCTTCAAGAAACCCCCGATACGCTCGATGTGCTGCGAGTAATAAGGGTAGTTGTAGTTGACGTACATCGTGGACAGTTCGTCGAAGCCCTCGATGAGCAAACCCTCACGGTCGGTATCGATGAATTCCAAAGGACCGGCAATCTCGTTCATGCCCTTCTCACGGCCCCAGTCCTCTACGGCTTTCAACAGGGCCGTACTCACCTCGATATCGTCGATGAAGTCGAACCAACCGAAACGGACGGCACGACGGTTCCAGCGTTCGTTGGCACGGTGGTTGATGATTGCCGCCACACGACCTGCCACTTGTCCGTCCTTATAAGCCAGGAAGTACTCAGCCTCACAACACTCAAACGACGGGTTCTTGTCGCGTCGGAGGGTGGCCATCTCATCGGAATATAAAAAGGGCACGGCGTGCTTACAGCCGCGGTAAAGGTCGTAGTAGAACTGGATAAACTGTTCCAGTTGCTGCGAATTGGTAACTTTCTTTATCTCAATCACGCTGCAAAGGTACAAAAAAAAGTGAAAAGTGAATAGCGAAATGTGAAAAATAAAATATTTTTTGTACTTTTGCACCCAAAAATAAAGAAGGTACGTATGCAGACAAACAGCCATTTATCACGATTGATCCACGATCAGGCCCAGAAATACGGCGATCGCGAGGTGCTCATCTATAAGGACTTCGGTGGTAAGGAATGGAAATCCATGTCGTGGAACCAGTTCTCGCAGACGGTGAAACAGGTGTCGAACGCCCTGTTGAACCTTGGCGTGAAGGTACAGGAGAATGTGGGCGTGTTCTCACAGAACTCCGTGCAGTATCTGATGTGCGACTTCGGTGCATGGGGTATCCGGGCGGTGACCATCCCCTTTTACGCCACCTCGTCGGAGCAGCAGATCCAGTTTATGGTGAGCGACGCCAAGATGCGTTTCCTCTTCGTAGGTGAACAGGAACAGTATGACAAGGCCCTTCGTATCGTCTCGATGTGTCAGACCCTGGAGCGCATCATTGTGTTTGACAAGAACGTACGTATCTCCTCTCACGATCCCAATGCGATGTATTTCGACGACTTCCTGAAGCTGGGTGTGAATCTCCCCCGTCAGACGGAGGTGGAAGCCCTGCAGGCACAGGCCTCGATGGACGATATCGCAAACATTCTCTATACCTCTGGTACGACCGGTGACTCGAAGGGCGTCATTCTGACCTGTGGTCAGTATCATGCCGCTATGGAGGCCAACAACAAGTGTGTACCTGTAGGCGAGAACGACCGTGTACTGAACTTCCTGCCCTTCACGCATATCTTCGAGAAAGGCTGGAAGATTCTCTGTCTTACGGAGGGCGCCAAGCTGATCGTGAACACCTACCCCCTGGAGGTGCAGCAGTCGATGAAGGAGACCCATCCGACGTGTATGTCGTCGGTGCCCCGTTTCTGGGAAAAGGTGTATATGGGTGTCCTGGAACAGATTGAGAAGGCCAATGCCGCCAAGCGGGCACTCTTCCTGCATGCCCTGAAAGTGGGTAAGAAACATAATATCGACTACCTGTCGAAAGGTAAGCGTCCACCACTGGCCCTGCACCTGGAGTATGAGATGCTGAACAAGACCGTCTTCTCGCTGGTGCGTAAGGAACTGGGTCTGGAGAATGCCCACTTCTTCCCCACAGCCGGTGCAACGGTGAACCCGAAGGTGGAGGAGTTTGTGCATGCCATCGGTATCAATATGATCGTTGGCTACGGTCTGACAGAGTCGTTGGCGACGGTGTCTTGTAACCATCTGGGTGAACCCTTTACCGTAGGCGGTGTCGGTATCCCCATCGAGGGTATCGACATCAAGATCAGCGAAGAGGGTGAGGTGCTGTTGAAGGGCCCGACGATCACCATTGGCTACTACAACCGTGACGATCTGACGCGGGAGGCCTTTACTGAGGACGGTTATTTCAAGACCGGTGATTCCGGGTACCTCAAGGACGGTGAACTCTTCCTAAAGGAGCGTATCAAGGACCTCTATAAGACCTCGAACGGTAAGTATATTGCCCCGCAGATGATTGAGTCGAAGCTGTTGGTGGACAAGTATATCGACCAGATCGCTATCATCGCAGACCAGCGGAAGTTTGTGTCGGCATTGATTATTCCCGTCTACTCGCTGTTGGAGGAGTATGCCCGTGAGCATCATATCGCCTTTGAGACCCGTGAGCAGCTCTGTGCCGATAAGCAGATCAATGAGATGATGAAGGAACGTATCGACACCCTGCAACAGCAGTTGGCCCACTATGAGCAGATCAAGCGGTTTACGTTGCTGCCTCACCACTTCTCGATGGAGAAGGGCGAACTCACGAACACGCTGAAGCTCAAGCGACGGGTGCTGAATGAGAACTATCGCAAGGAGATAGACGCGATGTACGCGGAATAATTAATAATTCATAATGCATAATGCATAATTAATTATAATGATTACTCAGGATCAACTGAAGGATGTATTAGAAAGAGCGGATGCCTTGAAGCGGTATCTCGAGATAGATAAGAAACAGATGGAGTACGAGGAGGAAGATCTTCGTACACAGGCGCCTGACTTCTGGGAAGACCGGAAGCGTGCCGAGGAGCAGATGAAGAAGGTGAAGGGCATCAAGAAATGGCTCGACGGCTATAAGGAGGTCCGCACTCTGGCCGATGAGTTGCAGTTGGCCTTCGACTTCTATAAGGACGAGATGGTGACGGAGGAAGAGGTGGAGGATACCTATGGCCGTGCCATACAGGCCATCGAGGACCTGGAGCTGAAGAACATGCTCCGTCAGAAAGAAGACCCGATGGAGGCCGTGTTGAAGATCAACTCCGGTGCCGGTGGTACCGAGGCTCAGGACTGGGCATCGATGCTCATGCGTATGTATATGCGTTGGGCGGAGGCTCACGGTTATAAGGTGACCATCTCCAACCTGTTGGACGGTGATGAGGCCGGTATCAAGAGTGTGACGATGCAGATCGAGGGAGGCGACTATGCCTACGGCTATCTGAAGTCAGAGAACGGCGTGCACCGTCTGGTGCGTGTGTCACCGTTTAATGCCCAGGGTAAGCGTATGACCTCGTTTGCCTCGGTGTTCGTCTCACCGCTCGTGGATGACACCATCGAGGTGTATGTCGATCCCGCCAAACTCTCCTGGGATACCTTCCGCAGTTCCGGTGCCGGTGGTCAGAACGTGAACAAGGTGGAGTCGGGTGTACGTCTGCGTTACTGGTATACCGATCCCGATACCGGTGAGGAGGAAGAGATCCTGATTGAGAACACTGAGACGCGTGATCAGCCTAAGAACAAGGAACGTGCGATGGCACTGTTGCGTTCACAGCTCTACGACCGTGCGATGAAGAAGCGTCTGGAGGCCCAGGCGAAGATTGAGGCGGGCAAGAAGAAGATCGAGTGGGGCAGTCAGATCCGTTCGTATGTCTTTGATGACCGTCGTGTCAAAGACCATCGTACCAACTATCAGACCACCGATGTCGATGCCGTCATGAACGGTAAGATCGATGACTTCATCAAGGCCTATCTCATGGAGTTCCCGGTGAACGACGAAGAGAACTAAACATTAAAAATTAAATATTAAACATTATGGCACAGATTGCAAGAGAAAAGAAGGCTACGGAGAAGAAGGTTGCCTTCCAGAAGAAACAGGAAGAGGGTGGTAAGAAAGTAGTGAACTGGATTTTTGCAGCACTCATCGCACTGGCACTCGCCTTTGTCGTTTACTCCGTCTTTATCGTTTCTTAATGAGCGGCCTGGAGATAGAACGCAAGTTCCTGGTGAAAGGCGACGGCTATAAGCGACAGGCCTATAGCAGTAGCCGTATCCAGCAGGGGTATATCTGTAGCGGTCACGGACGTACCGTCAGGGTACGTATCCGTGACGCGCGCGGATACCTTACTGTTAAAGGACCTGCAAGGGACGGTGGTTTCGGTCATTATGAGTTCGAGAAAGAGATTACATTGACGGAAGCCGAGGAGCTGATGAGACTCTGTGAGCCAGGGATGATCGACAAGACCCGTTATCTGGTGAAGAGTGGCAAACACATCTTCGAGGTCGATGAGTTCTATGGCGAAAATGAAGGCCTCGTGATGGCAGAAGTAGAGTTGGGCTCAGAAGATGAACCCTATGAAAAGCCCGATTTTATCGGGGAAGAGGTGACGGGAGACAAACGCTATAATAATTCCCACCTCAAGGATCATCCCTTTAGCGTTTGGGGGAAAAACGAAGAATAAGTAGTCCGAGGATTGCAGCAATCAGGACTCCTGTGGCGTTGGCGGCGAAGTCAAGCCAGTCGCCGTTGCGACAACCACCCGTACAGTATTCTTGTAATAGTTCGAGAACGCCGCTCATCAGGATGGGGGCGAGAAACGCCCAGAAGAACAGTTTCTCGTAATCCGCTGTTTTGTGTTTGAGGGTATATTCTATCCAGAGTACGGTAAAGGTACCGCCGTACATGACGAAGTGAACCCATTTGTCGATGAACTTCACATTGTCGAGCGGTGTCTCGGGGAAAAAGGGCATCAGTGACAAGATCCATATCAGTGTGATACAGAGGCATGAGAACGGGTATTTTTTTACATTGACCATTGATGATTGACCATTGACCATTAATTTGGGTACAAAATTACGAAATAATTTTGAATTATGGATTGTGAATTGTGAATTATTTCGTAATTTTGCAAGCGAATTATGAGAAAAGTGCATATGGCTAAACTTGAAAGAGCAAGTTTCGGGAGTAAGCTTGGTGTCATTCTGGCTACCGCCGGTTCTGCGGTGGGATTGGGTAATGTGTGGCGTTTCCCGTATATGACAGGACAGAATGGCGGTGCCGTGTTTATCCTTATTTACGTGGGGTGCGTGTTATTGCTGGGTATCCCCTGTATGATCAGTGAGTTTATCATCGGGCGTCGAGCCCAGGCCAATACCGCCAGAGCCTATCGGAAGATTGGTGGAAGGAACCCACTTTCGCTGATTGGTTATATGAGTGTGTTGACGGGTTTTCTGATTACCGGCTATTACGCGGTGGTGTCGGGATGGTGTCTGGAATATATCTGGGCTTCGCTCATCGGACGTTTGAATGGGGGAAGTCCTGAGTTCTTTACGGACTATTTCACGACATTCTCACAAGACCCTGTGAAACCGATCTTCTGGACCTTCCTCGTGCTTTTGGCCACCTTCCTCATTGTCGAACACGGGGTGCGCGACGGTATCGAGAAGGCTTCGAAGCTGATGATGCCCACTCTGTTTATCCTGTTGTTGGTTATTGTCGGCGCATCATGTATGTTGCCTAATGCCGGGAAGGGTATTGAGTTTTTGTTCAAGCCAGACTGGACGATGATTAATGGCGATGTGTTCCTGGGGGCTCTCGGACAGTCGTTCTACTCCATGAGCATTGCCATGGGGTGTATATGTACTTACGCCAGTTATTTTTCGAAACATACGAACCTGACCACCTCAGCCGTTCAGATTGGTATCATCGACTGTGTGGTGGCTATCCTTGCCGGACTGATGATTTTCCCTGCCGCCTTCTCGGTAGGCGTGAATCCCGATAGTGGTCCGTCGCTGATCTTTATCACCCTGCCGAATGTGTTCCAGCAGGCTTTTGCAACCATGCCGGTGGTGGGGTATGTCATCTCGTTGTTGTTCTATGCCCTGTTGTCGATGGCTGCGCTGACGTCGCTGATTTCCTTGCACGAGGTGAGTACCGCGTTCTTCCATGAGGAGTTCCGCATCCCCCGGAAGCATGCGGCGTTGATCGTCACGATATCATGTTGTGTTATGGGTGCTTTCTGTTCGCTTTCGTTAGGACCTTCGGGACAGTTCCTGCACGTGTTGGGTAATACGTTGTTCGACGTGTTCGACTTCGTGACAGGCCAGATATTCCTGCCCATCGTAGGTTTCCTGACTTGTATCCTGATCGGATGGTTTGTGCCTCATCGGCTGGTACATGATGAGTTTACGAATAGCGGCACTCTGAGGGTAACTCGTCTGTTCCATGTGTATATCTTCCTGATCAAGTATGTTTGTCCAATTTGCATCTTGTGGATCTTTTTGCATCAGCTGGGGCTGATATAATTAATAATGCATAATTAATAATTATGATTACTTCTGGAGGCGAACGGGCGAATTTTGGCAGTAAGTTAGGGATAGTCTTGGCGACGGCGGGATCGGCGGTAGGACTGGGCAATGTGTGGCGCTTCCCTTATATGACGGGACAAAACGGCGGTGCAGCCTTTATCCTGATCTATCTGGGATGTATCCTCTTGTTGGGTATCCCTGGGATGGTCAGTGAGTTTATCGTGGGCCGTCATTCGCAGGCGAACGCTTTCCGGGCCTATGCCAGTTTTACGAAAGGTAAGGCCTGGGGAATTGTGGGTATCCTGGGTATCATTACTTCCACGATCATTCTTGGTTTCTACGCTGTTGTCGCTGGTTGGTGTCTGCAATACCTGGGGGTGTCTCTGGTTGGCGGGCTGAAAGGTGATACGGACTTTGTGCAACAGTATTTCGTGCAGTTCTCTGGTGATCCCGTGAAACCAGCTATTCTGGGTATCGCCTTCATCCTGATTACGCATTTCATCATTGTCCGTGGTGTGCGTAATGGTATCGAGAAAGCCTCGAAACTGCTGATGCCGTTGTTGTTTATTCTCTTGTTGATTATCGTCATCGCCTCCTGTTCGCTGCCAAACGCGTCGAAGGGTATAGAATTTTTATTGAAGCCTGACTTCTCGAAGGTTACAGCGAATGTGTTCCTGGAGGCTCTGGGACAGGCATTCTTCTCGTTGAGTCTCGGTACGGCCTGTCTCTGTACGTATGCCAGTTATTTCTCCCGTCATACCCATCTGCTACAGTCGGCGGCACAGATTGCCCTCGTGGACTTCTTCATTGCCTTATTGGCAGGTCTGATGATCTTCCCCGCAGCCTTCTCTGTAGGTGTACATCCCGACAGTGGTCCGTCACTGATCTTTATCACCCTGCCGAGCGTGTTCCAACAGGCTTTTGCGTTTATGCCGGTCCTGGGTTATGTCATTTCCATCTTGTTCTATGCCCTGTTGGTGTTTGCGGCTCTGACCTCTACCATCTCGATGCATGAGATCGGGACGGCGTTCTTCCACGAAGAGTTGAAGATGAGACGTTCCTATGCGGCGTGGTTCCTGACTGTGGTATGTAGTGTGATTGCCGTGATGTGCTCGCTGTCGGTGGGTAAGTCGGAGATTCAGTTGTTTGGAAAGCCTTTGTTGGACTTCTGCGACTATCTCACGGCCAATTTGATGTTGCCGGCAGGAGCCATGTTGACGAGTATACTCGTGGGTTGGTTTGCCTCGAAGGCGATAGTGCGTGAGGAGTTCACGAATTGGGAAACCTCGCGGGTGAAGTCGTTTTTCGGAGTGTATATTTTCCTCGTGCGATATGTCGTACCAGTGTGTATTCTATTGATCCTGATGCATCAGTTCGGGGTAATATGAGTATTATCAAGGAGTTTTTTTATTTGCGGAAGTCAGACCGGAAAGTGATTCTGACGCTGTTGGCTGTGATTGCCGTGGCGATAGGGGTGATCTTCTGGACAGGTGGAAGGAATGATACATCGAATGGTCTGACAGCGGCAGATACACTCCCAGAACGACAAAACTACCGCGATTCTTCAAGTCACCGGTTTTATCGGGATAAGACCGTTTATGTCCGAACACGTACGAAGGTGGTCTATCGTGATACGGCTTACCGACGGGGTAAAAGACTCAGTGATGAAAAGCACGACTCCGTAGTGGCGCACTATCAGATGAAGATCAAGACCGGTGAACATGTCGTGTTGAATACCGCTGATACCACGGCCTTAAAGACCGTTCCCGGCATCGGTTCCTATTTTGCACGGAAGGTGGTGGAGTACGGTCGTCGTCTGGGAGGTTATGTCAGTGTCGATCAACTCGATGAAATCGAGAATTTCCCGTTGGATGCGAAGGACTATCTCGTTATTGAAAATGCGCAGCCTCGCAAATTAAACGTCAACCAGCTCTCTTTGGAAGCGTTGCGGAAACATCCCTATATCAACTTCTATCGGGCAAAGGCCATTACCGACTACCGGCGGTTACATGGCCCCATCAAAAGCCTGCAGGACCTCCATCTCTCCAAGGACTTCCCGCCTGAGGTTATTGAGCGGTTGTTGCCTTATGTTGCGTATTGATTTGTTAATAAATCATAGCAAATGATTGAACTAAGCGAAAAAAATACTATATTTGCAGAATAAACTAAAAACGAAAGAGATATGTTTGGACTTGGAATGCAAGAGATACTGATTATTGCGTTGATTATCCTGCTGCTGTTCGGTGGCAAGAAGATTCCTGAATTGATGAAAGGTCTGGGTAAGGGCGTGAAGAGTTTCAAAGAAGGGATGAATGAAGTGACGGACATCACAAAGGACGAAGAGAAAAAGGACGACAAGGATAAATTAAACGACAACTGAAACAACTAAGACAACATTTGCCGCTCTGCAGCAATAAAAGAGTTCTCGCCTTGCGAGCGACCAGAGGTCGAGCGGTCCAAGTTGTCTAGGTTGTCTAAGTTGTAGTTAAATGAAATAGGTGTTGTCGTAAGATGAATAATGTATGGCCGAAGGGACGATGACATTCTGGGATCATCTCGACGAGTTGAGGTCAGTCATTATCAGGGCGTTTGTCGTGACGGTAGTGGTGGCGGTGGTGGCGTTCTGTCTGAAGGACGAACTGTTTGCCGTCGTGTTGGCCCCCCGGACGAGCGACTTCATCACCTACCGGCTGATGGGTGTGGAGCCGTTCTCGATTCATCTGATGAACACGGGACTGACGGAGCAGTTTATGATCCACATGAAGACGGCCTTCTATGCCGGTGTGCTGGTGGCTTCGCCATATATCGTCTACTTGCTGTTCCGCTTTATCTCGCCGGCGCTCTATGACAACGAACGAAGATACGCCACGGCTCTGGTGTCGAGCGGCTACCTGATGTTTATGTTGGGGACGCTGTTGAATTACTTCCTGATCTTCCCGTTGACGGTGAAGTTTCTGGGAACGTACCAGGTGAGTGAAGATGTGGCGAACATGCTGACGTTGCAGTCGTATATGGACACGCTGCTGATGATGAGTCTCGTGATGGGTATCGTCTTCGAACTGCCTGTTGTCAGTTGGCTCTTAAGTCGGATGGGACTGATTAATGCGCAGATGATGAAGACCTGGCGGAAACATGCAGTGGTGGCGATACTGATCATCTCGGCAATTATCACACCGACGACAGATGCCTTTACGCTCTTTGTGGTGGCGTTGCCGATATGGTTGCTCTACGAGGTAAGCATTTTGATAGTGAATAGTGAAAAGTGAAATATAGATTCTATGTTACGTAAAATCAGAACAATTCTTGCGGCGGTGGTGATGGTGTTGATCACCCTGCTGTTCCTCGATTTCACGGGGACGTTACATCATTGGATGGGATGGCTTGCTAAGGTACAGTTCCTACCTGCTGTGATGGCGCTGAATGTGGCGGTCATCGTGGCGCTCTTGGTGTTGACACTTATCTTCGGACGTATCTACTGTTCGGTGATCTGTCCGTTGGGTATCTTTCAGGATGTCCTCGCACGGTTCCGGAGGAAGAAAAACAAGTACAGCTATTCCAAGGAGGTACGTTGGCTGAGATATCCCGTCCTGGTGTTGTTTATCATCGCCCTGGTGGCGGGTGTCGGAGCTTTCTTCCAATTGCTGGCGCCTTATAGCAGCTATGGTCGTATCGCTACGATGATCTTCCAACCGATCTGGATGTTAGGCAATAATGTATTGGCCGCCATTGCCGAGCGTGCAGACAGTTATGCTTTCTATTCCGTGGATGTCTGGATGAAGTCGTTGCCGGTGTTCGGGATTGCAGTAGTGACGTTGGTCGTGCTGTTTGTTCTCGCCTGGCGCGGTGGACGAACCTATTGTAACACCATCTGTCCGGTGGGTACGGTACTATCCTTCTTTGCCCGTTTCTCGTGGCTGAAGATCCGTTTCGATGAGGAGAAGTGCAAGAACTGTTCAATGTGTTCGAAGAACTGTAAGGCCGCGTGTATTGATTATAAGACGCACAGCGTCGACTATAGCCGTTGTGTGGTCTGTGGCAATTGTATCAGTGCGTGTAAGTTCGGGGCACTGAAGTATAGTGGCAAATCCACTCCAAACTCTCCACTCGACCCCTCCAAACGTTCGTTCCTGTTGGCCTCGGCGATGGTGGCAGGCGCAGCGGTGGCTCAGAAGAAGGAGAAACTGATGGACGGCGGACTGGCAGAGTTGGAGGACAAGGTGGCACCGGAGCGTCAGACCCCGTTGACTCCTCCGGGCTCACTCTCTTTTGAGCATTTTGCCCAGCACTGTACCGGTTGTCAGCTCTGTGTGTCGGAATGTCCGAATGACGTGCTCCGTCCGTCTTCTGACCTGATGCATCTGATGTTGCCGACGATGTCGTATGAACGGGGGCATTGTCGTCCGGAGTGTACGCGTTGTTCTTCAGTCTGTCCTGCGGGTGCCATCAAACCTATCGACAAAGACGAGAAGTCATCGATACAGATTGGTCATGCTGTATGGATCAAGAAGAACTGTGTGGTGTTGACTGACGAGGTAGAGTGTGGAAACTGTGCCCGTCACTGTCCTGCCGGGGCTATCGAAATGGTCCAGCTTGATGAGAACGATGAGGAATCACCTATGGTTCCTGCTATCAACGAAGCAGCCTGTATCGGTTGCGGTGCCTGTGAGTATGTCTGTCCGTCGCGACCCTTCTCGGCGATTTACGTCGAGGGGCACGAAGTGCATAAGAAGATTTAAATTATTAATTAAGGATTAAGAATTAATAATTATGATTACTAAAGAAAACAATAAGATATCCAGACGTTCGTTCCTGAAGATTTTTGGAGCAGGTGCTGTTGGTGCGGCAGCGACTTTGGCAGGTTGTAAGGGCGGCGATAAGGCAGGTCATCAGGCGGCAGAGGAATACAAAAACCAGGTAGAGCCGCCAGTGGGTAAGATGACCTATCGCGAGAACCCCAAGACCAAGGAGAAGGTATCGTTGTTGGGCTACGGTATGATGCGTCTGCCAACGAAGGTGGATCATGATGACGAGTTCGACCAGGACATGATCAACAAGCAGGTGGACTATGCCATTGAACATGGTCTGAACTACTTCGACACGTCACCGGTGTATTGTCAGGGTAAGTCGGAGCAATGTACCGGCATCGCCTTGAGTCGTCACAAGCGTAGCGAGTATTTCGTGGCCACGAAACTCTCTAACTTCAACCGCGACTACTGGGCTTTTGACAAGGCCAAGGAGATGTACCAGAACTCGTTGAAAGAGTTGCAGGTGGACTATATCGACTACTACCTGTTGCATGCTGTCGGTGGTGGTATGGACGAGTTTAACGGCCGTTACGTCGACAATGGTATCATGGACTATCTGCTGAAAGAGCGTGAGGCCGGCCGTATCCGTAACCTTGGTTTCTCTTTCCATGGCTACCAGAACGTGTTCGATGAAATCATCGCCACCCACGAGAAATACCACTGGGACTTCGTGCAGATTGAGTTGAACTATCTGGACTGGGACTATGCCAACGAGATCAGCAAGAACAATGTCGATGCCAGCTATCTCTATGCCGAACTGCATAAACGGGGTATTCCTGCCGTTATCATGGAACCGTTGTTGGGAGGTCGTCTGGCCAACCTGCCACAGTATCTGATGACCGAGTTGAAGAGTCATGCCCCAGAGCGTAGTGTGGCCTCCTGGGCCTTCCGTTACGCCGGCACCCCCGAGGGTGTGTTGACCGTGCTCAGTGGAATGACCTATATGGAACATCTGAAGGATAATCTGCTCTCATTCTGTCCGTTGCAGCCTTTGACAGAGAAAGAACAACGCTACCTGGATGTGGAAATTGCAGAGAAGATTGTGGGTTTAGAGAATATCCCCTGTAACGACTGCAAGTACTGTATGCCTTGTCCCTACGGTGTGGATATCCCTGCCATCTTCGTGCACTACAACAAATGTAAGAATGAGGGCTCGTTGCCGATGGGCGCAGGTGACAAGGACTACCGTAAGCACCGTCGTCAGTATCTGATTTCACTGGATCGCGTGGTGCCGCGTGACCGTCAGCCCGACCACTGTATCCAGTGTGGGCAGTGCGAGCCCCATTGCCCGCAGAGTATCCGCATCCCCCGTGAACTCCGGAAGATCGATGATATGATTGAAGAGCTGAAAAGGAGTGAAGAGATAATAGTGAATAGTGAAAAAGTGAAAAGTGAAAAGTGAAAAGTGAATAGTGAATAGTGAAGGGTGATCACTATATAAAGTCGTTGAAGAAACGGCAGGGCTTGCTAATCCCACGTGGTTATGCAGGTGACCCCTATGTTGAACGTATGCTCGCAGCCATTGGTGGCTTCGGATTCTTTGAATAAAAAAAGGAAGTGATTGAATTCAATCACTTCCTTTGCAAAAGCCTCTAGCATATTGTCGGGATGAGGCGACTATTTTTCAAACAACCGCCACAAAACCTTGGTTGTTTTTGTAAATTCGTAAATTTCAGAAAATCAGTAAATTATATCTTAAATTGCGCTAAAATAGTTGCGTATTCAAAAAACTTTTTGTACCTTTGTAGCGTGAAAACGTGGCTAAAAATGTGGCTAACGCAACAAACAACCAAGTATGGCATCATATAAATACGTTCAAAGGAAATACAGAGAAGGGAAAGTCGTTGCTTACATGCGTAAGAATGGCTCAGTAATGCGTTACAAACTGTGTAAGATAGATAAGAAGTGGCTAACGACAACGCTTCAAGTGAAATCTGATTATCCTTTAAGAAGTGCAGAAGAACTCAACGAGGAAATTGACAAGTTGGAAGAACTTGTCGATAACACTATTGCAGAACTCCTTTATGATAATCCCAAACTATACATTACTTGTGCAGTCATTGATAAGGCTATCGCTGACAAAGAGAAACGACAAAAAGAGAAAGCAGAAGAAAATGACAAGAAACTATTGTTGTTTGACTTTAAACTATGGAACAGACGAAAGAAAGAAGAACTTGTTAAGAAGGATATTGCAAAGGGGTTGAATCGTAAGACTCCGCCAACAATCAAAGATTATATAAGTGCTTGCAACGCCATTGAAGATTACGAGTATGATAACAATTGTATCCTAAGACTTCAAGATATTGATGAAGATTTTATCGAGAACTTCAAAGAATTCTTGGCAGATGAACACGTTAGTACAGAAGAAGGGCATAAGTATAAGTGTAGAGGTGGTATGGTTAACCGTACTATCGACAAGAGACTTGAATGTTTGTCGGCATTTATACGCTCATATTATGGTGATGTGGAAACGGCGCAGTTTATCTTTGAGTCGAGGTTAGGAAACAATAGTAGAAACAGAACGATTATACGTCTTCAAAAAGACGAGATTAAAGAACTCTATAATAGGGAACTTAGAAATCCAAGTTATAACCGTGTTCGTGACTATTTTGTTTTTCTTTGTCTCACGGGTATTCGCTTTGGTGATTTTGTTTCTATCAATAAAGACAACTTCGTAATGGGTAAGGATGGACTTGTTACTTTGTCTCTCTATACTCAGAAAACCAATATCAGGGTTGAGATAAGGCTAACTAAGCAAGCAAAAGAGATAGCAGAACGTTACGATTACAAGTTTGATGGTTACACTAATCAAGCGTTTAACCGTGCTATCAAGGAACTCTTTAAGGATGAAGAACTCTTTGAAGATGAAATCGTAACATATCGTGAAGTTCTGAATCAAAAGCCTCAACCTATAAAGATGTTAAGAAGGGAGAAAATCACAGCACATACATGTAGACGTACATTTATATCCACAATGATAGAAAATGGTGTTCAACCAATTCACGTAATGCACATGGTGGGTCATACAAAAATGTCAACACTACAGATTTATATTGATAGGTTTTCCCCAAAGGCAGAGAATGAAATCAATGTCTTGGAGTTCTAATCAGCAAGGAGGATGGGACACCCCACCCCCTTATACCTATGCGTAGGGAACCCTAACAAAATATCCAAGAATTAACTTCATTTATATCAAGGTCTGTTTGCTGAAAAATTCCACAGAATAATTTGGGCCATTTTACAAAGGCTTCATTCCGAGCCAATTTCAAGTTTGACTGTTGGGTATAGATTGTGTTTGTTGTAAACAGCCTTAATGATAGATGTGAGTTCTTCAACGTTAACTGTCTCATTCTCTTTCACGTCAAAGACAATTAGAGCATCATGCAGATTAACGACCTTCCATCTTCTACGCCAACATTCTTCAACTATGGGCTTGAATAGGATGCTTTCTACCTTCATCATCAAGTGTGGTAGTTTGTCTTCTGTCTCAACCTTCAACTTGTGTATGACCTTATAAACATTGGGGTACATCTTCTGAAACGCCTTACAGAACTTGCTAACAAATGGGTCATCTAAGTGGGAATAGAACACCTGACTAAAGACCTTCTTCTTAACCTCACTTCGCTCAATATCTCCAAATTCGCTTATGAAATCATCATAGAACTTCCCATGTTGAGTTTTTGCAATGTATTCTATCACATCTATTGGAATATCATCAATTTCTATATTATTATCTTTCAGCAACTTACCAAGATATTCCCCATCATAATGATATATACTATTATTATACAATAGTAAAAGAATATTATTATTAATATTATAATATTTAATAAGGTAATAATTTGTTAATAATGGGTGAGAGTTGGCAACATCCAACTCGAACCTGATATTATAATAATCCCGCAGCTCCCTTGGGAGCGAGGTTAAGAAATGATATATCCTACCTTGTTCATCAATGCTATAAATGCCCATCTTATCAGCGTTAAACTCATTGACGCATGCATTATAGTAGTGGTATTTATGAGTGGATTTGTCTTTTAAGTTATCGCTGATATACTTTTGCGCCCCTTCTTTGTCGGTAAGTCGCAGACATTTTAAGCAGTCATTGTAATGGTCGGTGAACTTGTTAGGCTCATATTTGGGCGTGGGCTTCCACTTCTTCAAGGCCTGCTCCCACTTCAAGAACTTCTTATTATAGACAGTCCTAAAGCCAATATTCCAATCAAGCAAGCATATTGTTCGTGAATGTTTCTGAGGCATATACTCTCCCATGTTAATGACAGCCAACCTACAGAGCGTTGACAGCATATTCGAAAAATGGTCGTTGAAAATATGGTCTCTGTAGAACTGAGCATTAAGATAACATAGACCATCCTGATGATACTTGCATCTTGTGATGATAAGATGAAGCATATACTGATACTTTTGCTTTAGAATGCCCCTTGATGGTTTTGGCTTATTCTCAAATTCGCTATAAGCGATGTGCATATCAATGATATACTCAATATCAACATCTTTGAGATATGCGAGTGTGAATTTTGTATTTTTTCTCATATTATCATGTGTTTTCGCTCAAATATACAAATTTTTATTCAGAAAAAGAAGGAAATTGGCATTTTTGTGGATACTTATTGCATATATGAACTTGGTTCATAGCGTCTGACAATAAATATAACAAGGTATATGGATAATAATACAAACGCACATCAACGCCCTTCAAGGGTTGGGGCAGCTAATCCAATGTGGGGAAAGAAAATGCCTCCTGAGGCTCGAAGGAAACAGTCAGAAGCAGCAAAGAGGCATTGGGAAGATTACAAAAAATTGAAAGACAGTCAAGAACACGTATCAATGGACGAGTTTTTGAAAGGTGAGAGTTTCAAAAGACGTGTCTCTGAGATACTGCGAGAGGAACTAATGAAGGTTGCACAGAAAAGGGCTGAAATACCTCTTTTTTGACAATATCATGCACCGGTGATTGGGACGTTTTGGAGGGGTTAATCTTCTGAAACGCCCTATTTATAGGAGTTGGGAACAGATGTTTACGTTTCGCCCCGATTGAAAATTGTAATTTCAAATTTTCCTATTCAGACTGTTTTCTTATGCCTCTTCCCCCTGACTTACTAAGTAATTGCCCCTTTCTGATAATGCACTTCTTATTCATATAGGGGTGCTCATTTGACAGCCCATAGTTACGAAGTGAAGAATAAGCAATACCAAGTTGTTCACTTGTGTAATGCTCGAAGATGTTGGCAATGCTGCCAAAGTAATGATGTTCGTCAGTCTCTAATAACTGCAAGTGTATCACCGTTCTTTCTTTTTCCATTGTACTTGTTCAATTGAATTTTGGTGCAAAGATACGCAATTTATTGCAAATACCAAATAAAAGTCATAATTTTAGCTTTTTTTAGCTTCAAAAACTTGCATATATTAAATAAATGTCGTATCTTTGCATTGTGATAAGTAAACAAGATGTATAACTTCATAATTCAAACGACAATGATACAAGCATTAGCAATCAGCAGTACAACAGTAGTAAGAGCAAGCGTAATTGCTCAACGTACCAACAGTGAAGAAATCGGCATCATCAAGGCTATGATGATTGAACAACTGAAAGAGAAACTTGCAAATGGTGTGGCACATTTCATCTTCATCAAGAAGGATGGAACTGTAAGGGAGGCATGGGGAACTACTAACCCTTCATTTGCTCAAAGGCACATTAATGGCAATGGCGTTTCAAGAGAACTATTTAAGACAACAGCCTATTTTGACATCGAAAAGGGGGCTTGGCGCTCGCTGCGTTGGGAAACTATTACCAAGGTGTTCTAAGAACTTACTTCATAAGATATGGTTGGGGAGCAGAAATGCTCCCTATTTTGTTGTTTTATGGCAAATAATCAGTAAAAGTCATATTTTTAGCTTTCTTTAGCTCTAAAAAGTTGCATGTATCAAATAAATGTCGTATCTTTGCAGTGTAAATAAGAGATAAGGTAATAACAATTAGAAATTAAAAATATGGCAACAACAGTAAACAAAATCGAAGAGGCGCTTTCAATCCTGAACAATCACGATTGGTATTGGATGATGTGTGACAGCAACAGTGCATACGGTTATGCAAGAGGCTCAATGAGGGCATTTGTTGAGTTGGTTGCTACTATCGATGATGCAGCCATCGTTAAGGCTATGAGAGACCTTTGGACTGCAAACTATAAGTATGTTCACGCTACAATGTTTAGCAGTAATGATATGGCAAAGGCAGAGTTCAAGTCAAAGGAGGCAGAGTTAATGAGCATTATTAATTCCACCTTCGCAGTGGCAGCATAAGAGAATAGAAGTTTAACAATATAATCAATCAGTTATATAATATGGAAATGGCAAAGTATATAATGAGCATCTTGAAAACTCAACTTATGATTATGTGGTCATGGGGAACTTCAAACTTCATGGCACTACCTAACAATGAAGGGTTAATCTTCCACGTTCAAGGGTACAAGTTCAAAGGATGGGTAAAAGTGGTATATGACGAAGGGGCTGATTTGTTCAACGTTCATTATCTGACTAACAAGATGCAAGAGGTGAAGGAACAGCAAGGCATCTACTTTGATATGTTGGTCGAGACCATTGACTGCACAGTTGAGAAGTGTACCAATTATGAGCAGAGAGTTAAACAGCAATATGCACTTGTGTAATCAAAATGGGTGGTGTGCTGAAACAAATCAAAAAAATCAGAGGTTCACAAGTGCATATATATAATAAGGTGTAATCAGATTTATCAAAGATTAATATGGAAACAAAAACAGCAGTTATCTACAGTCGAGTTAGTTCAAGTGGTTATCAAGTAAATCGTCAGGACACATCGAGACAGATAGAAGACCTTCAAGCCTATGCCAATTATTCACAAGTGAAGGTGGTGAAGGTATTCGAAGAGCATATCAGTGGAGCAAAAAGAAATGATGAACGTCCTACACTTGTTGAGGCTATCAACTATTGCAAGAATAAACATGTTGACGTGATGCTTGTAAGTGAACTCAGTCGTTTGGGACGTAATGCCTTTGAGGTGCTTTCAACTGTGAAGGAACTGAAAGACAATTGTATCAACCTTTATCTACAGAAGGAACAGTTTTCGCTTTTCGATAAAGATGGTAAACCATCCCTTTTCTCAGCCATAATGATAGCAACGCTTTCAACGTGTAGTGAACTCGAAAGGGAGAATATTAAGTACCGCCTAAATTCGGGACGTGCTCAGTACATTCGTAATGGTGGAAAGTTGGGACGGAAGAAAGGCTCTGTCAAGACTACTGAGCAAAAGGAAACTCAATACAAAGAGGTGCTTGCATACCTTCGCAAAGGGTACTCAGTGCGAATTACAGCCAAACTAACCCAAGTAAGCACAAGTACGGTGCAGAGGCTAAAAACAGAATTTGCAATATATTAGAGTGATAATGATTGCGCCAGGCAGCGCAATCATTATTGTTTAATGGTACTTTTTCTTTTCATTTCATTGTCATTTCAGGAATTATCGCTAACTTTGCAGCAACCAATAATAATTGAAGATGAAAAGAAAATATGTTTTTAGCCTATTATTAATGTTATGTGTTGGGCTTTGCACAGCTCAAACTATACGGAATGCCAATAACTCAGTTATTGCAAAAATTGATACAAATGGCACTGTTAGAAATAGCAATAATTCAGTTATCGCTCGTTTCAGCAACAATGGTGATATTCGTGACAGTAATAATCATTTGTTAGGTAAGGTTAGCAGTAATGGTGACATTCGAGATAGCAACAACTCATATATGGGTAAGGTCGAGGGCAACGGTACTGTCAGAAATCGTAATAACTCAATGCTTGGTAAGGTCGAGAGTGATGGAACTGTCAGAGACAGCAATAACCACGTCCTTGGCACTGCAAGGGGTGTCCCCATAAGATATGCAGCAGTCTATTTCTTCTTTCATTTATTTTAGTCAAAAAAAATGCACAGTTTAGCCCAATTGTGCAAAAATGACAAAATTGTTTGTGCTTAATTTGTCAATTCAAGAATTTATCACTATATTTGCGCCAAGTTAAACAAATAAAAAGTATGCGTATGACGTAAAACGAACAAAGACATATAGATAAGAAGCGTTAGCTTGTATTCTTGCTCACCGATAATTGGGGAATTTGAAGGAGCACACAAGGGTAAAGCCAATGCTCGCGCCAAGTGCGTGGGCTTTTACTCGTTGAAGTGTGCAATGGTTATCCCCAATACCTCGGTGAACGTAGACGAAGTTAAATAGTCCACGTTTTCTTTTTCTGTCTCCTTTAGATAATGGGCTTACGAATAAGAACTATAAAGAACTAAAACGAACTTAAAATGAAATTAGAACATTGGGCATACATTGGTATAGGATTGACTTGTCTCTTTTTTCTCGCAACATGTGATGGTTGTGATGATTCTAATGATGGAGATGGGTATGAATATGAACAATCTTCAGGTGGAAGTTCTTACGAACAAGCCTCTGCGTCTTTTTCAGATGAAAGAGATGTGCGAACTTATCTATGTAGTCATCGTTTCTCTTCAAGTGATGGCTATACATTATCCTTTAGCAATTTTGCTAATGAAGTTTCACTAAATGGGCAGCCACTTTCTTCGAATGTAGAAATACGTTCAGTATCAAGCAATGGTGCTGTTATACGCACCCAAGGTCCTTACGGAAATACGACATTTAGACTTTCTATTTCAGGTTCTGATGGTGTTATTCAAGACACGAATGACGGAGAAACGTATTATTCGCGATAAATTATAGAGTATGAAATCAGAACATTGGGCATACATAGGCGTAGGATTAACTTGTCTATATTTTCTCGCAACTTGTGATGGATGTGGTGACGATAACAACACAGAATACTCATCTACTGTTGTTGATGATTCTTATTCATGGCTTCAGGGAACTTGGATATGTAATACGCCTTATGGCACTATTAGAATAGAAATAGATGGGGACCACATTAGTGAAGATTATGGTGATGGGGATATTATGTATGGAACATATAGAATATCTGATGGCACACTTTATCCCAACACAAATAGTCATACGTTTTATCCTTTAGATATGTCTGCTCGCAAAATTGGCGATGGCAGAGGAGGCTATTTTAGAAAGCAATAAAAAAATCTGAAATTAATAATAGTAACTTAAAAACTGACATTATGAAGTGTAATCATTGCAATACCGAGGTGGCTGACGGTACTAATTTCTGCCCAAATTGTGGAAATAAAATTGAGGTTCCACAATCCTTAAAATGTCCTCAGTGTAATACAGAGGTATCAGATGGTATTAAGTTCTGCCCGAATTGTGGAAGTCCTATTGGCTCACCACAACCCAAGAAATGTTCCAAATGCGGTACGGAGCTTGAAGAAGGTGAAAAGTTTTGCTCAAATTGTGGGACACCTGTTGGAAGCGTTCCTGAATCTCAAATAGGCAGCAATTCACCATCTCAGGGTTATAATGCGCGCCGAAATTACACCAATTCAAATGCGATAAATCTTGTATGGGATGGTGAGAGAAAAAAAGCATTTTGGAATAATCCTATAGCATTGTATGTCAACAATCAAAAAAGTGCAGAGTTTCTACCAAATGACACTTTTGAGAAAAGTTTCTCTTATGCTAATTCTTCTTTTGACTTCCAAATTGAATATGGTAAAGGCCCTTATAATAAAACATCTGTATCTTTGAACTTAGAACCCAACCATAGCTATGTGTGTACTTTCTTTATGAATGCACTAAACACCTTTGGCTACGAGTTAAGGGATGAGCAAGGGGCATTAAAGAAAGAAGATGGAAATGTTAGTTTCTTATTGCTTGTGTTATTCATTTTGATACCATTAGCAGGCTTTATATTCTTCTTCATTAAAAAAGAATACCAACCACTTTCCGCTAAGGTGGGGTTAATGATGGGTTTTGTTAATATAGGTTTTATCATCATACGATTGTTATTATTCTAAAATGAAGTGCTCTAATTGTGGACAAGAACTTGAAAATGGAATAAAGTTCTGTACTAATTGTGGATGTCCTATTGAAAAAACAATGCACTCAGCAATGTTTATGTTGTCCACCACTAATGCAATTCCGGGATATAGAGTTGTAGAGTGTTATGGTATTGTAAATGCTATGGTGGCACATCTGACAAAGAGTATTGACTTTGGTATTGATAGAATTAGTGGAGGTATATCGGCAATTAGTGACATTTTTAATGGTGGTCGTGGCAATTATTCTGCAATGGCAAGCACATACGAAGAAGTATATGATGGTTTAAATAAACGGATAATAGAAAAGGCGGTTGAGTGTGGATGTAACGCTATAATAGGGCTACGGTATCAACCTCAATCTGCTGTTGCTGACGGTTATACTTACATTATGGCTTATGGAACTGCTTGCATTATAGAAAAAGAATAATTAAAGAAAGGCAATTTATGAAATGTAATTATTGTAATACAGAGTTAAAGCAAGGGGCAAAATTTTGCCCTAATTGTGGCAAAGAAGTGTTGGAGTATGAAGTCTGCATTAGTTGTGGGGAGAAAATAAAAATTGGAGCACAATTCTGTCCTCACTGCGGGGCAAATCAGGCTGAAACTATAGAGCCAATTCAACAGTCCAATACTTCTGTTGAAGAACAACTGACGCAGAAGGATGATGTACCTATACAAAATGAAGAAGTTCCAACTGCTAATGAAAGTCGAGATGAACATGTTAAAACACAACAGTTAGACGATACTGTTGAAGTTCAAAATAACAGTTCCAAAAAGTGGCTATTGATAATACCGCTAATTATTCTTATTGTTGGTGCAGGAGTGTGGTATTTCTATAGTAACGGATTCTCGTTTGGTGAAAAAGCAGATAGTTCGGCAATAGAGGCTGAAGCTGTAGATAGTACTATGATTGAAACGGATATTCAATCTGTTGATGGAATAACATCAAGACTATATGAAATCTATATCAATGGTTTTAAATTGCAAGATGATGAGGCTGTCAACAAGTATTTCTCAGAGGAATTTAGAGCGTTATATAAGAAAGTTGACGAGATTGATAGTAATAGTGGTGAAATGGGCTTTTGGGAAGGTAACATTTGGGATGGAGGCCAAGATGGTAATCCTACAGATGTCGAAGTTGTGCGTGTAGACAAATCTTCTTCCACAGTTGCTTTGGCAGATGTAAAAGTCTCATATCATAACGGTGAATACCATTCGAATCAAAAACTCTCTATGACGTTGGTATTTGAGAACGGCAATTGGTTCATAGATGAAAACAATGATATGCGTTTTAAAGAAAGAATGAAGGAATATGTGAATGATAATGCGAATAACAATGATTCTCTAACTTCATTCGTGAATAAAATCTACAAAGGTAGTGGAAATGGTGGTGGAATAGGTACAAAAATGACAATTTCCTTCTTAGACAACAATAAATGTCTCTGTGAGTCAGATTGGTATCAGTCGTTTTCAAGTCCCAAAACATTCCAAGGAACATATTCGATTGATGGTGACAAACTTTTGGTACGTTGTAAGGTTGATGACACAGACTATGAGTTTAAGTTTGATGTGAAATCAAATGGGCGCGTTATTGAGTTCAATAATTCTGACCCTGATGTGGGTGGTACTATGGGGAATGATATAATGTCATTGGAATTGCAATAACCAATCCGTTATTGGTGAGTTGTCGAAGTGTGTGAGCCTTGTCCTTATGGGATGAGGCTCACTTCTGCATTTACAACTTTAGGATATGGCTTATCCCCTAACCTCATTTCAAGTTCCTCTATTTCCTTGTCATACTTGGCTTGCTCTGCCTCATACTCCTTCTGACGTTGAGTACGTTGAGCCTTCAAACGTTCAAGATGCTTGCGGTTGTTGTCCTCAACAAGTTTAACGCACTTGTCACAGTAGCTCTCTAACAAGTCACTAAAAGCCCTGATTTTCTTTTCATCAGTCCACAGCTTGTTGTCGATGCAGTCAAGCCCTTCGAGGATTTTACCGTATCGCACGTAGTATTCCAAAGCCTTTGAACGTACATCCTTCTTACCCTCATTGAGTTCACGCATATAGCGCATTGCACAAGTGTAACGAGCATCAACATTGTCGATGCTATCAAGGTGGTCAACTTGTGCTTTTGTAAAACTTTCATACATGGTTTTCATTTTGGCGAGCTTGTCGTCATGTGTAAGAAACTTACTCATATCTACTATTGAAAAGTGTGCACCCCTAACTCAGCGCACGGGTTTAACTTGTTTACAGCAACGTTAGGAAATCGCTGTATGATGACAATGTCAGCACATAGTCATTGAGTACTCATTTACGAGTCTACCAAATGTCGTAGTTACTCTCTTGTCGTTTGAATGCTGCAAATGACATAAGATAAACGCTATTTCTACATCATCTTCTTCAACTTCAGTCACTGTATAGTTAATGACCAACTTGTTATTCTTTACACGATTCCCTGCAGTCATTGTTTTGGTCTCTCTATTATACACTACACCATAATTGTTAATAATCAAATACTTTTCATTGTTCTTTTTATTTAACATATTCAATACCCATGCCTTTGGGATTTATTTGGGCATCAAGCACGCCGCGTGTTACTTTTTTTTACTTTTTGAACAAGCCACATACAATTCTGCATCAGCTTTACTGATAAGATACTTGTTTTTCCCCAACCCCTCTTTAAAAGGAAGTCTGCCCTCATTGCAAGCCTTTCTGACGGCTTGCTGACTGATACCATAGATGCTATGTATCTCAGGTATCGTCAGAAGTTCTAAAGTCGTAGCGGACTTCCTTTGTTTAGTATTTTCATAATCGTTACAATTTTTGTTTATAGTCCTTGCAAGGTCATCTATTACCTTATTAATATATTCAAAATCATTGCGCATATTGAAAACAACCTCTGCCAAGTTGAGGTTGCTATCAGTGTTGTTTAGAGCACTGTAGCATGCCATTGTTATGTTGATGGCAGTCAGTTCTGACTTGTTGTTCAGATAGTCAGTGAAGAACTGTGTAAGGTTGTTTTCTCTATTTATCATATCTCTACTATTTTTTTGTCAACGGTGGGAAGATACTAATCCTAATCGAGATTTGCAAATGTTGTTGGGTGTGGTCTACAATAGAGTCTATACAAGTCTACAATATGGTCTATAAATCGCTATGGGGAAGTGTTAATTGCACAAAAAAAGCCACCCCAAATGGGATGGCTCGACATATTATGAGGAAATGTTACTTCGCTCGCAAAATCAGTTGGTCAATGACTCTCTCGTTTTTGCTATCACTCTTACTGTTATTGTATTGCTTCTTTAGATTGTCGCCTTTCACGTCTTCAAATATCGCCTCTGTAGTCTTCCAATCAGTCAAGGCGCTTGTATGTAGTTTGGCAATCAAGATGGCTAACAGAACTTTCTTCCCTTTCCATTTGATTCTTTTTGAAGGGTAGCCACCAACTCCACTAAAATAGAAAATGAAATCATCTTTTGTGGTTTGGCTATCAATATAACCCTCAGTAAATAGTCTGTCATATAGTTTGCCAATGTTCACAGTTCCTTTGATTGTAGAGTAATGTGCAGTAATAACACTTGTTGGGTCAACATTTCTTGTGGATTTCATTTGTTGTTCACAAAATTGAACGACCTTATCCCTAATGTCTTCTTGATGGGACGTGTTACACTTCAAAGAATCAAAGACAGATTTAGTGTGATTAAGCCAATCGCCTTTTGATACAGTTTTGTCAGTACCCCTGCATCCTCTAATATATCTGCCAAGTAGTTTGTTCATCAAATTATTGACTTCATCAACATTGACTTGTTGAAGATGGTCAATGAATACAGTGTCACTTGTGTATGTTTTGTCTTGTGCTATCTTTATAACTTGTTGGATTGGAAGCCTCTTATGGTCATATACGAAACGGCCATGACTGAAATCGTATCTGTAAAAGTGACTGCCATTTCGAGCAATTCTTTTGGAGGCATTAAGAAGTAGGTACGCTTGTATATCATAGACTTTTCTTTCTGCTAATCTCTTAACGTCATAGTTTTCAGAGGTCAGTTTGATTAGTGCAGCCGCATCTCCAACGATTAAAATAAGGTAGTATGCTTCTAAGGAACTGTCAAGTTTTGCAAGACCCAAGACATTGTAGTTGGACTTAAACCAATCCCAATCCGAGTATGGTTTGGATTTGTCATAGTAAGTAGTAGTACCCTCTTTGCATATTTGGTCTGTAGTATATGACTTTATTTGAGCATCGTTGATGATAGGGTAATAGATAGTTGCACTGTCAATTCTCTTACTAACGTAACGTAGATGTTTAACACCACTTGTTAGGTAATGGTCAAGAACTGTCTTATATGTACTAATGTCGTATGCCATAACTACAATTTCAAATTTGGTTGCAAAGATACACAAAAAGTTTCATATTCGTTGTTTCATACGCAACTTTCAACGCAACCAAAATGACTGAAAACACATAGTTTGTGGCTAAAAATGTGGCTAAATAGATGAGCGTGAATTAGTTGATAGCTATTATTTAAATAAATAAGGGACTGAATTTCAGTCCCTTACGGCAAAAAACCAAAAGCTTAAACGTCTTTCCGTTTGTCGGGATGAGGCGCTAACTCCTGCTTATACCCGATTTTATCAGTTTTGACGAGAATGACTGCATTTCTCTGAAAATGAGATAGATAGCGATTTTCGAAAATC